>JAAUXU010038849.1_pt1 | contig 14431 bp, 13 predicted proteins | sample 7278151 | NCBI WGS metagenome assembly JAAUXU01 (sample SAMN14350113, study PRJNA611818) | marine sediment metagenome | isolation source: surface marine sediment (1.8m) | place: French Polynesia: Moorea | collected 2018-08 | reverse complement strand
GGAAATTGCATCAGTTGTTTGCATAAAAGGGATCGGATTTCGAAGTGAGGGCGGAGGCTATGTTTGACAGTTTGTGATCACGCGTCGTTCGAACCCGACCGCCGACCTCCTGACCTGAGGCTTTAAAAAAAAAATCTGCTCGGAAGTTACACAAGACCAAGACCACGTGTACAAAAAAAATTCGACCGACAGACCAAGTACTATGTTAAAATCAACGTAAGTATCGGGAGATTGATTTTTTTGATCGATCTGGCTAGTGTACTTAAGAAAAAAGCGACAGGTCTCTTTCATTCAAGGAACATTTTCAAGCAACAAACTACCGTGGGGAATGAATAGAACAGCATCCATTCAAGCAAGATAGTTACCTAAAGCAGGCATTACAAGTTATAACTACAGGAGAAAAGGTCAGTAAAAAGCGGCCAAGAAAGAGCCAATGAGACTATTTTCTTGGGTCGGGGTCAGTTCAAGGGCCCAAAAAATGAGGCCGGAAATGCCATGCCCCCCTCCTACTACTACATGTGCCTACAATATCCTTGCCCCCCTTTTTTCCAGGCGGAGACAACGGCGGCGGCGCATTTCGGGTGGGGGAGGGAGGGAGGAGGAAGGACACCTGCGCGCGCAAGCAACTCGAAATCGTCCTATTGCTGTACTCTGCGTGAAACATGCGTCGCAGGGCCTCCGAAAAGTGTGCGGAAACGCGTTCGTTGGGTGCCTCCTCCCTCCTGCGGCCCCTCCCCCACACCCCTTCGTCCCTGCGCCGCGGGTTCTCTTTCGTTTGAACGGAGGCGCCCGCTTTCAATGTGCAGGATGGATAGAGAGATCGAAAAGGACCTTGAGTCCCCCTCTCTCCCTCACTCTGCTTTCCCTCCCCCCTTAGTGGTGGTGATGTCCCTTCCAACTGTAGTTCCCACTGGAGGTGGTGGTGGTGCAAAGGAGAAAGCACCTCTCTTTCTCTCTCTCTCTCTCCTTGGGCTCGTTTCTCCCCCCCCCACCCTCCTAGGGAGGGGAAAGGGGGAGGGAGGCATGGAGGGAGTGGAGTTGAGGCCACTGCGCCGTCGCGAAAAAAGAGGCCTGCGAGAGAGTGGGGGAGGAGAGGCCTCGTTGTGCGCCGCGCGCGCCCGCTCTGAGGCGGGGGAGCGCGGCGCCAAGGACGGTTTGGGCGCCGATCGCGGTCACGGCGCGCGCGCGAGGGCGGCGGAGGCGAACGGAGGCGGGGGGAGGGACGGTGACCTTGCCGACTTTCCACACACATGCGCACGACGGTGTAGGGGAGGGGGGGAGGCTGTGAAGGGAGAGGGGGGACCACACAGAGAGACGTTTGGTTGTGGACGAGGGGGAGGGAGGATGGCTGGCCTTGTGCTTCTTCTTGGTTTTGGTCCCTCACTGGGTTGGGTTTTATGCTTTCTTTCGTCGTACGATAGATAGAGGGATAAGGCGCAAGAGGTGGGGATGCAAGAGTGAACCGAACACTAGGATCCAGCAGAACGCCGTATGACGACGTGCAGTAGTGGAGCCAAATGCTTACTGTATGTTCCTTTCTAAATTTTCCTCCCTCCAAAACATCATTCAATCATTTGTCTATGGATGTTGTCGCCTTGAGTTCTACAGCAGGAGGGAGCAGGAGGAAGAAATCACTGAACGTGATAAGAGGGATGTGGGAAAGGCCAAGATAGCAAGAGGAATAGAGAGAGAGAGAGAGAGAAATGGTCAAGGTTCCCCACGGAAAGTGAAAGTTCCCCTCTTCCTCCTCGGAAGATCAGAGTAGGTCCTTGGATATGGTTCCTCTCCTCCCTCCGTCTGCTGCACCCACACCGCCCTCTTCTCCAGCCAACAGCCTCAGGCGAGAGAGAGAGTGTGTCCTCGGAAGTAAGGGGAGGAAGAGGAACAAGGCCTGTTGCTTCGAAGGACGAATTGGTGGGCCTTACTCCAGGGCCACCGCCGCTCCTCCGGCTCTGTCTCTCCCTCTCTTCCTTCCTCCACCGGTGCCATCACTGACTGAGAGGCACTGGAGAGAGAGAAAGAGGAGAAGGGCTCTTTCCTGTAGGGACCCACGTCAATGAGCCTCCTCCGCCTCTGAGCGAGGTCGTAGTAGCCGTCGTTATACAGCGGTGCTCAAAAAAGAGAGAGGGAGAGGAGGACGGGAGAAGGCCCTTTCCTTCCTCCTTCTGACCTTGGATGACATATTGCCTGACCTTCAAAGAGGGAGGGCGGGAGTCAAAGTCCTCGGCGAGAGAGTGCGACGACCCCCAACTGGCGACTCTCTTTTCAACCTGGGCGAACGAACGTACGGTGAGGCATGAAATAGGAAAGGAGAGGAGGGAGGGAGGCCGCAGTCGAAATCGAAATCGTACGCTTTAGCTGTTTCCGCTCTCACGGCATCTGCGCTTGCTCCGTTCGTACCTGCGATGCCAGTTCCTGTGTGAGCGGAGGATGTTGTGGGAAGATGGATTATGGAAGAGAGACTTGCAACTTCGATTGCATTTATAACTTCGTTGCAAGCCGGGTTGTTTGCTTCTCTCCGCCAGATATCAAACTCAAGGTCGCGGAGAGCCATCTTCTCAACCCCCCCCCCCACACACACACCCCAGGCTCTCTTCCTTCTTCTCCCTCCCTCATTCAGGTGGTTTCATGGTGAGGAGGGAAAAGGAAGGAAAGGAAAAAGGCGCGATTCTGAAGGTCGTTCGATCGGTTCAAGGTCTTCTTCTTCCGAAATGTAAAATGGTGTGGTTTTCACGTTCCAGGAAAAAGGAAAGAGAGACATGAATGAGACGGAAAGAAGCAAAACTCGCTGCACTAAATAGAGCGTCTTTTAATGTCTTGTACCAAGAATTTTTCCGTTTCCAGCAGGATTTGAAGCAAGTGAGTTAGGAATTATCTTTAAAAAATCCTTAGCAATGCTTTGAGCAAACAGCGCCCTTGAAATGATATTTAAAAATCGATCGTCCTTCCACTGAGCAGCACCCCCAAGGTTGTTGACAGATCAGGTATCCTGGAGGAGAGAGGAAGCGAGGCGACCCCATTCAAGGACTTATTATATGAAGGACGAGGAGGAATAGGAGGAGAGGACAATCGGCGGCAGGAAGGAAGCTCTCCCGTGAAGAAGAGGAGAGGGAGGAGTAACCTTGGGATGCTTTGGCGGGAAGCGACGACGACTGTCAGGAAAGAGGAGAGGCGCGCTTGGAAGAGGAAAGGGGGAATAAGGAGGAGAGGTGGACGCTCGTAAGCATCCGTGAACTTGGGGGTCGTCGAATGAAAGAGGAGGAGGAGGAGGAGGTCGTTAGCCGCTCCAAGGAAAGGAGGGGAGGGGGGGACGAAGGCGAAACGTCAACGCACGAAAGAGTGAGCTGGAGGTTGAATTAGAGAGCGGCGATAAAGCGAGGTCATGAGTCGAAAGAAGACAGAAATTCAAGAATGATCCATGATGCAAGAAAATCAGAAGCGAGAGTATATCTATGTCTTCTACTGAAATGGGAAAAAGTTTGAAGAGGCATCCATGTTTTCTTTGCAAGGTGAAATGCTGCCATGTTGTACATGCAGTACATAAGAATCTGAGGCAGTAATGCCATCAGCATTGTTTCGCTCGCAATTTGTCAATCCTACAAGTGAACTGTGAATGGGGAATCGAAGATAGGAACTGAGAAGCCCATACACCCATAACCTTGAGCGTCCCTCCCCCACTCCCTGGCACACTTTCCTGGGGCCGCCTCAACCTTGGTTGCTCTCCTCTCCTCTCTCTTTTCCCCCTCAAGAAAGCGAATGGGCCTTCTTCCCCCCTTGTGCTCAATGTCGAGGCCTCTCTCCTCCTCCTCTCTCTTGGCATGCGTACTATTAGTAGTACGGAATGGGCCTAGGTGGCCTCCTTTTTTTGGCCTTTTCAGTGCTGCCTTCGCTTGGCGTAAGCATTTCCGTACGTTAGAAACAGTCGAGTCGGGAAACAACACGTACAGCGTAGGAAAAAAATCTGTGGATGGATGCAGAGATCGAAAAGGTCTAGGCTTATTTTCATTTGTATGTCTTGAAGAAAAAAGGCAGATTAAGTTTAGATTCCAATTCCATAACGTTTTAGATATATATAGAAAAAGCCCAAAAGAATTTGCAGCATTCGTACTGTGCTATCGTCCGTCCGAACCTTCCCGTTATTCGCGCCGCACCCATTTTCCAATTCCTCCTGACCTGAATCCCTCCGCTCCCTTTTCCCTCACGAAGTTGGTTGCATTCTTCTTCCATGCGTGCGAAAGAAACCCCTTTCGCTCCGACTTCTCAGGAAAAAAGGGGCGAGGAAGGGAGGATGCGACCAGCGAAAACGATGTGCTGCGCTCGGGGTAGGGGTAGGGGAGAAAGAGAAAATTCATCCGCCCCATTTCTATCTGCTGGGAACGGCGAGGGAGGAGGAGAAATCTCTTTGCAGCAAAACTGGGGTAGCGTGGCGGCGTTCGTCCGCGGTCACCGACCGACTCAGCCGGACGAATTGAGAGCAATGACCGACTGAACTGGAAGGAGGGGGAGAGGAAAAGAGGAAAGAGGAGTCTCCTATGTCTACCTGCCCTCACCTTCCCCCCCTACTCTTCCGCAGCCGCCCTCCTTGTCGCTGTCGCTTTTACCCCCAGGTAGATCTCGAACTAGGCTAGGAAAATCGATGGAAATGGACTGTTTGCAACGTCAAACCATCTTCTATAAGGTCAGAGTAGAAGCTGCGCAATTCATCCTCGCATTCTATGTGACACAGAGACTTGTAAAGAGGACATTTGCGACAAAACTCAAGTATCAAGTACCGCACTCGCTCTTTCAAAGAGGGAGGCGGGGTGGGGACAACGGCGGACAGAGAGCGGTGGGAGAGTCCACCAAACAGGAAACGGGGGAGGAAGGGGGAAAGTAACTCAACGAAACATCCTCGGGGAAGGAAACTTCGAATTCAGCCTCAAAGGAAAACAATCATCAAAACGAAAAATATAATTTCCTAAAAATAATATCTTTTTCAAAAGTATAAGGCGTTACTTTTTTATAAATGGACTCGCCCGACCTCCCCCATCGTTATAAGGTACGGCGGCGGGAGGCAACGGAGCTTCCTTTCCCTTTCCCCCCTCGATCCTCCGCCGCGCTCGCCGTCCTTGCTCCGGCGGCGGCGGAGGATTTTTTTGGGGGGCGGCTCTCCGCGGCAGGCGGCGGCTTCGCGGCGGCGGCAACGGAGGAGGGGAGAGAATCAGGACAGAAGCAGAGGGTAAAAGGAGGGCGAGGACAGAGGAGCACAAAGAAAAGGAGAGAGGACGAGACGGCGGCGGCGGCAACGGAGCAGTGGGGCGCCGTTAGCGGCGAACGGCGGCGGCGAAGGCGGTTGAAGCGGGAAAAGAAGGATAAGGGGGAGGAGAAGTCCCGCGTAAAAAGGGGACACGACGCGCTTTGGTCGGTGCAGTTGCAGTCTGGATGCACTTTCAATGCATTCACGGGCGGGGAGGGGCGGCGGTGGACACCCCTTCCTCGACCACCACCAACGGAAAAAGTTGGACCTGCATGGACTGCAACGTAGCAGCAGTGACGGAGAAGGGCGGAGTGGCGACAACTCGTCTTCCTCCTCCTCCTCTTCCAACAACAGCCCTCGTCGATCCTCATCCTCCCTATTCCCTCTCTTTTTCGCCTCCTCCGTTTTCGTTATTGTCTGTCGACCTTGGCCGGGATTTCAATTGTGGGTCAGAATGCGCTCCGTTCGCGTCTGCGGCCGTGTCCTGAATATACCGTAGCGGTAGGGGGTTGTTGCGAGGGGGTGGAGCCGCGGAGAGTCCTTCTCAGATGATTTCTGGGCGTCCGATTTCGGCGGCAGGAAACCGTGACCGACTTATTTCCCCCTTCTCTTTACCTCTCGATCAATGGCGACCCAGAAAAAAAAAACTGGGCGCCAAAAATGTACCGTACTTGAAGTGGGGCAGAGGGGGAGAGAAGCAACGGCAGCAAACGCGCTCCATCCAGGCGATACACTTTATGTTTGAGAGATGAATGGGGTGCTAAAAGAGAGAGGAGAGGAGGGATAATTTCAAACTGGGTGACAAATGCCGGATGGGGTTGACTCACTTTCTTGGAGTTTACTCAACGAGAGCACAAACAGAGCAGAAGACGCTCGATAATATTGATTTAGTGAATCATTCCAAAAACCCACTCGAGTCGAACGTATGTCAGATATCGATCAAGCTTCCATCAACCCCTTTCCCCTATTGGGAGCTGAGTAATTCCCATGGGAGCATCTCCTCTCTCTTTCCGCAAACAATGGAAGAAGCCATGAATCATGTTCCGATCCAATGAATGACTCATTCAATCCATTCATTCGTCGACCGGTGATGCACCGTCGGCCATCCGTCCCTCGGCCGGGGTCACAGATAGCATCGAGGCCAAAGCCCAGCAGCTGCCCCCGATTCATTCGACCAGAAAAACGGGGAGTGTCAAGGTTCCGAATTCCACTCCGCGGAAGTGGAAGGGGGGAAAGAGGATACGTATGAACGTGCGGAATCGTCACAGATGCCGAGCGGCGGCGCAGACGGCGGCTAGAGGCAAAGCACATGTTTTTCACTCCTCTCCATGCCAAAAACATGCCTGGGGCGTTCCGCAGCTGCGCGGCACCTGGCGGGCGTCGTCGCATAACATCGCCGCCGCAGCCGCCGCCTCAGTCGTCCGACCTCTGCCCCGTAGTAGGTGCAGCTGCCGCCTGCGAACACCGGCGGCCGCGCACATGCACAGACACACCCTCCATGTGTGCGCCACGCACGGTCGGGACAACGCGAATGTTGCCGACACATGCCGCACCCCCGTTGCTACCCCACCCCTCCTCCTCCTCCGTTTTCGAAAGCGGAGCGAGTGTTCAATACAGCTTTCGATTCGAACACGCCGCCGCCGATGGGAGGGTGGAGGGGCAAAGAACGGGGTGCATAGGGCGAGGGAATGGATCAGTCGGTGTCATAGGGGGAGGGAGGGAAGGAATATTTTATTCACGGTCCAGTTCACTTCGGCAGCAACGCCGGGAAAAGAGAAAAGGAAGAGGCGGCAATAATGAGCCCCATATCAGAGGAGGAGCTGGATTCAATCTTGCGCCGCCTGCATGACCCGTGCCAGGGAGACGTCGGCGCGCGGCGGCTCCTCCTGCGGCTGAGGTCGGATCACGTGCGGGACGTCGCCCGGACGGCCGCAGGGATCAGGGGGATCATCAGGGCAGGAGGCGAGGGGGGCGAGAAGAGGGAGAGGCTGAGAGAGAGATTGAGGGCCAAGGAGTCAGAGAGGCTGGAATCGTTGCAGCAGGAGGAGAAGGCGTTGGCGGAGGCTTTGGAGGAGGCACTCTCCTTCGTGGTGGGGGATCGACGGAAAGAAAATGTGGCGGAGGGGGGATTGACGTTTCGTTCCGGTGGTGAAGTCATTCCGTCGACTACGAAGGTGGGCTCCCCATCCAACGGCACAGCCACCCATGTGGCGACGAGTGAAGTCGATCAAGCTAGTCTTCCCTCTCGCCCCCCAAAGAAGACCGCCCCGCCGCCGCTGCCGCCGGAGGACCCCCGTGAGAGGGGAAAGGAGCAGACAACCGGAATTAAAGGTAATGACGTCTCCTCCCCTTCCTGCCACAGGCCCTCCTCCCCATCCTCCTCCCAGCGACGGACCACCGAGGCAGAGCGGGAAAGGGAGGAGGCGAACAATATTGGCGAGGAGGAAGGAGGAGGAGGGGAAACAGATGACGAGAGGCCACCCAGAGCGCGGAGGAGGAGGGAGACGGACGACTTCGACGAAAAAGGGGAAGGGAAGAGAAAGAGCATGGAAAAAGGAGGAGTAAAGAGGCATCCGAGAAAGAACACACTATCGGGGTGGTCTGATGAGGATCGCAGGGTTTTCTTGCGGGAGGTCACGAGGTGGAGGACGAGGCAGTCGCTGAGGGGGAAGGGGAGGGAGGATCTGGTGGAGGCCGTGTGGTCGTCCACTTCGGGCCAGGTGTACAGCAGGGAGGCGGTGGAGGCGGCGGTGGGGGAGTGGGAGCTGGAGGAGGAGCGGAGGGGAAAGGCGAGAGTGAGGGTGAGGAGGTGGAGGGAGGAGAGGGTGAGGAGGGACCAGGAGGAGAGGGAGAGGGCGAAGAAGATTGAAGTCGAATCCGAAAAAAAGTCGCCAAATGTATTTATGGGAGACAAGGAGAGGGAGCGCAAGAAGGAGGAGGTGCGGGAGTGGAGAGAGATGGAGGCAATCAAAAGGGACCTGAAGAGCGCGGGGAGGGTGCTGGAGAAGGCCAGGGAGGCGATGAGGAGGGAGGAGAGGGACATGACGAGGAGGAGGGAAAACGCAAGGGGTAGGTCAAATTCATTCCATAACGGCGAAACTAGAAAAGAAACTACTTCCTTGGGCGAGGAGCTATCGCCGATTGACTTTAAGTTGAAAAGAGAAATGTCGAGGGCTCAGGAGATCCTTCGAAGGGAGAGGGCGGAGGAGACGGTGGCGAAGTGGCTGCAAAACAAAAAAAGGGCGGCAGAGAAAAAAGTTGGGTCTGGTGGTCTTGAACTGCCTTCGAGGAAGCCTCTGGTGGTGGCAGAAAGGGACTTTGGCCGGCTTGTGAGGACCAGCAAAAGGAGCGGAGGAAACTCCATGTTCGGCGGCGGCAACAGCGGAGGATATAGCAGCACTGACGTAGACTCTTTGACTAGTCGGGCGGTGCCCGAATGGAGGAGGGGCCTACAGGCCCATCAAAGCTCGATCTAAAAGAGTGTCGCACTAAGACCGTGAAACGTGGAGCTGTGATTAAATAAAGAAACAAGTTTTTCCACTGCAGAATGAGCAGGCCGATTTGTGCCGCCGCGTTAGTTCCGCCGCAGTCGCCGCCTCAACATCGACTGAGGGTGAGGAAAGAGAGAGGGATGGAGGGAACGGACAAACGGGGCGGGGAACAAAACGGGCGAGTCTACTTTTGAGCTAAGGGGAAGAAAGGAGGGGAGGAGGGAGGAGAGCTTTCCTTCCGCGGGGAAGCAGGGAGAGTCCATTCCCTTTCTCCCCTCCCCTCTTTCGCTTATTCGCGGGAAGGGAAAAGAGGGAATATCCCCGAGGGGGTTGTAAAATTGGGCGGTGGGTGGGTGGGTCGGTCAGGTGCTCAGCGGAGCGTGACGGAGTTTCCATCAGATAAGAGAGAGGGGGCGCTCATCTTCTCAGTGGGGGGTTGTTTTGGGGGGACCCAAAAAATAATGGGTCGGTGGGCGTGGTCGGTCGCTCTTTGGTCAGCGGGGGGCTGACGTGCGACTTCCGGTGGGAGGGATCCGAGCGTCGCCTCGGGGCATGGAGGCACAACAGACGGATAGCCCGAGGTAATGAATGCCGGTGGGGAGGAAGGGAGGGAGAGGGAGCCAAGTGAATGTTCGCAGATAACTCAATCGCTTCTCCTTTTCACCCTACGCTTTTCCTGGAAAGGGAAAGGTGGCGGCGGCTCCTACCACTTGAGAGGGGAGAAAAGTATTTTTCTAGGAGGGAGGAAAAGGTAGGGGTAGATATGGCTTATCCCTCACTTTTTTCTTCCTTGTCCGTCCCACCCCTCCCCTCTCGCCCTGTTGGTTTGTGCCGCCGCCACTGAAAAAGGCGCCTCCGCCGCTGCCGCCTCCGCCGTTGTGGGAGATACCGCAGAGAGACTGCAATTCGCCGCAATCCTCATATGTATCACCTGCATTCTGCTACTGGCTACTACTACCACTACTTGGCGAGAGAGCCGTAAGGGGGGGTGAGGGTGGACGGACGGACGGACGGACGAAAACGGACGCAGCGCCAAAGTTGCGCCCTATCCTTCCTTCCTGTGCGTGTTTCCCGCCTATCCCACCCACCCCTCCTCCCCCTCTTTCGCTGGTTTTAGATCCTCTCCTGAGTTGGCTGGCTGGCATGCACCACTTCCTCTTTTTCTTTTGCCCTCCCCCTCCTCCTCCCCCTGGTCCAAAAAGAGGGGCTTTGGGGAGGGAGAGGGATCAGCGTTAGATAGCCCTTTCCTCCCCCTCCCGCTTTCTTTCCCTCCCTTGAGCCGGTAGCGCTGGTGCAATGCGTACAACACTCACATGAACGCGGCGGCGGTCTCTCCCTTGACGTCGTCGTCGTCGGCAAAACGGACATTTTTGTGGCGGGGCGGAAGGAGTGAGGGACGGAGGGAGGGCCCAACTCTCTTCCGCAGCCCACAAAGGGGAGGGAAGGAGGGCAATTCTCTTTGACGTATACCGCCAGGGCTATAACGCCAAAGAAAAAAGGAGGGAGGGAGAGAGGGGAGAAGAAGAGCGATGCGTCGCATCGTCTAGCTCCCTCCCATCTACCTTTTTTCCCTGCGCTGATAGAGTGACTGCGGTGTGTGTGCCACACAGCCTCGAGGGGGGAGAGGCCAAACCCCCATCCCAACGCGGCGCGCAATGCTGATGGAGGATGGTTTTGCTGGAGACACAATGCGGTGTCGACGCGACTCCGGTCAGGGGGGGAGGGGGGAGGGCCATGCGGGGGGCTATTTCGAGGAGGGGGGAGGGGGGAAGGTGGTTGCGGTCGCAGCGGAGGCAATGGCGACGATTAGGGGCGCCCGTTGCAGTAAAACTGCAGTCGAAATAGGGAGGGGAGGAAAAACTTAGCAGAAGTTTGTCTCACTCGACTTTCTACAGAGGTTTCTTTTGAATTCGTTGAACTGCTCGATTAAGTCTTGTATTTTAAGGGATTGTATTCTGCACAAGCACACTGCACAAGGAATTAAATATTTACAGTTTTCAACCAAAAAGGAGCCAAAGATGTGCAGTAGAGGGGAGGAAATGTATAGAGGGAATATATAATGTGGGTAAAGAAAAGGGGAGCCGGCGACGTAGTACTTCAACAATAAATTTGGAGACATCGCCCCGGACGGCCAAGCAGCATCACATCCTTAGAGCGAGGAACTGCTGGAAGGCGTCCAGGATGTTTGGGTCCAGGTCCTGGGTGAAGAGAAGCGTCTCCAGGGTGGTGCTGTACTTCTCCACCTGCTCGTGGTGCATCAGGAAGATCTGCTGGAGTCGCCCGATCGTCCAGTTGTACCAGGGCGTCTTGAAGTCGACGCCGTCCGTGTCGCAGCGCACAAGGTGCTCCGACAGGATCATGATGAAGCGCTGATCACCGGAGGAGGAGATGGTATTGTGAGTGTGTGGTGGAAAAGGAAAGAAAAATCCCGTTTAAATTTTGTTTTTTGCACTTTACGTAAGAGCTGCTTATCTTGTTCTAGATACATTATTAATTAGGGAGCCGAACGTAGAAAATAGTCCTACCTGGAAGATGATGAGGAAAAGGTTCTTCTGGTCCCCCTGAGCCGATTCAAGCTTCTCCTCCAGCTTCTCCACCTGTTCCTCCGTGGGCTTCTCTCCTCCTGGCCCCATCAGAGAAGAGGAGAGCGAGGTCTTCTCGGGCTTCTCCGGCTTGTCGGGCTTCTCCACCTTGATGTCACCAGCGCCGCCGTTCTTCTTCGTTATGTCCTGAGACAATAGAGGATGCTGCAAAAAGCGTGAACATAAAAAGTTTTACAATTTCAAATACCATCTTGGTGTCCTCGTCCGAGTCGTCGGACTGGTCGGAGTTGTCCGAGTCCTCGATCATCTTTCGCGCGTCGTTGGCCTCCCTGTTGAGGCGGTTGACGTGCTTGTTCATCTTCCTGACGGTGAGGTGCAGGATCTCCCAGACGTACAGCTTGGTGAAGTCGTCCACCATCTCTTTGGAGAAGATCCAGTTGGCGACTGCGGCGCACTCCACCACCTGCGTCTTGAGCAGCTTGTCCACAAGCACCACCATCATCTGGTGGTGCGATCTCCAGAGGTCGCCGACGCCGCGCAGGACGCAGATCTGGGCCTCTTCGCTCCCGCTCAGAGCCTTCAGGGTCGGGTGGAACTTGGCGATGGCGGCGAAGGAGTGAGAGAAGCTCTTGCTGCCCAGGTTCATCAGGGTCTGGACGAACACGGAGATCTGCAACAGGAGGAGAAAAAAATATTACAATTATATAATAACCCATATTACTATTCGCTCCCACCTTCAAGGGACTGAACTGCTCGTTCTGCTCCTCGTCCGCGGCTTCCTTGAGGATGTTCTGAATCTCCTCCTGCGGCGCCTTGGCCTTGATGGCTGCCTCCACTTTTGCAGCCAGGTTGTTTGCCTCTGCATTCTCGGGGTTCTCTGCGTCGCCGGCCTCCCCCTTGTACTTGAACTTGACCTCAGGCTTCTCCGGGCACATCGGCCTGAAGTTCTCCGGGACAACGTCCAAGATACGCTGGTGGTAAGACAGGCTAAAAAGGAAAAAGAATATTTTCGAAAAATGCTCCAAATTGTTTTTATCTATCAGTTTACCGAAGACACTTCAAGAGGACCTCGCGGACAAACTTGGCCTTTGGCTGCTCAGGGTCCATCCCGACGACCTCCTCCCAGTCCTCCCAGGACCACCGGAACTGGAAGTTGGAGAGGTGGTACGAGAACCACGCGACGAATCTGTCGAAGCAGGTGACGCTCATGGTGTCCAGGCGCTCGTACAAAAGCTCGGTGGCTTGGGCAAGCACCTGAATGGGGGGAGGGAACTTGGCTTAAAATATCTCTTGAAAAAATGAGGAGGAAGTTCCAACCTGCGGCATGGTGCTGGGCTGCAGCTTGCACAGCTCGATGAGGACACTTCCATAGCAGATCTCTATGAACTCGGGGTTTGGGAGGCGAAAGATCTCACCGAACATGACCTCGACGATCATGTACTCTAGGGGGATCTTGTTCTTCAGCGGGTAGCTCAGTAGTTGCGCGGCACTGGAAAGAACTGAAATTTATATCTCCGTGAAAACTAGGGAGTTGCGCATCTCTCACCAGTCCTTCCTCTCCGTGTGGTATGTCTGCAGGAGGTGCCTGAGCTGCTCCTCGATGAGGTACCTCTCGATGGAGTGCTGGCCGGGCAGGATGGGCCCCTCGGGGCAGTCGGTGTAGTCGAACATCCTGAAGACTACCTGCGGGATTGGGTAGGTGGTGCTGGGATGGTGCGGCGGCGGAACCATCTGCGGCAGGTTGTGCTGCAGCGCCTCGCACAGCACAGAGTCGAAGGCCAGGTAGGGCCGGATGATGTGCTTCTCGATCCACATCTCTGAGCGCAGCCGCTTCACCTGCTGCCAGAGGCAGTCCAGGTACTCCTCCTGCGGGTGCGGGGCGTCCGATCGGAAGGCCCTCAGCGCCGCGTGGTGGGACTTGGACCGCCTCTTGATGTAGCCCTCCAGCGAGCCAAGCATTCGGTCCAGCTCCGACTCCTTCTTCTCGTACAGCTCCCTGCCCACCCATGGGAGGGAGGAGAGGACTGCGTATGCGAACCAGTCCCTGCGCACCTGCGGGACTCCCTCCTCCAGCGCCGCGTCCACCAGGTTGTCCATCAGCTGCAGGAGCGACCCGGCAGAGATGACATGGCAGTTGACCAGGTCGGCCACGAAGCGGAGGGCGTACCTGGCCGCCTCCCAGCGGCCGCCCTTGAGGCAGTCCTTCATGGACTTGACCAGCATCTCCACGCACTCGCCGCCAAAGTTGTAGTTCTTGGTGTTGAGGAGGCCAATCAGGGTGGTGTAGATGGTGCACTTGTCCGGTAGCTTGAGGGCGCAGTCCACCAGGATCTTGAGGATCTTGCCCTTGTAGGTGGAGAGGTCTGCCTCCAAGACGGAGGCCAGGCCCTCGAGGTTGCTCTCCAGGGAGGAGGTACTCTGGCAAATCAAACAGGCAAACGGTATTTCCCTAATTAAGCTCAAAACACTTATTTCTCTCACCTTTTCTCCGACCCTGAGAATGAGGGACTCAAGCCTGTCCTCGATCTCCGCGGTCTCATTGGTGCGGCGCTTCTTGGAGCGGTACCCGCCACCGCCGCCATCTGTAAGAACATGGACAACATGGAGACGTTAGGGAACCAAAGAAATCGGGTAATTTCTCACCTTCTTGATCGTATCCTCTCTTCCTCCTGTTCATGCTGAGGCCTCAAGGGATCGCGGTAAGGGGATAATTGATGGAAGAGGTCTTGGGTGACGTCGAGGCCGTTAAAGAGGTCGCCGGCCTGGACGAAGCAGCAGTCCTGGTCGCCGCGGACGCCGTCGAAAACGAGTGTTTACTTTTTCTGTCGATGGCCGAACGAACGACGAACACTCGCGGGGAAAATCACGAAACCTTTTTATTATGAGGGTGCGGAAAAAAGGGATCCAAACCAGGCGAGGAAAGGTTTTGTATTTGAGCACGAAATTCCTGAGCCTGTAAAATTCCTTTGCCAGAATCGGCAAGAATCCAAATTTGTTTTACCGGTACATATCTCACCATTTTGTACCCCGCATGTCGCAGGTACTACCGTTTTACCTACTTTCAATTATCCGTTCCAAAACCACTTTATCGTCTACAAAGTGATCTCATGGCCGATTTGATTTTTCCCGGTATACGTAGGTAAATAATATTTATTTTGTCG
>JAAUXU010033135.1_pt1 | contig 14432 bp, 12 predicted proteins | sample 7278151 | NCBI WGS metagenome assembly JAAUXU01 (sample SAMN14350113, study PRJNA611818) | marine sediment metagenome | isolation source: surface marine sediment (1.8m) | place: French Polynesia: Moorea | collected 2018-08 | reverse complement strand
GTGCATAGAAATCACGTGACCAGAGGAGAGAACGTTGAGAGCTCTGATTCGTTGAAGTCAGTCTAGTGGGCAAAACAGTTCGTCTCATCACCGACGCTCACCACTGAGCGATAACTATACCATATAGTGTACAAGATATATTGTATGGACATCTTGTAGCTATTCTTGGAGTTTTGGCTGGGCAGATTTGACCGGTCTGAGGCATCATAGTGTCCGGGTGCCGGGCCCAGAGGACACTATGAGGGCGAGGACACCTGATACGCGATACTGATCATAAATATTGATTCATAACGATGGTCAGAACTATATGATGGAACGTATTGGACTTGCTCGCCGTTCTCAGCACCTGAGGTGCAACCGGGCATGTGAAGGAGCGTCCAACAAAAGTTCTTGTAAGAATGACGCCGGAATCTGCTGTAGGTGGCACAGTCGTCCAAGAGCATGGTGGTCCTGCGGGCGCGTATTTGGACAATGACTGGCAACACCGCACCCAAATGCCTTCACTATGACGAATCACACCTGTACCAGGAGCCATCAGTCGTCACGTACGTAACGCATTTTTCTCTCCATCTCATGTATCCACGCAGAAGTTGACGGTGCGCACGCGTCCAGTACTGTGTGCGTAGTTTGGACGGTGTTTGTCACGCTTTATCTCACATCTCTTCGTTCCTGTGCATTTCATAACCCGTCAGCACCTTGACGCTTCTTGGCCAGGAGTATAAAAGCGCGACGTCTCTTTTGAGCCTCTCTCATTGATTCCGAGCATCGTGCGGGGACCAGACCTGGGGGCACGGAAGAAATGGTCCGGCGCAGCGTTGCCCTCTTCGTAGCCTTGGCCGTTGTCGGCCACGATCAAGTGGGGTTGGCTCTTCCACAGTTGGAGAACAGGCTACTGATCAGGTGTCCCCAGGTGAAAGAGCGCTAAGTACAGTTCTGAACACTGATCATATGCTCACGACCAGTTCTTCCAAGGATCCCGCGTTGAATCAGTTGGCCGAAGACTTTGACGTGTGCAGCAGGATCACCAACCACGTGGCCTGCATCACTCAGACGGATCTATCTGAGTGCTCAAACAACGCCGGCGGGCAGAGGCAGCCGGGGACGTTCTGTTGCGATCCCGTGGGCATGAAGCTTAGAGGTAACCAATGAAGCATGTATGACGTCACCTCACTGTGCTGAGGGGTGTTAGGATGGGATTTTGATATTGAACGTGTGGATGTGATGCTCGGACACAATTGAGTATAGAGGTTCATTGTCCCGGCTGCCCATTTTGGTGCTAGGGCGCTCAAAAGAAAGTCAGCTGGAGAAGGAAAAGGCTTTGCTTTTTTGAGGGGGTAAAAGTTGATGAAATTGCCTAAAATTTTAATTTTAAAACTGCACATCTTCTGATGACCACAACGTATTGTGCACCGTCCAGTAGAACACGCTTATAACCATCATGTTGGGACCAAAGAATTTGATCGTTTTATCCGTATGATCGCTCTAACCGCATTGCAGCGAAGCAGGGGTGAAGACATTGGGACAGGACTTCTTGACCGACACATTAGTGTGACCGCTACATATATCCGGTGAACGTTGTGAGCGTGTTCCACGGTATTTGCTCAACCTAAGGGTTTCTCCTAAAGCGTAACCCCCTCTTTATCGGCCGGTGCAAGCCCTATACAAATAAGAAAACCTGTTTAATATTTGTCTCTGCTGTTTCTTGAACAGAACTTGCTCCAGCCATCATTATTGACCCCGACGAAACAAACTGTGCAACCAGGGAATGCGTCTGCCAGAAGCGCGACGGCCGCCGTGTCCTGGAGCAACTGAAGAGGAGTCGCAGCGGCAGCGGCATCAAGTACGCACCCTTCCACGACTACGTGACCAAGCACTTCCGACTGCCGCCTGAACAGCGGCAAGGCAGGAAGCTGCCGCCGGAGCTGGCCAACGCCTGCTTTGTCTCCTTCGGGCGGAGATGATCTTGATACTCTTTCTACATTTCTTCATGTTCCATACTACACATTGTGAAGGTATCCTATGTTTTTGAAGAATTGACGCTACACGTGTGAGTAAATACTACATTGCTGTCATTCTTACGTGCGTACGCAAGACCGGAGATTCCCGACAGTTATCGGATTAGGAATCTGGCGTTGGGGGAAAGTTTGGAAAAAGCCCCGTGCACAACATTGGTACCTACGCGGGTTTTGACTGGACGTCTAGCTGAATACTTGTGACTGCACCTCCCAAAATGGGAATTACAGCAGCCTTGCAAAGGTAGCCCGGAGAAGACGGCTTCTAGAGCTGTGGGTGCTGGTCCAAGGAGCCTCAACTAGAAAAGAATCGGACCGCCTGACCCGCACTTCACACCAGTTTCTCCATGACAATCCATTGAGCAACGCCGTTGGCGTCTTCGAGCACACAGCAATATCCAAATGGGCCCCTCAGTACTTTCAATCACTGGCAAGCGACTGCAGCAACGGCATCTTCAGCAGTGTCCGGTGTATGGTCCAAGTGTACCAGGCGGTCCCGACAGCGGCATACCACTGACTGCCCATAGTGCGCCAATGAACTTAGAGTGTCTATAGACCTCCTGCTATGCACCCGCCCGTGCACGTAGGTTCGAGCACTTCCCCTCCATATCCTGGTGAAAATCCCGCCAGTGGCCCGCTGCTTCTGGCCCGTTTCCTCCAGGCCTCCACTGATGACTGTGCCCTCCTTAGCCATGCCCATATTCACTGTGAGCATCAACGCCCTTAATCCTGCAGACACCAATGCAAGTGGTGGTGCGTGACAGTGATCAAGAGTGGGGTCAGTGAGGTGATCAAGAACATACTAAGTCATACTTGTGCTCCATTGAACAACTCTTTCAGAGGTGACTGCAAAACCAAGAATGAAATTTGATGCAAAATATTGGAATGCAAGTGGAGAGTCCGATTTCATTGAATCATTCAAGAGAGACTTCAAAACATTCAAAACACCCGCTACCAAGCTGAGGATCATTGACGTCATCATTGACAAGAAGTTCAGTAGTGCAAAGTGCAGCAATCCTAGTGAGACTTACTTTACAAATATACAGGCATGGCATGATGCCCCTCCTGGATGCTGCTGATTTTTTCCAAAACCTTCCAACAGAAATAATTAGTCATATCAATGAATTTTTGGACCCAAGTTCTAGATTGAGATTTTGTTCAACTAATCGACAACACCGTGGATTCCTTCAAAGTGTAGCTATAAGTATCAATCAATCAAATGTACAGGAGATAGTTACAACTCTCCAAAGGACTCAGGAGAAAAAAATCAGAACTTTTTAAGTAAAGTTGACGCAATTACTTTGGTACCATTGACAGACACAATATCTCAAAACTACCTCAGCTCTTGGGCAAATTAAAGAAAGTGGTTTGTCGATACTTTGATTCAGAGTCTGCAGGGGACTTAGGTGCAGCTTTGCCACAAGCTGAGATCCAGAAGCTGCATTTTCTTGGAGTAGAATTGATCCAGAAGGTGCAGCGGCCATAGCTGCAGCTCTGCCACATACCGAGATCCAGGACCTGAGTTTTTTATGGAACAGAATTGGTCCAAAGGGTGCAAAGGCCTTAGCTGTAGCTTTGTCCAATACAAAGATCCACAACTAGGATTTAACTGGCAACAAAGTTGATTCTGCAGTTGCAGAGGCCTTAGCTGTGGCTTTGCCAAGTACTAAGATCCAGCAGCTGAATATAGCTCACAATGTCATTGATTCAGAAGGTGCAAAGACCTTAGAACTGTAGCTTTGTCTAGTACTAAGATCTAGAACTTGGATTTAAGTGGCAACAAATTTGGTTCAGCTGATGTTAAGGCCTCAGCTGCAGCTCTGCCAAGTACTGAAGTCCAGGAGCTCTTTTGGCTTGCAACGGAATTGGTTCAAAAGGTGCAGTGACCCTAGCTGTGGTTTTGCCAAGTACAATGATCCAGAAGCTGACCTTATATGGCAATGACATTGGATCAGAGGGGACACAGGCATGAGGTGCAACTTTGCCGAACACTTTGATTGAGAAGCTGGAATTGTGGGACAACAGCATTGGTTCAGTAGGTGCAGAGGCCATTGCTGCGGCTTTGCCATGTTCTGAGATCCGGGAGCTGAAGTTACAGAGGAACGGTATTGGTTCAGAGATTGTAGAAGCCATTGCTGCAGCATTTCCTTTTATTCAGCTACTTCCCCAATAGTAGGCAGTTTCTCCTTTTGGAAAAAGGAAATTTAAAATCCGTCACTCTATGGCAGGGAAACAAAGCATCCCCTCGATGCTAGCTCAAGTCAACATTGCCTTCTATGCCATTGTGATTTCTCCTGAAGTTTTTTTCACTCATATTTTGTCGAGATGTCTTGGCAAAATTTTCCACTCAAGTTGCAATTTTTCCTTCTAATTCGAGACATTTTACCTCCGGGCCCGTTCAAAGGAGACCCATCGTCGTAGCTCCTGTGAAGGCTTCATGAGTCAATTGCAAGATCTGTACGTACTGACAAAATGAACATTTCTTTTTCTCCACAGCACAAGAAAAGTTAAATTACATTTTATAAGCATGCCAATAGAAACATGGCACAAGAAAAATAAAGTTTCACTCTCAGCTTGGCACCCTCGTTCCTTCAATCTGTCGATTGCTTAGCGAGTGTGCATGTAATGTACACTCGCAACACTAATAGATGAAGATCAGCATTACTGCACTTAGAGTCTTTAGTTTTCAAAACGTCAACCCTGAATCAATTGCCGACTTGTCATAGAGCATTGGAGCTTATAGCAGAGGTACCAGGCATTGCTGGGGTTGTGATAAGACTCACTGCAATCCCGCCCACCAGGGGACTCCACCCTTGCTGGGTGTCTTGCCACCTCGAGGACAGCTCCACATGCGCTTTGAGCTCAACATGAAGTTGATCTCATACTTCACACTCACCAATCACTTTGTGTCGTCCCTGGAAGTAGCTGACCTCAATTTCGGCCTCAAAGCAGCCTCAGAATGGACCTTCAACTCCCTATAACCTTGTCAGGGTCAATCTGATCTCAGTGCCACCAACACCCAGCAAGTTTCCCTAGGAAAAGAACCGCAGTTAGTGGGGACTAATTTCGGGAAACTAATTTATGTGTATAATAGAAACTGTCTTGTCACCTGAAACTCTTGCCTCCAACTTAACCGAATGCACATTTCCATGGTCAACTATAGTGCATTCCAAAAGCTTCAAAATTTGCTCATTTTCAGCTCATACCCCTAAACTAAGTTGGTTGTATAGCTTCCTGATACTGCAGCTATGCAGACTCTTTTCACAGAGGTGGAGAGCTTGAGATCTTCAATATACTGATGCAAACAATCGCATATTTGAAGATGTAATAACTTTTTAAAATGTTCCCTCGATCTAGTGCTAAAACTGCCAATTACAAATGGCTTTTCTGCTTCATCACGATTCAGAAGGGAAATGTGGCAATCATAGAGTAGACAATGGAGCTGTAAAACCACAGTAACTAAGTATTTTTCTCTTAGTTTTAAGCGATTTTAGTGATCATGCGACATAAGTCTCGGTATTCTACCCACCAATTTCCTTCGTCAATCAGGGTGCTCTGCGTGGTCACGTGATTGAAGCGACAGAAACAGCCGCGCTGTTCCCACATCGCACCGCTCATTACAGCCGCACCGTCACAGAGAACAAGCAACAGCCGGGTCACTGGCACAACGTCACTGAAGCAGCGCCGATATCAAGTGCTGCAGTAGCTGAACTGTGCTACTGTACTCCTTGTGACTCTTAAGGGTCCAGGACTCCAATCCACTTCTACTTGCGAATTCGAACTGGGAACAAGTTCAGAAGGATTGTCTTTCCCGTGCATCGAGAAAGATGGGTCCTCCTAATAAGCATTCTTTTGTCAGCCAGAGACTTGGCCTTGTCCCTTCATGTAGTTTGCCAGATCACAGGAGGTCAGAATAGGTTTGAAGTCCCCCTAGGATCACATTACTCTCAGGAGGCCTCTGTGCCTATGGACTCACCGATGAAGAGCCAAATCCACTTCACTTCTGCCAGATGTCTCTGGCACGGCTTGCCCTGAGTTGATGACAGCCAAGGCACAACCGCGGAGGAACGGGCGTCCGGGTCCTCCTGACTCATCCTTGAGCTGAGGATGTTATCTACATATTTGGCGATGCTAAGTCTTGCATAGCATAACAGTGCCCACTTCGTCAACTACTCAGGGTCTTCGGTAGTTAAAGAAAAAATTGTCAAAAGTTATTTCTAGACCCGCAACCTCTCATTTGATGCTAAGAGCCGATTTTACTGGAAAAGAGCAGCGCAACCATTTTACTTTTTGTCTCGCAACCTCTCTGCATTTCATTTTTGAATATGTACTGGCTTGTTTTCGCTTTTCACTTCTCGTCACCACCAAAAAAAACTTACGTTAAGAAACTCTCGTAAAAGTCTGATAGTTTAACAAAATTTGCTTCCCATCAATGTAAGTAATATCACTTCATATACGCGAGTCCAAGTATGAGTTTGAACGTTAGCTCAGGAACCAATGAGTAGAGGTCACCGAAACTTTACCCAGAGAAAGTGCATTGGTTTCATAAACAATGACTTGAAGCAGTGCCAAAAGGATGCTGACAGAGATGACGAAGACACCCATCGTCTGAGGCTTGCGTGCCAGAACAGGGCCAACGAGTTCTGGAATTCTGCTAAGAGAGCGATCTTGGCAGGCTAACATCCAAAAAAGTCCTGTTTCAGTCCCAAACTGTAAATTTTAGTCCGAATTGAACTATTTTTAGGATTTCAGCTCTCCAGTACGGATTTGAAGTGAGAGCATTGGAGCTTCGCGTAAACTTCCGAGGGACGCCAGTTCGACCGCATCCTGTACTACTTGCTTGGGACTTGGAAGTTGGTTATTTGGCGTTGGCATTTAGGTTTTGACCACTAAACGAGGACTGAACGACTCTGGATTTGAGGCAGTCGACGACGACAGCGACACCGCCTCCGTCGTCTTCAAGCTGCAGTTGTGCTAGTGGCACTCCAACCTGTACAGGCTGATGTCTCACGCAGAGTCGGTCTCATCCCCTTCAGGTACTGCCGACCAGCAGTCTTGGCCACCCACGCTTTCAACACCTATCTTCGTAATCCACTTGAGCGTCGTCGTCGTCGCCATCATCATCATTATCGTCAACGACGCAGGGTTGGCTGGCGGCTGCGGCCGACCGGGCCAGCGCGCAGGCCGGCGGGCGGGCGGCCACAAACGGTCAACTCCCTCTCCCACCCACCAAGGCTGACCGGCACTGGGGTTGCATCACTCCATCAAAATTTACTAAATTTACGCTGCTTTTGTGCTCGCGCGCGTCTGTTTACAGTACCTGTGCGTCAAAGGACAATGAGGAGTGGATGGAGGAATGCAATTTTTACAGCATGCACAACGCTGCTGTGATGGATGAGGAGCTATTCTGAGCCCGCAACAGTTTTCTTTCGTCCACGTTGACTTCATGATACCTGGGGGTAACAGTGAGACAACGTTGCTTCACGACTACCTAGACTGTGGAGGAGAAAGAATAATCCCACAGTGTGATTTTGGGGGACACCAACACACGTTTTTTTTCTTGCACTGGGTCGCATCAGTCTGAACAATGAGTGTCATGAATCTCGATATCCCCCTGAATCCCAATCGAATCGTCTTTCTCCAGGGCTAAATTCCGGGGTCGCCAACTGAGACCTGGAGGAAGTTCGGCTTCCTCAAGACACCACTGAGGCATTCTGTCCATTTCTCACGTCAACTGGTTTAGCAACTGTGGCAGCGCCAGAGATGTTACTCCGCCAACTCTGCCCAAAGTGGTTGCTGCCCGGCGAATGAGAAATTGCCGAATATTTACACGAACATCATGAGACTCGAACCCTTGACTTCAGATCTTTTTGGCGGATCCTCAAAAAGATGAGCCTGGATCTCTAACAAAAACAAGGAAAGCTCAATCAGATTCGAAAATTACCGAGCACCACTTTTTCAGTCTTTTTCTGTTCTTTAGCAAATCCTGCAGATTCATCGACCAAAGATTATTTGCTGGACAAAATATTAGCAAAGTTATTCTCACGAGAGGATCAGAGTTAAATTTGCAGGTGAGGATGACAACGCACATTCAGTGAAAAAAGTCGATCAGTTAAAGAAATAGTTTCTTTGATAAATCTGCTTCTTTTGCAAGTTCCTTTTGTTATTCATTTTACCTTATTTTCTTTAGGGTCACGGACATATGGAGAGTGCTATAATTGATGAGACATCGGATCAACCTTTTGTTTCACAGAAAAGCGATGTGCAGTAAGAAAAACCAGTCCCCGAGTGACCAGATGAGTCAACACCGGGTCAACTTCGACCGCCACCCGGTCCTCGTCCCGAGTGGGATTGGCCTACATTTACGTGGAGACACCCAGGACTTTGGTACCTGTGAAAGAACTGTGCGATTTGGAGTCTGCAGGTCTCTTAAGCTGTCCCAACATGACGCTTTTCTTCTCGTCGTGGTCGTCGTCGTCGTGGTCGTCATCGCCACCTCTGGGTGCGCAGTGTTTTTTTTTTCTTTCCACCACGGTCGTCCTTGTTGGTGTCATCTTTTTGTGTGCTCTTGAGTGGCGTCGACTGAGAAAATTCTCCGCCTGTGGAGAGCGAATGGGATCTCCCTCTTACACCGGGTAGGGGTGGGATTATCCTTTTGCGCGGACAGCGAAATCCGCAGAGTCAAGAGCTCGGGTGCAGACAAATGCGGGGAATAAAAACAAGAAGGTGTGATGATAACAAAGCGAGGCGAAAAAAAAAGGGTTGCTGCAGGCGCCAGAAGTCGTGCATACGGGGCTTAAACGGCCTCAGAAGGATTCTTGACACCTCGAGATTTGCACATTTCCAGACGCTTTTGCATGGGACAATGGTCACCAGGGAGCTTCTGGTGCCTCCCGACTGCGCACACGAGGATTCATCTATCTTATTTAGATTATTTAGACCACCAAAGGGAGTTAGAAAGTTGTTTCTGGCTCCTTTGGCCACTGAGAATCCGATCTCGAAGTTAATTTTCAAAATCAGGTCTTGTTAAGGGCCCTCAACACCTGTCCAATGCTGCATTTTGCCAGCTAAGGAGGTATGAATGGTCAAGAACTGCTCAAGCTGACAGAAAAGACTCTGGACAATTCTGCAGTTGATGCTTCTCAGGAGCAGAAGTTGTTTACCTCCCCCAACTCGTGACAGAACGCTTCAAATTTAGTTCGCAATGCTGCATTGGACTGCTACGGGTGTCATTTGCCGGACTTATTTTATGAAATGTTTCCTTAGATCAACGTCAAGACATGATTTAAAGGATATTGAGTGTCAAGTCAGAAATTTCTTCTACAGTGCGCAAGTGACGAGTGAGTCATCTCAGTGTTATGGACAGTTTTGAGGCCACCATTGTTGCTGCATAAATGCCGTGCGCTAAAAAAGTGTCGCATGCCCATGGCAAAAAGAGGCTGCTGTGATCGACTGCGAGTTCTAAAGGTGCAACTTTCTCTAAAAGTCTGTACTTTAGATGGGAAAAGTGGCCCAATCTCGTGGTGTCGAGTGCACTTTTGAGTCCGACTGAACACATTTGCCTTTGAACTAGCAAAGTCAACTAATCATTCGTACCAAATTCGATGTTTGTATCAGACTGCAGCCATGTATACACAGTTTCAGGAGTAACTCTGAATTTGGCGGCAACCAGGATTGGCATCAAAGAATCCTCTCGACTTTTTCCTCATTTCGGAAATTTGAAAATGCGGTGTAGAATTTATTTTGACGATGCTACAAGCGTTTTCATGCTTTGTGCTATAATGAAAGGAAAGTAGCTAGAGCTACTTTCCTTTCATTATGAGTGTCAAGGCATATGGAAGGTGCTGTTTGAACTTGCGCATTCACTTATGGCATTCAGTTATGGAATCATGCGCATTTGAAATGGGCATTAATAGTAAATTTTGGCTTTTCTTCCAAATTTTCGGCATTCCCACAGATGAGACTGTAACGACTCGTTTGATATCAATCAAGCCGCTGTAGCGCTTTTGGTTTTCCAGAAATGAGCTCTCATTTCCAGGATCTACTATACATGTTCAGTTAATTCTCGATTTAACGATTTTCAAATTATTAATGATAATTCTCGGTTGAACAATATTTTCTCGACTTCTGTTCTGTCAACACAGTACTCGATTTAACGTATATTGTTAGGGTGACTCATAGTATCGTCAAATCGACAGTCCACGGCACATATATAATAGTTATTGCTCACCAGTCAAGCTCGTTCGTAAAAGTGACCTTTTTCCTGGAGTCATTTGATGAAATGCCCACAATTATCGCCCCCCCCCCCCCACATTACTGCTGATCAGAAGAGCAAACACCAATCTTGACGCTTACACACACCGGAAGTCCGAGCAGTCACCGTGGGCGTCCACGGTGGACTTACTCACGTTGCACATGCGACGGCGGGTGCGTGCGTGTGCAGAGATGTGCATGGATCGCATGGCTTTGTATAAGCCTTTTCCGTCGATCGATGCACTCGGACGGGGTTGCGCCCACATACGTGCACACAAGGGGAGGGGGAGGAATTCTGGCGTACGTCGCCGTCGTCGTCGTGTGACCAGACAGACAGGTGCTGATCGTCGATAGTCGTGATCCTCCTCATGCGTCTATTGAGCGACACCAACGCGTGTCGGGCGTCGTCACATTCTGAAGTGAAACACTTCAAAAATATTTTTCCGCTTAATGTGCTAATTTTCGGTGAAAGTCAAGTAATCTCACTCTTTCTCCAAAATAAACCTTTTATCCCCGGTGTTTACTTTTGCCCCTTTTTCCCCCACGCCGGTTTGTCTTGTGCTTACGCAAGAGGAGGGGATTTCGGCAGTGTACACATAATATGAGGGCCCATATAAAAACACATGTACAGAACAAACTTCATTCGATCAGGCTTTCAGTAGGGTTGCTGGACACTTGCTCGACCAACCTCACCTCATGTAGTCTGACCAAACCCAACCTACGTTGCAGCCACCACCTCAAGTCGCACATTTCTTTTTTCTACCTCACAATTGAACTGGCACCATACAAAAAGTGCCTCAAAAGAGGCCCACTGGGATTCCTTAAAATTGTATATTCCGAAAAAAAGACATAAGTGGAGGGTTCCTAGGCAATAAAAAGGCCCATCAGAAAGATCATGAGAGGTCAAATTACGAATGTCTACTCTATGAAAGGTAGTTAAAGGCTCTACTCATAAGAGCAGGTGCGTCAAATCCATTTAGACGAGAAGTAGTCGAGGCTGCTGTGACAAAACAAAGCTAAGGAAATATCCAGGGGACGTGAGCGATGCCACCATCGTCGCTGGCGCGGTTATCATGGGGATGAACATGCTGACGTTGATAGCCGGTACAGTCATAGCGTCGCAGATCACGATGAAGGAGCCTGAACTGTGTCGTTTGGTGATTGGCTAGGGGCACAATTAAAGCTACAGGTGAGGATGCGGTTATGTGACTCTGTGGAATGCTTCATTCGGACACACTTGGCCACCCTGCGAGCATTGCACGAGTAGGCATACTAGGGATACCTCACAATCTCTGTTGCGCAAACATCTTGTTTTCCTCCATTACTACTTGCTCCCCCCACCCTAGTTAGTGAGGGATCAAAGGTGTTATTATATGAACCACAAATTTTGCAGGTAAATTGTGTACTGACATCATAATTAGCTCTATCAGACTGAAATTGTGGCACCAGAGGGTGACAATGCAAATGTCACTCAGACGGTGAGTGATTTCAATCGCAAGGAACATCCAGAGAGTATTGGCTGCCAAAACCGTTATTTTTGATATTGAAGCAAACTTGAACCAGTCCACATGTGCTACAAATAGTCCTGGAAGTGAAAAAAGAATGCAGTAGAACATATAATCAACTATCGCCAAGTGTCGGCCTCATCATCTCAAGTCCAATCAGGTCTGCCTTCTCTTGCTACAGCTGAGGACGATCAGAACAGTGAGGATCTCGTCTGCCTTCTCTCACCATTGCTGAGGAAGATCGGAACGACCAGGACCTGGTCTGTCTCAGCAGGAGCGAGAGAAGATAGTCCAGATCTTGTCAGTCCAGATGTAGCGAGAGAAGGTGACCACCGCAAACGTAGTAGTCCTGGTCGCACTTGACTTTGGATTGCAGTCAAGGCCGAGAATTGCCGACTGTCGGCGATGCGTTTTGTTTACTTGTCGAACAGTCACCCTGACGCGCTTTTTTCACCCCCTCACAGAACCTGGCAACCTTTGACCCGGACAATAGGATTTTGCATGAAAGCGCATAGCACCGGATGACCCGGGGAGTGAAACCTGGTGGAAATGATGGGCCGAGGGGTTGAGATTGTTCCGTAAAAGTTTCAGTCCATTTCATCAATGTTTGCGTCAAGGACTGTACATTAAACGAAGTCTTATCAAAAATGCAAACATAAGTTTGCTTGACTCTGTGAAAATATGGATCAATGTACCCAGGAAAAATTCTTCCCTATCAAATGCAATGAATTACCCTGATTACCCTGAAAAAAGGCGAAGTAAACTGAGGACAGGCAGGGTCACTTACTGAAATTGTATTTGAAAACTTTTTGTAGTAAAGTTGCAAGCACAATGCATTTCCTCGTCAGAGTCTGGCAACTCTACCACTTTGTCACCTCACCGTACACTACTTCTGCCGTTCATAAGTGATCTTTTTCAGTCTCTATTGCACTGCTTGAACACACAGACAGAACGAAAGTCACACTGACAACAACAATGGAGCGGGTTCTTGCCTCAGATCTGGCCGTTGTTCCATGTCCCCGTGTTGAAGCCATTCTCTGGGATGAGTTTTCACACTCAATGGACGGAGGCACTGAATGGAGGAAGGAAGTGAGCGATGGGATTGACAAGGTCAATGATGCCCTCGAGCGTCGTGTGGACCTGATCAGCACAATTCGCAGACTAAGCACGGTGGCGGCCAAAATCCATACCACAGGGAAATTTTGGAGCACAAGTCAATACCTCGGAGCAGCAACAGGTATCGGCTGTTTCTTAGCACATCTGAGCAAAAAATTCATTTCCACATAAAGTTAGTTCAAACTTTCTTTTCCACATGCAATATATATTTAGAAATGCACGCAGTCCCCACACACTCCAGCAAATGGCGCCGAAGGTTTCATATGTACTGACCAAGGGGGGTCAGTACATAGTAGGCTAGGTCGAAAATTGGAATATCCCGTGGGTGTCCAAAATTTGTCACCACAAACTGTTTGAAGACTTTGTAGTCAAATGAAAGTAAAAAAAGGAGTTTTGGCTATGCCCAAATGCATTTAAAGGTGCATAATACTGTAAATTAAGTTGTAATTTTTTTTCTTCAGGACTTGCTGTAAAATGTTTTTCTGACAAACTGGAGCAGTCAGCATTTTGGCAAGTGATTTTCACCCAGTTTGGCAGCTTCTGACAGACACCACAGCTGAAATCTACTTTCACCGCAAATTTACTACAGTAGCTTACTACATAAATTTCAAGTCAAGTTGGGCACAGGTAAACAATTTTTTTTAAAAGTATTTGACTCCATCTTCATCTCTCAAGCCCATGAAACAAACCCCAACCGCTGTCAGTGAATTTCCAAAGTTGACCCCTTTTCAACCGAGCCTAGTACACAGTAATCTTCTTTGCTGCACAGGGTCCCCCTCCCTCCAAGAAGACTCTAGCTGAGTCAAGTGGGTCTGTGTGCATTTCTGAATGTATCAAGGTACAGTATTGTATTCATTGTTATAGGTAGTGCATCTGGCATCGCGGCGGCTTTGGTCCCCATGGGCGTGCTTACGGGTGGTACTACCTGGATGGTGGGAACTGTCATAGGTGGCGCTGTTGCAATTGGCTCTGCTATTAAAAAAAACATGGACATTAACAGCCAAACCAACAAAGTTCTTCAAGAGCTTGAGTTGGCTATTAAAAGTGACATTGATGCAACACAAAGAATGGAGAATAAGCTGACACAACTGAAACTTAGATTTGGTGAGGATGAGCTGAACAACTTTGCATTCACACTCAACACCATGCAATGTGGAGCCAATGTGTCATATGTGTTGGACAACTACAGTGGCCTCGTCAACTTCGTTGAAAAAGCCATGATTATGTCGATCCAGACACATACTCAATCGGGAATGGCTGCTTTCCAAACTATAAGTATGATTCTTGAAGCTGCCACTCATGTGGCACTTGAAGGGACCACCAAAGCTGTCGTGAAAGAAGGCACCGAAGAGATAGTCAAGGCTGCCGCAATAAAAGGCACTGAAGAAGTAGTTGAGGCTTCGGTGAAAGGCACTGGCAAAGTAGTCGAGGCAGCTGCAAAAGAAGTCACTGAAAAAGTAGTCGAGGCTGCTGCAAAAGAAGTCACTGAAAAAGTAGTCGAGGCTGCTGCAAAAGAAGTCACTGAAAAAGTAGTCGAGGCTGCTGC
>JAAUXU010066247.1_pt1 | contig 14439 bp, 17 predicted proteins | sample 7278151 | NCBI WGS metagenome assembly JAAUXU01 (sample SAMN14350113, study PRJNA611818) | marine sediment metagenome | isolation source: surface marine sediment (1.8m) | place: French Polynesia: Moorea | collected 2018-08 | reverse complement strand
GAGCCATCTATTGGATCCCTGATAGGCAGCTTGGAGCAGAATGACAGCTTGAGGGGAGGGAGGAGAAGGAAGGGTGAGCGATAGGGATGCATGCAAGTAGTCCGTGGTAGAGATAAGCAGTCCTTTATTGATGGTGGAATATCCTAAAGTACCCGGATTTGAAAACTCAGACCCCCAACATCACTACTCAAGCTGTCCTTCTGCCTCCAAGCTGCTTATCAGGGATCCAGTAGATGGCTCTGCCACGATGGACATCTGGGTGTAACTACTAAGTCTGTGACTGGGCACACTCCTTCCGCTGCCGCTGGTGCTGCCGAGTGTCCGTGGCTCGTCGTTTGTCCACGGTTATGCTCTTGCGCACGAATGAGGTGTTTTTGGCCAGTAGCGTGTCCAAGGATGGTCCTGAGGGTGCCATCTTTGGCATGTGGCACTGGAGGGTGTGTGGCCACATTCACAGATAGTTTCAGCCACTTTCATCATGGAAAAGTGGTCAAAAACATCAAAATTCGGCTGCGACTGGCATGATACTCTTGTCAACTCATGTTACTCTGAGTGCTCTAGCATCACAATGAGCAGTCAAAACTGTGAACTTTTGTTATCAGAATTCTGTCTCAGTGTCTAAAAGATCCATTTTATGTTGAAATTCAGCAGGACAAAATTCCCAGTCAGTCTATATCATTAACCACCAAGCGACATTACTTACGCCAAGGACTGTAGTGGTCATGGTAAAACGACGCAACGGAAGGTCTTATTGTAGAGAGGTTAGTCATTTTCATTTTAGTACATCCTGTATAGGATGAGGCTCCCAACCCCCAGAATCTTGAGGCTTTCATGGCCTCATGGTTATTTTCATTTCTATTTTTCATGCATGGAAGCCAAAATACAAGCTTTCTGTTCTGGCTCGTCTCTCATGAGGGGTCCTAAGTGCTCAACAGCATGCCCACCTTCCATGGTTGTAATCTGCTTATGCTCTCATTCAACCTGTTCCATGGGAAGACAAAATAACACCTCTCCAAGAAGCCGCATAAACTCAGGCCAAGGCTGCGAGCGCGTTCATGACGATCTCCTCCAGGGGCTGGTGTCTTTTATTCTTCAATTTCTTCTAATCACTTCAAGGCAGATTGGCTAGGTACAGATTGCTGGATCAACTGTCCTAAGTTTTGTAGGACAACTAGTGTTTTCCATTTAGCGGAGTAGAAAAAGTATTTCTCGTACCACTAATATCTCTCCGTTCGTCTCAAGTCATTGAGTAGTCTTAACAGAATTCCAGGCAAACCCTCACAATCGTAGCACCTTGGTGTAAGCGTTCCTTGATGAACACACACATTCAGGGCTCATCACATTCGACAAGGCGATGATTATCAATGCAAAGTCAATCTTGGGAAGGGTTCGATACCATCTCTGCTGTGACTTCCTCTAAGGAAAAGCTTGCAACGAAGTTGACAACAAAGAGGTTGAACCAAGGTGTCTTAGAAAACTTCTTCAGCTGACTGCTTGCTCTTGGTGCCACTCAAACTTTTTCAGGTCCTGTGGACTGCATAGATCAGATTGGTATCTTGATCATTGGGTGAGGAACCAACATTATTTTGTCTAGAGCAGCGGTTTGAGATGACGAAGGGAGTACAGATAGTGACGTTGGTAAAAAGCTCCTCAGATCTGGCCCTGTTCCTGAGCAAGAAATTTTTCTGATCTAGGTCATTCTCTTCGACCAAAGGCTGGAGATTCTGCGGACTGTGATGTCGGCTCACAACAGCCACCATCTCTTCAATCCTGCTAGTGCTGGAAGAGCCAAAGTAGACTGACTGATTGTTCTGGATTCGAAGAAGCTGTTACTCTTGCAGACGATGTTCAGGAAGACTTCGAGTCAAAAAGAAAACAAATTGTACTTGAAACTCCCAAAAATGGCCTGGTTTTTGAAGATTGTCAAATTGCGCTATGCCTTATACAGAATTGCTTGCAGACGGATGAAAATGTTAATAGCCTAATGCATACTTGTATATATTTTAGGCGCACAACATCCTTGTCATCTCAGGAATTTGTTGGGAACAAATTCATTATGTCCTCCTTCGCCTGGACCCCACATCGGGGACGCTGAGGAACAGCGTGGACCGCAGCACGCACCTGATTCATAGTGACTTCAGCGCAGGAGGACGAAGACTTTTCTTCAGTCTTGAGTGAACATCCAGCTCTCTTCGCCGAACTCGGGTCGAGCTTAAGGCATCAGATCTTCTTCCAGGACTCTTCACAAAATACTCAGAGTCCTCCTCCTTGATTCCTTGTTGCTTTTTCCCTCAATGTGGGGTCAGACGATGTGCTCAGGGAGGACAAGAGACACATTATACAAGTGCTTTGTCTAAAATTAAGGGCATGCTCTAGTCTGCAATTTTAAATCAAACGCAAATGAGCAGCAGAGATATTAGCAGCCAAAATTTGGTCTGCGAACTTTCATGCAGGTCGGAGTCGGGTATAGGCGAGTTCCTTGACGCAAATGAAAACACAAACCAACTGTGACGTCATAGTAACAGCGATAGATCGCGTACAACAAGCGCATCCTTCTCTCCACTGGTCTTGACTATTTCTGCCATGCGAAACAGCTGTTTGTTCAAACGCATTCGGGGCACAACGGGGCAGCATTCAGCACGCACGTGGCCGTGAGCAGAGGGTGCGTGGGGAGATCAGTTATGAGTGGGCTCGTCGAGTGCAGGTGAATAAGATTTTAGGCCACTAAAGGTCTTTAACTGCATGCTTCATAGTTTTGCTCATATTTCTGCATGTTGGCCCCATTGGCTTGAAGCTGCTTGAAATGGAGCAGGTGAGAGATCCACAGACATCTAAATACAACTGTTTCTGTACCAGCTGACTCTTTTTCCGTGAGATGCTCCTTCCCACCCGCTCCCACCCAGGTCCTGGTCTACATTTCGAGACTCTCCAAGATGGTTCTATCTGACACAAGAACACATCTGACCGAGTCTCATCTCAGAGATAGTTTGTACATTCAGTGGAATAAGGATCTTCTGCAATAAAAGCATTAATATGGGCAAAAATGACTGTTTTCATTCATTCTTTAAACCATTTGCCTGCATCTTCTACATTTGACATTTGGTAACAAACGTAAAGTGCACATTTGCGCGGTTCCACGGAGCTCCGGACCTCGGCAGCAGATGGGAAGGATTCGGGCTGGATCCTCCAGCAATCTGTCTGCTTGTTGTGGTGCTGATCCAAGTGACAAAGCTTTGTATCAGGCCGCAGTATGATATCCTTGGCGTTCTGGCCGAGGTTGCGCCACTCCAAGTGCAGCGCTGTTTTGACCAAGCAGCAAGCATTCTCTTTCCTAATCTAATTAAAGTATTAACGAATCCTAAAAGAAAGAAGCTTAATAACCTTAAGCGGAACTTGTGCTACTTATTCTGCGTCTTTCGCAATCAGTGCGATAAACTAATTCGTAATTGAGTACTATGACAATTTACGTCTTCTGCACTGTTTGCACAAAAGCGACTGTCTTATATCCCAAAATAAAGAGTGACAAAAAGGAAGATTGCACAAAGTGCAATGTGTGAATGAACTACCGTACTTCTAGTGTGAAAGAAGTACGGTAAAACGTTCTCTAAGGATAGGCATTCTAAAAGAATGACAGCCGATAAGGAACGTATCAATATAAACTCACTCTTCTAAGGACCTTCCAGTGTGATGAGTAAATCAACAGCATAAACCGAATGTTACAATGAGACGCACACACACTTACAATGAGTTCTTTACGTTGCACATGTATCTCAAATCACGGCTCTGGTCCAGGATGATGGAGTTGACAATCACGGGCCGTTGGCTCAGCATTGGGCGGTGCTTGGACAAGAGCAACGAACGCGCGCTGGAGAGACACCAGCGAATGAGTAAAGAAGAAGAAAAAAAGCCAGAGAGAGAAAAAGCACCCAGCTCACATTGTTGTAGTTTCCCTTGAGAGTGCGTTGGTGACGCAGGAGCGCAACCTTTCTCCGGATAAACATTGACGTGTTCATGAACTAAGTGCGATCCAGTGTATGGACAGTGTATGGACTGCCCATTCGGACTGTGTCCCACCTCGGACAACGTCACCTGGAACAACCTGAAGACCGGTGCTAACGGAATATTCCTCTTTGCACCTTCTGAAGAACAGGTAGAGGATGCCGTTTACTGAATGAGCACACCTTGGCCACCACCTTCTTCAGGTGGCTCCTGAAGCTGGCACATGTCTTCCTGATTCTTTCTCTCCTCCCTCCTGATACCCCTCTGAGCTGTTGGTCCATCTCAGGGCAGCCCTACTCCTGAGAGAGGTGCAATACGCTCTGGCCTCCAAAATGCTCCCCCCCCCTAAAAAATCTGAGGAGTTCAGGTCGGGGGAGGAGGAAGACAGTCCACAGTCTTGACGATGTCCTGTGTTGACATCCCAGCATAGAGCGGATGGGAGATCCTCTACAGTTCTCCTCCATGTTTTCTGAATTATTGTTGGTGAATGGGGCCGCAGCAAGTAAATGTATTTTTCCATTAAAAAAAGTCAAACGAGACCGTGTAGATTATGTTTACACAATATATTAAACATGCGTTTCAATATGTGGCCCCATTGTGCACGTGGCTGTGGGTAAATGTCTGCACCAGTAATACACTTTCAGACCAGTCTTGTAAATAAAAGAATATAGCTGAGAGCTTTTCCTTGTGCGATCCAACAGTCAAACATTACTGCACCATTCATGTCACCTACGTGGTGTCGCAATGTGCAGGGACCCCTCCTCTCATAACCAGCAGCTAGACTGCGCTGCCATGCACGTGGGCAAGGTGTCGCTATTTGGTGCAGTCTCGTAGCAACTGTGGCCAGCTGCTTTAATGCAGATACTGAAGGCCAGACGAAAAGCCGTCTGCGCGGCAAGGTGGGGACATATGACTGTTGGTCATCCTGGCGCATGAGGTCCCGGGTCATGTATGTCCCTGTGCATATATACAGTATGTCGCCGAAATTGAGGCAAAGTAAACATAACCTTTTCTCCTCTCCATGAGCTATTCAAGAAAACGTTCCGATACAAATGTGTAGATGGGTCTCGTCCATTTTTTGTAGGCAGGTCAGATTTAAACTGAATTATGTACAAATCCTGCATCAAAATTGTATTGTGCCTGAGTACCATATCTACATGTTACACATCAAAATTCCATCTCAAAATGTCCCAGTGTAGCGCATGACGTGTAGTCATGCCCATGGCCTATCTTTACGCCGCGGACTGTACAGTGGAACCCGTTTATTTGACGACGGTCAGGAAAAGCACTTTACAGCCAACGAATCAGGTCTGCTCATTAAGTTTCCTGCAAATTTGCCATCCTCTCTCACTGGCTAGAAACAACCTTGTACTTTCCAGTCAACTCATCCTCCTCAGCAAGCTGTGAATGAGAAACTCCAAGGCTTTTTAACCCTCACGAGTAAGTATGAGAATTAATAAAAAAATCTAGTCGGTAAGTTTGGTAAAGTCAAGCAAGATTTGCCAATAAACCCGGGTTATTTCCTCAATAAGCAATCATTTTTTAATAAATGATATCATAGATGGCTTCGGGAATTCCATATTTTCGCCAATAATGTGCCAACTCTGTTTGCCAAATAAGCTTGGGAGTCTTCCACTAAAATTGTCTCTTTCTGACGTGCCTCAAGAAATGACCCATATTCAGCTACAACCTGGTACTTGAACTTTTTCACGGTTCAGGCGAGGAGAATAGGGTATGATTACTTTGCACCAAGTTCTGCGACAGACTGGGTGCACTGACATGCCCTCTTGCTGGAAAACAAAGCATTTAGCTTTCCTGGTGTAGAAGTATCAAATTGGAACAAGGGCGATATCCTAGAAATTAGTGCATCTTCTTCATCTCATCAAAAACAACCGTTGCAGGAACTCACGCTTGTGATTGAGTATGATCAGTGGGATGACCCTGAGCACCGTGAAGGTTTTCTTGGCTGTTACCACCTCGGTCAACCTCTTCCTATACATAATGCTCCTGAGGAACAAGTACAACTCGGTGAGTCACTCTTTTTTTCTGTGCAGTGCTGACGACAAGTGTAATTTGGAGACACCTCAGAACTGTGTTGCAACCACACATCTAGTGAAGTGACATATCTCAGACTTTTGACTGACATATCCCAGACTTTTTGACTAAGGCCCCGAATGATGACTTGGCAATAGTCGGCTTTGGTAAAACCTAGGGGTTTATTGACAATATCAAAACCTGGTTGACTGCTTCTTCAGACTTTAACTGACTTTTTTCAATTATCTCTGTGAATGCACGCATGATGGGTGTGGTAGTTCTTGTGGATAAAGAAGTGAACGCACAATAGGCACAGGCCATCAGTGGTCGAGTTCTTCAAAGGTCCTCTCATCTTCGTGACAAAAAGTCAGCAGGTAGAGAAAACCCATTCATCTTCAACAGATCTCGGCTGCATATAGAACAGGGCATTGAACAGAACGTCAAGATTCACGGATGACGCCATCGGTCTCTTTCTTTATGAGCTTCTTGCAGATTGAACTTGGATCGGAACCACCACTGTAGTGCCAGTAACGAATGGACATCTGACACTCTAGCTCTTCTTGAAGTCACCGAATTCTCCCTTGTGTCTCTGTCTTGCCCTCTTTCGGCTTGTCTGCGTCCTCCTGACTCTCGTCTCGCTCCTGTCTGATTGCTGAGATTCTCCCCACGAGCAATGTCACGAAATGAATGACTTTCTGCTCGGATATCCATGGCTGTCCGTAGCATCCTGGTCGAGGTGGGTAGGGTCAGCCTAAAACTCCCTCAGATGAACTACTTTAGACAGTCACCTCGATGCTCCTCTTGACAATTTTATGCAACGTGCTGGCAAAGACCTCCATCTGGACAAGCTTGTTCTGGACAAAGCTGTTGCTTCGTTCTGTGCATCGCCTTACGGCGGCCAAGGGCTTCGACACCGAATGTGACGGGCTCACAGGCACTGACTAGAGCTCGGACAATGAGAATGTCCGACTCTCAGAACTCGAAGTGGCAGCCTTAGTAAGAGAGCCATCCAGACCCACTTTTCCAGCCGGAGAAACTGAGTGAGCAAGTCAAACCGGCTCGTCCACCTCAGTTTGTCTTCAAGCACCAGGTTCAGCTTTCACCGAACTCTGCGAGCACATGCAGAAATTTGTCATTCTTGACGAGCGATCTCTTGACTACACTGACCGCCTTTCAGACCCTGACAAATTTTCAGAAGTGTGTCTGAAGTCGGCCACGATCCTGCTGGACATTATCATCGTGATCCTCATCATTGCCTCCATCATAGCTCCCTCCAGGGCCCTCTTCTTTGGCCTCATCATCTCGCTCTCTCTCTCCACAGTCTTCTTCAAGTAAAGCAGGTTGCAGATCGCCAGAAGGAACAGAGCTGACGAATCGACTCCAGCATCCTTCCAAGCTTCCTCATAACAGTGGCACCATCTGTAGTCGATCCGACAATGTCCGAGCACATTTCCCCGGCCAATCCTCGGTCACTGTCGCATGTTTTTCCCTCTAGTGTGAGCATTGGTGCTAAAGGAGAACACATTTTTGATGCTGGCGTACTCGTCAGTCGTGATTGAGAGCTTGACATTTCAATCCCTGAGCACCTGCCGTTCCTTGATAAACCTTTGTCATTCCATGGTATAATATTATTAACATGCACCTCAGCTGGCATCTTCTTTTGAACACTAGAACATGGCATCACATAGGGAAGATGTGAGCCCAGAAGTTCACGTTCAAGACAGTTGTGCGGAACCAACAAATGACATCCTACTTTGGGAAAGTGTCCAAGAAGAGCGAAAGAATAATCTAAGAAGAAACTGTGATTACTTGGTGAGGTCTGGTGAACTCCAAAAGTGGTTTTCTCTCAATGACAGTCCAGAGGAAGAGGTACGATAGCTGCATTCTCAGTCAGACAAATTATCAACAGAGTACAAAATTGGTCACTGACTAACTTCTTCTTCACAGCTTTTGCAACAAGAGAGTTTTATGGTTGACCAGAAGCACAAGTTTATGCATTGCTGGAACCACAAGGTGGCATCCTCCTCCTTTGCCGGCATCTTTGCTGACCTCACTTTTGCATCCAAGCTGGTGAGCAAGGATATCGTCTACAGGAAAGTATCCAAGTGGGCATTAAGAAGAAAAGTCATGTAACTGTTTTCTCCCCCAACAGAATGCGGAAATATCTTTCTCCAAAGACCTTGCTTGCCTTGCAGCAAGCACTCAGTCAGAGCTTCAAGCTGATCACTGTTAGGCATCCATTCAGTCGCCTTGTCTCAGCTTACAAGTATGATTGCATCATAGTTCCTATTCCATTTTTTTGGATACAATGTGTATATAAACAGTTGCTATCAAAAGTTAGGAGAAAAGTAAATTTTATTCACCAGAGATGCTATTGACCCAAAAGTGATGCACAAATATTTAAAAAAATTGACCGCTCAGTGCTGACACACAACAAAAAAGTAACTTATGTGACGCAGATTTTTTTGTTTTGGACACAATACATTACTTTTACTTCAAGGCAACTCAACAAGAATAGGATGTTACTCCCAACAAGGGATGCTTTTTAGCATATTTTGAACATCTCTCACGAGTTCCATTTTTGATTAAAAAAAGTATAAAAAAATCCACCATTTCAAAGCAATACAGATCCATGTAGTAGATGCATATACAAGACCTTTAGGCTTGAAAACCAAAAAATTTCTCAGGAGAATCTAGAGTATTGATCAAGGGTCAAAATTTTGAGTAATAAATGAAAAAAAATATATTATTGAAAATGAAAGGCCTTCTCAACAATGGTATGTAAAATTTTCATCTTAAGCCTCTCAAGTCAAACAAGACACAGGCAACTTCAAAGGGCTTTTTCCACTGTACTATACAATAGTCAAAATATTATTTATACAAACTTGGGGATACCATTGGCATATCATGGTGAGTGATATGCGTTGATTCTTGAATGTGACCAAAATGGGGCCCCCAACTGCTCTCATGACTGAGATTGTGTAATACTCTAGATTCTCCTGAGAAATTTTTTGGTTTTCAAGCCTAAAGGTCTTGTATATGCATCTACTACATGGATCTGTATTGCTTTGAAATGGTGGATTCTTTAATACCTTTTTATCAAAAATGGGACCCGTGCTCTATGTACTTATTAACCCCAACTGCATATGTGCAATCAGGAACCGCTACGTTGAGCATCCAGATTCCTACCAGTCCAAGGTTTTCCGGCGTTACATAAAGGCCCATGTCAACAACTCTACGATTGTACCAACTTTTACTCAGTTTGTGCACTTCCTTCTGGAAAAATCTTCAAAAGGAAGTGGATTTGACACCCATTGGCGTCCAATTTCCATCCACTGTCATCCGTGCTACGTCACATATGACGCTATTGTCAAGGTGAGATCCTCTCAGTTTGCTCCCAAGGAGCTTTGATAACAGCTTCTACTGCCATTTCAGTTGGAAACATTGGCCAATGACTTCAGATACCTCCAGGAGAAGCTGCCTTTTCTGGCTAACTTTACATTGCCCCATGAGAATAGAAGTTGGAGAGAGGCCAGTGAAGACAGCACAGTGAAAAAATACTTTAGTCAGTTAAGCCACTCAGACATCAATAAGTTAACTAAGCTCTATGCTTTGGACTTTAAATTGTTCAACTATATACCAACTGTTGAGTAAATTATGACTCCACATGTTTCAAAGCTTAAATCAAACTTGCTTTCAATTTCGGGGATCAGCCCATGCTTTCCCCAATAGTCCGCATTGCAACGTTCGAACGAGGACAAAGCTTGCATAGAGGTGCAGCAAACGAAGGAAAGAGATGCTCGATGTTGCTGAATGATATGTTTACGTAACGGAGATTTCATAGCATCTGTGCCATTCTCGTCTTCTCTACCATGGGGTGTCAGGCGAACAGGGAGTGTCCGAATGGGTTGTCCGACCAGGACGGAAAAGGTCTGGGCCCGGGACAAACACACACCTGAAAGTTTGAGCCAAGTTCTTTGAAGGCTCAGCTGTCTCATCATCACTGTTCTGCGTTTCCCTCGAAGAAAATGGCTCGCATCTTCAACACCTGCACCAATACCTTTCTACAACCCTCATATGTACCAACTCGAGGAGTCATCTGAATACAATGGAACCCCATTTTAAGGAAACCTTCCGAGCAGGCAGAAACTGTCTTTATGAGCGGTCTGTTCTGACATCCCAACACTCAAATGCCAGTCTGATTTGGATGGGTTCCTGGTACAGTTGACCTCACGTGTGGTTTGTCCTTTTTCATCGGTTTGTCCTCATAATTTTAGGTTAATAATTTTAGGTCAAAACTAAATTTTGTCCTTTAATGTATGTGCCTACTGACACAGAAAAAAAAATAGTGTTTGTGGAGACGGTAAGAAACAAAAGAATCACCGAAGTTCATGCGGTATTACTGAAGCAAGAAGGTGGCGGTAGGAATTAGCAACTTCTCTGGAGTATCTGTAAAGGACATGAGAGCTAAAGCATTCATATAGAAGATACCGAGAAGCTGATAAAAGTGAATGTTCAAGGTCTTCCGCGAGGCTTCCACAGCCTCATCTGGACAAAACATCTTACTCAGTCAACTCATTGAGACTTCCACAAAGCGTTCTCATCTCTTCTATATGGCATTCTACTCAGGTCCAGTGAATACACTCGTTGCCTCCGCACAAGTTGCTCGCGGAGACTTCGGCCTTCTGAGGACGCTGGTCTGTAGCCATTAACACTGTCGTTGGACAAGGTCGTCACTGAGGTTGAGACTGAAGGCACCGGCGGCGCCGACAACTTTTTCGATGGAAAGATTGCGGACCTGTGGAGAAAAAGTGTCGTCAAAGGTGACTCATGACACCTGAGTGCATCGATTCTCTCCCTGCCTGTTTGGAAGGTCCCCGAAGTATCCAAAATAGTCATTTAGAGGTGAAAGAGACCTCAAGTAAAAAAGTAACTGAGAGACCTTCTTAAATGGGTGGGGATCGGATGAGGTCGGATGTGACCTGAGAGGTCACATTTAAGATTGCAATTTTAAGGAGTCCGGTACATGGACTGCATGAGGGGTGTGACTGCAAGTAAACAATGGGTTTAAGTTCCATCATAACCCAAGCAACGCTAAGTGCCTCTTCCAGTGTCCTATAAAGGTCATACCTGTGACGTGACGAGGTGGAGGATGCTGTGGAGGAAGTGTCAGGCAGAGATCCCGATGAGACTTTCCTCACGTACTCAGGTTTCTTCCTTCTCCGCACTTGTCGTTTTTCTGACTGTGACTGCTTCGAGGGTCTGAAGGCCATGGATCTGTCACCCCCCAGGGTCAACCCGAACTCGGTCTTTCGCCTCAAGCCCAGCCGGACCATCATCTCACTATAGACGCTGTCATTCAGCAGGACAGTATGAAGGAAAATGAATATCCCAACGCTTCCATTGAGTGCCACGAACGCGTAGGCCGCATACAGGGCGACGTTGCCGCGGATCAGGAACCCGATCGACCAGGTGACGCCCAGCAAAAAGGTGAGAATGATACTGCTTTTAGCATCTGCCCGAATGTCCTCAAGCAGAGTCTGATTGCGCCGACTCTGTGCCGCAAATGCGACACGCAGCGCTCGCACAAGTACCACCAAGTTGAAGACCAAGGCCGCAGCGGCCGGGGCCACGAAGGCCCAGATGTAAGTCTGCTCTTGCAACCAGCACAGTGCCGCCACCTTGTACAAAATGTCAGCATTCAGCGTCAGCAAACAGGAGTACATGTTCGTTCACTTTTTCTTACCTGACCGTCGGCACTGGTGTGTCCGTAGGCATCCTGGTCCAAAAAGCCGTAGGCGAAGATGAGCGTGATGCTGACGACTACCAATGGCGTTCCGTAGCCCACAAGGTAGCGGACCAGGTTGGAGTAACGACCGTCGGCATCACTGAGCTGCCTGCGGACAAGCGCACGGTACAGCTGGTGCCCCTCGATGGCGGTCCACGAGAAGGTGCAGAGCGCCAAAAAGTGAATGGCGATGGCCACCGAGCGACAGAGGAACTTTTCGGGATCCAGCCCGAGCACGTTGGGATCCAAACAGGTGAGGAAGAGGAGGTAGAGCAAGAACATAGTGGCCGAGCGATTCATCTGGATCACCGTGCGAGGGCTTGAAGGAAGCCTGTACCGGGTAGAGGTAAAGTAGCGTGACGTGATCTCGGTTACTGTCATCTTACTCCGTACTTGCTCAACAGAAGCACCACGAATGTGAGGAGGCAACAGAGAGCAGAGACAGCGCACAGCCCCGTGGACAAAAAGTCGAGGACTGCGAGGGCTTCTTGGCTGAGGTCGTACAAGTCGCCCTCGATGTCGAAGAGCACCGCGAAATTGGTGGTGTGATTGCACGCGCATGTCGTGTAGCTGCCGGTCGAGTCGAGATCCACGTTGCAGCCGAAGTCGGACCAGGAGGAGAGGGACTCGTCCCAGAACACGCAGTAGGGAGTCGCTCTCGTCTGGAGCAAAAAGTACGGACGCAATGAACTTGATGGGATAGAGATTTTCCACATTTTTATAGGGATGGGAGAACAAAAACGTCTTATTCAATTTCCTTGTGCGTATGCGTTGTGCTTACGTATTCGATCGTCTCGTCCACCATGGGGAAGACGATTTTGACCGTGACCTCCGTCGAGTTCGGCAAGTTGTACAGGCGGCTCGCGCTGTCCGCCGCTACGGTCAGTCCAGCCACGTTTGAGGGCGCATTGAAGGAGAGTTCCCCTTTCTGCGGCTGACTAAGGTGACTTCTCGAAGGCTTGTACAGAATGTCACTAAAGGGCCAATGACACTTTGGGAGCTTCGTCAAGGACTGCGGGGAAGATTTTCCCCCAGGGGGTTCCGTGAGATTCTCTCTCCAAAATTAGTGGAAGATGTTATTTCCCAAGGGTTTGCTGAATCCTCTCAAATCCCCAAATCCGAAATTTGTTCCAGGGCTCTTGCAGTGATTTGGGCTTCCTCGGACTATCCAAGGCAAGGGAAATCCGAGACAGAAAGGTCAAAAAGTGTCAATGGCCCTTAAAGTTGGCGTCGCGTAGGTCGCGCCCACGCAGCTCCACGGACCCAAAAAGACGAGAGTGTCGCTAACTTCGATGGAGGCATACGGCGGCAGGGGCAACTCTGCCACGAGCCCACCGTCCACGTCGACTCCCACGTACAGCTGGACCTCGAGTATTCTTGCGTTATAGCCGGCACACACGAGTACCTCGTAACTTCCTACTCTGGTGGGTGTACGAACGACGCTAAGCGAAGCCAACCTTTGGAAAGGCTTGAGGTACAACTTGTACAAGGTACCGTACAAGATACGTACCTCAGTCTGACTCAACATTTGTTATGTGCAGTGGAACTTGAGGCGCCGGTGAATAGCGGCTATAACGCGAGATACCTCTTCTCTACTGTCAGAGATGACGGTGAACAGATCGGTGGACCAGATGTCCAAGACGAAGAGGCTCAGATCATCCACCGACGCCAATAAGCGACTGGCATCGGACAAGAGGTCCTACAGGGCAGGTCAAAGTGAAATCAATCACTACCCGTCTTTCTTTCTCTTTCAAGTCCAATGATCAAGCCAAGGAACATTAGTAACGTCACTACGAGCCGCTGGGCACTTAGGTGAGTGAGTCTAGCTACACACCTGCGAATGTTCTAGAGTAAAATGACTGTACTTCCAGAGTTTAAAAGTTGGTTACGAACCGCGTCCTCCCCTTCTTGCCAGGCCACGTCGTGGTTTAGCAGAGTGCCCGTGATTTCCACGTAGTCCCCCAAGATATCCATAGCGGCGTCCGGTCCGTTCATGTATTGGTCGCAGTTGTCTTCGTCCTGCATCCTCAGGGGCAGCAGTTCACCCGCGTTAATGACGCTGTTCAAAGCCGGTGGTGTGATCTGCGTACTCGGGTTGGAGTAGCTTTTGATATTGGCAAGGATCATGGTAGTGATCTCCTTTGGGTCGGTGTTCTCAGTAGAGGCCAGCTCGTTCAGTTCCTCTGCCCATGGAGGCACACAACCCTGGCGGTTGGGTTGAGCAGGAGTAAATACAAGAGTTTCGGGATCACAAGTCCAATAGGCAGTTCCTTAAAGAATGTAAAACTTAATTCTTAAGCAAATCCTTATAGTATCATGTTTATGTACTGTACCGACGGTATCAGGGGGACAAGGGTTTTCAGCAGTATCGTCAGCACAAGTCCTCGTCCACTCGGTGTTGCGCTCGTCGACCACTCCTTCACAAGCTGGGCAAGAGGTTGAAGAACTAAATGACTGAGGCGTACTCGTAGATATAGTTGTCGTCGTGGTTTTGCTGGTAGTAGGTGTATCTGAAGATGAACCTGTCGTGGAAGACGTTGTCGATGTCGGACTCGTAGTCGGAGTAGTCGTGCTGGTAGTCGGACTCGTAGTCGGAGTAGTCGTGCTGGTAGTCGGAG
>JAAUXU010164175.1_pt1 | contig 14442 bp, 12 predicted proteins | sample 7278151 | NCBI WGS metagenome assembly JAAUXU01 (sample SAMN14350113, study PRJNA611818) | marine sediment metagenome | isolation source: surface marine sediment (1.8m) | place: French Polynesia: Moorea | collected 2018-08 | reverse complement strand
GGCCTTGATGTGGCCTTGATTGTCCACCTCAGGCCTTGATGTGGCCTTGATTGTCCACCTCAGGCCTTGATGTGGCCTTGATTGTCCACCTCAGGCCTTGATGTGGCCTGGATCCTCCACCTCAGGCCTTGATATGGGCTTACTTCATCTCACACTCTGGACAGCACTGTCAAGACCCACCTGGTTGGTTTTTTTCCCGTACAGACAAAAAAGACTCCCCAGGTAGGTTTTCTGTTGCTATTGTAAAACCCTTTTTTGCGGTTTTTTGGCAACCCTAGCAGCTATTGCTAGATTTGAGGCGGGACAGACAAGAGCCATGCACAAAAAAGTCACCTCAGAATGCCTCTTCTGCGTTAAGAAACCCGTGTGTCCTAGGAAAAAAGTGCTATCGTTTTCTAACTTTTTATATTCAAGCATCCCTAAAGGGTCAGAAATTCACTCTCAAAGTGTTTTACTCACCCGGGTTGAGCCTAGTTAAACAACCCTGACATTGAACCTCGATGACCAGGATTCTGCTTTGGACAGAATTCAATCTTGTCAAGTTCTTCATGTTGACCAACAACTTTCTCAAATTGAGGCTTTACTGTTTTTTTCTTACTCATTTAACAGTGTTCTTGTTGAGCCTCATTTTTCACAGAGAAAAGTTGGATTCTTGGCTCAACTTTGGAGTGGGAATGCTGTGTCAGCCTGGCAAAATGGCAACTCTTGACTGAAAAGAGCTCAGACTAAGTGCATTTGGTGTGAGGAGAACGAAAATATTGAGGAACACACGTATGAGGATGCGTCAATGCATTCCCAACAGCAGAGACTGAGTAATCAACAATTTTGGGCATCCGCAGCCTCCATGACCAGGAGGGAGGAGCCCTTTTTGCACTTTTGCCAGGTGTTTTGACTGTTTTCTGCCCAAATGTGAAAAAAGTTCTTGTTTACAAATCTGTCCATGTGCATTAAGGAAATGGAGATTTATTTAAGGAGATGACTTCTAGGGCAATGTCACAACTCATCTTCGAATGCTTTTTGACTCTTCTTGTTCTTATCTCCTCACTAATAAGTACAATGTCCCTTGTCATCCAAATATGGCTTTTTATCCATCGTGTACAATGCAGCTTGTCAAACAAGAATGTAAAATGTGGCTTAGTGCACAATGCAGCCATATGGAGGAATGTTGGTCAGTCAGTCCTAAGCCCGCCAGATGTTGCCTGATGTCACCCAGTACAGGAAGTGTGATGTAGTGCGTTCCACCTTGATCATCCCGGTGCAGTTGGAGGTGTTGGCTGGCCCGCCGCCGGGGCCGCGCCCGCTGAGCGCGTCGGAGGGCGTGTCCAGCGTCTACGTGGAGAAGGCGCGAGCGACGACTGCAGGCGGATCCAGAACGCGTCCGTCGCTTTGTGGCTCGCACTCACGCATGAGCTCGAAGCAAAAAGCCCCCCCCGTGAGCAAAAATCCGGGAGTTTGGGCAGAAATCCTGCTTCTGTTCTGTCACTTAACTCGACGAGACAGCTTGAGGCACCTTTTAGCACGCCTCAATACGTCCGCTGACCCATTCGAGACATGAGCAGGGCAGCGATAGCGATCACAACAGGAAGAAGCAGCAAATGCGCGGCGTCGGCGCATTGGGCGGCGCAGTGGGCGGCGCAGTGGGCGGCGCAGTCGGCGGCGCAGTCGGCGCACTTCGTGTCCGCTCCGTTGCATTTCCTCCACAATCGGACGAGACATCGATACCTTTCTTCTCGACCGCGTCTTCCCAAATTTCTACTTCTATTTCGTTGCTCGCGCCATTTGTCACCCAGTTATTTGGGCTCCATTGTGCTTGCAGCTCGCACAAACATTTCATATTGGCGTTGGTCACCGGACGGAAAATTGTGACAAAATTTTCGCAGAAATCTCATTGGCTTTTTTGCGTGTGTCAATGTAATTTTGTGTCCACTGCTGCACCTTTTTCCCCTCTCCCTCCCTGTCCAAGGAACAAAAAGGCAATTATGTAGTGCGGCCATTAATTGTGAATACCTCCAATTAAGCTGTCATTGCACGGATTTTCGGTTTCCCGATTTTCATTTTCCACGCTGATTTTCGGAGGAAATTGGTTCAAGACCAGCAGAGTCCGTCTGAGGCCATCACGCGCACGCACACAGACGGGGTGTGTGTGGAAATTAGCTCAACATTCACCTCCTGATCTAACTTGGAGGAGAGCAAGACAGGGTTGACATTTTATGATCAAATGTGCCTTGGTTGTGCTCCCTGATGGTCCAGAGACATGGACCAGAGTTGTTTGGGGTATTCGCACGTGGTCTCCATCGCTCGGGTTTCACCTCTTCTTCGGGGTTCAGTCCGGGTGTGAACGTTCACGTCAGAGGAGAGGCCATTTGATGACGACCCCGACTTCATGTCCAGTACCCAGGAGTGGCAAAGAAGGACAGAACGGTTCTTGGTCCTCGACCTCAGGTCTGTTCCAGCTCCTTAAAACAGTTCTTGGTCTTTAACCTCAAGTCTGTTCCAGCTCCTTAAACCTGTCTGTTCCAGCTCCTTAAAGCAGTTCTTGGTCTTCAACCTCAGGTCAGTTCCAGCTCCTTAAAGCAGTTCTTGGTCTTCAACCTCAAGTCTGTTCCAGCTCCTTACAACAGTTCTTGGTCTTCAACCTCAAGTCTGTTCCAGCTCCTTAAAACAGTTCTCAATCCTCGACTTCGGGTCTGTTCCAGCTCCATCCCACTCCTGTCCTAACGGCCGAAATTAAAGTTCCTTGACAACAGGGCTCGAATTTCCCACATTTTCCGGCGCGTAAACGGTCAGGAATTCCTCCAGAGGCCTCGGACGTCAGCGTCTTAGTTATGAGGTAGATTTTCTTTCCTTCCTCCTCTGCTGGCAATAAAAACGTGGATTTCATTAGCAACGGATGTTGGAGGGAATCGGATTTCTTCCGCACAGGTGACGATTATGGAATGTTTGACTCGTTTTTGCGCGTTTCTTCAGGCCTACTTTTCGCAGGCCTTTTTTTTGGTCAAAATTTTGCGAATGTCACGACATTTGGAAAGGTCAGATCCTCCGGGCAGCATTTCCTGGCCACCGCTGGAAGCCTCAGCTGCGCACAATCCCAAGTTGTCAAGCTATGGCAATCAATGAAATTTGAAGCCTCTCAAGAGTTTCTCTCTCGGTCCTGACATTCTGGGAATTCAGCACCCCGCACAGGAGCAGCTTCGCGTCCGCCCTCACTGCTTCTGGCGTAGGGGAGGAACGTGAACGACTGCGCCGGGATCCACTCGGGCAGCAAGATTGGGCCAACACGTACGGGGTGAGGGCTTTGTCACCACTTCGGGTAGGACTGGGCCAAGTTGCGCAACTTCGTCTTGGTCGTCTCGACTTGCTGCAGTTATCCTCGGTTCCGAGGTCCACCACCTTGGAGGAGCTGACTTGGTCCACACTCCTCTGCCAACGTCGTCAGTGACTCTCGCAATTTTAGGTAAAAAAAAAATGAAAAAAACCTTTCGGGGAGCGATAACAGTTGACAAATCGAGAGAAAAGTAAAATTTTGAGAAATAAAAACCAAATGGTCATAAAATTGCAATGAAAGATGAAACGGCAGGGGAAAAAAAACTCCCTAAACTGCAATTTTCGTTCACTGAATGGCTAAAATTCTTCACCTAAAACCCCGAGGTCGCGTCGACTGCAGACGGGGTGTCCCAAAAAGCCCCGGTTGCATCGCTGTGAAGGACGGGTGACGCCAAAGCAGCCTGCCAGGTTGGGTTTGGGGCCACCCTGTAGCACGTACGGGGTGCATCAGTGTGACTCCTGGTGGAACAAACGTACGGGGTGGGTCAGAATTAGCTGTTATGACGCTATTTGTTGAGTGAAGCTGACAGTGAGTGAAAGATCAGCTGTCCTCTTGTGATCCATAGGCATGAAGGGGTGGAACCAGAGGCATTTGAAGCACTCCTTGCCCAAAGTCATTGGTGAAGCTTTGAGTCACTCACTTTGCATGAGCCCCAAGGTGACTGTAAAGGCTGCCATTTTGGCTTCTGTCACAGCCTTGAACAGTGTCCAGAATTACACATATTCGGAGTTGGAAGCTTCTATTTTCTGCGCTTTATTTGGGTTTATGGGGAACTAATTCTGCCCCACCTCGTACATAAGAGTAGGGAGAGAAGAAATGTCACGTCTGAGGATGGCAACAACAATTTTTTGTGTGTTGATCTTCAGCGTTCTGGCCCACAGCTTCTTATCCAGAGCTGCCAAGCTCGGGCCTCTCGAGTTCGACATCACTGGCTTGTTCCACACACTCTGCTGCTCGTGTCATTGTGTGAGCGCGGAGTAGTGCTGGAGTCGGGCCGGGTCGAGCCAAGCTTGACCCGAGTGGCCGTCGTCACTCTGCCAGTGCTGCGGGCTCGACTCGAGTCCCAGTCCCTGCACGTGTGAAAGTCGGACGTCAACGAGACCCGCCAGATCCATGCGTTGACACCCTGTCTGATCTTGTTGCAGGTACGTCCAGTTCCAGTTTGAGGCATGAATGGATAAAAGAGGCCCCCACAGGTAAGAGGAGGCCTTTTTCCTCCCAAATTTGGACGGATTTTTCCTTCTCTCTCCTCCCTTTGTTTCCTTTTCGTGTCAAATGCGCGGAGAAGAAACCTTGATTGACCGGGTGTCCGAAAAATCTTGACCCACCCTCGGGGTGTTTGTTTAACAACCTCTTCACTCGGTCACTGTCCGGGCAGGGCTGCTCGACCCGTTTCGGTGACGCCGAGATTGATCTCGTCCACGTCGTCCATGCAGAGACACCCGGTATTGGCGTCGGTGGCCTCGGGTAGGCCAAATTTGGCGCCCGCTGTACCAATAATGACAGTTTAGAGTGGACCAAGATTGACTTTTCGTGACCCGCGAGCCGTGATTACCACCCGAGATGAAGTCTTTCTCATCAGCCTCGGTCGAGTCGGGTCGGGTTTGGGCGGGCTGGGACGGCTTCGTCGTAACAAGGGCATAATCGATGAATTTTAATTAGCCTCTGGGGCAATTACGGGTCTTCCTGCATCGCTATTAATGCCACTTCTGGGAAACCGTGTGAGAAAAGAGGAGCAGAAAACAAAGAAAGCCTTCATCAACCTCACAACGAGACTTCTTTTCTCCATTTCTTTTTGGCAGTCTTAAAAAAAAAAGCTGCTCACTCATCCTTCTGCCCTCGATTCCGTTTGCAAATTATGCAAATCGCACAAAGAACCCTTTTTTTCTGCCTCCTCCCTGCAATTATCCGCGAATCGCCTGCGACGTCACGATTCAATTTCCCGTATTTATTTTATGGTCAGGCGTCAGGGGACGAGGGACGGCCTACTTAGGGCCTTAAGACCCGGGGTCCGCGGGGTCCACGGGGCCTGCCGGGCCTGCCAGGCCTGCATGGCCCCAAGTCACACTGGAGGAAAGCAGTTGTTCGAAGTGCCACTCAGATAATGACTAACACTACTTCGGACAGGGTTGCCAGCCGCCGTCGGCCTCTCCGGTCAAGCTGGGCTGGCTGGCTGGCAACCCTGTCCCCATCCACGCCCATTTCCCCCTGTTGTTTACACCTCACTGCAGTAGCTTTTAACCTCATCCAAATTTCCTCGGTCGCCGCATGCCAGATGACAGATTTTTCCCTCTTTTTCACCCTCGGGGAAGGGGGGGGGGGTAAGGAGTCCTTCCAGACCCCCTCCCCCCCCTGATGGGCAACAGAATCCGCCCATATTTGCACAGCATCTAATGGTCCCCCCCTCCCAGGAAATACACAAATAATGGGCACGGACAACAGCGTTTTGCCACGTTCAAGCCGCACTTGAAGCCCCGCTCTTGACGCCAGCTTGGAGCGCGCCTGCCCCAAGCGCTCGAGCGGCAACGAGCAGAAGAAGGTGAAGAAGAAAAACTCGGGCAAATTCTCTACCTTGACCGATCTGATTTTGATTGCCCTGGCATTTTGCACGGCAAAGATGCTAATGCCCACGTTGACTTCCTTGATGGGCATGTGTCTGTCTGCTTGAGTCTTCTTCTTTTTGGGGCTGCCTTTTTTTGGGCAGGGGGTTGAATGACCCTAATTTGGGCAAAATGCATATAAATTGAGGTAAAGGACGATTTTTCTGTGCGTGTGTGTGAGAGGAGCTCAGCTAAAGACTCTAACAATACACCTTTGACAGTGAGAAAAATTGCCCCTTTAAGAAAAAAAAATTGCCCCCTCCCCCCCAGGCGGACCTTGTTTTACAATGCAAATCGCTTCCTTCACCCTGTCTTTTTCTTGACCAGTAATTAAAAGGAGCTTTCTTTCTCTCTCTCTCTTTCTTCGCAAAATTGCTTCTTTTTCGCAAAAGTTCTGCATAAAAGCTGCCAAGCTGTGACAGCTGCGGCCTGTCCGTCCAGCTGTTGGAAATGATCGCCCAACTCAGCATTTCCGAAAGGAAAAACACACGAGATCTCGACGCACGCATGTCATGGGCTGCCCATTCTGAGCCCATTCTATGCCCCTTAAAGCCTCGACGCCTTGGTTTTTTCCTGCCCATTTTTCTCTCACCTTTCAAGCTTTGAGGCTATTTTTTCTTCTTCCAACTTCTAGTACGGACCCAAGACTCTAATGTCGTGTCTATGGGCCACTAAAACTCAGCTTGGGCTTCCCCCCCATCTTTAAACCCTTTTTCCAAATCGGTCGGGGCGCGATTTGAATTTCGTGAAAGTGTAATTGGGGCCCACAGGGGGGCCCACAGACAAACAATAATATCAGCTGCCATCGAAGGCCTCGTTAAACGTGCTCGAATTCACGAATCTTTTTTGGGGGGTTGAGGAGGGGAAGGGGGGGGGGAGTGTAGGCCTCGGCCACGCCTCGGAAGAGGGAAAAAAAACTCGCCCAGACACTTTTTCCTTTAAGTACCTCATTTCGTGTCAGCGAGGCATAATGTGTCGGTCCCTTAATTGGACTGAAATAATAAATTTTGCACTTGTGTCTTGATCTGCTCATTTCTGACGGTGCCCATTTTTTTGCTGCTGCTGCTGCTGCCTGCGCGGGCCTTCTGCCTCCTTACCCTTAATAAATGCCGCGTGATGACCGACAAAAGATGGGAAATCACACGCTTTACAACGATAATTGAGCCCCTGAAGTCTGTGGGCCCTTTAAAAATGTGCAAGAGTGAATGTGTGCGCGATTATGGAGGTTCTTGCTCTCTCTCTCTCTCTCTCTTACACACACGCAGAGAACAAGCAAGAACCCATTGTCGAGCTTGTTAGTGCCAGCCAGATAAAGGCTGTGGCAATCAGGTGCCATGTTTAGAAAACTCAGCAGCTGAAAAGAGAGTTTTATCAGCACGCACGCACGCCTGCAGTACGGCACGCGCGCGCGCACACACACAGACGTTTTGTTGCCTTCTTCTTCTGATATGAGAGAAAAGGAAAACAAAAGAGGCCCCTTGACGAGGCCCATACAGGGTGTTGAACCCTCCTTGATTGGAGCAACCTCCTGATTAATTCAAATCTGCCAAAGGTCATTTCTCAACTTTGCACGCAGCCATTGGCATGAGTCAATCGGCGAATTCGAGAGCGCGCAGACGTTGGCGACGCACAGATCCTCCGGACGATAAAGGGTTAAAGTCGGGGCTCATTAAGGCGAAGGCGCTGTAATTAATGGGGTGGGAGCATCGGGAGTCGCTCCTCTGGTCCAAGCTTGGACTCGGCCTCTTCAGAGCTTGTCCATCCAGACAGCCCAAATCTTGGTACTGTGCAGGATCTTTTTTAAGGCAAATCACCGTCATCAAGTGGCGATAAATTTTTCCGCTGAGGTCTTCATCTGTTGCCCCGATTGGACAGTCTTTTCTCTTTGATTCATGGCTGCCTTGAGCGTCCAAACCTCCTTTTTTTATTTCCACAGATTAGATTGGAGAAAATGCGAAGCAAGTTCGAAATTTATGGAGGATTAAGACTAAGGGGAAAGAATTGTGTGGGCTCTTTGGGCCCTCGGGGGTCATCCAGGTCCAGATTCTCCTCTGAGTCTTTCTCGCCTCCCAGATTCTCTCTGATCAGTTTTCTATCCTGGAGCTGACCAGACTGGGGTCAAGGCCGCCATCTTGGCATGTTGAGACATCTTTCAGTGCTGAATGCAGTGCATTTTTTTCTGTCAGCTTGCATGATGACTCCAGTGAAAAAGGGAGAAAAAAGCAGAGAGAGCAATAAATTTGCACTTTTGCCATCTTGAGTGTTAAAAAAAAGGCAATTCTTTCTGCATCCACCTTTGACCGACGTTAATTTTCAGCTTTATTGTCTGGCAATGACTGGCTCGACCTTAAAGGGACGCCTCAAAACATGCAAGTCTCTTAAAACAGAGTGAACAAAACTTGGTAAATAAGTTACGGCAAAAAGCGATGGAAAAGTTTTTAACCAACCTCTGATTAGCTCAGATTCTTAATTTGTTTGGCTTCTTCTGTCGTCTATTTTATCACAGCCAGCTCGACCAGACAATTCTCTGCCATCTGGCCAGCCCTGTGTGTGAGACAGACGGAGAGACGGACGGACAGACAAACAGTCTGACTTGTCTGATCGAGCAGGAAGAATCCTCACAAATTCTTCTCTGCTCTGCAAATTTAGATGTTAATGAGTCAGTGTGCAAAACTTTTTTTCCTCCCCCCTCTTAAATACTTACAAGATATCAAGGTGAAGCCTTAGAAGAACCTTCCAGATTTATCTGCATGACTTTTTCTTCTCCTGCTCATTGTGTCTACTGCAGTACATTTTGTTTGGTGGAGTCATTTCTCTCTCTCTCTTTCTTTCTTTCTTCTTCTCCTTCCAGCCAGCATAATCGTAGCTTTGCCTTAACAAAGGTCTTTGTGCATGGAGAGCTTGAAGCTCGGAGTTTGGAGCTCTTGAAGGCTTCAAGCTCACGGGCTTCAAGCTCACGGGCTTCAAGCTCACGGGCTTCGAGCTCACGGGCTTCAAGCTCACGGGCTTCAAGCTCAGAGCTCTTTGATCATCGGTCAACGCCAAAGTCCATGCGTTATTTCTTCTTTCCTGTCGTGTTCATTGCGTTATCTCGGCCAGATTTCATGGCTGTTGCCTCCTTGGGGAGATGCTGATAAATGCTTTTCTTTCGCACAAAATGAGACAAACAAGTCTGCTGGAGCTGCCAGAGCCGCCAGGGCTGCCAGGAGGGGGGGGGACGAACTCGGCGAGAAAAATGATCGCTATCTCAAAAATGGACAGTTTATGATTAGGGAGGAGAGGAGGGCAGGCGGACTAAGAGATTTTGAAGGCGGAAAATCGAGTTTGGGAGCCCATTTTTCCCTTTATTTTGTCTCCCCGAGAGAAAACTTTTGGGGCAAATGACACTTCTGAGGTCGTGCAATTGGGGGTAATTTTGGTTTACAATTCGCCACCCTCGGATGCAATTAGCCAAGGTGTCATTGCGCACATGTTGCGGCTTCCGGTGAGAACCCTGATGCCAGCCATTGTGCACTTTGGCCGCCAAAAAATGTCTTCTGCTTATTTGTGTTAGTTTAGAAAGCTGACTTTTGCTTCGTTTCTCTCTTCCATTATGTGGGAGCATTAATCTTGCCCCCCCCCTTCCTTCAACCAAGCCAGCCCTCAAAAAAGTCATTGCAATAATTTCAGGAGGGCATGAAATTGAGCTCCCTGTCTTGAACATAAGCCATATAGGGCTTAACCCCTGATTGCCTTGATTATTCTTGATGATTTTTTGCCTGGGATGCTGCTTTTTGGGGGTTGGGTCGGGCAGGGGACCCCCATTTCTCATAATTGATGAGGGAAGCACTTGATAAATTGAAGTTTGCCCCTTTTTTTGCCACATCAGTCAATGAGCAGGAGAGATGTGAACTCGGACCATCCCTTTTGGGGGCCTTTTCGTTTGCTCTCAGAGAGAAAGTGGGGGGAAAAAGAGCTGAGTCCGACCCATCTCTGACTTGGGCGCCTCCTCAATTTGTCACTTTTATCTCCTGCGCAACTGAGAATGAATCCGAAACAAAGGAAATTGGCGATTTCTCATCTGGAGGCTGCTCAATTTTCGTTTCTCTATCATCAAGGATTGGTCACGCCAGCTCAGACTTTGTCAACAGAAAAATGGCCTCAGTGAGCACAGTGATAATTGAGCAATCTGTTCTCCTCATAATGGAACACTTGAGCTCGGGTGTGCGCGATGCTGCCGGCTCGGCCCGCTTGGCAGCCGCCCCAGTCGTCGGCCGGGGCACCGGCCAGCCGGAGTCTTCCAGCCGGAGTCCTCCAGCCGGGGTGACGACAACGAAGAGAAACTATTCTTCATGAAATATTGACCTCCTGCTCTCCGACTGTTTTATGGTGTTGTTTCTTCTTTCAAACACTCCACGGTTGGATGAGGAGGCCGGCCGGACTCATCTCACCTGCACCAGTGGTCAGTGATTCCGCACTGCAAATGTGGCTGCTCGGGCCGGCCATAAAATGTGGGCTGAAAATGTATGGGAAGTCTCGATTTTAATTGCTCGTCCTTTTTTGGGTGGCTGGAGAAAAATGGCGATTGATATCCGGCCCAATTTTCGGATCCCACCTCTCTTCCTTCTCCTCTATCTTGACAGCTTAAACACAGGGGCCAATTAGATGGGCAGGGGGCTTCCCTGCCGGGGGGGGGAGGGGGGATTTGGGTTAAAAAGCTCTTAGTAGAAGAGAAAACTGAGGGGGCTTTTTTGAACTACATTCAGAGAGTCAAATGAAGTAATGACCACTTGTGTTGAAGATTGAAGACTGATATTGTGAGCTAAGAAGCATCTTTTCACTTCTAAAAATAAGAAAACAGTTGTACAATTGTTAAAACTTGTACGCCAACGTCTCTTCTGGCATCCTCCTGGATGAGCTTGCTAGACTGGCATTATGAGAAGCCAAAATAGCCTCCATTGCTTTATGGCCGCTAGTTTCGGCATCTTCTCTGTTCGGGGAACCAAATTACAATGTTTCCATGTGACAATTTTGTCATTGTTGGGGGCATAAAGTGAGTCCTTTCCCAACTTTTTTTTTGCTTTTCCTTCTCACGCTCTTGGCATAAAAGGGGGACGGCTGAGTGAGGCCCACAACGAACTTGTTCTTGTTGTTCTCCTTGCTCGGGCACGATTTGTTTCTTCAAGAGGACAAAACGACTCAGGCAGACCAATTTTGGCACTTCTCAACCCGAGGCGGCCTCGTCGGAGGCCTCCAAAAATGGGTTAAGGGCCCGACAACGTCTCAACTGTTGAGGAGTCCGCTCAGGCCTGCAAGTGGCAGTGAGATTTTGACGAATTTTCGCCAAGAAATGGCAATAACCGTGCAAAGTTGCCAACTTGCAAAAGTTATTATTGAAATGTCATTCGAACCGGGAAACTTGTTCGCCACGCACTGACTTTGCGTGCACGCAGACGCCGCTTGTCTGGCCGAGAGTCGGGCATATTCAGCCGGTGTGATACCGCGGAAAAGCGGCCTCTTTTTCTTGCGAAAATTTCGCGTTCGGTACACAAAGGAAACGTTTTTTTCCCCACACGATGATGAGGACGACGACGATGGCGGCTACGACGATGACGACGACGATGACGATGACGACGATGACGACGACGACGACGACGACGACGATGAGCCCCTCGCTGCTCCTTTGGACTCAGGTCTGACCGCGAAATAAAGTAAACTTGTTATGTCACACAATCTCCAGGAAGACATTTTGTGGTGGTTACGAATTTTCGCGTAAAAAAAACCCTCGTGCAAACATCTTTGTGCTTTCTTAGACGCGGCTGACTTTGATTTCCCCTTTTGGCCGAAAAATAAAACATAATATAAATACATGTACATAAGTGCATGTTTTGGACCCTTTAAAGTGGTCGACCTCGTCTTAATGAAATAATGAGTGCAATTAACTTCATTTTGAGGAGAGCAGACTTCAGTTTTTCCTGAATATTTCAAACGCTTTCGTTCCACTCTCTCAATTAGGTCCATTATAGCTCGTCCACTGTCGTGGGGGCGCGCGCGCACGCGCGCGCACGCGCGCTCTGCCTTAACTTATATTGTCTGTATTCACAGCCGCAGTTGACGCGATTAAGAAGGCGCTATTAGTATGTAGCAACTTACTCGATCAGACCTGTCCTGTCTTCAGAGCGAAGGCGAACTTTTTGTCTGGTCGAGCCTGCCTTTGTGTGCGCATCGGACAATGAATGCGCTAATTGCACACTTCAACTTTGCCTCATAATTTGTGTCATGATCAGCAGCTCGCGAGGAAATCTGCATGCAAATCTGCAGGAAGTGGTGCAAATTCCCCCCCCCCCCTCTCTACAAATAGCAGATCGGTTTATTGCCCAAACAGCCTGAGTAATCTCTGTTCCGAATCACTGAGGAGAAAAGAAGATTAAGAGATTTGTTTTCTCCAGCTGTTTAATATTTCATCGCTGAATTTCTAGAGGGTCACGCCCTTCTTAGGCCTCGCCCAGATTTGCTTCTGCCGGTTATTTTGTGGGAAGATAAATGGCGGGCAAAAAATAGAGCTTTGTTCAAAGATATGGGCATTATTGCGCATCAAAGGAGAAGCTTCAAGCTCTCAACATCATTAGAGGAAGACTTTTCTTTGGAACAGTGGGAATCATAATAATGATGCATAATACTAATGGCGGGGTGAGTGTTTTTTTTCACTCATACGGCCCGTCGAAGTGACGCAGGTACTCGTACGTGTCGAGCAGATCTCGTCTGGTGGAGTCGGGGGTGAAGTGGAACCATTTGCAGCCAACTTTTGTCTGCTTATTGTTGGCCGGGTTGCAGTTGCCGAAGTTGTAGCCCTTGAAGCAGATCTCGGGGTCCGACCTCGGCGTGGTCGGCTTCGGGGCTGCCAGACCCAACCTGGACCACAGCCGGTTCTCCGCCATGGGTGGGCACAGCCCAGTTTCTAAGACTAGTCTGGAAGTTAAGAGGGGAGAGAAAAAAAAGTCAAAATTTTCTCATGGCAAAAGAAGTAGTCATCAGTTGTTGCTACCTGGTCAGGATGAGCTGGTCCAGGTCAAACATGTTCTTGGCCCCGAGGTCCATGGGCTTGTGGTACTTGCTCAGGAGGGATTCCGCTGAAGGAACTTGAACGAGATTGCGCCACAGCCTCTGCAGAAGTCACTTAGTTGGCTCACCATAGTGCTGACTTAGGGAGGGGGGATGACGTTTCTCACCTTGGACGCGGCCACGAAGCACATGGGAATGGTGCCGCCCCATTCCACGTAGCGGTACTGGAGGATCCAGACCAGGTGATTCTCCTTCAAGGCTTCGAAGATGTTGGGATCAGCTACGAAGGCGTCCGCGTCGGACATGACGATGAGGTCCCTGTCTTCAATGGCGCTTGAAGTGAAGGCAAACAGGCGTTGAAGCTGAGACTTCAAGCTGTAAAAGGACAGTCTGGAAAGTCATGGCACCATCAACAGTCGAGAAGACTAGATCTGCTATGCACGCCAGAGATTGTTCAGGCTTTCCAGAGACAGAAAAGTGTCTGGCAGAGACATCACCTACGGGCATGCAATGTCCAGAGCTGCCACCTTCTCCACAGTCACTCCGTAGAGGCGCAATGTCTCCAAGTACTCGATCAGACTTGGGCTGTCTGCATCGCTCGGCAAGTGTACCACCTGCAGGATCACCCTGTGCCCCGTCCTGCTCATCCAGAGCAGGGACGCCAGCCGGGCAGCGTAGGCATAGTCGAAGTTGGTCTTGCGGTGGTAGTCGATGTTGTGCAACCAACATATGGACATGCTGATCCAGACCTTTCTGCCCTCAAGTTCGCCAGGGTCGACCTTGGACACGTTGAGGATCCACTTGCCGCTCCATTCCTCCCCGGAGTTCAGGCCCAGGACCTTCTGGACGTTGGCGTCGTCCGTCCAGTGAGGAACCTTCTCTCCCCTGAAGTGGATCCAGCTCACCAGAGTTGTCAGTGGCAGCAGCAGCAATAATGATTCCCTTCTCCAGGGCTCACACCTCATGAGCGATGGCGTCAACATTAACTTCAGTTACAGGTTTTTTTCAATGTTTGGCACGAGGTTTTAGCAGCTGATTTCTCAAAAGAGTGATAAGAAGTGTGTAAAGGAGCCATTATCTGTTGTGTAGCTGCTGCTGCTGCTGCTGCTGCTGCTGCTCTGTCAACTGGTTGTTTGCCTTATCTGCTGCAGTGTTGATAGGCAAAGAGAAGAAAGAGACTGTTATGAATGCCAAAAATGGTCCACAATTGGCCTGCGGAGGACATTTTTCACTCACTCCGGATGAAATCGGCAGCAAAAACTGTTGAATTTACTCGTGTTTAACTTCTTGCGCGTTGAGGAGAGGGAAATTGGCTTCCGAAATCCTCTTTTTTACTCAGGTGGCCGCAAAAGTGATTGAGTTTTTCTCCAACAACATTGGGGCTAAGCTGATTAGAGCAAAAAATGGGAGGGGGAGGGGAGAGAGAGAGAGAGGTGAGAGAACGGGGGGAGGGGGAATAAGGAGTTACTCGACCAG
>JAAUXU010015246.1_pt1 | contig 14442 bp, 17 predicted proteins | sample 7278151 | NCBI WGS metagenome assembly JAAUXU01 (sample SAMN14350113, study PRJNA611818) | marine sediment metagenome | isolation source: surface marine sediment (1.8m) | place: French Polynesia: Moorea | collected 2018-08 | reverse complement strand
GCCAAACTTTCCCCGAGGGCTTCTCCTACGTCTGATAGCGCCTCGTTTTATTCCTCTGACACAAAGAAGCCCCCTCATGCACTACGGGTACTCTACCCACCCGTTGAAGAAGCTGGAATCGTCATTAGCCCGGCCTGTCCGTAGCCATCCCCCCCCCCGGGGTGGACGGGGGTGGACGGAGGCACCCACTTTCCAAACTTGGCCAAAACAAGTCTTAGATCTGTTTGCTGGGCCCCATTCATTGTCAGACCGCCATATCGACAGCCTCCTCAGCCACCACCATGCCAACTTGGTCCTAATGGGGGCAACGGTCTAGGGGGCGATGCGGATGGAACAGACGGAGGGCGGGCACCAGCTTAATCTATCTCTTTATTTAGGAGTGCGTCGGTGGCTGCACTTGTTCCGCAAATCTTTCTTTGCTCGTCTAAGACGTCGTCATTCTGCTCTGTAGCAGCTACACCTTGAGCAACAGCAAGTGACAAACATTAGCCCTGAATACCGCTGAGGACCCCGAGAAGAGTAGTGATAGTGAGATGTTTAGTCCATCCGTCATGCAACAAGACGACTCCCGCCCAGCTCGTAGACATGAAGTAGGGCTTCTTCTGCGGATTATCCAAGATTAGTTGTAGCGCAAGGAGGGCCTCCGAGGAATATGTTGATGCAGCATCTTCCCCAGGGAGGCGGAAGAAGTCTGCCTGAGGCTGAGCAATGACAACAGCCGGTGGAAGCCCTGATCAACACTTCTGTTTTGAGCGTACATCGATCCATATCCGCTGTACACACGGATGCCGAGACAATTTTGTCTCGTTCCAGAAGTGTTCAACGTGTCTACGCACACGCTCTGGTATCAGAAGCAAAAGGTCACGCAAGAAAAATGGCTTGACTGTACGTGCCGGTACCTCCACAGGACATTTAACTATTTGTGCTAAGTACTGGACGTACTTTCGTCCAACTCTGACACTGACAGATGAGCGTTGCAGGAGGGAGGGGAAAAACACTCCCCTGGCTTGCTTCACTAAGTAGTGCATGCATGGAGATAATGTCAGACTTGCTACATATTGTATTGTGAATAATCACGTCATGTTCCAGGGACGGGCCGGAACACGCTGCTCTCCTCGCACGATTCGTCCTTCAGGCGGAGCACCGAGTCGAGACTCACGAATCAGACAAGTGCTCCAAATTCGCCGTCGACGCCGACTGCCCAGCAACAGCAGCAGCAGCAGCAGCAGCCGCAACCACCACAACAGCAACAACAAGTGCTGAGTGGTGAGAGAGCCTGACCTCATTTTGGCGTCCGCGCTCGTTCTCGTGTTCTTCGCGTATCAGACGTGATCTCAAAATTAATCTGGGCAATTTACCGCAGCTCTGGCCTTATAAAAGGACTCTTTCAGAACCTACTGACATTATATACACGCGGATTCTGCTTCTTGTGGTATCTAATTTTAGCCGTTAATGTCCTTCACACTCTTTACAGAATCCCCATCCCGGCAGGCGGCGCCGCAGTTCTACCTCTCGTACGTGGACGAGCGCGGCAGGACGCAGCTCAAGGGGGGCAGGGAGCTGCCGGTCTAGTCGGGAAAGCACCCGCAGGGTGAAAGCAGAGCTGCAAGAGCCTTATAATAGTACTATTACCGAGACAAATCCTCCATATTGCGTCCCGAAATAAACCTTGTGAGTAGGTAAAAGAGATGTGCTTATCAAAAGAAGAGAAGTCTGATTCAGTCATGGAGCTCACGTACATATTCTCATGGCGGCAGAAAAGGTTTCTCGCGTTCCAAAATGCATCTAAAGGGATTCTTAGTTCGTGTGGTAGCAACATAAATTATCAACCTTCCAGAATGTTTCCTGTGTGGAGTTCATATTTTGACAAAGGATGAAGAAAAACTATTTTTTTCTTCAAAAGATGAATAAAGTTTTTCATTCAGGTTCCCTGGACCAGCACCCCTCGGCTCCAGAGGGCCCTCTTCTCTGGGTTGCCCTTAGGAAGGGGTGCAGTCATAAAGTTTCACTTTACGTGAATCCAGGGGGGGATGTCAAAATTACATCAGCATTTTGCAAAATTGCAAAAAAAAAAAAAAAAACCCGACCACCGTAAGTTGTGTCTTAACTGCCCAGTGCCATGAACTCTACCAGGAAGAGCCTGAGCAGTTGTCTCGCAACCTCTTTTCTTCTTGTCTTTTACTGCCTCTGTTCTTTGCCGTGATGAAACCCGACAGACCCGATCTCGCCTGACCAATGGAGAACTTGAACCGCTTCGCACACCAGAGCAGCGTTAGATTAGACTTTGACAATTAGTGCAAGAGTCAGTATGAGCCAGTATGACCCGCACCTACAACAGGGCTGACGGCGTAAATTTGCCCCAAGTTCGACTTGGTCCTGAACCCTCAGGAGCACGACTGCAGCACTTTCGATCATGTTTGAGTAGACAGAAGAGTGCGGGGCTTCACTTTGCAGAACACGTTGTCATGGGACAGGTAGAAGGGACACACCGTTGTCACCACTGCCCGCGGGTGTTCGGCCGCCAACGTGATGATGACTCTGGGACCCCAGAAGAAGACTATCTATGAACAGAGTGTCTGTGGTTCAGTCACATTGAATAAGAAATGTCAGGCTCGTGTGATTAGCGGACAAACTGGTAATCTCAATTAACAATTAGTTTTGCACTGCGTAATTGCTATTACGGTTAGGTGATTAATTCATTCTTGACCTTGATTAATTGGTCGATTAATTGACTCTGCAGTTATTTGACACGAGTGAGTGACGATGAGCACCTTTTGACCTCACGTGATGGAACCTTTGCACAGCATCTGACCAGTGTTGCCACATTGTCTGCATCCAGCAGGGTGAGTGTAGCGTTGCCACTGACGCCAAACACAGTCAGCACGAGGTGAAGAGCAGAGGTCGTCAGCACCACTAGAAGACGATTGCTATTAACTTGTCATCAATCGCAATTGTCGAATATTCCTGACCTCGGTTCATTGGTGAATTCAGTTGATTGCACCAGCCTCAGTTCTATTCGTCCACATCTTCGTTCTCGTCAAAGTTGTTGTTGTAAATCTACGCAGTCAACCCTGTATTTGCAGAAAAAAAAGAACTGCTTTCAGCATTCGTCGCCCACCTCTGCGTTTTCCACTTCTAAGAACACTTTGAGACTGATAGAGCGTGCAGCCATGAGGAGTAGTTTTGCTTCTTTGCAGAGAAATTCTGATGGCGTAGGCGAAAAAAATAAAGAGTTGCCTAAGGCTGCTACTGCTCATGTACTCAGAACTAAGTGGCTGCCGATCTAAGAGCATTTGAGAACGTCTGAAAAGCTAAAATCCGTTGTCGAAGAAGAAAAAAAAGTTCCCTCTCTTTCTTTTGTAATGCGTGATCATAATAATTTCTGCGAGAACGCTTTGTGCGCAAAAAAGGACGTCAGGAGGATGAGGCCGAAAATGATTGAGCAACTCCCATTCATATCCAGGAAGAGGTGAAAATTAACTATTCTGCACCGTTCGCATGCCTTGGGCATTGTTACTTCTACCCGGACTTTATCTAGGTGACGGAGCTTGAGCTGTGTCATCTCATCCAGACGAAGACAACGACTGAGCATTGCAAAGTTCGCTCACACGCAGGGAGGCATTTTTTGCATGCCTGTGTGCACGTGTGTGCGTGCAAAAATTAGCAAACGGGTGCCTACACACACTGCAAATCTGTAGCCCGATGGACGCATGATTCAAAACTCATCTGCAGTGCAGCAGTGCAGCGCCGCACGCGTCCAGCCCAGCAAGGACTCAACAACAATTTGCATGTTTACTATTAAAGAAATTGAAGTCCTTTATTTTACCGTTCTGGTGTCCATCTTGACTTCCATTCTGCGCGCTCAAACCTTGGCTTCTCCCTGGCGGCTGCTGACTCATTCTCGGGCCCGATGCAGAAATACTTGCGGCCTTGGTAGGTTTTTTTCCCCCTTCGTAAGTGACGCGACTGCAGCAGTTTTGAGCCCCGAGAAGTTACCGCTTTATCGACGTCAAGCTGAAAAAAGATCGTCTTCCAGCACTCATTATCTCATTATCGTGCTGTTTTGATGGCTACCGTCTGTGCTCGCTCCAAATCTACAATCATTGACTTCGCTCCGCGATGAATACTTGTTGGGGGGCTGATATAGCCAGCGAGGCATTCAAAAAATGCGTCTCCTGTAAAGGCCGACTTCTTCCTGATGATTCAAAGGCCACAACTCAAGTTTCAATGAAGAAGCGTCTCGGTGCCATTAATTCAGCTCTGACAGCTACTTCGCCATGAGGAAGCAAATCACGCTTCATTGGAATCGGCAGCGACCTCAAGGGTATTGAGCTTTACGCATAACGCAACCACGGCTCGGCTGCCGGCCGGCCGCCCAGTCCGCCAGGAAAAACACCACAGGCCTACACCGTACAGTCGTTTATGACATGCACGCACGATACGAGCTCACAGGTGTGTACAATAGCGTATTAACGTATGTGTGGAGCACGTGTAGCGTGGATTACGCTAATAAGCGTGCTGGGGAAAGAGCTTGGTGTGGCATGAACAAGTGTCCAAGTCTCCTGGAGCCAAAACGCAGTCGTCTTCATCAGGCTGCAGCGGGTCTTGTGACCCCAACGCAAATTTCCTGCGTAACCGAAGAAGAAGTTGTCCCCCCCCCCCTCCCAGCCCGAATTCCGATCTGTCAGCTCTGGCGCCCGCACGCCCGCACTCCTGCCCGCACGCCCGCTCGCTCGATGCCAGCTCCGGTTAATTGCTGGTCGTCCCGGAGGCCAAACGCTATTTGAACTTGGGTTCTGCCTGCCTGCTGCACCCTTCTTCTTCCTCCTTCCTCGTGCACACGCACGCGGCGGGGGAGGGGAGGGACGTGACCGTCCAGCCCGCCGAAGATACCAATTGAAGGATCGGTCGACAGATTATTAAAGCTTCTGAGCAATGGCCTGTGCTTATAGCCAAGCACATGCGTATGCAATGCATGCGTGTAACTTAATACGGTCTCCCAATCACACGCTGCAACTTTCCTCGACTGCTTTAAGGAAGTTTCAACCTCTAACTAATGAGAACGACCGCACACGAGCAAAAAACATGCAAGTGGTTTAGGCACACATTCCTCCTCCATCTGACAATTCCGCGCACCCTGCAAGGATGAAGGTGGCAGGCGAATAAGACGAGGGAGGGCTGGGAAGGGGGCAGTTTGAGCAGGAGGGGAGACTCAAGTGCCATTGCAAGCAGCACCAACTGGTGACGACAACCTCCAGGTCTCCACGGTCGACCTGGGGCTGGCCGGCCACAGCCAAGACGTCGTGGGATCACCGCGCTATGCGGGGTGGAACAGGGGAGGGGGTGAAAATTGGCAGAGCAAAGCCGAACATTTGCAGTCGCTCCCATGTCCAGCAACGTGGCCCTGGGTTGGCTGGAGCGCAACGCTAGTCCGATCTTTGGCCTGGCCAAGTGTGTGCGTACGCACCGTTTGTGTGCGTACGTACACCTAGTAGGTCTGCAGTACCACGTACACATGGACGCGCTGAAAACGAGGCATGAAGAGAGTTCGTGGGCCAAGAGAGCGCGCTCCCTCACATCGCTGCTGCTGTTCCCGCCGCTGCTGCCCACATGCACGCACCGGTTGTCGTCGTCGTCGTCGTCGTCGTCGTCGTCGTCGTCGCCGTCGCCGTCCCTCGCGCTCTGTCCGTCTGTCAAGTCAGTAAGAACCGTGGTATTCAGGGGGAAAGGTGTGTGTGTGTGAGTGTGTGTGTGTGTGCGCGCGCATGCATGCGTGTGCAGCCCTGCGTGCGTCCCCAAGACACATGGAGGAGGTAACCGTGCCATAGGATGGGCTCATACAGGTGTTTGTGAGCAAGAAAGTCGCCTCCAGAGGGAAAAAATAGTGATAGTTACAACGCAACCAGTGAACGAAAGAAAAGACTTGTGCGCGTCGTTCTTTAGCGAAAAAAGCAAATTGATCTAATGTAAAAAAAAAAAAACATCCACAAAAGGGATGCTGCAGCACACGTGCTAACACTAGCAAGAACAAAGTGAGTGGAGAAACCTGTGCCAAAATGGATTCCCGGATAGGCCTGGACTACATCGTGGAGAATCGCGATTATGCGACGAAGCTAGGTGCAGGTACGTGCCTACCCAAAACAGGGCCTAAACGCTGGTAGCTGAGTCATTTGTCTGCCGGACTGAAGAAATGTTGATATGGCGTCTGTCACCTGCTAACTCAATGAGTGGTATGCGAGACCGGAAATGGGCCGCTTTGTATAGGCCCCATTTTGCGGGAGGGAGGGCCCGCCATGCCCATTATTGCACCCATCAATCTCAAGAGTCGGTACGGGTTGGCTCAGCCTCTTTTGTTGGGTCGATTAGAGCGCCGATTTCAATCGTCATAGGAAGTTCATGTCTGAGGGTCTATTTGAGCCTCCAAACAGCTTAATTGCGACGAATTGAAAGCGCTGCCTCCCCTCAATTTGGTAGGTCAGGGGTCACACTCGACACTTGTTGCGTCACTGGCAGCAAAAATGCGTATACTCCACGTACCAAATACGAACGTGCGCGTACGTTGAGTATACAAACATGTGGTGTGTGTATATATGTACATCACATCACACACTACTGAAGGAGCGCAGGAAAACGTGCTCAGAATGCCAAAATGATCGTACAGACACACGTAGACACCGACTGCAGTAGACTCTGGAAAGGTCACAGCCCCAGGATGTGACTTCGACGCTCCCACAGTAAGAAATTCGCCCGAGTAAATGTGTACAGGTGGGGTTGTTATCGGGATCGTTCTCTTTGTGCCTTGATTTATTTTTTTTCCTTTTTCAAAAAGTCAGTCTGTCAGTCTATACGAATATGCGTGCATGCGACAATGACCTAGTTTGTGCTATATGGGAAGGAAGAGGCACTTGTGGTGCTTTACCTTGCAGGACGTAGCAGACAGACGATTTACATGCACGGAGAAGAAGATGAAGTCTGCACAGACTCTGTTGCGAAATTTAGGCTAACGGTGGGAGGCCCAAGAACTAATGGGCATGGTTTGAGTCCTCCCCCGAAAAAGTTTCTCTCAATGCTGCAATATTCGCCATTCTGCGACTACACAAAAGCTTGAACGTTCGATCGTGGCTTTTCACGGCTCCTTTTATTAGACGAGACCCGGGCAACACCGGGCACTCCACCTTTGTGGCAGCAACATATTGTGCGGATTATGCCTGAGCCTCGTAACAGGAGGAGAGCAGAGAGAAAAAGAGTGTGGGGGGGACAAATGCAGTGAAGCCAGAGGCATGAATAGAATGCGTCGAGGCAGGATCCTCGTAGCAGTGGTGAGTGCTACATCCACGATAAAGGGTTAAGGCCATTATCAAACGACGCAGAGATGTGAGACTCCGTTAGGGCCAGGACCAAGGTGACACGTGTACCTGATCGTAACTTGAGCATTTGCACGCACGCACGAATTTTCTCAGGGAGGGAACGAGCAAATGATGATGATCGCTGGCGTCGATGGCAAAAAAGAAATAAGAAGGAATCAGATTGTGCACAGGTTGTGTGTGCGTGCGTGCGTGCGTGCGTGCGTGCGTATGCACGTTGTGTGCGTGCGTGTGAATAAGCATGACTCTCACTTTGGCGCTCGACTTTGCCTCTTTTCTCTTTTCGCTATGACTTGCGGCAACGAATTTGGACGAGAGACCGCAAAAAAGTCACAAATCTCACGTCCGTCATATCCGTAGCATTACTTGTGTATGTTCAAGCCGACCGACCCCGATCATTTCCCATGGTCTCTTCTTCCAGCGCTGGACACAAACAACACCCAGGTGAAGAAGCAGGTGTTCGAGCTGCTGTCCGCGCTCTGTGTGTACAGCGCCGAGGGCTACAGCCGCGCGCTCGAGGCGCTGGAGCACTATAAGAGCTTCAAGTCCGAGAGGTACCGCTTCAAGCTGGTCGTCGACGAGCTCAGGGCGGCCAAGACCGACGACTACCGTACAGTCATTCTTGCTTTCGTCAACTGCCTCATCATCTCCACCCCACAGCTAAAGGTACATTCTGACCGAAACGTTGTTCTACATCTCACGAGGAATGATGAAAAGCCAATTTTTCCGTCTTTGGAGGCCAGACAACTTTTTTTTTAGCGCAAAGTGGCAACCCTGGTAGGCAGTCCATACATACCGTGTTTCGTATCAGTTCGTTTCGTATCGACCTGATCAAGTCCTCCACAGTGCTGAGGACCAATGAAGTCACGAAAGCCTCTCATGCCATGACAGCTGCTCGCGCCAAAGAAATGGGCAAAACTGCCACTTCACCAAGTTTAATCTGTGCATCCTGGCGTCCTTAGACGTTGCTTTCCCTCAGGTTCCGGCCACTAATCAAAGGCTGATTAAAGGATTGCCATTTGCAGGATAGAAACAGCTTGCGCAACGAATTTGTCGGCCTGAAGTTACTCGAGGTCATCAAGACGTTCAGGGGAAACAGGAGCGAGGCCTCGGACCCAGACCTCGAAGTCCAGCTGGACGTTTTTGACGAACAGAAGGAGAGCGATGAGACTCACGTAAGAACAATAGGAGAAAAGACAGGATGACACAATTCTGCGTACAAGACGTCTCTGGTACGCAGAATTGTTCAATCTCTTCCTTCTCACAATACAGACCGATGGACCTCACGGTGTGGATCTCACCTCCCACCTAGACGTCTTCTACTCCATCTACAAGACGGTGATGGACACGCCCCAGGAGATCCCGTTCCTGAACATCTTGCAACACTTGCTCCGCATTGACCCGAAGGAACCCATCAGTGACTTGATTTGGGACACGGCCGAACGCCTCGTGCACAGAGCAACACTCCTCGAAAGTAAAGAGGACTCGCACAGACTGCTCAGGGCCCCCAGCCATCATAAAGGGCTGCACAGGCTAAAGTCCATGGACGGAGGACTCAGGAAGCAGTCGGTGGAAGCAGCCTCGGCAGCAGCAGCGGTAGCAACACCGCCGCCGCCGCCGCCACCACCACCACCGCCTCCGTTAGGGGCCGCCCTCGGGGGCGCGCCTCCACCGCCTCCACCTCCACCGCCTCCACCGGGTGGAGCTGGTCCGTCGCCACCTCCAGTTCCACCACCTCCTCCAGGAGCGCCGCCGCCGCCGCCACCGCCACCTCCTGGCTCTGGGCCTCCTTTACCTCCTCCACCTCCTGGAGGAGGACCGCCACCTCCTCCGCCCCCGCCAGGTGGGGGGCCTCCGCCTCCGCCGCCACCTCCCGGTAGTGCTAAAGCTCTAAGTTCCGGCTCACCACTTCCACCTCCTCCTGTGGCGAAGCTTCCGCCGCAGCTGGAGCCGCCGAAGCCAAAGCAGAAGATGCGCACATTCAACTGGAACAAGCTGCCGGTGAACAAGATCCTAGGGAAGCGTAATATTTGGTCGTTGGTGGCGAAAAAGAGTGAGCATGACACGAAGAAGGCCAAGATGATCAACTTCGAGGACATGGAGCACTTATTTTGTCAGCAGCAGCAGGCACCCGCATCGACATCACAGCCCGGGACTCCGGGTGTCAAAGACGCCTCCGGGACGGACGAGAAGGGAAAAAAGAAAGAAGAGGTAATCCGGCCAGACCAAATTTCTCATTCTTTCTCACCTCGAAGTCGTCCCCCAGTCGTGAGCCGTTGAACAGGTGCTCCATACGCGAACGTACTATGCGCTTACAGTATGTACGTCGGGGTGATTTTTTTTTGTCCGGGATGCAGCCTTGTTGTAGTGGGGGCACCAGGAGTTGTGGTTGGGCCTAGGCAGTTCCCATACAATATGACTTTGCTCTCAAACAGCCTGCTGAAAGATGGCAGAGTTGCAGGAGGCACCGTCTCTGTAAGCACTGCATTGAGAAGCTTATGACTGCATTCTTCTTACTAAAAAAACACACACTATCTGAACATTTTCCAAAGATATTTTGCAACATTTCTGGTTGGTTTGGCAAATTTTGGACTTGCCTTGTGCTGGCCTTGAGAAACCTCCTTCATTGTACATTGGGAATGGTACTGTTTGGAAGCAAAGTTAAATGCTTTTTGCCTGTGAGGTCCGTAGGCCTCGTCTCAACCTCTGGTGAATGTGCTGCCCAATCCAGGGTCACATCTCGAAACAAAACCCCAGCATAATGTGCACCGTACAGTGCGTGATGCGCGCGTGCGCTGTAGGTTGTCCGTACTGCAGTGCGTGTAGGTGTGACCAGAGTCGTCCTCATTCTCGTAGGTCATCAACTTGCTCGACGGCAAACGCAGTCTGAATATCAACATCTTCTTGAGACAGTTCCGCACTTCCAACGAGGACATCATCCAGGTACAGCACGTGAGAAGGTTGCCAGGCAGACTGTTGGAATTCCTTATCTTTCAGATGGTCTTAGATGGCGAATTCGATGACTTCGGGGCAGAGAAACTCAAGGGCCTGGTGAAGATCTTGCCTGAGATGGACGAAATCGAGATGCTGAGATCTTTCGACGGCGACAAGACCAAGCTCGGCAATGCAGAGAGATTCGTACTCCAACTGGTCGACGTGCCAAAGTAAGCCCATCTCCTCTCCTGTCTCTGTTGCTTCGACGCTTATGTACTCACTTAGTTACCGTACGTACACGTATGTGCTGCATGCGTACAAAGAAGTGCTCTTTCGTGTTATTTCTTCACTGCAGAACACGTATGTATTAGGTGGGCTGCATATTGAGCGTGTTATTAGGCCAAGGTTAACGCAAAACTTGCATTATTGAGTTAGCAGCCTCTTCTGAGCACTCCATGACTGGTACGTTACGTACGTGGCTAGAGAAAGAAAGAAAGAAAGATTCATCTCACGAATGCCCGCGAAGATGACGTTGCCAAATTGGCAGATGTCAAGGGGTGGGCGAGATACAGAGCGAGAAACTCATGGACAGTTGCATCATGGGCCTTTTTCATTACTGCTGGGCAAATCTGGGCCTGTTTTGTGAGGCTCAGGGCACGAATTCGCTGCATACACTATCATTCTCTGCAGCTACGTGAAGGCGGTCGTTTTCTACGCCCCCAAAAGGCCAATGGATCCATCCATTCCCAGCAACAACATACGACATTTAATTCGCTGTGTTTCTTCACTTTTTTTTCTCTCTGCATGAGATCTACCTCCTTTTGTGTGAGGATCCCACTGTCAGATCTCACGTATGCTCTACCAGCTCGCTGTGGTGCTGTGAACGCCACTGCAGCAACGTCAATCTGGAGACCGCCCACGCAATGTAGGGAGTGGATCTGATCAGTCGTTTGGTCAAAGCCCTTCTTCTTAATAGCGCACGTCGTCTTTGTAATGAGAGTCATTTTAGCTGTAAGTACCAGTACTGTAGCACTGTACATGTAGACACCTGTACTGTGCTAGTTCTGTGTAAGAACACCAGGGCTGTGCATGACCCTACCAGTACCGTACCGCCAGTGGGTTTCATTGTACTAAGGCCGCATGAACGACGAGCGTGAACAATAGCAGGGACATCACGTTTAAATCTTTCTAACGAGTGTCACCGGTGAATGATGTTGGCACCGACACAGCTGATGAGCATGACGAGAATTCATAGCCCAAACTGTTGCCATTCGAAAAACTGGGTCTCGTGAGTGAGTGAAAAAGTGCTTTCTGATTAACAGTTAACAGAACTGTTAACATCACACTTACATTACTCCGACTTAAGTATGCTTGACTGCCCCTCGTCAGTGCCGGGAGTGCACAAGGCGTTTTCAGTGCTGCCCATGCGTTTTGAGCTTGCCTGCACATGGACGCAAGTGCAGCCACTGCGTCGCACATGGGCAGGTACGACTGAAGTGTGCTATTTTTAAACTGTTTCGCCCTCCTTGTAGTTATCGCCTTCGCATCGAGAGTATGCTTCTCAGGGCCGAATTCGAGGCGAACATGAGCTTTCTGGAGCCGTCCATAGAGTCGATGCTAGCAGCTGGAGAAGGTGAATTCCTGTCATCAAGATGGTCGATTCTTGCTCACTCTCTCCTTTCAGAACTGATGTCGAACCAGAAGCTCCAGGACCTGTTCCTCATGGTGTTGATGGCGGGAAACTTTCTGAACAGCGTAAGTGAATTCAAGTTCTTCCTGCGCTGCGGCGCCTTCGCACGTACACACGTAGTACGCAATCAATACCTAACACGTGCAGTCGGCGGCAGAGGAGAGGAGGTCGTTGCGGAACTGGGGTCGTAAAGCCGTTTGCCGATTGCACTCACGTACGTGCTTTGCGTCAGATTTGCTTCTTCCCCCGGCGTCGTTTCCCCCTCATCAGATTTCCTCCGACTTGAACTCTGCTGTGACTTCTGACTCTTTTCTTCTTTAAATTTATTTATTGCCGATGTCGTAGTGAGTGTCACAGAAGTTCAAGTCTGGAGATGACTCCTTGTCATGAATGAATTAGACAGACAATCATTTACAGGGCGGTTACGCAGGCAGCGCCGCCGGCATGAAGCTGTCCTCCTTGCACAAGCTGTCCGACATCCGCTCCAACAAGCCTGGCTTGAACTTGCTTCACTACGTGGCGGGACAAGCGGAGGAGGCGAATCCCGACCTCCTGACGCTGCCGGACGACCTGGCCATCCTGGAGGAGGCCTCGAAGTACGTGAAGCCGCTGTCTGCCCAATATGGTTGCTCACATCAGCTCTTCTCTTCCAGAACCTCGCTTGAACAGCTACGCACAGATATTTCCAAGCTGGACAGCCAGATTAACAAAATCCAGACGCAAATGAAGAACCCCAACACCAAGGAGGACGTCAAGAGACAGATGAACGAATTCCTGCCCGTAAGAACTCCGTCAATACGACTGAATGAATAGGAGAAGAAGAAAAAAAGTTACAGGCTCCACAAACAATTATTGCCTTGCCTTCCAGCAAGCCTCCAGTGAGCTCGCCGCCTTGAAAGAAGCCATGACAGATCTGGAGAAGTCGCAGACTGACTTGGCCGAGTTCTTCTGTGAAGACGTGTCCTCCTTCAAGTTGGACGAGTGCTTCAAGTCGCTGTGGAACTTCTGCGTCAAGTTCAAAAAGGCATGTCAGCCCTCATCAAGCCACTGTTGTCCCAGCACCAGACTTTTTTTGTTCTTTTCAGGCCATTGGTGACAACTCTGCCCGGCGTGAGCAGGAGGTGCTTGCGGCGCAGCGCCGGGCGCAGAGAGAGGAGGAGGCCAAGAAGAAAGCGAACAACATGCCTGGACCGGGCAACGGTGAGTCAATGCACTGTGTGTTCTGTCTGTTCCTTAGTGTACCATGTACGTACCACACACATGTGTGTGGAGCATATGTGCACGTGCTCGACGGCGTACAAGACGGTATTGTACATACGTATGACTTTCGTAGGCAGGAAGGACGACTCCCAGTTCACAGCGCACTCATGCGCATGTGTGCAGAAAGATACTGCCAGGGAGAGGGCCCATCTAGAATATGGCTAGGCCTGCGTAGGCCTACCACGTGTAAGAATGCGGCGCCATTTTAATGAGGCAGAAGGGGAGAAACGTGAAAGGACATGACAAGAAAAAGGTGGGCGAGGCAGCGGTGGCTTGTGCAAAATTCGGACTGATTGACATCGAGAGAGAGAGAGAGAACGTGTGTGTGCGTGCGCGTGCGTGTGCGCGTGTCCCACCGCGCACCAGAGAGAAGAAATATCTGATCAGAATGCACCTTTCTCAGAGCCGCCGTCTCCCATTTCGACTTTCTGCGTCCTCCACCCCATTTTAGTGAGGCCCGGGCCTTTTTCTACTCTCATATGTTGGTCGCCAGCTGTAGACACCATAAAAAAGAAGAAGCCAGCGGGCAGGAAGGATCAGAAATGAGTCATCCCCCCCTCACCTGAGGCAAAACTGGCATCCAACGTAGCACTGTAGTCACTGACTGCATAGATAGACAAAACACTTGGGCGGAGGACGTGCCCAAGATAGTAAATCTCTTCGGGAGGCTAAATGCAGCAAGGCAGAATCGCAAAGTGGCGAAGCCATCGAGTTGGCCAAGACTCAGTCATATTTCGTGGCTGATCCGCGCACTCAAAATGCCATCTTCATCTTAACAAAAAGTGCTCGTGCAATTCAATCTTTTCAGTGAATGTACGTGAACCGCTCATCCGGGTTCCCGCCGATGACCATTTTTTTCGGGGGGGTTGGGGGGTTCGCTCATCGCAGCAGCTGCTGCTTTTTGGGTTTCCGCGTTGTAGCTTGTGCATGCGTGCGAGCGTGCGTGCGTACGTGCGTGTGTGTGTGTGTGTGTGTGTGTGTGTGTGTGTGTGTGTGTGGGAGCTGGCGCGCGCAGCAGCTTCGGCCTTTATCAGCCGTTCTTCTCTTTCTGCTGCCCGTTGGCCCTGCCTTCCAAGCAACACCAGAAGGGCGCACAAACGAAGCGGGGGGGGCGGGGGGTACTAACCAAAAAAGGCCGGGGGCGCTTGCCCAATTATTCGAATGCCCAAAGCAGAAGGATTTGGAGGAAATTTC
>JAAUXU010122137.1_pt1 | contig 14445 bp, 13 predicted proteins | sample 7278151 | NCBI WGS metagenome assembly JAAUXU01 (sample SAMN14350113, study PRJNA611818) | marine sediment metagenome | isolation source: surface marine sediment (1.8m) | place: French Polynesia: Moorea | collected 2018-08 | reverse complement strand
GGAAATCACTGAATGCTGCTAAACAGCAGGCCTTTTCTTGGGCCGCCTCGGCTTCCCCAACGCAGTCACAATTGGACTGCTCAAGGATCATTGTTGCGGCCACGCTGAGTAGCAACTGTACAGTAAAAAAAAAAATCTATGTCGAGGGAATGGAAGAGGCTTGAATTAAGGAAGTTCCGACCACATCTCGGGGTTCCCTTCAGCCCGGAGTGAAAAGGCCCCCCTTTTTTCTTCTTTTTCCGTGATGGACCCAGCCCAAAAGATTAATCGCACGACTCAGAATTTGCGTAGTCCCGCGTAGGTGGTGGCCAAGGATGGAGAAAGGGTCCCTCTTGGTCCTGAACACGTTACTCATCCGGGAGTGACAGATTTTCCCAACAACACTTCTGATCCTTCCGTTCCAACGCGGTCAGCTCTGAGCTACTCTTTGGCCTACTCTAATTAGGCCCTTCATTAGTCAACTTTTTTGCTCTGAATATCATGGTATAAAAATGCGCAATTAAAAACGACTTAGGACTTGGCGCATTTTCTGGTGTTGGTACAAAAAAAAAAAAGAAAAAACAACAGTAAAAAAGCCCAAGGTGCCAGAGGCTAAGCAGGGCCCAATTTATCCGGAACTTTTGCCACACCGGCCGGTGCAATTAGTCTTGGCGAGACTAATAACTTTCGCTGTGATATTCGTTAAGTTTTAAGTCTAATCAATGATAGACTAAGGCCGCAGTGACGTTTTTCGTATAATGACGGTCCCCAATCTTTGTGGTGAAGATTTTTCTACTTACCCATTTCACTCGTCACACACGTGTTCAATGTTCCAGCAAGAAAACTTAGGTCAACTAATGTAAACATTGCATACACAGCTGTCAAAAAGTCAACAATGCAGGCTGTTGTTTTGCGTTTTAAAGCTACTCCGAGGTAGATCTGCCAATGAAATTACAAGAGATGTCCACGGTTTTTGCCCCAGCCATTTTGGCCCGGAGGTTTTGTAGTTTTTAACCAAAAATGCGTCTACCCATGACTTTTGGTACGAGCTTGTGACTGCCGCCCAACACGCACGAGTACTAAATCACCGGCCGATCAGTGCTGAACAACTTGCGACATAGGTACAACTGACGTAATTTGTTTGACTCCGGTCCAAGGTCCAATCTTCCAACATTATTCGAAGAATTTTTCCAGAAAATCGTCCAGTATTCGAAGTCGTCGTTCGAATAACGAGTCAAGTAAAGCAGTAGCTTTGCCAACTTGATGAAATTTCCGCCACCCCACTGCATAAGCAGTGAATTGAATCAGCATTGGACTGTATTGTGCACTTTTTTTTGTCTTGTTTGCCGTTGGTGCACGACTAAACTATTCAGTTATGCGAACTTTCACAAAGGAGATAACGTTAGACAATCATTTCAATCTGGTCTGAAAGGTTCGTATTCGAAAAACACTGAGGTTTCTTGTCTTTTGACCGCATGAATTACTGAGAATTGTTCGAATTATTCATCGAGATTTGGTCAACATTTCAGAAAAGCAGAGTGACTTGGACACCTCACCACGGTGTCATCTTGACCACCTTGTCCGTCATCATGATGACAACACAGGTAGCGAATGAGTGACTGTGCACAGTGAACAATTCTTACATACATAACTCTATTTTCATGCCTAGGGTGCTGCTCACAGCCATCAAATAGGTGATATTACTTTTAGTTCTTGCAACTGAGGAAACAGTTGCATGATCATGGTTGGAGAGTCCAGTCTGGATCATGTCTTTCCTGGCCGTTGCTGTCTCTTCAGACATTGACATCAAGAATCTTATGCCAATGTCAAAAAGTACCATTTTCTCAGGATTTCTCCGGGGAAATTTGCCCGGCCAAAACCTGTCTGCTGCGACTTGGTCTTGCCACTGGTGAGAGACTCAATGGGTTCTTTTCTCTCCAAGTTCCTCTGCTCCATCCAGTAGTCCTTTGTCTTGGAGATGACAAAGCTGCCAGCTGGTTGTACGAGGTCGTTGGCATTTGGTGGCAAACAATGCAGAGAAGGATTCACATTTTCCCGCTCAGTATGGAGTCCTGAACAAGAATTATGCCCCCAAAAGTTGTCAAGGAATTTTCCCCCTCCCTCGGAGATCTGAACTCTCTGCAAGAAACTTTTCTGTCACAAAAGGGCAATGGGAGATGTACAACAAGCAACCCCTGGGAGTCCTTGAGTAGGGGAATTTCTCCAAGATCAGCATGGGGGGCAGGATTTGGGCGTTCTTCCAGAGGCAGCAAATTTTCTCTCTCAAAAGAAGCTTTGTTTTAGCCAAAACTTTTGCTGTCATTGCCCTAATTCCTGCTGCTGCCTACACACAAAAGTCTTGTAATTGATGAGCTTTTTGGTTTTTGTCCCAGAGCTTTTCTGCCAATTAAAAAAAGGCGGAGAGACAATCAAAGCTCCATTAAGGAGAGATGAAAATCGAACAGTCACTTCCCATCTCTCTAGGCCTTCATAGGGGTTGGGGGAGGGGGAGGGCACAGACGGACGGAGGCCTGAGTAGGCCTAGCCTCAACCCTAAATAAAAACTTGCTCTGCCGATCTTAATTCAAACCAGTTGCTGCCGGCTGCTTCCTGAAAACTTGACCAGAGTCGACATTCGTCACATTTCCCCATTTGTCAGCCAGTGGGTGTAGCTGGAACTCGACCAGACAAAAAAAAAATGCTGCTGTCTAACCAAACCTCTCGTTACAGCTAAATGGCGGAAGAAAACAAAAATGCCGAACTCAGTGGGTAGGGCCAAAAATCCTTCCATGAGTGCAAACGTGCTCTGATTGTCTGGTGGAGCTCGGACAGCCCGGGCCAGAACCCTCGGGTGGAGGCAACTGTGCGCAGCCAAACTTATGTAACAAATGTTCCTTATGCCCAGGCATTATTTCAGCACCTGTTCCTGGCTGCCAGACGACGTCACATTGTGCCAGATGACAGCGATTTTCTCTACATAATCGAGCACCGAATTTCTCTAGCCCATCCATTCTCGCACTTGATCCGCGTCTGGGTCTCTTTGTCTGGTCGAGTTTTGTCTCCCTCTGTCATTTAAAGAGGAGTAGAAGCAGCAGCAGCTGGTAAAAAGGAATTTAGTGCTAAAAAAGATCGTTTCGTCTTGTGTGAGGCCCTTAAAACCTCTCCACCTCCTACGCAATTTGTGCGCGGCGCCAAAAAATCCACGGAAAGACCCCTTTTTTTGCTGGCTCCGCCAAATATTTCTCCCCAATTAAGCTGGCGATTGAGCCCTCGAGGTCTCTGCCTGCCTCCCTTTTTTTTCGGCGATGTCACGCTAAAAAAAAGGCCTAAAATGCCTTTAAAAGAAATACGCTCAGGCAGTCTGTGCGTGGCTAATGATATATGGGTCCATACGAATATAAAATATACGGCAAAAGAGGCGAATAAGACGAATGAACTCCGAGCAGTGGGATGTGTATTACAATAGGCCTACACACACAGGGCCTACTCGGGGCCCTGACTGCTCCTCCCTCTAATCACTGGGGCCACCAAGAAGCTATTAATCTGCCATCATCGCTGCCTTTTTTCTGCCTCTGCTTTTGCGTGGGCGCGGCAAATAATAATTTCTTCTGGAGAAACTCAAAACGCAGCTTTTTAGGGCTTCCTCGGGGTCAGGATGGGCGGAACCCACGCGGAAAAAAACACACACATACAGAAGCAAAGGGAGGAATAATTCTCTTTTGGGGGGGAGGTCACAAGTTTCGAAATACCTCATTAAACGGTTTTGGAAGCGTGAAAACGTTTCCTTTTGTCCGTAGCCGATGAATTCGAATTTTGCATGCTGCTACTTCCCATATCTGGAGGCATCTGACAAAAAGTGAGTTTTCAATTCGACCGGTTTCTCTCTCTCTCTCTCACACACACACACGCACGCACGCACGCACGCAAGCACAAAGAGAGAGAAGGAGTCTGTCCCAAATGCATGATGAAGCAGTCATGCATGATGGCGTCGGGGTCGAACGAGGCCCAAAGATTGCTTCACCGCCAGGCCCAAAATAGAGTCACCAAACACATTTCTATTAAAATGTCAATAAAATCGTTGTAAAACTTGCCAGCAAGAAGGGTTTTTTTTTTATCGCGAACGAGCACAAAGAAGGCAGAAATTGGAATCTGCCATGACCGAGAGGGACGGAGCCACTCACAGGTCACATTTTTCATGTGCTACCTTCATTTTGGGTCACACGATATGAATCTGAATCTGTGTGCGTGTGTGCGTTTCTCCAACCAGTTTCTTCTGCAATTCTTGCATTGAGAGAAAATGAAAGGGTAAAGACATGCGAGGTCTCTCTGCATACATGATAAATATTTGACTTTGCAGCAAAAAGTTTTCGTCTGGTGGAGTTTCAGTTGTCATCCAGGTGGGAGGATGATGGAAGAGGAAAAGATCGAACTAGAAAACGCAAGAGCCCAAAAGGCAGGAGCAGCAGCAGCAGCGGCTGTGGCCGCGGCTGCGGCAGCGGAGGAGGAGGACGACGACGACGACGACGACGAAGAAGAAGAAGAAGAAGAAGAAGAAGGGGTAACTTCCTCCCCCTTCCTTCCCTTTCCTCCCCCCCTCCCCCTTGTGCGCACGTTTGAAGAATCGTCAAATCATCACTTAAATCCTTCATGTTTGGTCCTTGGCTGAGTGAGCACGTACACAGTGGTAATACAGTACTTACTTCCTGCAGAGTCATACCTGAGAAATACTACAGTAGCAATCGTAGTACAGCGGACGCCCATTAACAGCCCTGTTGGGTGCGGAAATCGACGCCAACTAGAACAGCCACGGCCTGTTCGTCCCCGTCACGTGCGTGGACAAGGTCGGGCTTCTGTGGCCTCCCAGCACGAGCGGCAAAGGCTTCTCAATGACGAGGCGCTCACTGTATCTCTCTCCAGTACAAGGAAGCGTTTTCATAGGGGTGGCTCATGAAAAGAAGACCTCTTGCTGTGAAGAAAAACTCTCTTCTCATAGCTGCGATGAAGAAGAAGAATAGTCGATATTCAATGTCCATCAGACCTTTCGGAGAGGAAACAAAGACGTAAAATATCTTCTTTGCATTCGCGGAATTTTTGATATTTTTCAAGAGGGCGGACGAGCCTTGAGAGGCCTCGGACGAGGACGACGATGACGAGGCAGAAACGTGATTTCTGCGGACAAAAACACGCGGGAAAAGTGAGGAAGGAGAAGAAGCCTCGAGATTGATCATTGTTACCGGTTGTCATGGTAGTTCCATAAACTCCACGGGACAAGACTGGAACGTGAAGCTCCACTTTGTCCGGTCGAGCAGGAGAGAGGAGGGAAAAATGCGTTCAATTTCACGCTTTCCCGAGGGAAAAAATGTGATGGGCATTGATGAATTGGCTATTCCCTCCCCCCTTCTCACAGAGAGTTATGCACATCCAGGTGTGCACACAAATTCTCGCCCTCCTTTGTGCCCAACAGGTCCGACGGCTCCGACGGCTCAAGAAGGCTCTGGCGGCCTCGACAGTCATGACGGCTCCAATAGCTCCGACGGCTGCAACACCTCCGACGACTGCCGCGGCTCCCAAGACTTAGAAGGCTCCCAAGGCTCCCAAGGCGCCAAAGACGCCAAAGACGCCAAAGACGCTAAAGACCCCGGAGGCGCCGACGGCGTCGTGTCTGGTCTCGTCACCCACACAAGGAACAACCAACTCGGCCAGACGTTTTCCATAGTCATGTGACTTACATGAATATTAAATGGAAGATCTCGGACCATAAAAGTCCAACCCTTTTCTCTCTCTCATCTTATAGACGCTTTTTGCTGCATAGATGCGTAGGCTGAAGACATGTTAGTTCATTATCTCTGCGAATTAAGTGAGCTCCGTCAGGCATGTTTAAGAAATACACTATGATTGCTGAATGAAGAGCCGTAAAAGCTGCAGGATACGTTTAACTGGGCCGTATTTTCCTCTCCTACCTCCTCTGTGTAACTGCTGATCTCTGAGGATGAATGCACCTGTCTTCCTCTGCGCCGGCGGCGTCATGCTCTTCTTGGCGCTTTTGGCGGCGCAGCCGCTCAAGGAAGCCGCGGGGATGCTGCCACGGTGCGGCGAGGAGGTTACGCCGAATTTGCGCCAACTGGGTGGCGTCCGAGCGGTTGAACCGGCCGCCGGGACGGCCCCAGAAGAGGGAGGCGTCCGGGTAACAGGGGCGGAGGCGGAGGCGGAGGCGGACGCGGGGGCAGAGGTGGAGGCGGGGGCGGAGGTGGGGGTGGTGGCAACAGCAGCAGCAGTAGAAGCAGCAGCAGCAGCCGCAACATCAACCTGGCCACCGTTATGACTGCTACCAGGTGCGCTTTTCCGATTGGACTTTTCTTCACTCTTGTCCTCCGCCGCACTGCTCTTGGCAACCAGAAGCAACTTCTCTGACAGCCGCGAGGCCAACTTGTGAGACGGGTGTCTCGGCTGCTGCTTTTGCGGCTGCTGCTTTTGCGGCTGCTGCTTTTGCGGCTGCTGCTTTTGCGGCTGCTGCTTTTGCGGCTGCTGCTTTTGCGGCGGCTGCTTCTGCTGCGGCTGCTTCTGCGGCTGCGGCATCCGGGCGGCTGGACTGGGTGATCGAGACAGCGCAGATGCTCTTCTCGGGGTCACAACCTTGAACAGATGATTGTTGTTCTTCTCCGAGGAGGGCGAGGGCGAACGGCGGGTCTTATACCGGGGCACCTCCAGCCTGGACAACAGAGGAGTCGACGGACAAGAGGAATAATAAGAATTCGAGTAATTTCTATCACAATCGTTGTCGTCGTCTTCATCATCCTCTTCTCCCATAGGTGAGGGCGGGGGTGGCTTCGACCCCTCCTCCCTGGGGGGCGTGGGGGCGCGGTTCGGGAGAGCGTGACTGTAGTGGTGGATCACAGACACCTTCTTCTTGCACCTCGATGGGGATGGCGACAGCGATCGCGCCACGCGCGGCAGCGGCGGGATCAAGTGGGAAGAGTCTCCATTGAACTTTTGGCCGCCGCCCGAAAATTGGCGCACTGAGCGTGATCGCTCCTTACCCACGATCGACGGCGAGTCAGACTTCACCTTCACCTGGATCCTGAGCGACGCGGTCGAGAGCGTCGTGAACGTAGGATCTTTGGACATCTTTTGACGTGTTTTTTTTTCTTTCCTCACCTCATTTTTGGCATTTCCATTAGAAGAAGAAGACTTTTAACCCTTTAGAAGGTTCCCTGTTTTCTTCTTCCGGAGGAAAATGAAGAAAAAACCTTGCGCAATTTTGGCCTTCCCCTGAAAACTACCAAGTGTTTCCTGCGCAATTAAAGCCAAAGGAGAAGTCGTTTCAATTACTCTTAACAATCTCCAATTGCCTCAAGGTTATGGGCACTTCTGCTCCTTCTTTGTCTTCTCCTTCCCCTTCTTCGTTGCCCTCTTCTCCTTCGTCTTCCTCTACTTCTCGTTTTTCTTTTCTTTCGTCTCCTTCTGCTTCTTCGCCTTCTCCGCCTTCTTCGTCTTCTTCGTCTTCTTCGTCTTCTTCGTCTTCTTCGCCTTCTTCAACACGTTTTTATCACAGCGAAAAGAAGCCTCCAAAACCTCTTACTTTTGGCACACATGTGAACGAGAAGACGACCTAAGCGCAACTGAGGAGAAAATCGCGCACGCGTCAAAAGTCTCGACCAACGGCAAATCGCGGCGCGGAGGACCGTTGAGAATGCGACACCTACGTCTTCGTCATGTCCGGTTATTCGAGACCTTTTAGTTTGCGCTCTGGCCGAGGGCTCGGAAAGGTCCGAGCTACACGGGCAACAAAAAAAATGAAGCTTTTTACCTTGTTTGGTCACCTGACGGAATGAGGAGAGGACAAAGTTCTGTGTTATTATGCGACCCTTGAGTGAACGCGCCCTTTTTTCTATAAAGAAGCCATGACCGTTTAGGGCGTGCTTGCACTGGCCAAATTTCCTGGCGGTGCACGGACCGCGAGAAGTGGACGCAAGTGTAAGCACGTTTCTTATGGCTCGAACTGTGCCAAGTTTTTTCGGTCGACTTTTTTCTTCCGCCTCTTCCACGGGCGTGTGAGCCAGAAAAAGAGCCCAAGTCGACCCAGAGCTGAGCCCGGTTCGTTGTTCTTTTTGGCTCACCTTATCCAGTCCCGTGCAGTACACGGCTGACAAAGAGACCGCCATACATAAGCACGCACAAAGCTGAAGGTGCGCCCATCCTGGCGGATTTATTTATGTGTCGCACATGCTCGTCAGGTTGCCAGAACGACGTTTACACGGGCAAAAAAAGTGTGGAGAAAAGACCCTTTTTCTGTTTCTTCACTCGTGCTTTTAGTTTGACGACGAAACAGCAAAAAAAAAAAAAAAGCTTCCCTTGATTTTTGGGCTAGCTTCTTCTTTGAGGGACGGGTAAAATTGTTCATCAGTGTAAATCCTCCCTAAGAGATTAAAATAGATTCCCTCGCCCACGCCTCTTATTCCTCCATCCTCCACCGCCTCTTCAGGAAAATGCTCATTGCCAGATATCGATCGAGACAAAAAGGCATCCCCAGGCAAAAATGGGTCACTTTACGGACTTTGGTCCGCGTTTAAACTGGCGGAATTTCTGGGCTTCAGCACCGTCGTCATGGCGGACGCCGCCTCCCTGAACGTCACGAGCCTGTTCACCGCCAGCGAGGACCTGACACAACCCAAAGGTTCCTTCGGTCGTAACTCAGTCACTGCTCCACATGTACGTAGAGAAGGAATGCCTGTGAAATTAGACGCATGATCTTTTCCTGGCCCATTGTGAGCGAACAAAGTTTAATCAAAAGCATGAATGCTGATGGAAAAATCTTCCTAGGGTTGCTTTGATATAAGGCCTTTGGGAGGGAGATGAAATAAAAGCGTAGTCAACATTGAGCTTTTGTGGCATGAACAAAGACAAACCCCTGTTCTCCTCGTGCTCCTCAAATGACTCCGTCGGAGTGATGCTCGTGCAGAGGAAGCACCTGAGCTTGGGTCAGTACAAGACATTGCAAAGATGGCAGAAAAGTTGTCAAAAGGTCTGGGCCCACACCTGAGAGGCCTTATAATGAGAGAGAGGCCTGAACTTGTCCACTGAGACCAGGAATCGGCGCAGAAGCTGACGCCTCCATTGATCTAACAAATTGTTCCAGGGCTCAACTGTCAATGGCAAGACTGGAAATCATCCCAAGCCATGCAGTATGGGTGGAAAATAACCCCACAGTGTCCAATGTGATGTGGAACCACCCACTCCCCAGTAGTTCACCCGATACTTTGGCTGCACACAAGTTGCACATGTCAAGTTAAACGAGGTCTCCCGAGAGAAAGATTTTTCCAGAAATTCTCGCCTAAAATAGCATTGAAAACAAGGCTTTGCCTATTTGATCACCCAGAATAGAATTCTTTTTGCCGAAACAGCTTGCCCATAATCCAGCCCTCCACTGATGTGTTTGTTTTACCTTCTCCTCCATCTCTCTTCTGGGGCACGCAGGGTTCTCATTTTCAGCATTCTTCATCTTCGTAAGGAGGAATTTCAAATGTATCTCAACTATACATTGATCCTCCATCCGTAGGCCACATTCACCAGTCGCCCACACTTGAGGGGCTGGAGCAGCCTCAGCAGGGAGATTCTTGTCACACACACACAGGCATAACAGCCCTGGATCTGTGTGTCACCCTGTATCTACAGCTGAAGAAAGCTTTTTTTCCACCGTGTTTTTCCCTCTAGAAGCTGCAGGGCTTTGATGAGAGTCTCTCCTTGTTTCTCTCTCTCTCTCTCTCACACACACAGAGATTTATGTATGTTCCTTATCGCGGTATCACCGACGACGCCGATATCGCGGCTAGCGGCGGCGGCGGCGGCGGCTGGCGGCGGCGGCCACGTGGTGGCGGCGGCCACGTGGTGGCGGCGGCCACGTGGTGGCGGCGGCGGCCGCGGCGGCTGCGGCGGCCGCCAAGATCAGCTGGAAACGTGCACATATCTGGTGCGAACAAAACAGATATGGTGACTTCACTTTCTTCTCTCATTCATTGGATGCATTGTTGGAGTGTGGAAGAATGCACACATTACTGCAATTCTAGGCCAGTTCTTCAGTCCAGCCTGGGCAGAGTGTGCAAGCGAGCGAGTGAGCGAGAGAGAAAACAGTCTCTGACTCGGACAAGGACGAAAACTTGGGCATCCTCACTCACTCACTCACTCACACTTATTGCTCATGGCTTCTAATGAAAATTCGAGTCTGCCTCTCGAGCACTCTCGAAGTCTCAAACTCTCGCCTCTACGTGCACATCTCCGTGTCCCCCTTCCCCTTGTCGTCCTTCTTCTTCTCGTTCTCTTCATCAGCGTCTTTGACACAATATCTATTCTCCACTTATTCATCCTGCAAGTCTTGCGCAGACCTTTGTTATCTGTGACCCGATTGAGAACTCTGATCTGTCAAAGAGTTGTTTGGCAGAGCTCTTTTTTTGGCCATTGTGTGCCTTTTTATCGTTCAAAAGAAAATCCTAACTGTACCTTTGCACTAACTTGGCCAGACAATCTTGTAATCGGGAACTTCCACGTGGCAGTTACGGAATATCTGTTTGTCGAGTTGTGAAGCAGATGTGATGGTTTTTCCTGGGTGCGCTTACACTGGATCAGGAATCCGCCTACAGTGTGAGTCACAAGTACCGCGCACCTCGGAACTGAGGGAGAAGACTTTTTTTAAACGTATGAGACGAAAAGTGCAATTTAGGACCGCAGTTTTACTTTCCTCGAAAAATTTACCAGCATTACTGTCTAACGCGTTTATACCCCCAATTTGGGACTCTAAATCCGTTTTAGAGCACCTTGTGCTTTAGATTGTCAGACCTGCGAGCTTCACTCATGAAGATTGTCCGATGATGGAGACGAAATAACGATAAGAATGGCATTAGCATAAAAGAGAAAAAACGCCTCGAACTGGTTTTTTACTCATGCTGCATGTGATGTGAAGTGAGCACTTCAAATGAGGCTAAGAGGAAATAAATTTAGGCCTAAGGCCTAGAAAATGAGGCATAAGCCTTAAGGGCGACTGCACCTGCTGTTAGGGCCGAAATTTTATTCACACTCTCGTACGACTGCTGGCAACTTGCGTGGTTTCTTTTTCACTAAAATGACATCAAGAGCCGATAAATAAAGATCTAGCGGGTCTGACAACACCTGACCGGAGTGAGGCCTGTTATTCAGGCCTGAATAATCAGCACAAAGCGTCCACCACAGTGTGTGCCCAAAAGTGTGCCAGAGTAAACAGGAATGTCACAAGAAATGCCACGAGAAGGTGCCATTTTGTCGATCTGGCCGCGACTGCACAGTGCGGTCCAGTTAAGGGATAATGAGAGAAAGGGCCTTGATGGGGACGAATGCTTTAAGGGAACAAGCGTAGATTCATTCAGTGCTATATTGCAGCTGCGATTGTCCACCATACAGGTGGTTTTTATCATTCCTCACGGACTCATCGTCGGTTCAACCTCAGGAGAAATACTTAGGGACCCAAAATTTGCCATTCTCTTCACCAACGACATGAATGTTATGTCTGTGTCAACATTCAGTGCCATCATATAAAAAGTTGATCTTCAAACAAAACTCTTTTACTGTTATTTAGCTTGACTGACAAGTATTTTGGACCGACTCTCGCGGCTCAGCACTGTCAGGGTCTAATGAGAAGAAGGAGAAGAAGAAACTTTTTATTTGTTGTGCCCTGTGTGTGTGTGTGTGTGTGTGCGCGCGCGTGCGCGCGCTACAATGAGGTGCGCGCGTGCTGCAATCGACTCGATTTCTCACGTTAGTAAACTTCTTCTTCTTCTTCTTTCACCAATACATATACACACGCGTGGACAGGACAAACGAACAGACAGACAATTTCTCAGGCTTTGCCTATAAGACAATGGAGCCAGAACTCGGCGAGACTTCGGGCCTCCCACAGGTCGAATTAATCTTGGTCAAGCTGTTTGCTCTGGAGGCTGCTGAAAAACACCCCATTAAGATGCAGACGCAGAGATTACTCAGCCAGACAGCAGCAGATTATAGCAGAGGAAGAAAGGGTGAAAAAGCAAGCAAAAAAAGTCATTGAGGGACCTCTTTGGCACTGACATGAGTGTGTGTGTGTGTGTGCGTGTGTGTGCGAGCGGGCGGGCGTTTAAGAGAGATGTTAGTTCTAGTTCTGACCTAAATCGAACTAGTTCTTGTCTAGATAAGTCCTGAGTAAGTGACTTGCCCTCATTTTCAATAATGTGCCTGCCACAAAGCTACAGGGTGGGAAAAAAAGAGACCCAGACCAGAAGACTTTTAAAATTGTGCTGCCAAAAACTCACTTCCAACTTGAGTTTGAGCAACCCATTGATCTTCAGATTCAAATTCCAGTTTGGACCAAACCCTGACCCTGACTTATGACTTGGTGCGTTGAGTGTAGACGAAAGACACACATATTTCTGACGCACCTACCTAATTGCCACATTTATGATTATGAAATATTAAAATTAAGCGCAAATCACGCAGCTGCTTCCATGACCACTTTTTCTTTTAATCAGTGACATGCAAACAGGAAACAACTGTTTCTTAAAGAAAATTGATTTTCAAATTCGAGTTTGACAGGGTGAAACTGATTTTTTTTGTTTAATCCAGAAGATCTCGAGTTCAATTTTGAATTTCATCTCTCCAGGACATAACAAGCAAAGTTGGGCGAATTCCGTGTAAAAAGTACGTTTTTTAATCAATCACCTGTACGACTAGTCAATTTCTTGATAAATTATATCAATATCTACCTTTTCCATGTGATCGAAGTATCCATGGGTTTCTGTCATCTTTACAGGTGATTTTTTTTTTTGCAAAAATCACTGTCTCAAAGTTTTCCAAGTGTTAACGTGTCTGGAGTGAACAGCGTTGGGCCAATCTTCCTGCTCAGTTTGGTGAATTTCTGGAGAGATGTTTTAAACAGAATTCGCAACCAATGACAGTTGCTGAAATGCCTGCGAATCTGCGAATCTGCTGGTCTGCGTGCTTAAAGCCCCACAACAGATGAATGAGCCTCAAAAGTGTTCCAACTTTCGACTGTGGCAGGCGAGGTCAGATCAGTTTCTCCAATTATCCTGGTCGTTTTGAGGCACGACAGAAAACAATATCTCTTCTCCATTACATTGGTAATTTATTCTATCGAGCCAAAGTCTTTTCTGCTGCTCCTGCTGCATCTCAACGAAGTAGAAGAAAGAAAAAACCTCGTGGTTTATGAGCTTCGAACCTTGTTTAGAGCAAGGTAATAAAGTCTCTGTGAAGTTGAGTCTCCTGTCAAAGCATTCCCAAAATTTCTCTTTCTTTGATGGCTTCATCACGTCACAAGAAGGCTTGCCCTAAAAGGAAGAAGCCCTTCTATACTACTCGGCCGGACAAAATGGGATAAACACTGCAGACACCACTTTAAAAGAAGCATTCCGCTTATGACGGCCATGTGGAGAAAAGGATCGATCATTGGAAATAGTGTCTTGTAAGAAAGAACCCGTTGTTACAACTGAATCCATTCCACAGAACTGGAGGCCATCAAGTGTCTCGCCGAGGAGCACTGCAAAAGCCGGTACAACTCTTGTGTCTGGCCGAGTTACCTGAGAGTTTATTGATCTCTGCTGTGTGTGCAGCAAAGAAATTTTGAACTCACTCGCTAAAATATTGATTGGTTGACGATTTGGAAAAAAAAGGTGAAGAAGGAGCTGCTGATTGATGGAGGGGCCAAGGCAAGGTTGGGCCTATTCAAGGCCCAGAGGGGGCGATAATGAAAATATGTGAATGGACTCGAGCGTGTGCGTGGGCGGAAAGAGATGTGAAAGACTAATAATGCTCGGTCCGACAGGCGAGGTCTAAAAGAACCCAGAGGAAAAAAAAAGGAGTTGGGCTCCTTAGATTATTTTACCTGTCTCACTCCGGTCCTTTCCCTCTTCTCAACACAGATTGCACTTTTTAGCAACTTTTCTTGCTATGATTCCATCAACCATTTTGAAATGTAGCCTAAAAATAGCTCCCTATTACGAAGCTGGCAAAAACTTTTATTACTAGGGTAATTGCTTGGCTTGTATTATATACTTTAACGCCAAGCTGTTGCTTTGTTCATCCCCTTTTAGGGCGTAGGAGAGACAGTTTGTGAGTTTGTGACCGTAGCTGCTGCGATCACTGTTTATAGCATGAAAATATGCACTTTTCGGTTTCTCAACGGCCGTTTTTAGGTCAGTGTCGTGCCCTTCAGGACTGTATATACACTGACTACTGCACTAACGACTTCTACTGTTTGTTTTAGGGGGTAAACGCGACAATTACGCGTTCAGTGATGTGCACACGCGCTCGCGCATGCGCAGTGTGAGTTAAGTTCGTTCTTACTGTACAGTTCTGTTGAATGCATGTTCTACTGTAAGTTCGATGGATCGTACTATGATGATAAGGTGATCTGGACTGGACTGTGCTCACGTACTTTGAAAAGGGTCTGAG
>JAAUXU010177554.1_pt1 | contig 14453 bp, 10 predicted proteins | sample 7278151 | NCBI WGS metagenome assembly JAAUXU01 (sample SAMN14350113, study PRJNA611818) | marine sediment metagenome | isolation source: surface marine sediment (1.8m) | place: French Polynesia: Moorea | collected 2018-08 | reverse complement strand
TTCAGTAAATAAATGCAGGTTGTTAGGTAAGTTTTGAGGGATTTTGCAGGACATTAGCAAAATGTGCAGTAACATGGCTGACTGTGCAGTATCATGGTAGAATGTGCAGTAATATAGCAGAATGTGCAATAATATAGCAGAATGAGCAGTAACATGGCAGAACATGCAGTAAAATGCCAGAATGTACAATGCAGTGGGATATTGCAGTAAATTCTCATACTTTTCAGTTTACTTTGGCAATATTTTGGAAGATGCACTTATTCATAATGTGCAACAAGATTTACCTGCCATATGCAGTCCATTGGTCTTGTTTCTCTTTCATTCTCCCAAGGAGCCACACGTTGTGTACAGGAGCTGTACATGTTTAAGAGACACCTGGTTATGTGTATGGTCATGTAATTCATAAAGAAAAAGTCACAATGCAGTCAAAAACTGTTGTCACTACTGAATGACAAGTGCCTTTTGTGCCTTCTTTGGCCTTTGGGTTGCCTTAGTGCTCAAGTTAAGGAAGAGGGATCAGTGCATCATGCCTCACTGGTTTAAATTCTGCCCTAAAGAGTGTGAAAGTTCAGTTCATACACGTGTCTACACTTATCTGGCCAACCCTGTAAACCAAATATGAATTTTCAACGCCAACACCTGAGATGTCAATAGTGAAAGGGAAAGGCAGGAAAACTTTCTTTGGCCAACAAAGCGGAGATTTTTGAAGAGGCTGATAAGTCTGCATTAAGACACGCGAACACTGCTAAAGAAGCCAGCATTTCAGTCGGGAAGATTGTCGAGAAGGAAATTCCCAAAGATCAATGACAGCATTGACTCCCTGGAGGAGCAGTTTATGCAGGGTGTATCTCATATCTGAGCCAGATTTTTCAACTTTTTGTGCGTGCCATCCGTGTATCTCTCATAAAAAGTGGGTCTCTTGGAAAAATAAATGTGCAAGTAAAGAACTTGACGATTGTCTTTTCAAGAAACATTGCTGACTTCATCAAGGTCTTGAACGAGCACTTCTTCTTGTTGGTAGGTCATGTTTGGTCCCAGATGCATGGTACATCGGAGCTCATAGCGGCCTAAGACATTGTCAATGGACCATGGTACTTTTCCGACTCCTGACTGACTGAACTAAATCGGATTTTTTCTGTATTTATCCCATGTCATTTCACCAACGGAGAGAGAAGCAAAACCTTCGTTAGAATTGCGTGCTGACCGAGGCAATGTTGAATGTGCATTTTTTGTGGCAAATAATGTATGGATCAAAGCATTAGTACATGGTCAGCATCTTGCATTACCCCTTCTATTAACCTTATCAATGCATTGGGGATTAGTAAGCAACTGGGAAAAGTTGTGATTCCGTAAAATGATCTGTACACAGTGGAACCGCAAAAATTATGCAATGATATCTGCATTGGAAAAATGCACTTTTGAGCATTTGACCAAACACAATGCCGATCCATTTATGCGGAGTTCAGGCCTCTCATTGGTCACCAACGTCATCCTTGTTCTGGTTCTCATCAACCATTTCTCGCCTGTTCTCAGTTGTGGCACAGAACAGACCAGACGTGCTGTCTTTAACTGCGTGGTTTTTGTTGAAGGTGGACATGTTCACTTCCTTTCTTGCACTCATATTGGTCAGTGAAGTTCAACTATTTCTAAACAAACGTTTCTTTTGCATGCACGTTCACAGTCTTGGCGCAAAATTCAAATAGGATCTGACACTCATGGAGTTCCACACTGTACTCCCGGTGAGAAGACCAACAGTTTTACTCAGGTGTGATCCTTCTGCACACCTACTTTGGTAGTGAAGAATCAAGATGAGCCTGATCAGGCCTACTCCCATGCCTACAGAGGCGCCCCTTGCGCGAGGTCAAGTAACCTGGTCACATGCCGTGTTTCACAGTTAAAAAAAATTATTTGCCGTTCGGTACAAAGGACGTGCATGACGTCTCATCCTTCAGTGGAGAAGAGGTCAAGGCTTCGAACTGGCCTTTGAAGGTCTCGACCATCCGGTGTCGAAGTACAGGGTTGGAGACATTTTTTTTCAGCAGTTTGAAGTCCACTTTGTAGCTTACTTCAGACCACGCTATCAATCAGCTAAATAGGACACTTTGAAAGCTTTAAGCCTCCTCTATTAGGTGTGTCTTTGTATTCCCCTGTAAAGAGACAAAGGACGCCAGAGCTAGAATCAAAGCAGCCATGCACAGCATAGCAAGCGGAGTTGACAACGTTTGATTGTCACATGTTATATTGATCCTACAAAGAGAGTCTCAGATCGACGCCGAATCTGGCTACATCTGTGAGCATAACAAGTAGGAACGCAATACTCAGTTATTTTTCTGCCAAGTCCCCCTCCAAGTCAATGCACTTCTCCAGTCTCTTCAAGCACTTCCCAAACATGTCCGTGGGCCTGTGGTGGTAGAGCTGTCAAAAGCACCTCTCCACCCACTGCCGCGACATGGCATTCTCCCCACGGGTTTCCACCAACAGCTCGCAGGCCTCGGCATACTTGTCCTTGGCATAAGTCTTGAGTAGGCCCATCAGTGCGTTGTGGCCCCTCAAAGCCCGCCTGTTGTTGTGTTGCAAATTTTGCGGCTGTGGAGGGGTCACACTAACTGCCTGTCTTTGGCATCCCACTGTCGATCAGTGCTTGTGATATGAAAGATTTTTTTTTTCTTAAAGCAGTCACAATAGACCCAATTCTGCTTTTGAAACGTCGAGAAATCCCGATATCTTCCGAATCAAGCGAGAGATGACCGGATTTCGTGCTCATCCTCGTACTCACATCCGGTGTCAAAGTTTTCTGTGTGGTCTCCAATAAAATGTCGTTGAGTCATTCGTTTTCCTCTACTTCTGTTGGGCAAGCCAAAACTCAATGTCTTCTTCACCCGTCGGAAGTTGCCGCAAATTCCGCATTGACCATTTCTCCACTAACAGATTCGTCTGCATTCGCGCTACGACGCTCGTACACTGTGAGTCTCCAAGAATGTCCGATAAGATGCATCAAAGCAGACCAAGGAGTTGCAACGGAGAAAGCAAGTGGTCTTTTTGGCTCACACACTGTATGTACCAATTTGCTTGCGGTACAAGTCACCATTACAAAGATGTAATTGAGGGCATAAAAGGAGTCAAATTTCTTCAAAGTCATTTTTCAAGCATTTCAAGCCAGTTTGGGCAAAAGTGTGTAAAGTTTTGCTAATTCTGAGAAAATGTACCGTCTGGGCTTAAAGAGGGAAGTTACGTTGCGGACAATGTGTGAGAAAACCTAACTTTTAAGTCTTACTTATTTCTTTCGGACGAATAGTAAGTTTCGCTCTCCAGGCGTCATAACCCATCGTGCTGCCTCTCTCCAGGAACTCCCTGAATACTGACACAGCGGCGGCCTCCCCGTCGGCCATCCCAGAAAGCGGCGGCGGCTCCGGAGGCTCCGGAGGCCCCGGTGGCTCCAGCGGCTCCGGTGGCTCCAGCGTGCAGTCTCCCGCCCAAAACCACAGCGCCCAAATGCCACAACCCACGTTCAGGGGAGTGAAGACGACGACTCTGGAAGCGTAGTTTTGGGGGCCTCCGTCGTCGACGATGATGACCCCAATCAGTTCGGCGCCGGCAGCTTCGACAAGAACGACAACATCTGTATCGTTGTGAGTTGGTGGAGGATGGATGTCGTCAATCCCCCAGTGTCAAGAGTTGTTGCGTGACTGTGCTCAAGCTGTCGAAAGAAACATTTTTCATGCGCGCTATAGTCGAGAAAAAGTCCTCAAAAAAGTAAGTTAAAAATCAAGAAGACTGAGCCGCGACTACTAAAAAGAGTTAGTTCAACTTGGCAGTTTCACTCTCCATAGATTATTCCAGGATGCGAAACCAGAGGCTTTTTTTGCTACACCAAGTTGTAGTTAGTTCATTGTGGTGGAGGTTTTTTTTTTTTAAATGGCGGAGAAACCAAAAAAGTGCAATAAAGTTTTGCACCTGTTGAGTTCTTGTGAATTCCACTGTATCGTATGGAGAAAAAAATCACGTCAATACTCTGAAGATCATCCCCCCCTTTCCAGTGATTTCCCAAGAAGTTTCCAGTGAAGAAGAAGACGTATTTATTTATGTCACCATTGAACGTACGCATCATTGTTTGGTACATATTTAAGTGCCGTGTGTACAGTACGTGTGTAGTAGTAAATGTACTGCTTAGTTGAAATAAATAACGCTTGTCCCTTCATGATGACAAAAAGTACGTCTGCATGGACCGTATTTCTCATGCAATTCTTTGCGTGTGATTGGTGTGCTTTCGGTACCATGCACATGTTGTTCATGCATCAACGACGTATGCATCGTCTGCGTTCACTCATTCATTCTACAATGCCTGTGCGCACCCAAAGTACAGTCAAACTTTGATATAGTCAAGTTTCGCGTCAGGAACATCTAGTTTACTCTGTAGAGATCTACGCTGCAAGTGTGGTCGGTCTGTTTTTAAAATGAAAATCTTAAAGAAATGCTGCCTTTACTTTATCGAGAATCTGTGCTATAGAGGAGTTTTCTACATGGAAGTTCGACGGTGCTGTGTAAATTGAACCGTCAATCAAGAATTGATTGCACGATCAACAATTAATGAATCCTCACAACAGAGTGTATCAGCACTGAACATTTCGCAGATGCTCCGCCTAACTCTAGGGGTTGATATCCTACCACCATTCCTTGGTTTCGGATCAATCGCTTTGTCAGTTCTTGATGTGGCTCCAACAACTTGGTAACTCTGGCGTCGAGAAATATAACCAGAGGGTACATGTTACATCTTATATACTTAAAGAAAATGAAGTACTCGGAAACGCTAACATAGGTCAAAACTTGCACGCTGGTGAGAGCGAAGCAGCTTACCCCATCGCTGCACTCCTCCACCTCCTGCTCGCCGTTGTCGTACGACTGGAAGAAGTTTTCGAGCAACTCGAACAAGTCCTTTCTCGCCCTGATCACGCACGAGCGTCAGAGCAGAGTCAAGATCGGCACCGGTGCCACACATTACTGAAGGGTCATAATTCAGTTATGAACCACAGAATACGTACTATCCACTTGTACATTTACTGTAGAGCCTCTTTACAAAAACCATAATGTTCCTATAAGCGTAAAAAATGGTCAGTGTCATTTTTCTCCCAATGTAAAACTCTGCAATGAGAATGATCTCCTTTAGAAGAATCAAAATCCTTCCATCGTTCTCAAGCTGATTCTTAAAGAGAGGTTAAAAATTCCTTCTGACTAAGATGAAGCAAAAAAAAGATTTTGCTAGGCCCATTTTCTGTGACAGATTGAGGATTTAAAACTACAGGTCTAGCCTTAATTGGCCCCCCCAAAAAACCAGCTTTGGATGTTATGCATTTCTTGTTGTGGCGTGAAGTGACTTTTGGTACTTATTTAAGCACATTTCCTGAGGCCAGAATTGTTTTTTTTTATAGGTGGAAGTACACATTAAAAGTATAATCATGCATAGTTACAATTTCTGGGGGAAGTAATTATAATGAATGGCATTCTAAAAAAGTACCAAATGCGGCTGATGAAACGCCGCCCTTACATTGATCATGAATGAAATTGAGAAGGTGTTGTCCTGAAACATCAGTAGCAACTGGCTCAGGGATACCTGTAACAACTAGGCTTGTGCAATTAATTGTAATCGAATCGATAAACGTGATTAATTTAAAAATTGATCATCGAACTGAGTCCGGTAATGATCGATGATAACCATTGACTACGATTAGATGACAAGTTGCTAACAACCAACTTCGAATTGTCTGTCTGCCAGCTCTGATGAAGGCCAGTTCAGAAGAAGAGAAAAGCCTCTTCTCTCGTTGTTCTTCTCGACCAGCGTCAACTAGTGGCAGTATCACCTCCGTGTGTCTCTTCAGTGTCAGTGGCAACCCTGTGTCACACACCAGGACCTCGCTTGACACAGAGGATGTGGCAGCACCGGTGAGCCTTCGCCAGTACTTAAATCCTGTGAAGTCCTCTGATAAAAACAGCTCAAAATGTCATCATCACTTATTGATGTCAGATAAGTGCATGGTCAATTAATCAAGGTCAAAAATAAACCAATAATCTAAAAGTAGCCACAATGATCAGGAGCCGAGTTCTTCCATAAGCAAGACGAACAGTTTTCTGTAATCGCACAAGTCTAATTAAGGGAACAAGATCGCAAGGTCAGGGAATCAAAGCTATAGTGTTGCCACATGGCCGGTGACTAAAATGACCAAATTTAACATCAAAAAATGGCCATATTGCCAAACGAGAACTTTCAAAATCGTACAAACACTGAATAAGATGGTCAGTCCACAAATGGTCAAAGGTTATATAAATCAAAAATTCTTCTGCCAAAGGCCCAAGTTGAGGTTTCTGGCCCCAAAACAAGGCCAATGTGGCAGTTAGTGGGATTCATTCTTGAGAGACTGCTCAAGATTCTTGAGGACTTCCGTATCACGGTGTTGTTACAAGTATCCTTGGCTCCATCCATTATTGGTTTTTGAACCCAAGTTCACGACTGCAGGATCAAAAAGAGTCACATTGTACACATCCCCCTCAGCGGTGTCAAGTATCAGCCAGGACCCAGGACTTTTGTCGTCAAGGCATGCGGTGTCGTCAGAGGTCGGACAGAAACCGTCATTAGTCTGCACGAATGGAAATATCAAACTCAGACTCTTCTTCTTTTCATGTGGTCCTTTTTTGTATCATAACCAATTTAGTGGGTGTTTTGTAGAGCCTCAAGAAATTGGTGTCAGCAATATTGCTTTCCTTGGTCAAGTGATATCTCGCATAAGGAGACTTATATTACACTATTCTTGTACCCTTCATGCAAAGGCGCTTGTAGAGTTTTAGGTAACAATCTTTGGGCTCAGTCTCAGAGAAAAAAGGTCAGTGAGTGAGGCAGTATTTTCATCGGCCCGATTGCTACTTATATTGTCTGTTGTGTTAGTCAAATATTTCTTTCAATAAATGCTTTCCAGTAATTCACCCAGCTCTGCTGGCACTGAGCAACTGAGATCTAGACCACATATTCGCTACGAAACTGCTCGATCAAGTCTCATATATGCGTGAATGTACGTGAATGTAGCATATATTTAACAACACAGCTCAGCTCAGTGACTGAGGCAAACAAATCCTTTGTTAGGGTCTCCCTGTCACAGCAGCCTCCAGCATCAGCTTGACAGACAACACAACTGAAGCCTCACGTTACCACCTGAGATGAGGACGACATGAAAATGATCCCTGTACCTCGATATCTGATGTCGCACTCACTGAGTCTTCATACATTGTCAACATTCCTCTGTCCCCCCTCCTCACACACACAAAAGTTCCCCTGTTAGCACGCAACAGCTATGACGCCGATGAATGATGCATGTTGCATTGAAAACTCTCAGCTTTTTCGCATTTTTTTCTGCCAAATGTTTGATGACGCATTTTTGCACGGACAAAGATCCCTGTAGTTTCCTCCTATTCATGCAGCAACGTCGAAGTGATTTCGTTTGTCGATCTAACCTGCTTCCTGAATTGCCAGTTTTTTTTATTATAAAGGAAGGAGTTGGTGTAATTCGACTAGTCCGGTTAGAAAATGCACAGACTTGTCAACTTGGCACGTGTAGGCGGTCAGTCAAGTCGTCAACTTGTTGCTCCCTGAGTAGTGCACATCTCGCTTGCATGGTCTTAAAATCCGGCGCCCATTAAAGACTCGTTCAGTCAGGCACAAACAACTGCACGGATATTTTTCTTCCCGGGGTGTCAGGGATGCTGTTGGCTGTGCTGCCAGGTAACAGCTGGCCTCGGGTGTTGTGTGTGCCGAAAGAGAAAAAAACCACCAAAAAAAATCCACCAAAATCTGTAAGTGACCTCGTGTAAACCGTACCCTTCGGTGAAGAAAATGACTGGGCCTCAGGAAGCCAGGAGGCTCTTGGCACCGCTCAACGAGGACGAGTCTTGGGTCAACATGCAAGAGGCGAAGATCACTGGCAGCCGTTACACAGTCGTGGGCCAGAGAAGATCCGGTGGAATCCGGGACAGGAAGAAAGAAAGTCACAGTGAACTTTCCCTGTGGATGAGGAGAGCGCTCTACCAGCTCGGCTTCGTCATCACCTTGTCCGTCTTCGTGGGGGTGCTGCTGTGGTGCCACATGATTACCATGGATGCTTTCACACCTCGCAAGTAGGGGAACTCCAGTTAAGGGCGGACAGAGAACATGCACGACATACTGTACCTGTGCACTTGCGGTAAAAAAAGAAACCAGGCCTTTAGTATTGGTATTTGTGATCAGGACACAATAAGTCATTATGGTTTACAGCCATCAAAATCTACTTGAAACTATGCTATCCACTGATAAATACTCTAAGTGAAGAGAGAGTGTCCATAAAACTTACCGTCTTCCCGCTGATAGCCTTGCAAACATAATTTGTAAGCAGCTCTGTAATGTGGCCATCCTGACTTAATAACATTGTCAACAGTAGTGATTCGGAAAAAGTATTTGATGATTCACCTAAAAATCTGACCTCTTCTCTCTCTGAAGATACAGCCTTGCATTGATCGAGAAGTACTTTGTACACCAGACAAGATGATCCATGGACCATTTTGAGCCGAGACGTGACTTTTGCCTCGAATTGTACTTTGTTGCCAGAGGTCGAATTTTTAGGTGAATGCAATATTTGATAGTTGTAGCACAAGACACGTCTGCCCACGCCAAGCAGTGTTAGGTCGTCCTTTTGAGCCTTTTTGGAGCAACTCCCCAGACTTGCGATCATTTCTGTCTCTCCGCTTCTTCTGTAGGTGGAGGCAAAACGGAAATCCAGCCCTTGGCTTTAGGCCAACTCCACAAGATCCGTTTTCAACTCTGATCCACTTCAGGCACGGGAACTCTGGCAACTGGAAGCACTTTAAGGTCGTCTCCCCCGTCGCAGCCAAGTCCGTATGCTTCAACGTCGTCCTTCCTCTTGCAGGACAACCTCTTCGACTCGTTGACCAAGCCCCACCGCATCGGGTACAACTTCGGCGCAAGTATCGAATGCAACTGGAGCTCCCAGCTGGACGAGCACAACCACTGCTACGTGGGAAAGAGGGCCTGGGTCGACCTCACTGTCCCTTATCCTTGTTCAAAGCGTAAAAAATGTTGGACGAAAAACCCTTCTAGTAGTGTCATAATAATTCCTTTCCCTTCAGAAGAAAATTATGGATACTCTAGAGGAATGCCCTGTGTCGGACTGAGGGTAATCTTTTACTTGATATATTCTTTAATAATCAGTGCTTTGTTAATGTCAGCTTGAGATATCTGAATGCCAATTTTCAGGTCACTCGCCTAGTTGGCTGGGAGCCGGAACCTTACTATAACATGACTGAGATCCTTCAGCTGGAAGGCATGCCGCATTCATTAAAGAAAGTAATAGGTAAGACATTTCGATGACTTAAAACATACTTGACGCCTTAGATGCTTCTTTGGGTCACACTTACTTCAGAGAAGTGGTGGATCAAGCATTGTAAGGGCCGGGGCCAGTCTGTCGAGGCCAGGTGCCCCCAACTCAGGGTCATCTGGGTGTCCTGTCAGGGGGTCACGGCCGCCGACGAGGAGAACCTCGGAAGCTTGAACTATACGCCACTACAAGGATTCCCTGGATTCTTCTTTCCATTCTTGGGACAGAATAGCTATGAGAGGTGAAAGTTGATCGCGTCATCAGTTCGAGACTTTGCAGCAAAGCCAACAACCTTTTTTTGCCATTATTTTTCAGTCCTGTTGTCTTCCTTCAGATGCGCGACCTGACCCCCGGGGTACTCGTGGCCGTCAACTGTAAGCTCTGGGCCAGGAACATCAGACACGACAAGAACAACCCCCGGGTTGGAGGTGTCCACTTTGAGATACTCATGGACTGAAGAAAAGAAAAAAGGAACCGGACGAAGACTTGTGTAAACGCCCCTCCATTTTTTTACATGTACAGGGTCGTATAGATGACAACTCCGGCTTTTTTGCCGAAGAACCTGCCATTCCTTTTCGATTCGTCCCTGGGCTTGTGAGGCCTCCTCTTGGCCACCTTCACGTGCACGCTGTACATGGCAGACTTAGGGTACTCAAGGGCCTTGACAGTGACTATGCCAGTGCGGGCCATTTCAGCTGTCACTGATATTTTACCTCCTCCTCGGTTTTTGGCACCTGATTTTGCAGGGACTTGATTGTCAGGTCTCACTTGCGCCTTGCAATTGTATCGTTTCTTGCTCGCGACGTTAATCTGGAGGAAGTTTGAAAATTCCGGACAATTCGACTCTTCCTGTACTCACAATTTAGTTTTCAAAATGCGCGATCGCTGCTGCGTCAAGCATCAAGGTGCAGAAGTAGTCATTTGTCTGTGATGAATACTTATCAATCTAGTGCATCCAGTTCTGTTCGTTCTGCATCCTGTTACCACGCCATTATTTTAACACGGGGGCGTCAATCTTGCTACACACACAGGTGTCTCCCCCCTTCCCAGCGCTGTAGCACATGTGCATCTCCAACGTGAAGTATCTTAAGTTTTTTGGCGAGAAAAAAAAAGGATGGCGAAATTGACACTGCAATAATTCTTTTCTCGTGGCCTCCTCGACAATGACTTGACTGAGCTGGACGATTGCGACCAGGTGAGTCAGCCGGAGAAAAAAGTATCGTCTTTGTGTGCGATCAGCGCGGCAGGAAGGTCTCCAACGAATTCGCCCTCAACTGCCCAATAAAAGAGGTCTGCATATACTTTGACACGTTTGGGGCGAAGCACCAATCTACACCTTCGGTTGAGTGTCAGGCGAGGCCATTTAAGACTTGCGCTGACCTGCAAATGTCACCATGCACACTTTTTATTATCTTGCCTGCTTAAGGATATAAGAAGAGGGTTCGTCTCTCTAAGGGACGGTAACGCACATGAGAGAAAGAACTCAGCCATGATCCACGCGCACGTCCCAGCCATAAAGGATAATATATGTGGTAGCAACATGCTCACTTTAGCTACATCGGATGGGAGTTGTGTTTCGGTTTTGTATATTTATGTTTAGACCGCGGAACTTTAGGTACAGGCTAGAAAAAGTGGAAATCCAGAAATGCACATTTTGGAGAGAAGTATTTGATGAAAGATGAATGTAAAAAAACTGCGAGTGCTCTCGTGTCGATTTTCGGGCAAACGTCTTGAAAAAAAGATACATACGCAGCAGGCAAAGGTCAAAGGTTATGAACAAATCTGGCACCTCAGGTGAAGATCACAACCTCAAAAAATAATCTGAGGCCGCATCAGCGTATTACTGGTGATCTCGTTCAGCTCCAGATCAGACCACCCCCGAGAAAGTCCAAAGAACTCTTTCAAAATCGGAAGTTGAAATTTTGAGAGAATGTTGCCTTTTGCTGCCTTTTGCAAACTTTCAACCTTTCCCATCATCATAGGGGACAGATTTTAATGAAGAGATTAAAATATATGAGAGGGATTTAGACATTACATTTTTTGTGATGCATGTAATTGATTACATTACTAATTAGATCCCTCATTACCCAATCATCACTTTGCAGGATAAGGAATGGCATTACTTTACTCATTACTTTAGCAAATTTTATTGCCGGGCATTATTTACATGCATTTCATGCAGTAGCTTCTTTCTGACAGGTGATGCGGGGGTGGGAGCTCAGAAAAAGTTGTTGCAGATGAAGCCTGAGAGCATCCAGCTAGGGTTGCCAGACACTTGCCTAGCTCTGCAGCCCAATTTATTTGAAGAAATGGTAACAACTAATGTTTTGAAAAGTAATGTCATTCCATTACTATTCCTGAAAATGTAATGGAATTTCATTAAAATTACAGAAAATGTAATACATTAACCCATAGAGTCACCAATACCCAAAAGCAAACAAATGTAATACATTACTCTAAGGTCAAGTGTGTGAGACATGAGACAAACCGCCACTAGGGCTTATGTGAAAGATGAGATTCTCACTCAGAGCTGACGTTAGAAGGAACCAACATTTAACCTCTTCAACCCTACATTCGAGGTCGCAGTCAACTCCTTCACCACTGTAATGAACATAGGATATCAGTCTCCCACCTCTGTCTGTGGTAAAAAAAAGTATGACCTGAATATGCAGCTTTGTGCTTCAGACGTTGCTATGAGTCTCATCTTTCAATGGAGCCCACGTCTCGCATCTCATGACTTCATGACTACAAGAAGCTGTAACTTTGGGTTCAAGAGGCCAATATTGATTCCTTCTAACATCAGCTGTCAATGAGAGTTCACCTCAGGATTGTATATTTAAGAAAACACCAACTCGTGCAACTATTATGGCCTGCTCTGTACAGTCACAGTCAAGCTCAGGGATGTCAAGTTATAACAGTCCTACAAAAAGTGCTGCGAAAAGAAACAGCTCGTTGCACACTGGCAAACAAGGAAGTCGCAAAATTAAAGCCAGGAGCTATATTAAATTTTCTTTGACGTCAACTCACTTACTTACATTAGGTCTCACTGTGTCATCATTTAGAGCAAAGTAGAGCTTCATAATCCATTTTAGTGTCACCAGGTCTACCGGTTGGAACGAGTTTAGTGACCTTCTGTAATTTCTGCTGTTAGTGAGTTAACACCGATATTACAGTGGGAGTCAAAAAAGTGTCCAATGCCCTCCTGATTTTTTAAATACGTCTTTTTGCCCTCCTCATGTCATTCTTGTTGGAGAGAAAAGTACAAAAAATCGATCACTTAGGTCTGGTCAATTTAAGTTAGGCCAGAATTTGAATCTGTGCTTTGTCAGGGGGACGATTGGCACTGATGGTAGAAGTATTGATGCTGTGATGGCTCCAATGGCACCCCTTCTTTTGTCCCATCCCCAAACCCTGACGCAGACTCCTTAGCTCCCTCCCCCCTCCATTAGGAGCGCCTCCTGTACCATTTACACATATTTAACTCCAAATTTTTCAATTACATTCGATTTTTCTCACTTCTAAATGGGAACACTCGGCGGTCATATGTTCGGAAATAGAGGTATTTTTGAAAGGAACAGAAGGAAAATTTAGTAGACATACAGATGTATAGTTTTATATGTCTCTCTGCCAACTCAGCCTTGTTTTGATTGCCCAGGCCGCTCTTCACTCCGCCTGCCAGTACTACCAATTTCTGCCCTTGCCCTGACTGCCTCCCCATTCAGAGATGAAATGAACAAAACAAATGTTAACCCAAATTTTTCAGTCAAATTAGATATTTTTTTTCTTCCTCGGCGATTTGATGTGTCCTCGGTCTCATATTATCCTTGGGCTCTTGCCCTCGGACGATATGAGGCCTTGGTCACGTCAAAATGCCTCGATAAAAAACTAGGAAAATATGGCGCAACAATACGAGATACAGTGTATAGTGAATAAGAGCGAATCTTAGGGCACAAGATGATTTTTTTTCACGCACTGAGCTTGTCTTCAAAAATTGCAATGCGCCAAATATTGGGCTTGGGATTGGCTTGATCAATGCTGTTTATTGCGTTTCTATTTATTCCCCCTCTTCTTTCAAGCCTTTCCAGCAATGATCGCAGCGAGGCATTTGTGCTTTTTCTCCTTCTCCTTCTTGGGGTAAAAGATGAGAGAAGTCATGCGACGGAGCTACACTTTACCCTACTTTGACGTAACTCAAAGTGTTAAATCGATTCCGCCATCGTCAGGGGTGTTCTTGCTTACTTAGCGCCCCCCCCCCCTTCTCAAGCCTATCCCCAAAACATGCAACCCCGGTGTGGACGTACGGAAGGGGAACTTGGCATGGAAAGGCATGAAAGCACCCCTCAGGTTGCTTCGGTCCGTGGGGTATTTTTAAACAATTCACTGTAACTTTTGTGGAAAGCTCACACACTCGCTTGTCTCATTGTAACTCATGACAACATAATGCACATGGATGGTTAACAAAAATTGCGTGCTTCTACCTCTGAAAAGGTCGTTACGCTGCGTAGCATAGTCATTATGTTTATGGCCCTATTCTTTAGTGCTCGCACTGTGTGTGTGTTTTTACTAGTGGCCACAGTAGGAATACTTTCACGAGCTGCTTTCCTACCCTACGCACACAAACTGTGACGAATATACAAAGTGCGTACGTACAGGGTGCCGCCAAATGAGCTGACCTTCCAATATTGAGAAAATGATCTTACACCAGGTAATACTGTTTCAAGGTATATTTGGAGGACAATGGAAGACATGTGGCTGTGGATTAGTTCCTGTCCTTGCCCTCGTTGTTACTGTACAGTACTCAAGACCCCATCAGTGTAGCTGCCCTTGGCTCTGATGATGTCCAGCAGCCTCTCCAAGGCCGTGTGCCCTGTGTTAGGGATGGCATAAGTTGACAATAGGGGGTCACATGGTCTTGTCCCAGAACCCCTCCTCACCCAGGTTGTCCATCAGTCACTTCTGGAAAGCCTTGAAGCTATCTGGTTGTTCTGGGGGGGCCCCCCCCCCCCGCCCCCCGCGGGGGGCGGGGGGGGGGGTGGGTGTTGG
>JAAUXU010037742.1_pt1 | contig 14458 bp, 18 predicted proteins | sample 7278151 | NCBI WGS metagenome assembly JAAUXU01 (sample SAMN14350113, study PRJNA611818) | marine sediment metagenome | isolation source: surface marine sediment (1.8m) | place: French Polynesia: Moorea | collected 2018-08 | reverse complement strand
TGCTACCACTACCAGCTGGGGAGAAGTGGAGAGACAAGGGGGAACAGAGTTGCCAACGCTCTGGCCAGAAACTATCAATCTCAGAGCAAAAAGTCCCACAAATACTTCTAAAAATAATGCAACTTGTCAACCCTGGAGAGGAGAGGTGGTGAGGGGTTCGGATCAGCCAGTTTCAACAAAAAAACGAAAGACATTCTAGAGCAGGTCGCATGGGACGACAGCTGAAACTTGAGAAGAAGTGCCACGGGAGTACCACTTCTTCATGTACTGCTTGAAAAATATGATAGATCAGAGGGCAGGTTACATGCATGACATGGAGTACCTGGTGAGCGCTAAGCGCGTGTTGAGCTACAGCTACCACGCATGTGAATGGGAAGTTTGGGGGCAATCGGTTCCAGAGGTGGATGATGCAGAGACGCACAGACTGAGCTCTCACAGGCATACATACATACGCACAGACATCACTGCTCGGGGTACTTCATATGGTATCTTTGGTTGTTTTCCTCGAGCGGGAAACGGCACTCTAGAGTCATGAACTACGGGCAGGTCGCATGAACAAAGACGACGAATGACATTGAAAAGCACTGAGGAAAGAAAGTCATATCACCTGGCCTGAGGGCTCCTGGCCTGAGGGCTCCCAACCTGGGTCGTCAAGTCCGAGCCCCAGCAGGCTTGGGTTGACTTAGCCCGAGCCCACCCTTAATTTTGTAGCATCTCTAATGTACAGCTTATGAAGACCTTACCTTCGTTGGCGTTGGTTTTGGTAGCAGCTTCTTGGTACTTCCGTGGCACTTCTTTTTCATGTACTTCTTGAGAATTCTTTCTCTTTCCTTCTTCAGTGGACTGGTATTGATTGGGGTCAAGCTGGAACTGGCTGGCAAGATTTTTTTGACTTTACATTGTTCGACATCTACAGGCTGTGCGACTGAGGAAGAGCCTGTAGAAGACAGTGAGCGTATTTGAAGGGAGGTTTAGGCTTTGACTTCGCTCTAAACTCACCGTGGTTATCAGCCAGCCCCTCCTTCACCATTGTCACCGACTGCATATTGTGATTAAACTCGAAGACGGCCGCAGGCTCCTCCTTCATGACACTTTCTTCCACCACTTCTGTCTTCTTTTCTTTCCTCTTGATGGAGTTCACAGCTTTCTTTGGCGAAACGTTCAACCCTTGATGAAGGTGGCGACTCCAGGGTTTGGGCAGTGTCACGTAGTGGGACGCATCGCGTAGAGTCGCAAAGCCTGGACAGAGAATTAATTGAGCGGTACAATCCCAGCACGAAACGTGGAAATCGTTACCATTGTTGGGAGGAGTGCATTACCTGAAGGCATTGGCTTCAGCTGCGAGTGGTCCGTCGGTAAGGCCATGCCATTTGTGAAGAAGTACATTATGGGATTGCTGCAGGGAGCCGTCTTGAAACGCTGCTTCTGATTCTTTATCCGCTTATGGATCTGTTAGGGGCGAAGGCACACAATTTCGTCCACGTGCGGACTTTTCTGTACTACCAAACCATACCTGCATCTTTGTCTTAGAGACCATGAGGCCTTCGGATAGTGCCTCAGCTACGGACGAGAAAAAGGAAGATCGGCCGGTCTGCTTGTTTCGGTAGATATTATCCAGGGTCAAGGCAATCAACTGATCCTCGGACTCAGTCCACCGGACTTTGTTGGGTAAGCAGACGAGTGGAGCAGACGCAGGAAGGAGACTGGGAAAAGGCACACAGGCAGCCGGAGCATCGCAAATGAGGTCCATCAACGCCGCTGTTACCATAGGACGCATCTTCATTGTCGCAGAACCCTTACGGGAGGACTCCAAGTATTCAACTGGAATGATGAAGCTTTAGATATATACGGGTACTCTGAAATGTTCTACGTTTCTACACATTTCTCTACTGACAAAGAGACAGTTCAATGACGAATGGATTATAGAAGAATCCGAGCTAGTGCAACGCTTCCACAAGAATTCTCAATGATTACTGCTGTCATCGTCCCGCATAAGCCCCTTTTTTAGGTTTCCTAGTATCACATGTCATGGCAATGCATCAAACCAAGTGATCATAGCTTTCGGTAGTCATGAGTAACGTTGACGCATCACATATGGCCCAAAAAAGGCTTAGAAATGACATTTGCCCTACTTTGCGATATGAAAAGTATACAGTACAATCAAATTTGCCACAGTCGGCCATATCACGTGTGCACTTTCTCCGGTAAGGATCACCAACAGTATCTAAAGAAATCCAGAGAGGCTCTGTGCCAGTTGACTTGTTCAGAAATGGATATGCAGATGTGCACTGAACACAAAACAAACAAAACTAGGTTTCTAGATGACCTGATCTACCTGGCTTGGATCCGGACTTTTCCCATTGATCCACGAGGTGCATGGCAGGGATCAGATTATCTTGATTGCATATCGTGTAGGGTTTGTTGAAGGTGATCTGCACCAACTCGGATGTCATGTTCTTGGCCTCCTGGTTGTGACTTTCTTGATCTATAAGACAACGGTCATGAGTATAATGAACTGTGTTATTGCGTACTAAATATACAAGATTACAAACCGGATTGGTTGCTGGTCAAGAGTGTCATTTGCATCAAGAGCTGGATGTGCTGTTTTATTTGGGATCCCAGGATCGACAGCTGAGTTTTCGTCATGTCGGACTAAAAATAAATGTTAGCCGTTAAAATTTATCCTCGTATAACTCAAAAAAGAACTTCCTAAATATGGCCTCGCCGTGAGCCTTAGTCAAAATACAGCTAGGTGTACATGTATGAGATAAGTTGTCAAAAAGTGGCTTATTGGCTGCAACAAGAAGTGAGCATTGTGTCCAGAGTTGGATTGCAACATTCACAAAGGAAGGAATTGGCCGCCAAGAGACAGCCCTCTGGACATTTCCTTCACATAGATGAAGTAGCAATGGGCGAATTTATGAACCCTTGCCTCTACTGTGCTTCCGAAGTCTGACTGCATTTCGAGCTCTCCAGACTCCTTCTTCCTCTTGTTGCTGCTACCCTTACTTTCCGCCGTCGGAACGTCCTCCTTAAATCATAAAAACTTTGATAATTTTTTAACTTTAACGCGTCACGCGTCGATGAGACCAACCTTATCGATACCATATTCCTCTATGAGTTCATTCAGTATGCTGTCGACTTCCTTTCTAGAGATCCTTGTGCTTCGATCATACCGGAACTCGTAGTGGTCATCGTCATTGCTCTTCGCTAAGCTTTCCTCTACCTCGTTGAAGAAGTTGAAGTCTGGATCGGTAGTCTCAGGGTCGGGGTCTTCACCTCCTTGATTGGCAATGCCGGCATCTGAGAGAAAAAGATACTTGATTTTTCTCGTGAACCTTGATGCATGGCATAGGACCAGCCTTTGTCTCCGACCATGTACATGGTCTCATGAAGGAACATAGCGTAGTCCGGGTCAGGCTCTGTGTCGTACATATCCGGCGTGAAGTCGAACGGCTGGAACTGCAGCTCCAGTTCGGCCACGGAGCGATCCTTTAAGCTGGACTTGGATCTGGTGGATGTGGCTGGAGCGTCGTCAAAGTCGAGGCTCCTGAAAAAAAAGTATGGCAGACGTCGCTTCATTGCAAGTAGCTTAAAGAAGACTCTTCCATGCTGGTCAGCGGATGTACTACATCGAGAGTCTACTGCTGTACGGGGATACGAAATTGCTGCGGTCCTTTGCAAACCTGGAGCAAAGCAATTCGAAGTCACAAAAAACTTCGGTATCTCGCCTACTCAGGTCTGTGGACTTTTCAAGAATGACAAAGAGATCCAAGAGTTCGGCCGATTTGGAGTGGACTCTGTTTTTAAAGGCAAACGAAGCTAAGTGCCTTCATGGACCTGCATGACAGTTAAATTGTACATCAGACGACTGCAATTTGGAATTATGGCAATAGAATTACAGCTCCCATGTCAGTGCAATCAAGCGGCCCATACCATGTAGAAACAGTCCAATATGAAAAAAACCCACCCTTATGCCTAAGTCAAAACTTAGCCAACTTCTCTAGGACAACTGAGCTTTTACGTCAAAGAAGGCTCTGACAGTCAGTGAGTGAATTTGTGACCTGTCTCAGTCAACTTTTTGAGTTCAAAAATATCACAACCAGTTGAGAATCATTTTATCATTATAGTGTAATTTTGCTTGCAAAGATGGCAGTGACTTCACTATACCGGAGTTTTACTTTTCGCAAAATCTGCAAGTACTTTTTGCATTTCGTTCTTACCTCACCGCTCCCGCTTTCCGCCTCTGAGACTCTTCACCCAAAGTACCGCATGGTAGCTTGAACACCTCGCTGTCCTCTGGCGTAGACTTTACCCTAAAAAGGTGACTCTTTTCGCTTGACCGAGGAAAGTTAATTTGGTATTCACTCATACTTTGGTGTGCTCAGGGGCGGGGACGTGACTACCGAAGGTGTTCCTGCGTCACTGGTAGCCAAGCTATCGTCGTCGCTTGGTGGATGGTTGTCTGGATCCTTGCTGGGATCGTACTCGATATCGTCCTCCTCCTGAAAAAGGAAGGATAATTCTTTCAGCCGTACAAACCTACGAGTGCCGCAAGGGAATTGTCACCTCCTCGTCGGGCAGCTTTGCCGCAGCAAATGGAACGCCTTTTTCCTTTTCCCTCTTGCTTGGAGTCTTTTCCAGCTTCTCCAGAACCCAAGGAAGCTTCTTCTGACTTTTGAGATTCCTGAATGATGGAAAAAGCAACATTGTCTGCCAATTTGGCGATCAAGAAGCGATTTCCTCGCCTTGCGACTTTTCTCGTCAGCTTTGGTTCGACCACTTCAGTGCCATTGTCCTGTGGGATGTCTCCAGACTGCTGGAGCACCACTTTGATGAGCTCCGGACACTCCACGACGCGCCGGATGAACGTTTTTACCTGATATTGACTTAATTTTGGAAAAGGAACTTGTGACTTCTGTTACGCTCACCTGTCCCCTATTCCAGTTCATCTTCTTTGCGGCCTCGTTGATATCTTTCTCGAGACTACGCACGTCCACCGCGGACAGAACAGGATCATTGTCATGGGAGACATGGGAAGCTCTGGAAAAAGGGGCCAGATATGAGGTGAATTAGTTAAACCTCTCCACTTCTCACGTTTTCTTCGCCTCCTTCGGCTTTTGTTTCTCGGCCTCCAGATCGATGGTGAGCTTGGATGAGCCTGCCCCGTCATCTTCCGAGTTAATATCACTCCACTGAGAAGAATTATCATCGTCCTCGTCTTCATCAGGCTTCTGGACGTCTTTGTCTTCTGACATCTTGACGGTTCAGAGCTATTTGGATAGAGCCACTTCCTTCTTTGTTTTGTTTCGTGCAGCTGCAGCCCGAACGGGGTTTTGTGACTACATCACACATAATTCCGCTCAGGCGGAAATCTCGACATAAACGTCGGTGTTGGAAAACCTGATTAAGAGGAGGGAACTTATGTGGAAAGGTCTTATTGGCCTTGACGAGCACCGCCCTCCCCTCCTCGAACACCAGCGGAGACAGACAAAAAAGTATTAATAAAGATATTTACCCGGCTACTCTTTCGGAATATTCCTATTAACGTGAGTGCAATAGACGTAGGAGCCTTGGCAACTCCACACTGCTGCGAAACGTTCTAAGGTTGAATTTCAACATGAAATCGATTATTTAGACACTCAGATATAACTTTGAGTAAATAAGTTCACAGTTTTGAGTGCTTATTCTGACACTGGAGCGCTTTAAGTGTGTTGAAATAGAGAAGGCGCCGTTTATGTTTTGACCTCTTTTCCGTGGTAGAAATCACTGAAACTTTCAGTGGGTGCGACCACCCACCCTCCAGTGCTAAATGCCAAAGATGGCATCCTCTGGACCATCCTCTGCACCACCCTTCGAGACGGTACATGCCAAAGACACTTAGTTCGTTCACAAGAGCATCATGACCGTCAAACGACGAGCACATACACGGCACAGGTGAGCTTCGAGGGCGAGATCAGCTTAGCGTTGAGCAGTCGAGAGGTGGGAAGACAACCAGCAAAGCGGGTCGAGTCCGCTGGATCGGGGCTGGCCTTATGTAATCCGAGCAACACCGGATACCATTGATAGTAGACTACATCTTGTTAGACTTACTCCCGTGTCTGAAGTCCCAAGTTGCAGACTTGTCTGCGGACAAGAGAAAGATACAGACCTGCGGGCCATAAAGACTTTTGTCGTTACCTTCTTGACTAAAGCACAACTATAAACACAAATAAATCTGAACTGTCTCAATCTGCGACAATGAAGTTTCTGTAGCCTCGCTCGCTCCTCCAGTGACTATCCTTCGAGAACGTGTACAGCTGGTCGTCCGATAGTGGAGGAAGGCTGAAAAATATGAATAGCTCATGCCATGCTCACCATGGCTTGTTCAATTAAGATCTTACAAGTCCTCAGGCTGTCCTGGATAGAGCCTTTGTCCAAACCAAGTGCCAACTTCCCATCCAGGCACGTCCTTCATGAGCTCGGCCTCGTACTCCCGCAGCTTGCGCGCGTGTTTGAGAAAAGCGCGGTCCCGCTCCGCCTGCAGCATCGGCTCCAACGCCAACTTCGCGGACTGCATCTCAACTTTCTCTAAAGCGCGGTTGCGCTTCCACCTCAAGAAGTCCCATAACCCGATCAAGTTGGAGGCGATGAAACCGCCAAACAGAATCTTGGCTGGAAAGGTCCAATTCATAAAATCGTTGAAAAAGCAATGGCCCTTATAGGTCAACTTACCATTGACGACCTGTCTGGCCGGGATCCTCTTAAAGTTGATCGGTGAGTAACCGCCCTTGGGCGGAAGATCCTGTTTGTACGGGCGCAACCGATCCGTCGTATGGACCTTCCCCGATGAGACCGAGGAAGCCATCCTCGAGGCCTTTGAGACCAAATTGGAATCCTACCGATTCTCTTCGACCTGTCAGCTGCTGCCAGCCTTCAAGATCTGGCTCTGGTTGGCCTGGAGCGACAGCATTACCAGAGACATTGAATCGGTCGCCATATTCGCATTTAGTGTCATGATTTCTTCTACATTTGATCGCTACAATGATGGCTGGTGATAATAATGCTCAATACCTTGAATTAAATTGAGATAAATTTGGAATAAGGTTTAATAAGCGCCTGTTTAAGCAGGTTGGACTTCACTGGCAGTTACTTTATATTAGCAATGTGGCAACCTTGGTCGAAGAAGCACAGCTGCTTGAGCTCGAAAAACGAAAATAAGGGAAGTCCTGGTGGAAAACAGAGGAGGATCAGAAGATAATGAAGAGCGCGTCGGCGCCCAAGAGGGCCAGGAACGACGTTGTCAGTGGGAACGTCGATAGGCTGGCAGACCATGGACAGTTCGTGAGGCCGGATCATCGACCACGTAATAGCGGTACCGATCAAAGAAGACTTTTACTTAGACTGTCGAGCAGACTTTTTCTTTTTACGGTTAGATCGAAACGATGAGGATGCGTTTTGGGACGACGAGGTCAACGACGATCTCCTGCTGCACGCGTCCCAGGTGGCAGAGGCAGCCGCTGCGGCGAGGCAGAACAAAGTAGAAACCCTGTTAAAAGTGCGTATCTGAATTTTTTGCAATGGAACCATTATTTTCAGCTCGGTCGACAGAATCCAGCCGGCGGTGCCCGGGCGATGGACGAAGAAGAGTTGGCAGAAATGTCCAGACTACTGGTGGAGGCGGACGACGCCTGGAACCTGGACGAAGAGTGCAGCAAGATGGATATTGACGAAGGCCACAATAAGGGCCTGAGACAGCAAGACCGGTTCAAACAAACCCAGGTCGTCCTGGGAGTGCCGCCAGATAATAAGGTACTCTTTGCACAAAATCCTGCGATTTCTGGCTAGTTTTTCATGTTTTTATAGAACCTCGCCCAAGCCCCGGAACCCTCTGGAGAGAACCGCCCGGCCAAGAAGGCCGCGTTTGGAAATGCTATTTCGAGTCCCAGGTATGCTGTGATTTTAGCTTTGGTGTCTCCTTCGGAGAAACTGTTCTACTAAAAAATTCCAGGTTCAATCGTAGCAGGCCTTCTTTTTCACTATCTGAACAGCGTCCTTCTTCTCCACTTCTTGATCCGCAGAGATTACAGCAAGAGTTGAACAACGCCAAAAAAGAGGTCAAGAGGCTCAATGATGAAAAATGTCGAAAACACGTAAGTTGCTGAGTGTTGTCGATCGGGATGGATAAGAAGTTGAGTGTCATGTTTAGGGTGAGGTTCTGTTTCTTCGAGGCGAGTTGTCAAAGCGTGAGAGCATGTTAAAGGCCGAGAGACTGGATCGGCAGAGAGCACAGGAGTTGGCCATGGAGCAGGTTAGCAAAATATTGCAGTTAACCACCAGTTGCCCAATACAGATCTTCCCATTTCCTCTGTAGATTCGTCAGATTGAGGACACCAAGCGTCGTGAACTGGAAGCGGCCAAGACTGACGAACAGTTTCTCAGACAGGAAATGAGGCAGTTGGAGGATAAAGTGAAAAGGCAGGATCAATTGGTAAGAGCACCTTGAATGCCGCCTAAGTCGTGCATACAGAAAGCAGAAACTGAAACTTTCCAGGGTTCTTCACAGCAGTCTTCAATGGCGCCTCCTCAGTCGGTGAGACCTCTTTCATCACAGCAACAAGTTCGACCACTGCTGCCGAATTCCAACAAGTGGGTGTTCCTTTCCATTCAACTTAACGTACTCATTACACTATGCCTCATCGTTCCAGTTCTTTTCTGATGCAAGATGAACCTTTTAAAGTGTCCAAGCTTCATAGGAAGCTACCAGACGCCACCACCCAGACTGAAGAGACAAAAAACAGGCGCTGTGCCTTGGGGCTAAGGATCAAGTCCGATAACTTTGGTTTGTTCGAATTGAAGTTGTAGTGAAAAAGCACCTGAAGTCATCAGTTCTTGAACCCCACAGTCTCGCCAATATACGCTCTGTCGGTGGCCTCCATCGCCGTTGGACCCAAGGCACTGAGTTTACTGGGTCAAGGCGACTTTAAGTCATTTTCCGTTTCCCACCTTTTGGGCGAGGACAGTGACAGCATGAAGAAGATGTGGAAGGTCTCCGAGGAGCTCATTGCTTTGGCTGGCAACCAAGAAGCCAGCGAGGATGAAGTGAGCGCCTGTCTCTTGACTGCCACGCCCTTCATTGAAGGGTTGAGGCTACCCTCAAATAGAGATGAAGTCGAGGAAGGTCTTGGGACAGCCTTATTTCGTGTCGGAGAGAGCCTACTCATGCGTGTAAGTTTTAAGTTTCTTGCATTGATAAGAGAAAAAAGACCGTCAATTTTCAAGGATCCTCCACCTACGACCTGCGTCATTGTTTCTTACCTCCAAGCCTTGAGGGCTCTAGCTGAGTTTTCTCCTGAGAGCTTAGTCAAGGGAGCTTCGTCTTCATTACCTCGTGAATCCAGATTTTGTCACGTTTTAAAGAGCGTCGTAGTCAAATTGGGCGATTCTCCATTGATTTTGGGCGAAGTTCTTCGACTGCTGGCAACCGCGGCGGTCTCCTGCAGCTCACTGGGGCGGTCCTATTGCAGAAAGTCTAAAGGTGAGCCAGATCAAAGCTTTATGAAGTTTAAAGAATGACCTATAAGGTGCCAAATTCCAGAATCTTGCTTCATTCCGCTCATTTGTGGCGCTTCCCTGAAGGTCTTACAAAATAGGGCAACCGAAGCAGATGTCGTTTTTGCCCTCGCTCAGAGGTTGGCATCCCTTCTGTCTTCACTAATGGTCGACGGTGGTCACGACGTTGGAAAATGGCTTGCATCTGGTCTGGAGAAGGGAGACAACGATATCCCGGCCAGGAACAAAGGGTGGACTCCTCTTGATTGCGAAATATGTAGAACCGAGGTGCTCAAAGCAGCAGTTTCAGTCACGGCCGAGGTGGTCACCAGGTGTGACCAAGTCACTGGACAAGGTTTCAATTTTTTGTCTTTATGGCACTGGAGCTTCGGTCTATAATTGTAAGTTGTACAAACTCATTGCAGGTCTATCTACACCTCCTGTGGCCTATCCTTCTGCGAGGCGCTGCCTTACTGCCTTACACCATCTTCTGGTAACTTCCGGTGACCAGGGATTAGCGGGCTCCCTAACCAACAACCCTAGCACCCAAAGGATTCTGCTTTGGCTCACCAGGCAGCTGGACAGGATCCGGCCAGCTCTCAACCTTAAAGAGGGAGAAGGTAGATTTATAGTTCTTGCACCGCACTGATAAGATTATAAACGTGCTTTTTCTTCCCTCAATCATGCATAAATGTTTTCAGGTGTCTTAATAGACGGACTCTCGATCGAGTGGGAGGATTCCCAGATGGTGGAGAGGCAAGGCCATACATAGCGTATTGATTCTTTTGTGATAAATTTGAGCCTCAGATTTTGTAGGATTGTATTCGCATGTAGTACATTCATATAAGGGTGGGAGGCATCCTGGTGTCATAGTTAATCACTTTATATTTATCGTAATCAACGTGATGTGTCCTGACCTAAAACGTTAGTCTGCAATACAGTCATAAAGGCTGTGATTCTGTCGCTGATTGCCTCACATATCGGATAAGTCGTAATAAGTTACGCATAACAAGTGCTATGTTGGAAAGCGCTCAATCTCTCGCAACTGGCTATGCATGACTGCTTCAACGGTTAGGTACTTCAACACTGTTGGAAAAAGTACCGGCTGGAAGAAGCATGTCTGAGTGGTAATCAAGAAAGCATTGTCCTTGAAAAAAATTGAAAATACAAAAGAAGAAGAGATCAAAAAGAAATTTGGAAGAAAGGCGCTCCCTCAGTGCTTTGTGGATTTCAGGGAAGTAGTTCTCTCTGTGGATGCTTTCCGTCGTCGTCACCTCAAACACCAGAAGGGCCTCTCAGCTGACGCCAATAGTACGTACGTCTCAGGCTCCGTGGCATCATCTGGCACTAGAGGACCGATCCGGGTCATTCCTCCGGTCACGATGTGGAGCGGGATGGTCCCGCGGTGGTACCACGTTCACATGAGGACATCAGATCAAGAGACAGCTCGGAGCAGCTGAAGACGGAAAAACTGACGAGGAAAGACGGCAGTGAGAGGCTAAACAGGTACTTCATCATGCTCAGGAAATGGCAGCATTGCGTGAGCAAATAGAAAAAACTTGAGCAGGAAGAAGGCAAGCAACAAAGACTGTTCTACCTTCTCTTTCTGCGGGTATTTCATCGGTGCAGGTTATTTATTCTTGTACATTTTTTTTGCGTCGCAATTGTTCAACAAATCTTTTCATGAGGACTTTACTGGCATTGTTATGTTATGGGAGGACATATGTGATATTCATTTTCTTGCTCAAGGGTCGGCTTCTGGGCAAAATGAGGATAAACCTTCTTACCGAAACTTTATTCTCCCAGTACCGTAGTTATTTGCTCATGGTAGAGGTGGCTTTGAGCCAAGCTCGGCTCAGCCAGAGCTGACGGTTTGGGCTCGGTCCATTTTCATACCTCTTATTACAGTGGAATTCGCTTCATCGTGCATGCTCGAGACAAGGAGAAGCTGCACGACCAAGCGTGGTTATTTCGCTTGATTCCTCTGGGACCGGGACTTTGACACTGTTGCGAGTCCGGGCAAGGTGCACGATTAAGCATTCTCCACTGTATTATACATGAACTACTGTAAAAATACGAGAAAGAACGTTAAATATGAAATAAATCAAAGCTGGAGAACATACTGAACCAGCACCTTTTTAGCTGCCCAGTATGGCTTGTGCAATACAAAACAGGCTGCATAACTAAGTATTGCAAATTATTAAGCTCGAAAAGTTGCGTTCGACCTGGCCCGCTTGTGTAGGGTCGTGTCGAGCCCGAAGACGTGAGCTCGGCCCGAGCCGAAAGTACCCTTGGCTCGCCGTCAGCTCTTTGCTGAAGAAAATGCTCGACGACCTAGAGGTACCACAGGACGTACAGCCAGAGGGAGACTGATGATGCTCACTGTGCTCACGCACCCTTTCCGAGAAGATGGCAAACCTAGATTAGAGTCATATAAAGAAAATTCTTCAAAACTTTCTACCATGATGCGCTCTGAAATGCATCCAGCTGAACGCCATAAATTCTTTTTCGCAATTCGTTAACTGACAGAATTGCCAACAACAATACTGCTGCAATTTACTGCAAAAGCTGCATTTCTGACTTTGGAAGCTTTTGGGTGCTTCTATGACTGTCTCTTCCAATGGGCGTCTGCTCAGGTTCACTGCTCTGGTTTCCTTCGAATTTCTACGATAAAAAAGTTCTGAAGACTTCTTTACGCACTTATGACTGTAAATTTAGAACGTCAATGGGTTTATCAGTTATTAATCTGGTGAGCTCGTTATTTTGCTCCTTTTACGGCATTTTCGCCATTATTACAAGGGATCAGACGAGCCGTGGTGCCAGCTCAATGTAGTGGGAGTCCATAGAGAGAAAGCCTTTACTTAAGAAGGCATTGCACGCGCAAAGTTATTTCTGCTCGAGAAGGCGCGGTTGTACGACGTAGATGGACCGCTGTAAAGTCAGGTTGTCCTTTGCAGGATGCGTCCAAAGTATCAAAATATGTGGTGCGTGAGCGGTCCCTGCACTGCGCCATTGCCGTCTTTTGCGTGTAAGTGCACAATCTAATTTAGTCCTCCTCCATTCCAATCTCATTTTTACTTTTACTGTCGCACTTGAAGAAAAAACTGTCATGGCTTGTCATCTCCCTTGTCATTCACGAAATAAATAGGTACGTACGCACTTTGAAGGCAACTTGATTCTTGCCAAGCAACAAAAGAGCAAATTCGGCATGAGAAGGGTATGCTCAAGTACCTGGAACTCGTCTGTGTTCACAATCATGTTGTACGTACAACAGCCTCTATAGCGGTAGGATGTGCTGTACGCGTTAGCTGCATGCTGTGCCCACCGAATGTATGTAGGTCCCCCAATAAGCTTTGGCAGTTTCACATTGCTGTAAGGGTCACGAATGTCTAACAATGAAGTATGTAGTAGGCCCATAATTACTGCAGTGGGTGGGAATGCACGCGATTAGAGCAGAGGTAACACGTGTACGCTGATGTTAATGCATTACCCCAGACCCGACGTCTCTGGAGCCCAGCCTATCCGTAAAGCTACTGCGTCTTTCTTGCGTGTGTTCTCTCTCCTACTTTAGGTGTGCATTGCTGGTGGTTCTGAGAAAAAAGCCTTTGAGGTACCGTAGGTGGTGCCGCTGTTTTGCCTGGGAACTTTCTCGCCTGAAAGAGACCCAAAGTTGCTGCCAGAGCTGCAAGGAGAACAGCAATGCGAGGCGCTGTTGAACTTGACGGCCTCGAGCGTGTTTTGGGCTCCGCCAAAAGCGCGTGATCAGGGCAAAGACGCCCAATTTGGACCAATGGTCACGGCAGACTGGAGCCTTTGTACGAGTGGCCTCTCCTTTTCCCCAAAGGTATGGCGAAGCAAGAGCAGGAAGCATGAAAGCAAAACACTCAGAAAGCTGACTGGCAAGAGAGAACATCCAGCAGGATTGAAAGGGGAGTGAAAGTGAGAGAAGGCAAGACAACGTTGGTTTCTAATTCAACACTCTAAGACTTACTCCTGTAGCAAGCGAAAGCTTTTAGCAAAGATAAGACTGATCGCCTGACTCGTGCACAGCGACTTCCGCACTCTCTCACTGTTGCTTTCCAAACGCACTGTCAACGCATACAAAGTAAGGAGGAAGTTCGCTTGGCAACTGTTGAGGTCATGTTGGTCTACATGGCAGCATAGGTAAACTTTGTGTTGTCCACAGGGCAGCCGAGAAGAATAGAAGAACTGTCAGAGCAGGTCTAGTCTCCAGACCTGTTGTTGCAGACTTTAAGTTGTCAGTCACTCGTGTTCGCTGTACTCTCTGGTCTTCACTCGCTTGTTGCTTAATTCCAACTGTACATCATGAATGTCCTCTTTCATTGGATACCAAGTGCAATAGCATCCACTGAGTAGCAACATGCGTAAAGCTGCTTTCCCCTCGCTCTACAGGAAACTGAAATTAGTGCCAATTGTTAATGGTATTGGTTCAGCTAAATCGCACAGTTTTCGATTATCCCATTATGTGGCTGGTAACACTGACTTTCACACCAGATGTACAGATCGGATAAGCGCACATCCGGCACGGGAGCTTAGACTGGAAGAAGCCATGAGATGCACACCGAAATGTGCAAGTGCAAGCAAGTGCTAAAATGACGATGATGAGACAAAGCTACAGAAGCCCCGAGGGAGAGGAAGATCACGAATGCGTGGAGAACCACGCGGCCTCGAGCCGCAGCAACAATGGCTGCTGCTGGCTGAACACCCGCAGCGGCAGCTCCACTGCGGTCTCGACTGCCGCCTCGGCGGTACTCGGGCGGCTGGTGGAGCTGCGAGGAAAGACCAAGGCTGAGCTGGAGGAAGAGGCCGAACGCGCCAAGATCATAGACACCCAAGATGGCATCAGGAAGCAGAAGAACGATTCCTCCAATTACAGGTGGGAGAAAAAGAGGCGAGCTTAATGCAT
>JAAUXU010046526.1_pt1 | contig 14460 bp, 16 predicted proteins | sample 7278151 | NCBI WGS metagenome assembly JAAUXU01 (sample SAMN14350113, study PRJNA611818) | marine sediment metagenome | isolation source: surface marine sediment (1.8m) | place: French Polynesia: Moorea | collected 2018-08 | reverse complement strand
TGTAGGAGTAGACTCGAACGACGGACGCGAAAGGAACGAGATGTCTACTCTGTGGTGGTCGGCAAGAGACTGATTATTCCCTTTTTGGCGGGCGGGCGCGTACGATCATACAGTTGCTTGCTCGGGGTAAGCGACCGACCCAGTTCGCTTCCTTGCGCTAAAAAAATACCAGTTACCAAGGTTTATGCGGGGGTATTTGGGGACATCGCGTCATTTTGGACAAACTTATAATTTGCCTTCATAAGTTTGCCTTTGAGTAGAGAAACCCTGCGCCTGTTGGTCCAGTATTGGGCCGTCGTGTTGTGAGAGGAGGAGCAGGGAGGCGGCAGTATGCATGGCAACCAGGCGGGCAGGAAAGGGCAGAGGAAGGGAGGGAGGAAAGGGGATCTTCCGGGCGGCACAAAAGGGACCTTCGGAAAAGGGGGCTTAAATGGCATTTGCGAAAGGAGGGGAAAGAGAAGGCGGCGCAAAAGTATTCTCTCCTGCATGGAGGTGCTCCTTTCCCCGCAAGAGGGGAAGAGTCTTTCCGTTCTTCCTTTTCCTGCATCTTTCCTTCCTTCCTGGGCTTAATGAAAATATGGGGAGGAGAGAGTCACATTCGAAAGAAACTGGCGGGGGGAAGGGGGAAGGCTTAGAGCACTCTCAAGCCTCTCCAACTCCAGCGCAAAAAGTATGATAGGAAGAAGGGGTAGCAAGTAGGAGAAAAAGCAACTCCGTCTCATTTTCAGGTCGTTAATTCCCCCCTCTCTCCCCCTATCTCCTTTTGGGCCCATTATCACGGGGCATGTCCCACCGTACAAAAGCCGAGAGTTGTTCCCTTTAGAGAAGGAGGAAGGGATGGGCAAGGCAAGCTCTTCTTTCCGTTGTTGCCCCAGTTATCTGCGAAAATGAGGTTCCATGCGCCGTGGGTGTTGGGGGAGCGACCTTGCCGCCAGTTTGTTTGGCCTCCTTTTACCGTCGGTCCGTTGTCCACCCTCTTTCGCTCTCCTGGAGAGGTCGTTGTTGTCCGGCGGCTTGCTTGCTTGTTCTTTTTCTCCCTCCTCCTTGAGTCCTTTCCCTTCCGGGCGGCGCTGTGCGGCGGGCAAACATTTCGGGGATAAATAATGAGGACCATTAGGCCCAGTAATGAAGCGGGGAGAACGGGGAAAGGTAGAGCGAGAGCGGCTACTTGCTGCATACACACTCAACGCTCGAAGCTGCTGCTTCCATCGAAGGGTGGGTTCGCCAACGCAAGGAATCTTATCTATTGTATCACGCAAAGCGAGCTCAGGAGGCAAGCGATTCTCTGGGAAAAAGAACAAAAATTTACTTCGCGGTACGCAAGTTTATAGGAGAAGCTAAAAAGTATCGAGATTTGTAGCACATTATGTAGAACTTTATTTGGACAAGCCCTGGAAGCAACTCTTTACAGCAGCAGCTCCTCCGTCGTCTTAGATTCGTCCAGCTTGAAGTCCAGGCCAATCTCTTCATAGTCTTTCTCCATGGCGGCCAGGTCCTCCCTTGCCTCCATAAACTCCCTTTCCTCCATGCCCTCTCCTGTGTACCAGTGGACAAAGGCTCTCTTCACAAACATTATGTCAAATTTGTGGTCAAGACGAGCCCATGCCTCGGCAATGGCAGTGGTGTTGGATAGCATGCATACTGCTCTCGGAACCTCTGCAAGATCTCCACTTGGCACAGTCACAGGAGGTTGGTAATTAATTCCAACTTTAAACCCTGTTGGGCACCATTCCACAAACTGTACATTCCGTCGAGTCTTGATGGAGGCAATGGCAGCATTGACATCCTTGGGAACCACATCACCTCTGAATAACATGCAGCAAGCCATGTACTTTCCCCTCTTTGGATCACATTTGACCATTTGGTTTTCAGCTTCAAAGCAAGCATTGGCAATCTCAGCAACACTCAGTTTTTCATGATTGGCCCTATCAGGAGGAACTACTGGTGCATATGTTGCCAGAGGGAAATGGATTCTTGGATATGGAACCAGATTTGTCTGGAATTCTGTGAGATCAACATTTAAAGCACCATCAAATCGGAGAGAGGCTGTTATGGATGACACTATCTGACTAATGAGGCGATTCAGGTTGCAGTATGTTGGTCTCTCAATTCCCAGGTTCCTCCTGCAAATGTCATAGATTGCCTCATTGTCTACCATGAAAGAACAGTCAGAATGTTCTAGTGTAGAATGGGTGGTTAGGACAGAGTTGTATGGCTCCACAACAGCAGTGGCAACTTGAGGAGCTGGATAGACTGAGAACTCGAGCTTTGACTTTTTCCCGTAATCCGCTGAAAGTCTTTCCATCAGCAAAGATGTGAATCCAGATCCAGTGCCGCCACCAAAAGAGTGAAAAACAAGAAATCCTTGAAGTCCGTTGCATGCATCAGCCAACTTTCTTACTCCATCCAACAGGGTCTTGATAACATCTCTGCCAGCAGTGTAGTGACCTCTGGCATAGTTGTTGGCAGCATCCTCTTTTCCTGTGATGAGCTGCTCTGGATGAAATAGCTTCCTAAACTCTCCTGTCCTGATTTCATCTACCACTGTGGGCTCCAGGTCAACCATTATGGCTCTGGGCACTTGTTTTCCATTACCGGTTTCAGTGAAGAAAGTGTTGACTGAAGAGTTGTCCATCTTGGCATCCATGGGAATTTGTCCATCAGGTCCAATGCCATGCTCCAGGCAATAGAGCTCCCAACACGCATTTCCAATTTGGCAGCCAGCTTGCCCAACGTGGATCGATATGCACTCGCGCCCTTGGAAGTCCATAACCTTTTGCGGCATTTTGTTTCGCGAGAGCAAACGTTGAGCGTGCCGTTAAATTAAGAAACTCGCGCTCGAAAGCTAATTCCCCCAAACGGAAAATGCATTAATCCAAATTTCAATTTCAATTTCAAAAGCAAACCAGCATGCCAAAAATCAGTTTTACGGGAAATGAGCTAGCCGCAGGAAAACCGTTACATTTGAATTTTTTGAAAAAAATAATAGGTTGCGAACTTGCGAAACGCCAAGTTTGACTTTTTAAAAGGATTACAAAACTAAGTCTCCTTGCTGTGCAAAACAGAATGGACGTTTGTTGCCCTCTTTCTGAACAATACCGCTTTCCAAAAAAAATGCAAAGAAAGCCGCCTTTTTCTGGAGTGGAACTCGTGTGAACACTCCAGGTGTTAGCCGTTTTGGCGGGGCGGGGCAGTGGAAAAAATCAATGCAGTCGGGCGACGGGCTCATTTTTCTCGGGTTCATTCCCCCAAGTCATGCGAGAGTTTGCCAGACTACCACTTCTATGAGATTCTGTATGTGTACTTTGGAGATTCAGACCAAGGCGCTGGATTATCAAAGCAAGAGCAAAAGCGAGCGGACCGCTCTTCAAGATCCTCACTGTAGCGCTGTCGCTGATAGTGCTCCAGCGCACTCAGAGACAGACTCTGTGTGTGTGTGTGTGTGTGTGATCGAGTATATTTCTCCCATTCAGTACGTGCCAAATTTGACATTAGCAGTTTGCGTACTCGGAGTATCAATAAATACTTTGCAGTGTATTCCCTCACCACATATGTAATTTGGCCGACGTGTGGCCGCCAGGGAAAATCTAGATTGCTTTCCTGGCACCACCGCCAAGCAATTATATCGAAACTATGCAAAGTCGACGGCCCTTGTTTATTAGATTTGGAGAAGTGACTGCGACATAACTTTGTCATCAGAAATTTTAATCGTCGCCCTTGGACGCTGATTCTCCCCTAAAGACCGGTCACCGTCGTGGAGGTGGCCGACCTGCAATGAGCTGCGAGGGCGACGAAGGCGAAACGGACTGCGGATCACAAATTTTGCCGATCTTGGCATTCACAATATTTGCTTCCTATCTGTGTATACACACTCATCTCCCAGTAACGTTTGTCTTGTGCGAATTTTTTTCCCGTCTTCTGTACTTTTCAAGCGCTAAAGGAAACATACATTAAACATCAAGCAATTGAGGTCTCCAATGCCTGTTCAATGTAGAGGAGACTAGCGTGGCTTCCTTGGCAAAAGCATAGGTGGAAAGGAGGCTAATAGCGTAAACCATATTGAATAATGTTCTCTTCATGAAACAGAGTTTACGGATCACCGAGGAAGTATTTTTACGGACGAGATCGACAGTGAAGCAGGGAGGGGGGATGGAGCAGGCAGCTCACCACTTTCTACTCTATCACTCACGCCTATGCCGCCTTAGCCCTCGCATGGAGGTTTTGCTGTAGTCCTTTCCTAGGCCAGGCAACTTATTAAATACGACGAGGAAATTTGACGGAAAGTGGTGCAAAGACTATGTACTAGCCTTGGAGTAAGTTTTCCACGCCGCCGAACTCACCGTTGGGAAGAAGTAAAACTCGAACAAAATAGCCAAAAATAGAGAGAAGCTCGTCCTGTTGCGTAGCAAGGGATCGAAGGACTGTCTCCTGAGTGATCGAGTTCCAAGGTCCAGCGCCGCGCGGGAACATCGGAGGAACGTAAAGCGAATATTGTGAAATGAAACGAAAGAGTCTGACATTTTGCTTTCTGCCTGTGGGCATCCAATGGGAACGGTGTCTTTCCAATGTTTTTGGAGAATTGACTATGCGTATTCCCCCGGAAATACCCTATTTACTGTATAATCGACAAATTTTGTTGACGGGCGAACTGCTTCCTCCTCCAATTTCAGCCTATAAGCAATCGTTACTTGTAAAGAGGAGACTGGCAGAAATGTGTTTGTGTATCGGATATCTCGCTTGTGCACTAAGGATGGCAACAGTTTTCCATATTCGAAAAAATATATAATTGGCCTGACCAGGTACGATACGTGCCGAACCGGTGTATGTATTATCTATAGTAAGGGTCTTTTTGTGGCCGTAGGAACAAAAGATGCTCTGCGCAGTGTTTCTTCCAGAACCGTAAAAGATTTGTTTTTTTTTAAAAAAAAAGAACTCTAAAAAGTCGAGTGAGTTTTTTTCTTTTGATTTCCGAATAAATCGTGTATCCCTGGCCTTCGTCAATTTCGCTTCCGAGCGGCGACTGGGAAGAAAAGCCTCGGGATAGGGAGGGGGAGTGCTTGAAAGAGTACAATGTACTTCGAGAGGAGGACTCAAGACCACCATAGTGGTTGTTCGGAACGAGAGTTTTTACACCAGCGCAGATAGAGAGCAAGTCGAGAGGGAGGATCGGTTCTCAGCAGACACTTGTTGCTTTCTCTCTCTGCTCCCAATTTTCTGGGCTCTTCTCCTTTTCCTCTCCAAATCCAAGAAGCGCTCTCTCGCCTCCAGGGCCGGAGGGGAGGGGAGGGGAGGGGAGGCCGCGCTTTCGTTCGTCGTTAGTCGGCTCTCGAAACTCTCTCTATTCAGAAGGACAATCGGAGGCTTCCCTCTCCACCTTTTCGCAAAGGCCAAACAAACCCGATTGTTTCGAGGAAGCGGTGGAAGGAGGAAAGAAAGAAGCAAACTTTTCTGGAAGCGTCCAATTTTCGTCGGTCGCCAAAGAGAGAAAGGAGGAAAAAGGGGCGAGTGAGGAGGAAAGTTTTTTTGGCATCTCAGTCGGGTCGGGTCGGAAAGACGAAACTCTCAGACGATTCGTCAAGGTGACTTTTTTCATCCTTAAAAGAGGAGCAAAGCGGAGTAAGGTAAGAATGAACTACAACAATAAACCATATGTCTTTTTTCTGTTATTGTTTTTATGCCTACCGTGAGTGAGATATCGTGTGCACAAACACGTTGCGGGATTTTGGGAATTGAGTGAAGAGCGCTTTCTGTGCAATAGCCATCATTCGGTGGAGCTTGGGATGAGGCTTGGGACGGGAGAAGGACGGAAATGGTTGATGGAGAGGTGATGCAGCGGTGCAACCATACTTGGGCACCGGGATGGAGAGAGAGAGTTTTTTTAAAGAGAGGCTTTTTTTAAAAAAAACGTTGTTGGATGATGAATACTTTGGGAAGTCACAAACAAACCTTGACATAGCACGGGATTTTGTATGTCTTCTTTTACGAGAACGTCTGTTCTTCTCTCAAAAAATTTATGTAGACGGAATCCTTAACAAGACGGAGGGATAGCGGCAACAGAATTCGCATCCTACCCCACGCGCGTGTATGAGTGCAGTATAACAACAGGTGGATTGGTTTGGAGGGAGAATGAGTCGGAGAGAGCGATGGATTGATGGGTGAGAGAAGTAGGCGCGGCGGCGATTGCATCAGGTGCATCATAGCCCATTGGAGGAGAGAGAGCCCATTTCCGCTTCCGCCGCAACAGAGCGTGGGGGGAACTGCCTCGCCATTTCCCCCGGGAACGCCGTTGTTTCCCACTTTCAAGGATGGAAAACAAAAACCGCGAATGAGAGCGCGAAAAAGGGGTACGAAAGGATCTCCTGTCACTGTCCCTCCTCCGCCTTTCGTGCTTTCCATTAGAGGCTGTCACTGCCACTGGAGGGAGGAGGAGGAGGAGAATGATATAACCCGCAGATCCCGGCTGCGAAATAGTTTTCTGACGCCTCGATGCGACCCTCCTGCAGCAGATGGGCGACCAACAGACAGACAGGGCGAAAAGGGCATCTCCCCTCTTTGCCTTCACACCACTTTTTTTTCGCGTGCGGCGGAGCCGTCAGGTCCTTGAACGGTATGCGCGTTTGTCTGTTGAAGGGTACGAGATAGACAGACATGAATAATTCGAAGTTCCGTTTCTTTAACCAAATTTCTAGCTCTTTCGTTTTCGCAGCCGGTCCTTGGACAAGGTCTGTTCTTGTTTCCTCCCGAGAACATCGTGCGAATCCCCCCTACCGCGCCGTGTCTGTCTCTGCTCCAGCGTGTTTGTCTGCTTAAGCGAAATTAAATCCCCTCTCCGTTCCTCCTCGTCACGCTTCGTCTCCCCTTTTCGTTGGAATCTCATCTACGCCACATTTCCCCCGAGAGACATGGTCCAAATCCCTTGCGCGACTGGGCCTCAGTCTCAGTCGTTAAGAATGGAAAGGAGAGCCACCACGGCAGTGTGAATGAGCACACCTACTCCCCCGGCCAGTTTACCATATGAAGAAGAGCTTATATGACACCGCTCTTGTGGGAGCAGTAATCATCACCATGTCCCTTGGGGGGTAAGAGAGAGGAAGGCAATCCGCACCCATTCATTGGGTTTCATTTGTCGACTACGCAGTTGTAGGGGCCGCGCAAGGCCCCTGTGTGTACAGTACTACTGGGAGTCATGGCTGGCATCTAAGGAATGTTTTTCCGGGATCGGATGCGGCGGCCATATGCACCGGGGAAAATAGCACGTGCTGCTCTTCATGCATTCAGCCTTCTTCGTACTATGGACAAGTCTACCCCCAGAGAGACTCAAACCGGTCAGGCCATCGAACTCTTAAGACGAAACACTAGTCAGGCATTATCTGTTCCTCGGCCTCCCTCAAATTGTATCTCCCCCCTTTCGTACGAGTTGGCTCAGTTGAGTCGATGACTCGATCAGTTGAATCAAGCACTCAATGGCATGCATGAGTTTCCTGCCCACCCAGACGGTGCAGCGTCATGTCTCTAGGAAAGGGCCGCGGACCTTCAACAAACAGCGACCGTCTGATCTTCACATCTTCGAGCACTGACCAAATGCAGCCATCCATTCATCGTTGAATTTCGGGCGGATCGATCAATCCGATCCAAAGCGACAGCGATCGAAACTTTTTACACCAAGTTTAACGTTTCTCTTCTGAAATGACTGCCGGCTTAGGTAAAGGTCGGTGACATGCACGAGAGAGCATTACAGAGCTATTATTATCGGTCATTTGGGCTCCGTGTTCTGGCGTGGCGGGTTCAAAGGAGAAGCGACAGGCCCAAGTCTTTCCCTATCGCCAGGCGGCCAACAACAGCCCCCCGCCCAACAACACTCACACGCCCGCCAGCCCCGAACTACCCAAAGTCCGATAAACATCGACATTTCCTGCCTTCCCCCCTTCTCGTCAAGGCCTGCGGTGGTGGTGGGAACGAACGCAGTGTTAAAAGAACTTCTTAAAAGGGGCAAAGGGGAGATAGGGAAAAAGAAAAATCCTTCTTGCTCCCTCCGAAAATCGAGTTCGTGCCTTCTCCTATGCTCTACTTGAACGTACCTTTTCTAGCCAGGTGTTGAGGGATCGGAGGAAGAGCACAATGGCCTTTTCTTCCCCTCCCTCCTGCTTCCCCTGGGCTGGAAAATTGAGGCAAGGCAGGGAAAGGAGGAGGGAGAAAGAGAGCATAATGGAACGGAGGAGGAGGAGGAAAGAGGGCAGGGATTCATTCTTTTTTGGTGGGCGAGTCGCTGTCTTCAAATAGTGTTTCTGTGCTAAAAAAATAAACATATAAATATACAAAAAGAGCAAAAATTACACAAGAAGCTGGAGTGCCAATTTTCGTAAAATATTGAGCATCGATCTTTTTTTGCCACGTACCACCCGCATTTTCCAATTTTGTTTTATACAACCTTTCTTTCCTTGCAACCCAAGACTTCCTGCCATGTTCGCAACACCTCTTTCAATGCACGCGACGAGGCCTCGTATTTACGACTTGTACTTTCAGGTGGGCACCGTCATACAACAATGAATGCGCCGTCTTCTCCGCGCTTCCACCCGCACCATCCCCATCCCCACCACCAGGGGCAACAGGGGCAGCAACACCAGCAGCAGCATTCTCACTTCCCGCTGCCGCAGCAGCAGCAGCACCACCGCAGTGCCACCGACATGAGGATCATGTCCCCCCGCGAGCGGCAGGCGGCGGGACAGGCCTCCTCGCTCTACTCGCCAAGACTCCCCTTCAGGCACTTTCCCAACCAGGAGTTCGGCGGTGACCGTCCCTCGCCCCCTCCTCCGGCGCCGTCGTCGTCGCCCTCAGACACCACAGCCAGGAGGCACAGGCAGAGACTAAGCTACCAGGTGAGAAGGAAAAAAATAATAGGGAACTCAAGTGCAACGTTTTTCCTTCCAACCGTGTTACTACGTAGAACTACGTTTCTCGCTCTGCGGAGAGCAACCAACTGACTTCCTCCTCCTCGCCGGGGCCAGACTGCAGACGAGACGAGCAAGGGGGAGGAGGAAGCGGAGGAGGGTCCTCAGGCCCATCAAGCAGGCACAACTCATTCCCCCACAGATACAGGGGCCCAGAGGGAAGGGCGCAACACCAGCAGCAACAGCAGCCGCCGCCTTCCCCTCAGTACCGCAGCGGCGGTCGATCGCGCCAGCGCCGCCAGCGCCCGCCTCCTCTCAAGCTCGGCGCTGCTCACTGGGACTCCACCCAGACTTCCGAGACCGACTGCTCCGTGGCCAGCAGCGCCTCCCCCAACCGAGGTTCCTCCGGAGCCTCCTCACCCGCTCTCAGCTCCTCCTCGCCGGCGACGTCTGTGGCGGCATCTCCAAGGGCGCCCAGACCATCGCCGGCGCCACCGCATTCGCCAGCGACCTTTAAGCAGCAGCAGCAACAGCAGCAGCAGATGAACCACCTTCCTCCTTGGGGGAACCACTATTCGCTCCCTCCTCTATCCCCCATCCCCCACTCCCCTTCGGTCACCCCAACCAACTCTCGCCGCCGAAGCTCAGTCCAAGCGGGGTTCGCGGCTGCGGCTGCGGCTTCGGCGGCCTCCCCTTCCCCCCGCCACCCTTGCCCGCCTTCCCCTCGCTCCCCTCGTTCCCCGCGCACCCCCTGCTCGCCCTTCTCCCCTGCCTCCCCCTCCGGCGGCAGCCACCGCTCGCCCTCGCCCAGTCACCCGCCGCAGGGGAACCTCGCCAGGCTGGCATCGAGGCAAGCGCTAAATATCCCCATCTAACAATATACTTATATTGTACTAGTACTTATATTTTACATGAACTGCTCACTGTTGTAGACGTCGTTCTAACGCCGTCGTCTCCGCCTGTCCGGCCCCTAGGCAAAGGAGGACATCAAACTTCCTCGAACTCCCAGGTATTTCGCCCATAAAGTATACCCCGGTACATTTTTTTCCGTGCTGTTCCCGTAGACGATTTGGACCGTATAGACTTCACAAGCACAATATCACTCTGATCTGTTTTCTTGGCTTTCCCTTCCTTTAGTAAGTAGGGCATCATGTTCGCTCTTCCGGAGGGAGAGGAAATTAAGTTTGGAAGAGAGATAGGCCACGAAAACTTTCTTCTCTGCCCAAAGAGCTATACCCAACAAGAGAGCAGGCTTCGACTATGATGGAATAAGATAATTAAATATCTTGGTATTTCGAAAACGAAATCTCACCACCCCCTGATTACAGTTGCCTAATTTTTCGTCCTTTTTCAGTGGCGGATTACGAGCGCAGCCGCCGCTACCAGAGCCTCCCCACCGACTCGGTTGGCTACAACCCTCGCCTCTGCTCCAACGAGCTCTACCGCCTGAGGGCATTCTCAATCTCGCCAAAGGGAGCACTCATCAAACATGGGGACCAAGTAAGACCGACTGGCCTTGCAAAGATTGGATGATGGTTTTGGTTCTGAACTGCTTTCGTTTTATCAGCTGGCCTCCCGCCGGCCCCGCTCCTCCGCCGGATCCACCGCCAACACATCAAGGCAGGCTTCCAGGTACACAACACATTTGCGTACAGCGAAGGGCGGAAAGTAGTCAAGCGCTAGCCTTAGAAAGGGCCTCCGTTTCGCTGAAATTCCAATCTTGGCAGAAAATAAGGGAGTGGATGAAGCACGGGGGGGAAAGATGCTGATTGAATTGAGTTTACGTCTCCGGGAGAAAAGGGGGACTAAGAGCGTGTTCCCGCCTTTCTCTCTCGCAAAGTCATCCGGCCTCCCTCACCTCAGCTCTCTCGTATTCATAGAATTCTTTTTGAACATCCGTCCGAGCAATGGATGCACTTTCGCGTACGAAATCGTTTCCTATTTCCCTTTGTATTTTTCCTGGAGTCACAGACAGTCAGTCAAAACTCCCAAGAGAGAAGAGACGCTTGAAGGATGGCCCTGTATAAAGTAAGGAGACCACTAGCTACTTTTCTGGAGATCAAACGCGTACGCGCGCTTCCATTAAGAAGAAGAAGTTTGTTCAAGGGAAGGGAGGAAGAGAAGATTGGGAGCGAAAAAGAGCCTCTTGTCAAGGTATCCTTGTTGCAGAAAAAATGATAAGAATGCCTCCCCCTTTCCATCTAGTCCTCTTTCGCCGAAACCCTCCTTCTCCCTCTCTCCTCCGTCCCTCTTCTCTCGATCTGTGTGTTATGAATCTCTTGCCTCAGTTCCCTTCTCTATCCTCCCCCATCCTCCAAGAAATACCCCCTCCTTCCTCCCCGTCTTGCGACCGCATTAGAGGAGGGTAATCTCCTCCTCCCCTTCGATCCGATCTGCCTCCGCCCCCTCTTTCGCCGCAACAGAAAATCTTTGAAGTACTGTGGAGAGGAGACGGGCGGGCGAAGGGGGATCGACGAGAGAGAAGGGGGAAACCAGGACTTGCATCACCAGCAGGATATTTTTCGCTTCAACGCACTAAGACACAAGCAAACACAAGAGTATTATGTTTGCACAGTATTCTGAGACTCCCACAAAGCGTGTCTACCTTGTCGGAGAGGTTTTTTATCCTCTTGGGATTCGGATATCATGGTTGCCTGGGCGAGGAAGGCACTCTGCCTCAGACAGTGTAATAATAAATTTAGGTGAGTGGCTTTCGCCCCCTTGCCTCCAGCGGAGGATGCCTTCGCTCCGTCTATTTTCCTGATGTGTTGTCGTGTTCAAACTGCTTTCCATCTCTGTTGTTTTGTCTTCCACAGTCGAACAGTATCGGGTTTCAGGCGGGCAAACTTAAAAAGAATTACAAGTGAGAAAATGTTACATGCTTTTGCTTGATCTTGAAGAAAACCTAATGAAGTCCTGCCTTTTGTCAGCACAGTACTTGGGGAACGGCGACAACTTGTTCTTCCAGCCTAAGCCCCCCAACGGATATGCTATTCAGGGACTTGTTCTTCCCCAGAACAGACTTTTCAATCAAGAGCCTTTTTGACCAACCACTACCCCATTAGATCCAACTCTCGCGGCGCCAGCCCCTACGCAAGCAACTCCGGAAGCAGAGAGGTATCGCCGCTGGGGAGGTCTCCCGTAGCGACGACGGCCCCAAACATACCGACGACGACGACGGCGCAGCATCAGCAACAACAGCCGCCGAGAAGCCCAGGGGGATGCAGGGGAGGAGGACACCAACTTGGACAGGTGGGGCTAACACCTTTCGAAACTGACAGTCAGGGAACAGCAACGAGCTCCGCTGCCATTCGAGTTTTGACAATGTGCTATTTGGTGCTTTTTCCTCCCCAGCGTTCGCCGTGGTCCAGCCAGTCTTTGGCCGAGGAGGTTGCCGCGGAGCTGCCCAGAGACGACGAAGACGTCATGGCCGGGATCCCTCCTGGCGGCGACGGCGGCGGGGACGCGGACGAAGGCGGGGGAGGCCCCAAGTACCGCGTGTGCGTGTTGGGCCAGAGCGGCAGCGGAAAGACGGCGCTCGTATCACAGTTCCTCACCTCGGAATACATGAACACCTATGACTCGTCGCTGGGTGAGTGTTTGAGACAGGAAAGAGGGAACAAAGGATGATTTTTTCCCGCCGCGGTGTACCGGTAGGTTGTCTTGTAAAACTATCCATGCAGGGTAAAAATGTTCCTTGAGATTTGAAAGCTCTTTTTAAAAAATATTCCATGGATCCCCACGGGTCTCTGAACAAAAACGTTCTTGTTTCTCTCCCCAGACGAGGAGTGTGACGAGCGCTCCGTGTCTGTGGTCTTGGACGGGGAGGAGTCGGAGCTGGTATTCATCGACCATCCGGGAGGGGAGATGTCCGTGAGTTGATGCCATATCCTCCTACAATGTAGTCCTCGATTCCAAGGAGGCCACGCATTGCAGCAAGTTGCAGCTAAAATGAGACGCAATTCCGCCGTCACGAATATATACTGCTTTTTTTTGTTCGCGTGCCTCTTTCGCTTATTCTTCCTCCTCCTCTTCCTCGTTCTCCTCCCGCACAACTTATTCCCCTCCTTGCCTTGGCCTCAATTCTCTTCACCGTAATTTTCCGTCCTCACCACGGGAAAGGGGAGGAGGTAGCTCCCATCAGACGCCTGCATGGGTAGGGGGAGGCTAGAGGAGTTTATTTTTTTTGTGTTCCGGCCCAGCTGGACAAGGTAGGACCCTTTTTTCTAGGCCTTCTGTTGGCAAATGAAGACACAAACGACCTAACTTGCCTGTCTAAATCGGCACCTGGAGCGAAATTGGAGCAGAGAGAAGAGCAAAAAAGTATTGCACCCCTAGAGTTCTCGTCCATCGTGCAACGAAAAAATACTGTACGTACATATAGTGCAGATAGGCCAGTGGGATGGCAGGCAGGGCCTTTGGGGTCTCGTCTTACATCCGCCGGGGGAAGGAAGACATGGTTGGTGGTGTACCGCAGGAAAAGTGAAAGGCGAAGACCCACGGTAAATATGCGCATAATGAAGTTTTCCCCTACCTCTGACACAACAAAAACGGTCCTCCCTCCCGCGTTTGGGGTAAATGGGGTTACTTGGGTTACCCTCCTCCCTTCTTCCTAAAGAGGAATGTGGCGGTGGCGACCGGGGGATCCTGAAAGAGAATTGATCCAATCAGTCTGGGAAGAGGGAAATAGGGAAGAGAAACCAACCCAATTAGGAAGGTACGATCAATGTTTTTTTGAAAACTCTCAATTGGAGAGTCTATATCACTGAATATACTGTACGAGTGGTCCTTCTTTTTCTTCCTCGGCCGTAGCTATACGTATGTGGGGCTCAAAAAGGGGTTTGGTAGGTGTGTGTTCTCTTTCTCTGTGCCAAGGCAATGGAAGTGTTTACCTTGTCTGAGGTTCCTCCTCCTCTCACCTTTTGCTTGTATGGCCTGGTTTCCCTCCTGTCTCAGCAGTGCGTATGTGGTGAAGCCCCCTCCTGTTTTCCCCCTTTCCATCAGGGCAAATCAGCAGTTTCTCACTCATTCTCTTCAACGATGCATGGAATCTCGTACAAAAGGAGACTTTCCCTCCTTCATCCCTAACCGCCAGATATTCCCCTCTCCTCTTGTCACCACTGATGCCAACTTTCTAAATTGGAATAATTAACGGCTATTCACCCACTTACCCTCCTCCCTCTGTACATAGCTCGGGAAAGAAGCAGACAAATTCCACTGAATATATCAGCAAGTGGTTCTTTCTGCCTTGGTGTAAGTTAGCACGTAGTAAGCAAATTGGTGACTGGGCGACTTGCTCTTCCCTCCAAGTAAAACAATTTGCATGCGATACTTCTCTCCCTTATTTCTCTTTTTCTTTTGCGACAAAGGCCTCATCATGGACAGTGGCGTGACGGGGGTGAAGGAAACACAACTGCATAAAAGACATGAGCGACCCGAGGAGACCAATCCACATGCAAGCTTCAGTTATAAAACTGCTTCTCAGGGAGAAAACAAAACTATTGGCCCTCAAGCATTTGACTCTACAGGGTGGGGATAACATGTGGAGCTACAGCAGTACAGAAGAATTGTA
>JAAUXU010029667.1_pt1 | contig 14460 bp, 11 predicted proteins | sample 7278151 | NCBI WGS metagenome assembly JAAUXU01 (sample SAMN14350113, study PRJNA611818) | marine sediment metagenome | isolation source: surface marine sediment (1.8m) | place: French Polynesia: Moorea | collected 2018-08 | reverse complement strand
GAGGCCTACCCAGCAGTCATAGGAGTAGTAGCAGTCGTAGCAGTCGTAGCAGCACCTCCCGGGTGTCTTCTCGCTCTCAATTTTTTTTGCCACCATAAAAATCAACAGAGCAAAATGTGCTCCTGCACTGTAAACAGCCTGGGGAAAGACAGAACGAAACGCCGTCTTGACTGACATTAGTCATTAACATCGTAATGCAATCTCCCGTATTTTGCCTCACTCTTTACAACGTGCGGTTTTGTGTAGCAACCTCATATTGCAATTCTTTTCGGCGAGAAACCGAGCTTAAGAGCATTTTGTGTTCCTCTTTTTTGCACGCGAAATCTCGATGCTGCTGCCTTATACAGCCTGTGAACTCAGCATATGCAGAAAGGAGATTAATGACGTCTCATATCACGACAGTGACGTCACTTTCTGGAAATGACCTTTTTTTGCTCTCGGCTGCGTCCAGTTCACATATTTACGATGGCAATTTTCATGGCAGCAGCGGCAGAAAATTCTTTCTTTCCTTTCTCTGTGTTTAGCAACTGGGAGAACGTGTAATGGCGGGAATGGAGGAGGCCTCCTACGCTCACCAGGCGGATAATTGCATGCCACTTGTGCCGGCAAATGCTGCAAAAACTCAATAACTTTTGTTCAAGTACTGTCTGTTGGCCCTGTGCAGTACTGAGTGCGGTGCAGTGGACACATCACGTCTGTCTTCCTTCTAAAGCTTTTCTCATTTGGTATTAACGGACATTTTTTTTTACCTACTCCTGCGTTCTGTTATTACCCCCAGGCAATTTTGACGCGATTCCAGATAATGATGATTTTCGCTCCCTGACAAAAACTTGTCACCTGGCTTGGCAATTGCCTACGAGAATACGTAGTTATGTTTCCTCCAGACATTTGACATGGTCTGAAAAGTAGAAATTATTTGGCATTTCTTGCATGGCCAAGGCCACCAAAGTCTGTGTGCAGTAGTTGAACGTCATTAGGGGCAGGCCGGAGTTATTACCTCAGGTGGCTTCTTCTTCTTCTTCTTCTTCTTCTTCCTACACACGAAGGCCACGGAGTCGTCGTCACTGTCGCAGTCGCTGCCGCCGCCGCCGCCGCCGCCGCCGCCGCCGCCGCCGACGACGACGACGACGACGACGACGACGGTGTCACGAGGCCTCGACCGACGACTCGGAGGAACTTTCCCATAAATTGAAAATTTCTCTCTAGCTCCGCGATGCCAAATGAATTTGTCTTGGCCGAGCTGGCACCGCTGATTGCATAGTTTGGGTCCTATGTGCCAATCAAAAAGCGATCTGAAAATCAAATCTTGATCAAAAACTGTCCATTACTTCCCGATTGGATTGGAAAATTTCCACGTTGAGAAGGAGAGATTGAGACATGCAGAGGAGGAGCTCGACCACTCGTAACCAGCGCGTCTTGATCTCTCTGTCACATTCGTAATCAGACTTGGTGGGCACGTGCGCAGCTCAGCGGACTCTGCCAGACACGATGGAGGCCCTCTCCAATGGCCGCCTCTCTCCTCCGCGGACTCGTCCACGGAGGAGCCGTCCCACACCACTGTGTCTGACGGAGTCGGACTCATCACCACCGGCACTGAGGTATTCGGTTGCAGCTGGAGGTACCTACTCGGATCCCCAGGGGAAGAAATCAAGAGTCTCGCTGGGATTAAATATATGTGCGAAATTGGAGCCTTGGCAAAAAATGCAGCGATCAGGTAACCGCAGGCACAGGAGGCGCGCGTGCGAGCTACAATTAGAATGATAAATGGCGGTATGCGCACCTTGACGATTTCGCTGCACATACCACATGTATGGCAGTATGAAAATCAGAGGCCTTCTTCTTCTTTTTTTGCCTCAGACATGTTCGCTAATCTGAGTAGTGGCTTCCCATAACAGTTTTTCTGCAACAAAAAAAAGCCAGCAGAAAAACCTAAGTGCAATGGCAAGAAAGCATTTTGTGCATGGCTGCCACTGCAAGACAGTGCAGCATACATCACAGTCCGGAGGACGGAGCAGAAATGAGCTGCACGTCAGAGGAAAAACCTACCGACTCCGGGACCGCTTTGCCCCTTGCTCGGGGCTCTTGGCAAACTACCGCAGCCAGCAGCGCATCGATTATACGTACCCGGGCAAGGTGAGCAAGCGAGCGAGACAGAGACGCTTGGAAGGAGGAGTCCGCGTGCATCGGACGTGATGTTTTTCCGAGACTTTCGTGCAGCACCAGGGTCGTATTCACAGGGAGACCATGGCCACCGGCTGGATCTGGACCGAGTGGCCCTTGTCAAGGTGGTAGCTGTTGTTGCTGTTGTTGATACCGGGCTAGGTGGGAGCTTCCAAGTCACACGGACTTGGCGGCGAAGACAGGTACTCCTCTCTCTCGCTCCCTCCTCGTATGTGGCGTCCGCCGGCGCCATTAATCAAACTTTCCATAAAACTGTCTCTCGTGGTAATTTAATTTTTACTTCTGCTGCTCGCGGCGGAAGTCGATTTGTTCGCGCGCTTTTCCATTATGGACGCTGTCACTTGGCGGAAAAATCATACCAGAAAATGTTGCCGGAAAGTCAACATCGCTACTATCCACGTGCCTCCAGAGCAGCCGGACTCTCTCAGGATAGTAGCAGTGTGGACTTTCCGAGCCCAGCAGGCACGTTGAGTCCTCCACCCAGGAGGAGAAGTGGATTTCGGCCTTGTTCTGCTGCTGCCGCTCGGGACGTCCTCATAGCAGCGCACTGAACAAAATCCACCCACCACCCATGTGTGGAGGAGCACAGGAAGAAAATCCTGGCTGGTCACGATCTGCTACTCGGTGCTGTCCGAGTAATAAGATTCAAAGAATGGAGTTGGAGGAGCTCCTGGAAGCCGACATCAGTGCCTTGACACCCTGTCCGACAAAATGTCCATTCCAGGTCCACACACATCTTCTGCCATGAGCGTGACCGACGAATCTGGGCGGCTCTGACTGCTATTACGACTGCATGAGCGCTCTTAATTGATTTGCTTTTAAGCGCTCTCATTATCTATGACACTATATATCTCAGCGACTTCTTACACTGCGCAAAATGAAACTCGGCGGGATTCCTTCTTCTCGGTCCGTACTTTCATTCACGTTTTCCCGTCCAGAGACCCTATCCTACTTGGAAAGATCTTGCTATGCCAGACTAACGTGTAGCTGAACACAATAGCTTCAAAAGACAAATGTGTGGGAATATCTCGAGTGGAATAACTGCATAGCTGTAACCAATTTAGCAAGTCCGAGTCAAAGTACACATCCGTGCATATGTGTGGATGTCGCTTTTGTGCTTTTTTATCGTTAACTTTACAACTTGTGTCACTGCACGCACTCACCTCTCATGAGGGGGAGGCAGGGACAGGGAGAGCTTCAGTCACTACTCATGCGTGTGTATTCGGGATGATGCCAGGACTACATACACATGGGAGGGGGCAGCGCAAACAAACTGTTGTCGCATCCCCACACGCACGCATCGCACACGCACAGAAATAGGGACGATATCAGGGGAAGGCGTTTAAGGGGGAGCAGATGTTCCAGGCAAAAAAAAAAAATGTTCCTGGCTCAAATGCGAGGGATCAAATCAGGGAGGCAGCTGCAACAGTGCAGCCGTAATGAATATGCCCAAACAAGGCAGGAAACTCTTGTACGTGCACATACTCATGTACACACAGTAGGCGGGGTGATCGTATTGCAATCTTCCAGTCTTGCCCTGCACGCGACCCTGCGCCTAGCAGTGAAAAGAAAAAAAAACAACAACATACTTGTCACAGCTTAATATTTTTCTTTTTTTCTATTATTTAGGACGTGCCCTAAAAGTGTCTCTGCGTAATATACAATGTCAGGCGCTGTTTCACGCATGATGCTACACAGAGAGCGAGCAAGCGAGCGCAGCAACCTGAATACTTACGTAATTAGTCGACTCTCTCACACACACTTGTATGTGTGTGCGTTACTGCGCCACGCACGCTTTTTTTTGCTGGCATTCCTCAGGGTTCAAATCTGAGTTTTTCAATCCGATTACTCCATGCCAGAGCAGCGCAGGGGGGGGGGGGGGAGTTAGAAGGACCTTAGGGGATATACTCAGGATGGGATGGGGAGTAAATTCCAAATCCCCGTTTTTTCTCCCGATGCCTCTGAGGTGGCGGTGGGAGTAGCACCATTGTCCAGGTAGCTTTTTGTGAAGGGGGAAAAGTTGGTGATGGCAATATGGAGTCGCCCCGACATAAAATTTATTACGCATATCAAATCGTTACGCTACATCCAGTACTCGGCCGAGTCGATGTTGGCAGTGGCAGCTGAGGCCAGCTGCGTATGTGATTCCAAGTTCGTTAAGACCCAGGCAGCAGAAGTGGGCGGGCAAATTCTTGAATAAGTACCCCCACATACCTGACTCTAATTTGAGCTGCTCTCCTCACTCGTTTCTCCCGGATTCTGGGATATTCTTGCGTACCTATGTACGTGCGTACCTTATTACTCACCCCCCCCTCTGCACTGCATCAGGTCGATCATCTATACGTGTGGTCCAGCGCTGGGTTATCTAAGGGTAGGATCGGACTTTTTTGAGGCGATTAATGCCATTTGTCTTCTCATCTGCCCCGACTCTTTTCTCAGCCCGCGGGGACTTCACACAGCTTTCTCTGACCCCAAATCAATCTGTGACGAGCGAGGAGACCTGGGAGTGCCTCGTCCGGCGCAGAGAAAACTCTTCTAGATAAATGGGTGCCCATCAGGTGGACGTCGAAGGAGGGAGAAGACACAACTCTTACCTCAAAAAGCCCCGAATTCACGCACTGAGTTGCCGACCTGAAAAAAGGAGGTCAGTCAGTCAGTCAGCCTGGGAGATGAATGCAATTCGTTTAGGAAATCGGGACGAAAATCGGGACGAAAATCTGGTGTGGTATTTTTTTTCGGGACAGAAGAGGGAGAACAGAATCAGCGCCCAATTTGTTTTCCTTGGTTCCCCGAGGCTTTCCCTTGATTAGACGTGTTAACCCCCATTTGAGAGGGGGTGAATGAGATAAAAAGAGATGTTGGAACGAAGAAGAAGAGTCGCTCAATGGGTCGGCACCATGGAACCACTTTTGCCTGGCTCGTCTGGGCGGTGACCTGAGCCAGAGAAAGAAGCCCCCTAGTGAAAAGTATTTTGAGAGAAACGCTTTTCTTTGCCTCCTTTTTCCCCCCGTCGTTCTGGTACTACTTAGTGGGCAGCAAAGACGGAAGAAGACGAAGAAATTCTTGCGTAGACGGCTCGAGTCTCTCCTTAATGAGCGTCGGGTGCACTCAATCACTCTTTCCTATTCTTTTGGGTCGCACTGGCTCAAAAACCACCAAGTCTGTGCTTCCCCAACTACGTAAACGGTGCAATTGCACGACCGGACCGACCGAGACCAACATTCCAGCAGCAGCAGCAGAAGCACCAGCACCGGCACCAGCGCCGGCACCGCCAGCAACCATCCTTTAACAGGAGTTTAAAGGACAGGAGGTCCGTTACTCCGACTCCTGTCTTGTCCTGCTATTAATACGGCCGCTTTCGTGGTCAACTGGCCATTTAAAACTCTCTCTCCATTCTTCCCGGGCTAGAAATTAGTCCGGATGAGCCCCCAGAGGGGCTGGACTCTGCCAGATAGGATAACCGATCTTCTTCGCGCTGAAATATGACGCGTTGGACATCTTGGAGTCCAAGTACCTCGTGGGAGGAGGGAGCATCGAGACAATAAAAACCGAGGGGTCGAGAAAATGGGAGCGAGGGGGGATTGACTTGTGGGGGTCGTTGAACCTATTTAGAGGTGGAAGACACAGGCATTTAAATCTGCTCTCGTCTACGCTGAGTTTCTCTTCTGGGAGTCCTTTACTCCAGGAGATAAAGGCGCCATCAAAGGATTGGACCTTGGCAGTTGACAGGGATGGAAAGATCATAATTGGGGTCGTTCGGTGCTTTTAAGGAGCTCCTGGCGAGGTGCGCAGGTCGCCGTACTGGCACGTCGTAAAGCTGGCAGCAATGAAAACTTGCAGTGCAGACAGGCACTGAAAACCCCCGAATTATAATGAAGATACTGCATCCGAGAGACCGTTGAGGCCGGGAGGTGCAAACATCTGGGTCAACGGTTGCAGCAGCATTTCGGGGCTTCTTTTCTTTTTCGAGGACACCTCCAGGCACGTGGCGAGTGTGCCAAATAAAAAATTACCTCACAACGACGGAAGAGCAACGTGGCCAAGTCATAGTGTAGGTGCACCCTTGGGCCACACGTCCGTGCATACGTGAACCAGGACACATCCTGCCGGATGACGTAGACGTAGACGTAGGCGGCGCCCATAGGGTCGGCGCTCACCGTCTGGACGGTGGGGTTCCTGCTACAGGACGCGGTACTCGCACCTAATGTATACCTATGTATGTGTTTTTCAGCTGCCTCTTTCTTCTGCTGGGTGACTCACTCACCTGTCAGCTTACCGATTATATTCACGATTGTGACAGTTAGGAAAAGCGTTACAGAATGGCCCATTTCTCCTCCTTTTGGGGTCACCACACAGTAAGAGCGAGAGTCCAAGGAAGAAGAAGACAAAAAAAGGACAGCGAAATCGGTCAGAGAATGTGGGGCGGACACACAACAACAACAACAGCAGCAGCATCAGCAGCAACGCGTACAACAACAGCGCGTACGTACGGGATGTGCGTGGGTGCCGACAATCTGCGTCCGGTGGCCCCCGTGAAGAGGAAATCTTACGGTCACCGTCATGAGCTGTGAGTGCCACGGTGGAAAAAGAAATCCCTCCTCAGGAGGGTCGGACTTCCTCCTGGCTCGCCCCCAAAGAGCTGAATCAAAATGTCTTTTAATTGCAAATTGAAGCGCCGTTTACCTGGAAGAAGAGGTATTTGAAATTAACAGGGCTCGCACGTTTTAACAGTTCGCGGTAGCGATGATCTCAAAGTTATTTCATTTCCTGTCAACCCAGATACCACCTCTCTTCTTCCAAGTTATAGCTCGAGAAAGAAAATGGTGTTCTGGTCTTTCTGGGAGGTGGAACTGCAGAGAGCATTGTAAACGCATTTAAGTGCTCTCCCATGAAACAGAGAGCGAATGGAAAATGACGGCGGATTTAATGGGATTATTTCTAGGAAAGAAAAACTGCGTTGCTTGTCCTATTCTTCACTTTCGACCAGGGATCTCTCAAGAGGAATCGTTTCCACGCAATAATTTAGGGCCGTGGCGAAGATAAACGCAAATTGCTTGCATAAAAGAGATGGATAAAACCCGTAAGTACTGGGCAAGGGAGGCGTATGTAGCGGTAGTGACTCAGCACAATCTGGGCTCCGAGGCCCCCCTTATCTGCACTGTGTGAACCCGGGCTGTCCCTGTCTGTCGCGAATTTCTTTTCGCGAGAAACGAGGAAACGACCGTCGTTAATGCGCACGCATAAAAGGGCGCGCGCGGTTTCATTAAACAGGACACACACGTGCAAAAAAAGTCCCTCCTTTCAGAAAGTGGCGCTAATGCAACCGAAGTTCCCTTCGTCCCGTGAGGTCGGATTTCGTGGCTGCACCGCAGCCAGTACAATGAACGCATGTGGCAAAACGTCGTCCCCGTGAGCCACTGTTGTTGTTTGCGATGATCTATGGGCTCTGGACTGCCTTGGAAGACGAAGAAGCACAAGAAGAAGGAGGAGGAGACGCTCTCTCGCTCGGCTGATCCATCACATGTCAAAGCAATTCGAGAGGACTTGAACAGACTGAGCTGAGAGACCCCGTAACGCACTGCAGATCGAAAATGCATGCCATATTTCGTCTCTCTCTTCCTCGGCCCTTCTTTTTTTTTGGGGGGGGGGGGCACTAAAAAGATCAGCAGCTCCATCTCCCTCACGCATTTGCACTCTTTCTGGAGCTTGAGCAGCGCTGGCTCTTGCATGTGCACAAGCAGAGTCCAGCGGAGAAAAGGTCGTTGAAATCTATTGAGTAGGTAGCGGCAGTTGGTTTGACCGATCGCCTTGGAAGACCGATCTGGTCTGTCTTGGGCACTTGCTGGAGTCGCTGCTCGCTTTTCACAATTTTCCATACTGCATTCGCGTGACTGAATCGAGAGAGGAATTTTTCACTTTCCCTCCAGCTCCGGGGACCAAAGAAAAGTGGAGGAAAAGGCGAATCGGGTCAATACTTGGTCTCCCTTCCAAAAAAGAGAAAGACTTGGTCGGATTAAGTCTCAAAAGATGTGACAGAAGACGTGGAGACATATGGATACGGATAATTCAAGGCGACCCCAGGCAATAAGTTTCCTATACAGTGAAATCCACACAACATTTCAATTTTCGGTATTTGACACGGACCCTGCCTGGCTCCAGCAGGACGAGACCGGTTGCCACATATATATAGCAGAGTCACATTCCGGTCGGTCTCTCCGGGGAGATTTAAATCTTCATTCCCAGTGTAAATAGAAAGAAAATCCCTCCCTCCCTCCCTCCCTCTGCCAGGTCTTGATGTCAGCCCACAGTGGAACAACCCTGAGATATCTATGTACACATAGATGTGGTCTGAAGCACATTTATATTATTTCATGTCGCTCAAGACAGAAGACACGCAACTCCTATGTTGATCCGGGTGTTCCACACTCCTTCTTTGCTCACAGCATAAACGCGCCCTTAGCTCCATCTGTCTGTCTAACCCGACGACGGATAAATCTCTGGCTCCTGGAATCGAACGTAAGCAAAGTCTCATTTTCATTGTGTGCCCAAGAGAGACCGCAAACAGATTGAAAAGAAAACAAGACTGACAATAATGAATTGCGACGGCTTACTTGGCAAATCATTCGAAAAGTCTGCATAGTTGAGACATTTGTCTAGCTGTCTGGACGAAAATTACCACGATTTCTTCTCTTTACTCGATTCTCTCCTCTGCTCTACTCGGCCAGACATCACGAAAACTGCAAGAGTGCGCGAAATATTCTCCCCTCCCCTCTTTTCGGCCTCCTGATATGACTAATCCGTCCCTCAAATCTGCTGATTTTGGGTTCAACGGCGATGACGGCTAGAAGAGAGGTCAGAGAAGGTCGAGAAACTCGATTAATTGCAGGACTTTTTGCACAAGTTCATGTCAGTGGGCCTCCATTTGAAAAAGTCTGACCCCCTCCCTCTCTCTGTCCGGCAGACAAAAAAGATGGGATTTAATGAACGTCGGGTGGTCGCAGGCATTCACGAATTATGCCTGACTCCTCACAATTATACTGAATCCCGATGGTGAGACCATAGATAAGACTCTGCCCGAGTTGATGACATAGGGACGCACCAGCCAACAGAAAATCCTCCAAGACATGCAACCTTTCGTAGAATGAGGCATGACTGCTGTTAACTACGAGAAACAGCCTATTATTACGCGACTTTTCTGCGAGATCCCTTTCCAGCTGAAGCATGCACGCACCAAAGAGAAGCAGCATTCACAAAGTCGTGTCATTGTCGGAGGGCAGAAAGAGGCAGGAAGCATAAAAACGCGTAATGACCGCCTCCAAAGCACACAAGAGATTCTTTCACGGAAAATATCAACAAAAGCTTGCAAATCAAGACATCAGGCAGGACTGGGGGAGGGTAGAGCTAAGAGGGTCGCGCCGAGGGCAGCAACGGGTCAAAAAGACTCTTTTTTGTGGCCCTGCGTTAGCATGTTTCAAGCCCTGTTGGGCCTCCCGGTGAAGTACAAAAGGAGCTGCTGCTAATCAAGCAGGAATCCGATTTGTGTAGGAAGAAGAGGAATCTGATCATCAGATTCCTGAAGTTCTTGGCGAAACAACAGTTGGGAGACCTTTGCTACCACGATGAGGAGGGGGAAAAATGTGCTCAAATGTCCACGCCAAAAAAAAGAACGAGCAAAAATTGATACTATGCACATGTTTATATAAGTAGATACAGTACAGCAGGACTGGGCCACAATGATTCATAGAGGAATGACTGCATCGTTGTGTAACGTCAACGCAGGTAAGTCACTCGTTCTCGTAGGTACCGCACGGGCGCGACGGTGTGCCAAGAACGACGAAATGAACATCCACCGGCAGTTGTGGCCGCTGAAGTCCCGCATGCAGCAGCCCTGGCGTGCATGCTCAAGTGCACCCAAGAGCAAAGCCAGGCTTTTGCGGTGGCATTTCTCATCTAATGTGTCTAAGATGCAAGCATGCGTTTCACCGCAAATGTCGAATAACGTTTCACCTTCTTCACGGTACGATGAGCACTCTCAAACTTGAGCAATTTCGACGACAAACATCGGCGAAAGCTCTGAAAGCGTAGACCACACAGGCTGCAGCTTATAATTGCCGGAGGAAAATATGAACGTCCGTCCGTCCGTCCGTCCCCCACCACTCGGGGGCACGGATCATCCATCCAAGCACTAGGGCCGGCCTGCGCCAACCGGACTGCAACTGCTCAGGGTCGACTTTTCCCCACGTGACTCAAAATCAGCGTGCCGGGCTCAGGGACAGAGGGATAAGTCACTGAGTCCCCTTGAACTAGAAAGTATGTCACGCCATTGCGAAGATCCCATCCCGTATGATGAAGTTTCTACTTACTTGCAACTTAGCTCTCTGTCTGTCTGGTCCGCCGCGTTGCACACATGCACGAGAGAGGAAATACGCACCGCCAGAGAACATGCGTGACACGGATCATGTAAACCCAGAAAATTGAGGCAAAAAAGTGAAATCTGCATGAGGAGAAGAAACTTGATCCGGGGAAGCTTCACGCTTTCTTCTTTCTTTTTCTTCAGCGGCGGCCCCATTTCATGTCCGATTTCGTAAACACAATAATCTGCATTCTGGGGCAGGACAGGGTGGAAAAAAACGGCCGATCTGAAAGACTGAGTATGCCTGAATGCATTGGTGTGTGTGTGAGGGAAATCGGTGAGAGGGAGGAAGCGTTTTGTCCGATCGTTAGTCGTTGGTGCGCAACGAGAGTCACATAAGCCCAGGGGTCATTGTTATGGAGAAAAGTAGGGGTATGAAACGTAGGCGGGAAAAGGAAGACCTCAACTAACGGCTTGAGCCGAGAAATACGGTTGGGCGCTCGGGCACAATACAATATTTGTGGTAGCATTACGTATATTGATGGCTACGCTGCTATTGAGACTGCATGCGGGATATATTTCCCAAAGGGGACCGACGTCCTGTGGGACAGTTGTTGCTGCAAAATGCACAACTTTGCCGAGGTCGCAGCACCTCCGATCAGGAATCAGCACACGCACACACACTCACACACACACAGTATGGGCACACAGATACTCAGCAATATTCAATTTGGTCCCTGCCAAGCGGAGACAGCGAACGGAAACAAGCCTTATTTCGCCCTCTTTCCGGCGAATTAGATCGACTAACGCGGTTGTGGCTGAACATCATCATTTCCTTGATATCGTTGCTAGCTCGCGTGGCCGGCACACTTTCAAACGAGGCAGGAAGACTCAAAAGCCGACGACAAAAGACGTGTAATGGGCTTTTACTTGGCTTGCGTGGCGCAAGCAGCGACCCACCGGGTCTGGCCGGCGTTGGCCGGATGCGCGAGACAACAGCACTTGAGCAATGATGGTGGAAAACGTGGGGAGGTAGTGTTCGTTTGTGCTTGTTAGTGGAAAAAAGTACAGGGTCCATGGTAGCGTGTGTGTATGTATGGGAAGGAGGGAGGGAGGGAGGGGGCAGGAGACAACAACATGTTGCAGATACCACCGCTTGCTCGCAAGTCAGCGGGAACCAGAATTCACCGCATAAACATCACATGTCCGCACACCGTTGGACCAAAATCGAGAGAACTCCATTCCCATTTTTTCATATGATTGCAGATTCTTTGGACAACAACTGACTTTCTCAAACAGACATTTAGTAATCAAAGGTAACTTGTCTTCTCATTTGCAGAAAAACATCTGCTTTAGTACCTCATTGTCAGAGTCGTAGGTCCTTCTGTAATTTCACATCAAGACAGCTGATGCCAGAATGCTTAACACGTCTGGTTAAGAGACCGTCTGATTGACTCACGTGTACACACCAATCACAGGGTCTTGAGTTCCATAGGCAAATGTACCTAAAGCCGCAGAAGAGTCTGTTGCTAACCCCCAGTTGCTGATACTCGTGAGATTCCCACTTGCTGCTCTGCAGCCATCGCTGTTCAATCGCCAAATGCGTCATCTACCGACTGTGGTCCGCCAGTGCACGTGCATGCGCACCATTCACGTACAAGGAATCTCCTGAGCAACCATCAAGTCACAATGATGATCTTTTCTCCTCGACGTAAGTGACGATTTTCGTCACTGGAAGCGGAAAAGGGCGGGCACGAGAAAGAAGTTTGTTCCTAAGGAAAGGCTTTTTTTCCCAATCCGCACAAGCGCACGACTGTCTTGGCCGAGTACACGTATGAATGTGCCTGTGAGCTGGCTTTGGCTCGCTCCTGTTTAATGTGCGCAGCAACTCTGCTGGAAAATGGTGGGAAGAAGCCGCATTAAGACCTGCCCTAATTTTTTCCAGACGAAGAAGAACTAAGCGGGTGCGTGTGTGAGGCTTGACCCTTTCCTGAGACCTTTCTCTCGCGGCGCGGGTAAAAACTACGGTTTCTTCGCACGACCAGAGAAAGACGAAAAATAAAATTTGGGGAGTGAGTGAGCAAAGCTCTGGTGTCTGCCTCTGAGACAAATTACGCGCGCGCAAGTTCTGAGAAAACAGCAGCAGTCATGGTGTGATGATGGCCTCTGGGCAGAGGAGAAAACCCCAGAGGCTGGGGGATCACTGACTGATTAGTGATCTTCCATGAGTAAAGAAACATCAAATTGACCAATTTGAGGTAGAACTTGAGGTAGAGTTGGAGACCATAATGGTCCGGGCATTTTCCTACGCTTTCCCGCTGTCTGTAAGCTTGTCTAGGCCCACAGCAACAGGTTGCAGCTGGCATCATCCACAATTCATATTGTGGATGACCTCGGTAACTTACTTTCACGGGAGAAAGATGTAGAAATTACACCTGGATATTGGTCATTTCTCTACTGTCAAGACCTGCAAAGGTTCACAGTAGTCTGCGTAACTACCTTTGGGTAATTGGGGAGAAAGATAAAAAGAGGGGGGTATTGCGGTTTATACTTCATAGCAGTAGGCATTACTCTGGCTGCGCACAATAGTTAGATGGGGTAATTTCGAGACCCCGGACGAATTGAAGATTGGGCGCTCTCCAGAGCCACATACGCACACTACTTTTAGTAGCTGGAGGAAGGGGGGGGGGGAGCTTGATTGGACTGCCCATTAGAACGAACGACCTCTTCTTCTTCTTCCACTTCTTCTTCTCCACCTCCGTCCATGTTTTGTTTGTCGTCGAGAAATTGAGTGCCGACACAAATAGCATTTTCCACGAATTTCCCCCTGTGGAGTAATTAACCCCTTCGCTCCTGCGCATTAACGCAGGGAGAGATACCGTTGAAGCCTCGGATAGGGTCATGACCGACAAGCGAAAACACAATGGCGATCTATTGTACTACACGTACTTTGTGCCGCTGCCATAGTACTCGTACATGTACGTATGCATTACGAGCGCAATCGTATGCGCTGTACATACGAGCATACGTTTACGAGCACCTGCACACGCTCCTGCTACAAAGTTAAGTGGTGAAAGTGAACTTCTGACTTCTGTATAGGTTATTTTTTCTCTTCTCATTGTGCATACTACGTACATCGCGTACTGTACGTGCATGCGCACGCTGCACTGGAAGTAGGAGAGAGCAGCGCAACTCATACCCACATATTGTACATCGTCAGGAGCAATTCAATCCCGTCAGAGTCGATGGCGGCATCAGAAATCAGGGGAACCGTTTTTTCCTCTCCGTTTGTTCTCACACACGAGTGGAAGTCAGTCGGTTAAAAGGACTCGTGAGCCCTGCTGTATGCAGTGCAATGCAGTACCGCACGGCACAGATCATCAGTACAGTCTGTGAGTACAGTGCAGTAGTGGGTTTGGCGTCTCTCACTCACATTGGCTGGTAACAACGCACGCGGCCTCCCGCAGAGCTTCTGGGGCGCGTTCGCAGAAGCAACATTTAAACGCTCTCGCTCTCTGCCTCTTATTCTGAGCAGCAGCGACGACTCCGCCGGCACCGCCAGCACCAGCTGGGTGGAGAGGAAAACTATGGCTTGGCGTCCCTTCTAATAATACGTAATGAAGCAAGCAACGAGTGATCTATAAAGCGAGGTGGCTCCATGTTGCGTTCAGCTTTCTGGCCGTTGATGAGGCTCTCTCTACCCTCCTTTTTCTCCTTTTTGACGGCACACGCTCATGTGTGGAGAGAAAACGCGGTGCACGGGGAGGTGAGGGATGCCTGAAAAAAGTGGCCCAGCGTCGAAGGGCGGCGTTGTTGTTGGCTCACACGATCAAATCTATCGCACCACTGTGCTCGCTTGACTTTTCTCCTTCCTCGAGAAGAGATATACGACGGAAACATTTAAATAGCTTCATTTCTTTCTTGAT
>JAAUXU010007932.1_pt1 | contig 14465 bp, 9 predicted proteins | sample 7278151 | NCBI WGS metagenome assembly JAAUXU01 (sample SAMN14350113, study PRJNA611818) | marine sediment metagenome | isolation source: surface marine sediment (1.8m) | place: French Polynesia: Moorea | collected 2018-08 | reverse complement strand
GTAACTTGTTGGACGTTCATTGATATTCTTGTTTCGCTGCTCAAATGTGAGATATCAGAGCCCTCTTCGGAAAAGTGCTCAGACTCGTTGTCAGCTTGGCGTAGGTTGAACATGACAGACTAAAACAGAAAAATTTATTTATCGTACTAGGTATGGTCGACTAGATCCTGTTAATTTTAAGCAGTGTAGTACCTGTTCTAGCTGATCAGCCAAAGAAATGTACTCCTGCACGGAAGAGTTCCAAGCCTCGACAACCCGTTGGAAATCCTGTAATATGTTAGTGATTTTTCCAAGCTTAAATTATGAATGTTCAAAACGGCTATCGTGCGAATACCTGGAAGCGATCCAGTTGGCCCTGCTTTTCCTCCAGAGAGCCTCTCAGGCCGTAGCTCTTCAAGGAGTTTTCGCTCTCGGTCAGCCAGGCAATGATTTTGTCGAAAAGGTTCTCGTACTCGACCCACTGGGCGATTCTGCCGTTCAGGGCTTGGATGACGTCGGCGAAAGAAGCTTCAAGCTTGCTGAAGTCGTACCTGAAATTGGAGGGTTAAAATGTGTGCCGTACAGTTCCATTTTCCGAAGGAACCCATATATCGGTATTTTGTACTCACGTGACATTCTCGAGATCTCTTTCCATGGCCTCCTTTGCCCTCTGGGGAAGCCTGTTTTCACCGAGGGCAGCAACGCTCTTCTTCAATTTTTCAATTGCGGTCTTTCCCTCTGACATGTTTCCGCTGAGCTTGCTGACTTTGCCGAGCCTGGACTCCACTGTGGCTTTGTTTCCAGTGTAATCGGTGTAGACTTGGAGCTTGTTCCACATTTGCTTGCTCCAGTCCAGATGGTGCTTTTGCAAGTCCTGGTACTGTTGGATGTATTCTAGGGCTTCTTCCACCGAGAGGACGTTGGACCTCACCCTTTCCAAGGTTTCTCCGTACCTTTCGTTCAGGGCGTCGATCTCTCCCTGGATCTGGGCGGGGTCAGCAAGTGTATTGGCTTGAACGACCGCCGCGCCCTTTTCATTCACGGCTTCAATCACTCGTTTGTGGGATTCCACGTCGGCCAGGTCTGCCTTTAGCTTGAACAGGCGAGAGCGAGTCTCTTGGGGAGACAGCCAGTTTGTTTGCTCCTTCGAGGGAGAGTCCTGCTGTCCCGGAGAGGCCTCCAGGGTGTCCATCCACTGGCAAGCCTGCTCCAGCGCTTCCTTGTAGAGAGTCCAAGCCTGGTTCTGCTGGTCTTGCCTCTTCTTCAAGTTCTCCTCGTTCTCCTTCAGCTCTTCGTACCGTTCTCGCTGCTCTTTCAGTTGCTTTCGAATGACCTCGCGTCCCAGGCCGCTAGTGTCTGCGAAGAGCCTTTCGCCCAGGATGCCCACGTTGTTGATCTTGGACGGCATTTGCTCCATGTGGGTCGTGATGAAGCGCAGCAAGTCTGCCTTCTTGTCCAAGTCAATTGCCTTGGCAACATTTTCCATGGCTCCCTCGATTTCTGTCAGCTTCGTGTCTATCTCCCTCTTCTTATCCTCGAAGTTTTGGTGCTCCTCAACCAAGCCCTGCCACTTGGCAACAACCTCCTTGCTGAGGACGTGGAGAAGCTGATACCTGTTGCTGGCTTGGGTGATGGCTGGTTTCAGATGCTCTGCTCCGGTGTTTTGCAACAGAACGTGGGATTGATTGACGAAGTCGTCAATAGTCTTCTCGTAGTCAACGACGTCGATTCTATTCTGGTTCAAAGTCTCCAGCTGTCTCTGCTTTTCATCTAGGCTGCCCTGCAGGACCTGGTTGCGGAAGATTCCTTCGTACTTTTTGAACCACTCGGAGTGTCTCAAGACGTCGTCGTTGAACTGCTTCCACTGGCCTTGAGCCTTCTCCATGTTGATGTCAACGTCGTCGATGAGAGCGGAGTGCGTGCTCCAACTTTCTTTGACTTCTTGCAGTTCTTTCTTTAATCTCTGGGCACCTCTTGGGGAGGTGCTCTTGCAAACAGACAAGCAGAGGCTTTCCAGCTCGGCTATTTTTTTGTCGCCCAGATCTTTGTTTTCCTTCAGTTCTTTCAGCAGCGAAATCTTTTTCTCCAGGTCCTTCTTGTCTCCTGCCACATCGGAGCACTGCGTCAAAAGGTCCGACTGAGTGGAAGCAAAGTCGGTGAAGGATTTCATGACGCCGATGTACGTGGTGTGCTCCTCCACGCATGAGTGAAGCTTGTCCATGAGATCTTTCGACTTGACGCCGATGTTGTGGAAGAGCGCCTTGATGGATTCGATGTAGACTGTCAAGGAGTTGTCCTGAGTCTGGTTGACAAGGTCTCTTGCCTTGTTGCACACGGCGTCCACCAGAGAGTTATGGGTGGTAATTTCTTGATGCACGATCCTGTGGTTTTGGAGCTGCCCCTTCTTCTCCTCCAGCGAAGCTCTCAGCTCTGTATGTTCCTGCATTGCTGCCTCGATGTCCCGGAGCCACTTTGTCAGTTGCTCTTGCAGGCCGGTGAAATCAGCAAACTGCTGAAGGCAGTTGTCGAGCTTGTTGGTGGCCCCTTGCAAGTCGTCGCTGAGTTGCTCCCAAGATGATCTGAGTGCCGACAATTTCGCCCGGACAATCTCCTTTCCGTCTGGGGAGGTGTGCGAGTACAGCTTCTCCCCCTGCTCCACCATGGACTCGTACTTAGAGCACTCGTTGCTTCTCATTTCGTCCAGTTCCTCAAGATTGTTCCTTCGTTCTTGCAGCACCTTCAGATCTCCGATGACCTCGCCGTACTTGTTCAAGTCCTCGTTGATTGCCTTGATCCAAGCAGCGAATTCTTCGATTTGTTCGTCGAAGGACTGGTGTTCTTTGGCGAATCCTTCGTACTTGGCGAGGAACTCCTTCAGCGTTTTGACGACGACGACGTATCTCTGATTTAGATGAGCAACCTGAGATGGAATTTCCGAATCTTGGTCTACTTTTGTTACCGCTTCCATCATCTTGGCCAGCCTCTCCTCTTTGGCTTCGACTTCCTTCAAGGTATCTCGTAGCGTCGCGCAGTACTTTTGCTTTGAGGCAGCATCTTTCTTCATTGTGTGGTCACGCAGCACCTTTTCTTTGGATGTGAGCCACTCGCCAAATAACTCCATTTCCCTCTGCAGATCTTCCAGCTGGCCAGTAAGAGCCTGGAGCTGATCTTGGTAGTTTGATGCACGCTTCAGATGGTTTTGCCAAGAGCTTTTCAAGTTTTCCAACTCCTGCTGAATTTCTGCGCGCTGCGAAGGATCAGTCCCTGTGAGAACGTCTTGTTGTAATTCCGAACATTGTGAAAGCAGCTTGTCACAGCCTTTCTCTCCTTGCACTAATGCTCTGACTGCTTCAACTCTTTTGGCAGTTTCTCCCGTCTCAATGGGCGTGATCATTAGGAGCTCCAGGTCCTTCTCAGCGTTGGAGATCACGTCTCTGCACTTTTCCAGAGCGGCATTGTACTTCTCGTAGTTTGCAACTTGCTTCTGTATGGCATCCAATTTCTTGGCGGCTTTGTCCTTCAACTTAGAGTAGTCGGATGTTGTATCTGTCATTTTCTTGGTGACTTCAGCGTTATTGAGCGATTTTGCTTGAGCTCCAAGATTCTCCACGATGGCGGCGTGCGACAGCACGTCCTGCAAGACAGCTTTACAAGCTTGGTGAGACGCCTTCTTGTCCGCCAAAGAGATCATTTTTGGAAGGTCTTTGTCTACGGCTGCGTTCGTCGTCTGCAGCCAGGATCTCACTTGTTTGTGGTTGTCCTCGAAGGATCTCCATTTCAATGCCACAGCGTCGACAGTCTTTTGGACGTGGGTCATGTAGTCAATGTGATTCTCCCAGCTGTCCCTCATTTCCCTGATGTGGGCTCGAATGGAGTCTCTGTCTTTGGGGGCGATGTAGGCAAAAAGATTCTCTCCCGACTCGATGGCCTTCTCCAGGAGGTCATGACCGGTGGCCTTTTCTTTAAGGAGGACGTTCAACTTCTGGACTTTTTCGTCAGGGATTGGTTGGTTGGCATTTTTGGCCAGCTCCTCAAACTGCTGCAGCTTTTTCTTCGAGTCTATGAGCCACACCTCGAAGGCCTGAATCGCGTCGTTCTGGGCATCCTTGCTCGCGAAGAGGGACCCAAGCTTGTCCACCTGCTCCGACAGCGCAGACTTGGTCCCCTCGAATCTTTTCCGTAGTTGCTCCGTTTGCTGGCTGATTCTGGTCTCTGGTGATTCTTGGCAGATAGCGACGGCGACGGCGTCCACCTCGTCCACGTCCGCCTCCTTGGACTGCAGAGCAGACTGCATCTCTTGAAGTTTGGCGGACACTTCGCGAAAGTTTCCAATCTCCACTGGCTTTGAGAGCTGCTGGCGAAACTCCTCTTCCGTTTCTTTGAGCCAGGATGCAAGAGTTTCCGTTCCATTTTCGTACTTCTTCCACTTGTCCAGCATTTCAAGTAGTTTCTTTTTGACGTCTTCGGCCTTTTTCAAGAGATCTGATTTCTCTCCTGCTAGTCCCATGATAGAGCTCTGGATTTCTGGAACCTTGTCGTCTTCCACAACTTTCATCATTATATCGGCGCTCGCTTCCAAAGATCCCTTCTGCTGGCCCTTGTCGGTGAGGTGCTTGATTATTTCTTGGACGGTGTCCAGCTTGGACTCCAAACTGTACTTGTCGCTGCCCGCCTCAGGCTGGCACCAGGCTATTTTTTCCTTGTTGGAGTGGAGCTGCTTCATTTCGTCCTGCAGTAGCTCGACGTAATGTTTTTCCAGGATTCCGTAGAGAGTGGAGTTAGTCTTGCCCACTTGAGAACTCACGTTTTCGTATCTTCTTTCCAGGTTTGCGAGCTCTTTAAGCAGGACGTTGGTATCGGCAGATCCATATCTCTTTTTGATGCCCTGTATTTTCTCTTCGATTTCGGACAGCTTTTCCTCGCAGCCGTCAACGTCATCCAGGATCTTCTTCGAGGTCTCCCATCGGGCGAATATTTCTGCATCGTCTCCAGAAGTGTCGTCGCATTTGATGGCTTGCTCTCTTAATTTAGAAAGTCTGTCGAGAATCTCTTTCATGGCATCTCGGACACTCTTTGTGTTTGCTCCCAAGTCGCCCAGAGTGCTGTTGAGCTCTTTTGACAACTCTTCCGCCTCTCCCAGCTCCTTTTCTATGGCATCCGAAAGGTCCTTAAACACAGAGGGAGGGAGGTCTTTGTTGAGCTTCTGCAGCTGCTCGATCTTTTGGTCGATGCCTTTCTTCATGTTCAAGTAAGCAGGCAGCTCGTTGGTGTACTTGCTCAGCTTGATTCGGGCCAGCTCGGCGTCGGAAACATTAGACAGGGCATCCTGCATTCCTCCCTTGGCATCGGCGATCCAGTTCAGCAGCTCGTCTTTGCTCTGCTGGAGCTGTCTCCAGACCACGAGCTGAGACTCCAGGTCACTCAGTCTGGCCTTGAGGTGAACTCCCAGAAAGGTGAACCTCTGTTGCACCTCCTGCAGCTCTGCCTTGAGCGGGGTGACGTCGAACGAGGGGACGGTCTGCAGCTCCTGGATGAGCTGAGTCAGCTTCTTGTAGTAGGACTCGAACGGGTGCCTTAACTTTTTCAGAGAGTCCAATCCCTTCTTGCACATGTCGATCAGCCTCGGAATGTCCTTGGGTCCTTTGATGGCGCCCGGCTCGCAGACGGCGTCATACACGTCCTGTACCTGGCTCAGCTGGGCGTTGATCTCGTTCCTCATGGCGATGCAGTTCTCCCACCGGGAGAGGAGGGATTCGGACTTGGCTTGCTGCTCCTGCAGGAGGCTTGCAACTTTGTCCCACTTCGAGGTCGCCTCCGTCAGTGCGTCTTGCACAAGTTTGGTTTGCGATGGATCGGCCGCAATCAGCTCTTTTCCGATGGCGTGGTAAATTTCTTTCAGGGAACTTTTATCGTCGCATTCTTTCTTGACTGCAGCTACTTCTTGCGAGGCCTTTCGCAGAGCATCGATGGTGTTGTCCTTGACGTTGATTTTTTGGACCTTCTGCAGAATGATCTGGAGCCAGTCAGCCAATCTCTGCTCGGCCTCTCTGAATTCGTCCCACTTCTCGTCAAGCTTTTGTATCTGAGTTTCCTTAATGCGGACGAGGTCTTTCAGATGGACGATTTTCTGCAGAATGTCCGCCACCAGGAGAAGGATGCTCATCGGTTTTCCCCCCTGAATGACGTAAGTCTTGCTCTTGGCGGCCATCTGCTCGTCGTCAGAACCTTCTGCCTTGCGCGTTTGACATTGCACAGCTAGGTTGTCAAGCTCGGCGGTTGCTCCTTCCAAGTCTGCCGGAGAAGAGGTCTGACCTGACTCAATGGTTTGCTGCAGGTGCTTGAGACTTGCAACAGAATCTGCGTGCCAGTTCCAGAAAGAGGCCCACCTTTTCAAGGCCTGCTTCTTGTCGCTCAGGAGAACTCCAAGCTCGTTGTACTTCTTCTCCAGTTCGTCTATTGACTGCAGCGCTTCAGATCCTCCGCCTCTCTCCTGGGATTCCTTCTTGATCTTGCCCAGGGCAACTCGCTTGTCCTCGTGCTGCTGAGACAGGTCATGGCAAAGCTCGAGGCTGACGTCGATTTTGTCCGAAGGGACTTCGTTCAGGGCCTTGGTGCGGGAGCTCAGCTCTTTGAGCCAATTGCCAAAATCATCCAACTTAGACTGGAAGTCCTGCTGCACTAGAATGGCGTCAGAGAGCTCGTTTGTCCTTCGCCTTGACTCGTCAGAGAGCTTCGTCAGCCTGTCTTTCAGGGAAGAAACTCCTGCCCTCAGATTGCCAGCGCTCTCCTGGGTCAGGTTGGGAGCGACCATGTCACAGTCCTTCGAAAGATCGATAATATTCGACTGTTTCATTGTGATTTCTGTGTTCAGAGCCTTCAGCTCGTCTAGAGACTTGTTCAGAACGTTCCCTTCCAGGGTTTTCTTCTCCAGGGGCTGCTGGATCACCTTCTCCTTTTCGTCCATCCAGTCCTTCATGTCCTTGTATGATTTTTCTAGTCCCTTCCAGGAGCCCACTAGTTGCGCCATTTTCACATTCCATTGGTCGGAAGTTGTTTTGACGGCCTTCCACCTTGACATCAGAGCATCCATCTCCTCCGCCACGGAGTTGCTGCAGGACATCTTGGCTCCCTTGTCGGAAGCTGCCTTGATGGCGTCTCTCATGGAATCCACATCCCTGCCGAACCCCTGCAAAGCTGCCTGTTCTTTGAGGGCCTCCTCCAGACTGGCGGGGCGAGAGAGCCCCATTGCAATCTTGATCTCTGCCTTCTCCAACCATGGTCGCACCTTGGCAAGATCGTCTTGGTATTCCTGCCAATACTCAAGGTCTTTTGCGACGTTGGCGCTGTGTTCGTCGACGTCGACGTTCAGAGCCTCCACGTCTCTCTTCACGTCGGACACTTCTCCTCGCAGTCCAGAAGCAACCACGGATCCGTCACCATACAAGGCCTCTGCGTCTTTTTCCAAGTTTTCGAGTCGTTTCATTTTGTCTTTCACGTCTCCTTGCAGCTCTTTTGTCATTCGCACTCTGTCGTCCGGCGAAATGTCGATGGTCAGGATTTGGTCCAGTTTTGTCCTGGCAACTCCGACCCAACTCTTCAAATCTCCGAGGTTCTGATTGAAGTCAGCCCACTTGATGTTGAGGTCTTCGAGGTGCTTGATTTTATCGTCACACTCCTCAAGAAGGTTGTTCAGCTTCTTTTGCATCTCGGCCATCTATGAGGGAAATAAGAAAAAACTCATGATAATTGATAAAATAATATCTCGTGTCAAACACAAACATACCTCCTTCTCTAGCTCGGCCGTCTTTTCTTCGCCGGCCATCGAGTTGAGGGTGTCTGCGAGCTCCCGCATCTTGCCCAGGACGTCGTCCGTCGCCTTCCGGAGCTCGTCCCTCACCGCCTGCTTCCTGCCGAGATCCTCGCGCACGTCGGCCTGAGTCTCGCGAGGAATCACCCGCGCCAACTCTGCCTCCGTCTCCTCCATGAGGTCGGCCACCCTGGCGCGGTTCTCCTTGTACTCCCGCCAGGCTGCCAGGTGCTCCCTCAGGCCCTTGAGGCGCTCTGTGGTGGCTGCGTAGGCGTCCGTCCAGCCGCGCTCCAGAGCGCGCACGTCGTCGTTCAGGAACTCCGGGCAGTTGACGTCCCTCTGGAGGTCCTTGCCCCGCTGAAGCAGGCTGAGGACTTCGGGCCTTTGGCCGTCCATCTGCTGCAAGGCGGCCTCCTGACGTTCGGCTAGGGCCTCCACGGCCTCCTCCGTGTCTGGGAATTTGTCCTCTTGAGTCTGTCTCTGGAGCTCCTCGAGCACGTCAAGGACCTTCTTGGCGTCCTCTCTGAAGCCGTAGCTCCTGGAGTAAACGTCCATCTTCTGCATGGTGACCTCTATCACAGGAATCATGCTTTTGTATCTGGTGATGAGTCCCTCCAGGCGCTTCTGCTCGCTTAGTCCAGAGTCGTCGGCTCGATGGCTGACGAGCTGGTCCAATTTCTGCACCAGCCACTTCATGTCCTCCCTCCGGCCGTCCACGTCACGACACAGTTGCTAGAAAGACAATGAAATCGGTCGGCAAATATAAAAAATACAATTCACACCACAGCGAAATAAATTATAGCTCACCTGAAAGCCATCTCGCTCACTCTCGAAATCCTGAAGGGTGCTGGTGCTCTTGAACATCCTGGCCAGGCTGTCGTCCACAGAGTCCATCCACCTGACCATTTCGCTGAACTTCTTTTCGTACTCCCTCCACTGCTCTGGTATCTGTTCAAGCTGGTTGAAGATGGACCTTATTCGCCCCAGCATATCCTCCCACTGGCGGCGGCGAGCGTCTAGCACCTCTCTCAGGCTAGGATCGTCCGGTACATTCTGAGAAAAGGAGGCAGAGATTGTCCCCATCTTCTCCAGGCAGCCTTCGGCCTTGTTGACGACGTCAGACTTGTCGAAGTAGTCGACGTGATTCTGGATTATGCGGGCGACGTTCTCGCTCTTCTGGAAGGCGATGTTCTCGTCCTGGATCTGCCTCTCCACGTTTTTGACGCACTTGGAGAAACTCTCCTCCTCCAGTCGGAACGCCACTTTCATCATGTGCAAGGGAGCGAAGGCCTGAATCTCGTCCCATTTTGTCTTCACTTTTTCTACTTGACCTTCCAAGTTTGCTTTGTCGGCCTCAGAGATGAAGGGCTTCAGTTCTCCAGCAGCCAACAAATAGTTTTCTAGCAGGTGGCTGTTGTCTTTGTCGAAGAAGTGCTTGTGAAATTCGACATTTTCCTTGGAGTCGATGCTTTTTACGGCAATCATGCCCTCTGCCTCCTGAATCCAGGCCACGATGGCTTTCTCGGCTTCCAGGAAAGAGTCCCACGCTTTGATTCCTCCCAGCATGGACTGGTCGAGTTCTCTGATGGCGGCCAGTTTTTCGTTGAACTTGCCGTTTATGGCGTTCATTCTTTGGACGATGCTGCTGTTGTCGATTCCTTCTTTTCCCTCCGTGTTCTTAAGGATGCCTTGGAAGACGTTGTTTTTGCTTTGCACTAGCGCCTGCATGTTGATGGTCTTGGACAAGAATGGTTTGTGTTTGTCATACTCAACTCTCATTTCATCCTGGGTCCCCCCGTGCTTGGCAGTGGAGACGACCCGGTCCACCTCGTCGCACCATTCCAGGATCTCCTTCTCGCCCTGGTCGATTGCCTCAAGCTGCGACAGGAGGTGGTGGAAGAGCTGGATCTTTGTAGGGATCATTGAACGGATGATGACTAGATTCTCTTTCTCTTTCTTCAGCACGAACATCATGTTCTCCACTTCCTCCTGGTCCAACTCCGGGACTAGTTCTTGGAACTTTCTGGAAATGGACTTGAACGTCTCCTCCATGCCTCCGACTTCCCCATGCAGCTCGACGAGCTTGTCCAGAGTGTTCTTGATGTTATCTGACTCCACCTGCTGAGAAGTGCTGAGGAGATCTTCTGACTTTCGCAACCACTGGTCTAGCTTGTCCAGCCCCTCTTGATAATCTTTCTTTGATCTGCTGACGTCCCCGGCGTGCATGTACTTCTCCACGTAGCTGAAGAGCTGCTCCCAGTTGCTGGTCAGCAGCTGGAACTTGTCCCTGAGGTCCTGACCGACGGCGGCGTCACTGGTGGCCACGAGGAAGGCGACGGTGTCCTGCAGCTGGCTGTAGCGCTCCTTCCAGGAGCTGAGGTCGTGGAAGAACTCTTGTTGCTTGGCCTCGTCGTCCTTCTTGAGCACCTCGAAGGCCTCCACGATGTACTGCTGCAGCGGCTCGTAGTTTCCGTTCCACCGCTTCCAGTACACAAGCACCTCCTCGAGTAGCGACTGGACGCAGCGGAGCTCGGTGGAGACAGTCTTCCAGCGCTCGTCCACCTCCTCCATAAAGCGGTCCATCTGGTCGGACTCTCCCGGGGCGATGTCGCCGTCGCGCCGGTACTCGTCGCACACCTCCTTGAACTCGACGAAGGCCTTCTGGAACTCTTGGAAGATCTTGTTCTTGGACACAAAGGTGCGGTACTGGTTCATGAGCTGCTGGACCCGCTCCTCACGCCCGTACTTGACGGTCCAGTTTTTGAGCTTTGACTCGGTCAACATCAGGAAGGCAACGATGCAACACTGAAAGAAATAAAAGGAATAATATTTTTCATAATTGTCTAAAAGGAATAAAAGTCATACCTTGTGCTCCAGGTACTTGAGCCTCACAGCGCGAATGTCTGACCTCGGCCCAATGTCCTTGAGCCTCCTGGCCATGGACTCGAGCTGCACCTTTGGCACTTGGTTGACCAGCGGGCTGTGGGCGACGGCGTCCGCGAACTGCTTTTGCACCGAGTTGAGGTCGCTGAAGAAGGCCTTGTGGTCCTCTATCTTCTGGTTGAGCACCGCTGCGGCCTCCTCGTTGAGCTGCGGTGGTACGTCGTCGGCGAAGACCAGCGCCTCGCCCTGGTTGAGCCACTCGCCCACCTGACCGAACTCGCCCGGCAGCGCCGTGTCCAGCAGCCACTGCCAGTGGCGCAGCTGCGCCTCCACCTTCTGCCAGTTGGTGTCGATCTCGTCCCAGGCGGCCGGGTCGATACCCACCGCGTTGCGGCTGGTCTGGTCCTGCAACTGCCGCAGCCGCTCGTAGACCTCCCGCTTGGCGGCAGTCTCGTTGCGGAAGCGTGTGTACTCGTTGTAGTCCATTGGCGCCTGGCCCTTGGACAGGTGCAGCTGGTCGAACCAGCCGATCTTGGTCGTCAGCCAGGCGCGGAGCTCCTGGAACTGGGCCTCGATGGTGCCGAAGCGGTCGGAGCCCTGAAAAAGAGACAGAGAAGGTATCATACTGTTCCATTTCTAAATACTTCGTGTGTTTCGTACATAGAACATTCCTGGACACAGTGAGACATTTCCAAACGACGCAGAGGATGTGGGATCGGCAAAAAATTATTGTGTGGTATAATATTAAATCACTGAGTGGGGTTTGGGGAAGAAGAAGGGATCTATGCATCGGTTTGGGAGTGGAATAACAAAAGAAGCCGAGACAGGACGTGTCATGAGATTATGATGAGAATGAGAAATTCAGCAGTGGAGTGGGATGATTTTTTTAGGTCTCGTAGACGAAGCTGATCTGCCAGGGTTTTTCTGTGCTGAGAATGTTGTTCGCGGGAAAGAGAGAGGACAATAGTTTTGGCATTGTGAGAGGAAGAGTTGAAGAATGGTCGAGGTAAAGCAGCACCGGAGTGAGGGAGGAGCACCACCGCCACAGCACCCTGCTCGCTTTTCTTCGGGCAAACTCGGAAAATTACCCCGAGGCAGCAACTGATGGGCCTGGGCCTCTGGTCTGGCGCTGCGCGGCCGCCGCCGTCTCCGCCCCTCGAGGACGCAGCCGACTTTTTTCTCTTCCTCTTCCTCAGCACCACCCCTCCCCTACCGTCCAACAGGTCATCGTCCATGGGGAATCCATCAGGCCGGCTGTGCAGGAGGTCCTGTCCAAAGTGGGCCTCAAATGGACTTGCCACTTCGTCCCCGGCGACGGATCTCCTCCTGCCCAGGCTGGCTACGTCGTCAGTGCCCAGCTCCTCGTTGATTCGTCGCTGCCAGGAGTGAACCTTCACGGCAAAGTCCGCCTCCTCGTGCGCTACGAAGGACCTCCTCCTGCCGCCACCACCAAAGGTCCTTAAGGAGATTTGCTCCGGGTCTCCGGCGGCGCCCTCGCCGTTCAAGATCTCGTTGTTGGCCGCGATGCCCCTCTTCACCATTGTCATGGCCATGTGGTCCGGCTCGGGGACCGACCTCCTCCTCTGCATGGCGTGCGCGCGGCGAAGAGTTTTAGCGGGTTGGTTTAACGAATGAGACGTTGGACGGTGGGTGGGGGAGAGACGCGAAGAAGGGACTAAATAATTTTAAACTAAACGCTTATTTGCATGCAGTTGTAAGACTGTCATACGTGACGGAAGATGAAGGCTTTAAAGCTGTACTACTTGGGAATAGACAATAGAGAAATTCTTCCTGTGATCTCACCTTTCTCTGCGAGCCTTCCGGGTATCTGTGCAGGAACTGGGCGACGTATGTCATGACGGACTTCTCGTCCGGGTTCTCCACGTCGACGTCCTCCGGATCGAGGAGGCGGGTGACGCCCAGCTCCACCTCGGCCACGTAGAAGGCGGTCTCCAGGCGGGTGGTGTTCGTCTCGCGGGACATGGAGTCGATGTCCACGGAGCCTGAGTAGGAGGAGCATATTCGAATTGAGTAATTGATATGGACATTCGAAAGGAAGAAGCGCCTCCCAATGTCGCACTAGTGAAAAAAGTGCATGTGGAGAACTTCAAGACAAACGTCTACGGTAAACAGTAATATGTAGAGACAAAGTATGCAGCACGTTTTGTACACGGTATGACGTTGGTGTGTTCCAGAAACCGAGATTGCAGGAAAATACAAAGTATTCATCATGCTTAGAGAGGAAAAGTAATTATCTAACAGGACAAGAGAGAACAAAGTGCAAATTCCTCTCCCGCCTTGACGAGAAGACATGATGGAAAACCTGCTTTACCTTGATACGTCTGGGTTTCAACATTGATGCCTGCAAAAGATTGAAATAAAGTTAATTTAAGCGTTACACGATGCAAAGCAAGTTAAGCCCGGCATACAGCAAAACAGCGACGAGATGGTTTTTCTGCAGTTTCCTACCTGGCTTGATGCTGTTGACGATTCCGAGGAAGGCGTTCCCGTCCCTCCAGCTTCGGCCAAAGTCCCTGACCTCGATGCCGAACTTGTCGGTGACCTGTGCCCTGCACCACTGGAGAAGGGCCTTCTTGGCGCCCACCTTCCACTTGTCGTGCCTGCCTCCTGAGGGGGTGCTGCTGCGGTCGTCCTCCGACTCGCCCGAGGCCGCCCCGCCGGCGCGGCCGACCATGGGAGAGCCGAAGCGCTGGCCCAGCTTGGCCAGGATGCGGGTGTTCTCCTCGATCTTGAAGAAGGAGGGGGGAAGACGGATTGTAAACGAGGTGACGGGAACGAGAGCGACGTCTAAACTGAACTATCTGAACAAAGAGAACAAAATTGTGACGGGCATAAACATACAACAGGAGTACAACCTATTTTACCTAATGTTTGCTGAGCTACAATTTCGTTAAAAAGCGTGCATAACAAAATGCCGATTGAAACAATGCAACACTGATGTTTTGTACAGTATGTGAAATCTCAGTCGATAAGCTGTCTTTGATCGAGTAGCATGCAATTCTTACCACAAGAGGATCCTCACAGCGTAGCTTTTCAAATTATCCGTTTTTGTTAGTAGACGTTTGGGGAAATAGGAAGAAGGATGAATTCGAATACTCACTTGGAAGTACAGGATGATTGTCCATATGAGCCCCAGCACGACGGCCGGCCTGCCGTCCACCACATCGCTGGCGTTTATGTTGACCAATTTTATCTGGAAAATGGGAAATGCCAATATGCAATCACGTCTCAAATTATATTTATAATGGCCTTTTGTTCACTCACTCTTTTCCCCTTGAGGAACTCTAACGCCGAGTTGCAGTTGCTGAGGTAGTGCGGCCTCCTGAGCACCCTCCCGCGCTCGTGCGGCAGCCGCTCACCGGAGAGGATCTCCAGCAGCGCCAAGAGTCTGGTCCCGTCGCGGAGGTCCTCGATTAGGTCGGCGATCTTGAGCGGGGGGACTCGCTGCAAAAGGGAGGGAAGGAAATGCATCGAGGCGTTTTTCTTGAGAGGATCCATTTGTCCCTCACCTTGGACAGGTAAGAGTTGATCCAGTTGACGAAGGTCTTCTTCTGGACTCGTTCCTGTTCGTCTGCAAAAGAGGAAAGACGAGAGAGATAGAGATAAAAGCCGTTTTATATCTTGTCCCCTTGGCCAAAATGAATTGGGTTGCCAATCCCCTAAAAACGAAATGAGTTTCGAGAAAAGAATACAAAAATCGTTTTTACGAGACCATCACGTTTTGAATGATTGGCGCAAATTGTTGCCGTGCAACCAATCCAGGTGGTACAATGGG
>JAAUXU010170801.1_pt1 | contig 14467 bp, 15 predicted proteins | sample 7278151 | NCBI WGS metagenome assembly JAAUXU01 (sample SAMN14350113, study PRJNA611818) | marine sediment metagenome | isolation source: surface marine sediment (1.8m) | place: French Polynesia: Moorea | collected 2018-08 | reverse complement strand
GACTCGGGCTGTAGGGGGACTCGGGCTGTAGGGGGACTCGGGCTGTAGGGGGACTCGGGCTGTAGGGGGACTCGGGCTGTAGGGGGACTCGGGCTGTAGGGGACTCAGGCTGCTTGGCAGCCTGGTGTCCCCTGCTGAGGGCCTTTGCATGGGTCTTTGGTCCGTTTTTTGGTCTTGTTTACCGATTAATACTTCACTCTTCCCCTCTTCTCGTGCCATCTGTTGGTCACGCCTGTCATGAAGTCAACGTGATAAAAAAAACTTTACACTAGCAAATCTCATGTGCATTTAATTGCAATTTTAACTCCCCAGCGTCACTGCTCGGGTTATGGGTTCTTGCCTCCCAAAATGGGGTCAGGATCTGTCCACCCATCTAAGAAGGGCTAGGGAACAACTAAAAATGTGGCCGGGCCCATTAAAGGAATGGGAGGGGGAAAAAAGGGAGGTGGATTGTGCTTCCATTACCAGTTCAAATACGAATTTTGTGCTGCATCACTGTGCTGCAAGTACTAGTTCTGCACTCCCCAAGACCCCTGGAACAGTCAGACAAGTTAAATGCACATTGTTTTGTCATTCCTGACTGCATTTGCGAATCCAGGCCGAAATGGCCAAGTGGGACGAGCAGAGGCCAAGCAGAAACGTCTCGAGGGTCCTTTGTTAGTGTGAAAAGAGTCCCTCTTTTGTGTGCGTGCGTGCAATTGTTGCGTGCACGCGCGCATGATCCATTGATGGAGGAAAGAGAAGAAACCTTCAATTTCCAACAATGCATTTCACTTGCATGATGTGGTTTGACGTAAAAAATGTTGTGGGAAACTAAATATCCGCAACGATGAATGAAATGCAAGTGACGAAACGAGTCCAATGTCAAGTTCTCGTCCTCCACCTAAACCGTGTGAGTCAAAATAAAGGAACAGATGTAGAATGGACACATCTTCGTCAGCTCCTGGAAGAAATCAGTGACTGACACAGGCTGTGATGTCATCGAGGACAAGAAATAGTTGATCTCCCCACAACATCCGTTGAACGCAACTTCTGCTGTCATGTCATCAGTTGCAAGATAAACTTCCGCTGGTGGTCGCTGTTCTTCTACGTGGACTTCTCGTTCGGCTCGTCCGCAAGGCGTCATGGACTTCTTCGTCCGCGAGTGCGTCAAAGACGATCGCGACGTCATCATGGAGCAGAGCGTGGGCGTCTACAGTGGGCATGCAAGTGATTTTTTTTTGCTTGCCATAATTGCAATCTTTGCAACGACCGTGCTTTTCAGCAGAAGCTGGAGTGTCTGTGGGCAAAAAAGCTGAGTTATTCGCTTAGGTAAGCGAGACTTTTCTTTGCTCCGCAGGATTACCTGCCCGGCGTGTTTCACCCCTGGATCGAGGACCCGCAGAGGATCAACCTCGTCCTGGTGACGAAAGGTGCGCTCACGTGAGAAAGGACTAAGAACTCACTGATAAAATACAGTTGGGGTTTTTTTGCAAGCCCAAGAAAAGTGTTCAGACGATCCAGAATGTTTCAGAATGCTGAATCAGTCATTCACGTGCTGCAGCTGATGAGCTGGAGTACAAATCCGCCCATTTTTGGACCCACCTTATACACAGGTATCATAGAACGTGTATTTAAAAGGCTCCGGTGGCACTGAAAACTTGGCTGGCTTCGTCTCCTACTGGATCCTGGTGCCCGACGGCTCCTATTTGATGTCCCAGGCCTTGAGGATCGACCCCAAGCTGAGGGGCTCGGGAGTGGGCAGGACCTTCCTCGCCCTGACCGAAGAATACCTTCTCAAAAGACTAGGCAGAGAAGAGGTGGGCAAAGAGGCCTCAAAATCAGAGATACTTTGCGTGTTGAAGTGAAGACTGTGATGAATGATTGCGCCAAACCTGGCGCTGAGGGTTGCCTCCATGCCTACATGGGGACCAAGCTGAACTCAAGGACCTGCCACTTCTTCCCAACCTGAGCAAGGATGAGCTACTTGCGAAGAAAAAAACGTCACTTCCATTTAGGGAGGACAAAAAAGTCTGACCGAGTTGACTCTTCCACTGGTCTTCTTCGAGGAAACGGGATCCTCGACCAGAAAAACTGTTCCGCAGCAAAAAGAAGATACTTCATCGTCCTCCCGAGGTGAGCCTGGATCGCTCATAGTGTACTGTACAGTATGCATTACGTTACCTCACTCTGTGTATATGTAGGTACGCCGGTGAATAATCGAGCACCTTATTGCAATTTCCGGACTTGACCCCCTTGGTCTACACGACTCCGAAGTCTTCTCTCTTCTCCTGGAGCATCCTCACCACCGACGTGCTGACCGCTCAGAACGAACAAGACGTCAGGTTAGGTTTCTGCCCGTCACTTGTTTGCCACTGCATCGCTTTGTTCTTTAGAGACAAGTTCTTCACTGCCGTCGTGCGCTTCTTGCTCTGGGCGTCTAGTTCAGAGAGTCTTTTAACCTGTGGCTCGTCTGCTACCAGCTAGGGTTTTCCTCCGATATCAAGGGTGTTGCACAAGGAATTCGGGCTCGACAAAACTTATAACTGAATATGTGTATTGTAACTTCAAGAAGGATCACCCCGTGGACACAGCCGAAATAAACATTACAAAGGCCTGTTACACTTGTCTTGCTACTCGATCACTTAAGCGGCATGAGTGAAATTAACCCCAATAATGACGAATGGTTCAATTTCTTTCAGATCGTGGAGGTGAAAACAGCCAACATGGCTGATTTTCTCGGCAGCAGCAAAAGGACCATGGATCCTGCCAAGGGCAAGGTGTTGGAGTCCAAGAACGATTTTTACTTCAGCCTGAAGCAAGACCACACCACACTGTGCACGATCAGCAAGCAAGATTTGCAGGTCGAGATTCCCTTGGAGGAGATCACGTTGGAGTCATTGACGAAGCTATTTTTCGACCCCGATAAGGGGTCCACCGTGAGGAGCCGATTCATGGCACAGGACTATTTCACTTTGGCTTGGGTAAAGCTAACAAAGGCCTTGGCAAATGCATATGCTCAGAGCTTATGGTCCATACGTTCTAAAAGCCTATTGACACAAGAGTTCCTTAAAAGCAGCCTGTTATTTCCCACAGATACCTTTTCGAATCAGAAATGCTTCTGATGTCAGGGCAATAAGACTCCATGGCAGTCAGATCAGGATTTTCGTGGATGATCCAACTTGTCCAACGTCACTCAGTGTCTTGGGGCTGCCATTTCGGTGCGCTAAAGGAATCTGCGTAACCTTGGACGTCTTCACCGACAACAACGATGACTTCCAAGTCAGTGCAGTACGCACGCGTGAGTTGTTCAGCCCGTCCAACCGAGTCTCACTCAATTCAGGCACATGTTCGCAATGGCCTTGACCAGCTCCTGAATCGACACTGTCGTGATTTGGATGCCGTCTCGTCTCCCGACTGCATCCTCACCCTCTGTCTGTCGTGCGACAAAAGCTGCTTCTCCTGGGTGAGTCAACTGATGAAGCAGGACTTGGGCCTGGAGGTGGTCGCCGGCCTCGACTCTGCCGACGAAGAAGCCGTCAAGGCTCACCACACCTTTTTCATCATAGAAAAGAAGCTCTCTGTGAGTGATAGATAGTATAAAACATCTGATTCACGTAAAAGGCTGGCCCTCCCTCCTGTGACAAGAGGGGACATATGGAGCATTTCAAAGGAAACATTAGTTTTTGCTCGTACTGTACAGTGGAAGCCGCACATAGAGATCATGGCTATAAGAATAGACGCGGTGGAGGCCGTTCCTCTGATCCCAAACTTTCACTACAGTAACAGAATCACGGACTTCTGAGCTCAACTGATTTTGATGGCCGGTCATTGTGGCCAGTGCTGCCACAGGGTGGAATCCACCGGTTTTCTCTGTGATTGAATGGCTCTGGGTTATTTCACGGATATGAGAATCCCACGCTCACGAGGATCATTTTTCCAGGTGCCAGAGTGATTCTTACAATCATTGTCCAGAGACCGGATTTTTAAGTGAATCAATTGTTTTTCAGCTCAATGGTTTGTCAATGCCGCGAATCGTTCCCCTTTTCTCAAAACGTCCTAGAAAACACCCCCTTTTTTGACCTATTGTTTGTACAGTAAAACACCGATTTAGTCGATTTGTTTAATGAAATTTTGACTGCCTAAGAGCCGCCAATTTAGTCCATCAACAAATTTTGTCACCTCCCATTTAGTCAATTTTGAACCAACAAAAAAGGGTCTCAACGGGTTGAGAAAGAGGTGGCAAATGCCAAAAGGACAATTCACCTTGCCAAAGGAGGATTTGCAATGCCAACATCAGCAATGGCGAGAGCAAAAACAGGGAAATTGCGTAGCAAAACTGTCTCTTTGGGCTGGCAAAAAAAGGAAGATTCCCGACAAGCTTGGCTTTGGTCAAGTGAACACTGGATCAATCCGACATTGGCAAGTTGGTCAAGAAGCACAGCTGGGATTAGTCTTGTGCAGTACAGTAGTTGGTCATTTCTCAGCCCGACTGATCCGACTAAAACAGAGTCCTACTGTGGTTGGATCTCCTTGAGCAAAGTGGGCAAGAATCCTTTTTTTGGGGACCGAACCTGGAATTAGAGCAATAACAGGTCTGTTTTATCCTGTCAGACTTCAATGCGTACGTACGATAACAAGGATGTACGCACGTACGCACCAGGAGGAGGAGGAGGAGAGGAAGCCCTCTTAAGGCGTTGCCCCACTTGACCTTCACCTACCACGAGATTCCTTCCGTCAAGAGATCGACCGTGAAGATCGATTTGCTGAAAATGCTCCCTGTGTGTGTGAGATAATAAAGCCGATACCGACGGACGTTGAAACAATTGGCGTGAGCAACCGAAACTGGGTGGCAAGTTTGCTTCGTACAGGGTGACTCATCAGTGGACATGGAAACTTGACCTGGATTTCAGTAATTTGGCGGAAGAAAATTGCAGCGTTTTTGTCTCTGGCTTTTTCACCTTTTATAGCAATTTTACGGCTGCTGTTCTCAAAAATCCTAGAAATTTCACTTTTTTTGCGCTGGCATTTTGACAATGTATAAATCAAGTTTTGGGCCCCCTAACTGAGCAGATTATTATTAGGCTTTTAACTTGTACTGTTTAGCTGAGGTTCTCAACTTATTGATTAACAATAGATTGACTTATCGTCAATCTATTGCTGAGGTTCTTCACCAAGTGAAGCTTATAAGTATAGGTTAGCGTATTGTTTAATTTCTCATCCTCTTGCTCAGGACTTATTGTTCAGGCTCGTAACATTTTGCTTACTTAACAAAGAACTTATTTGTTAGGGTTTTTTCCCACTTCTTCAGACTCACCCTGTACGCTGTACGCGCAGCGGGCCTTAAAGCGCAAAGCCTTAACTTCCTCCTTGAGGAAAGGATTTAATTAAGTGCAACATTCGTCTTATTTACGGCTTAATTCGCGAAAAATTCGCACGTTTTCAGGGCCTGCTCGCTTGATGAGTGCCTCAAGATGTGGTGTGCTTCTGTATGGTCATAGAAAAGGGTTGATCTTTTCGGCTGCACGATTTATGCTCTAGTCTGGGCAAAATTAAGTTCAGTCCTGCCTTAGGTTTGTAACCTTGGCACGTATTTTGTACGTGATCTAAGCAGTCATTGTTGTTCGTTCCCCGCAGGAGAGGAGAGAACGAGACGATCAAAGCGTTGAAGGAGTTTTGCAACGACGACAACAACAAGGCAGGTCTCAGTGTGTCGTTCGGGCAACTCCTGTTCCTCCCTCAAGGCGGTGAACAACTGCTGTGCATACAAGTTCAGTGCTACCGTCACATAACCTATAGTTCCTACTGTGATGGTGGGAATATTTGCTCTGCGTCAACGCTATTGATCTTGGCTGAGAGGTTGTTACTTCTTGCATAGGACATGAGACAGCCTTTCCTAGAGTCGTCACTGAGAAGTCCATCTTGGACGTGACACACATGGGGCAGCCTCCGCGGAAGGGACAACAGTGCACTGTCCAAGATCTGAATGTGGAGGTGGTTCCAACACCGCCTTGATCGTGTCTTAATCTTTACCACTTTTATTGATGTCACATGTCATGAGTGCAATGGCACTGAACATTATGACAGTAGTAAAATATCTCTCAATATTATTTAAACTACACATGACGCAAAGTGTGTTTTCTTTCTTCAAAAGGACTTGCAATCACAAGCTAGGTTAAATCGATCACTGAGCAGCAACGTTGTTGCTCAAAGAACCACTGAAGCAGATGCAACTTTTGCGGCTACTTCATGGGCAACTTCACAGTGTTGCACATTTCATGGGCGCCCAAGAAGTGCTGGAATGCCCATTTCTTCGCTCATTAATTCGGTGGCACTACTAAACAATACTGGCACAGGGAATGGGAATGGGCAATACCGCAGTATAACCATGATGTTGGTGGGTTCTTCATATTTTTTCTTTCTTGTTTGCTTGTTTTAGTCGTAGTTCACTAGGAAGTTTTGCATCCTGCTCACTCTCCTGGCGTCCAACTGCGTGGTGAGGGTCGTGCCGAGCTCCGAGTCATCCCTCTTCATCATGGTGTGCACAGACGGACGGAACACTTCCAACGATGTCTCTGCCGGTGCCCTGGACGACGTCGAGGAGGACGAGGAGGAGGCCACGCGGTTGGTCCGGCCGGCGTTGGGACGGGGTTTTGCGCCGGCGCAGCTGGCGTTGGCGTTGGCCGGCTCGTTGGAGATGGTCCTGCATAGGTAGACGTTTTGGTGGGGGGTGGGGTCAAATTACGACTGAACTCCAGGCATTGGTCAAATTGCGCATTAAATTGGGTGATTTCCGCATCAGTGATGATTTGACATGGTCATGGTCACAGCCTCGTGGCAACGTGCATTCGGCTTTGTGCGTACCTGGTGACGACGTGCATGTGTTCGGCCATCTGTCGCAGGCCGCTGTGATAGAGTTCACGGTTGAGGCGGGCCTGGGTCAGGTACAGGAACATCTTGCGCAGGGCGAGGCCTAAAAAAGCAGAGTGCTTGCAACTCAAAGTTTGGAATACCTTGATTCAGCTCTCACCTAGCAAAATCATGAATATGCATGAGACAAGTAGCGTGATGGTGTCAGCGTGCAAGAGTCGACCGTCGTCGGAACCCGGATCCAGGCGAAAGTCGTGGCCCATCGACCCGGCCTCCGGGTGGGTCGAGCCGGAGGAGGAAGAAGAAGAGGAGGAGGGCGAGGTGGAGGGGGAGGAATCGCCGCTGATCGACCTCAGCTTACTCTTGAGATTCTGGAAGCAAAGAGAAGTTTGCACCGTCTCCACACTGCCACCAGAGACTCTTGCTTGCCTCGATCAAGTCTTCCAGTGTGGACTGCTCAGTGACCCGGGACAGCTTCTCCATGACCTCCTCCATGTCGTGGTCGCCGTCATGGTCGCCACTGAAGTACGGGAAGTCGTGGCTTCCGCCCAGGTGCTGCGGTGGCGGCTGCTGTTGCTGCTCTTCTTCTTCATGTCCCGACATCTTGATATCAGCTTGTCACCATTCAACCCATGATGGCGAACCCAAGTGACCTGGGGAAAAATATAACTCTGCACAGACTTCCTTTGTCGGTTTAATCCTCTGTGGAAAGAAAAAACTCTGCCCACAACCATAAAATTAGCAAGTTGACGACCCCATTTAGGTTTGTGGATTAAGCTCTCCCTCTCTGCCTCGTTCTTATCTACCCTCCAATCACCATAAATTTGCTCTGCGAATTTGCAGCTGGCCTGGCCAGATTTGCATGCAGAAGGGGGCAAAAAGGCAGCCTACATTGTTCGGACAAAAAAGAACCCTCCCATTGTGCGGAGAAATAAGTCCGAAAGTGAGTGTGCGTCACAAGTGCGAGCACCAGAATTGGTTCTTCTGTCCAATGAATGGAGGTTTTCCTGCCTCCTGCGGGGTCCAGATTGTAGCAGGAAGCAATTATTAAGGCCAGAAAAAAACCCCTTGACATTTAGCAGGAACCCATTTCTTCATCTTCTTCTCCTTCCCCGAGCTGAGATCGTGTCTAGACCGCCTGAGGCTGAGTTTATGCGTGTAGATTTTGCCAAGATTGCGAATTTTTTATGCCTCCTGCGACCTCTTTGATATCGATACTTTGGAGCACGCAGGAAAGAGATTTGGGGACTGCAGCAGGAAGGAGAAAAAAATTGGGGTCGTGATTCACGTCGATTACATGGGAACAGAGACCATAATTTGAAATTGGGTTTTTCGCAATCTTGATGAAGTAAATTGAGGAAGTGGCAGCTTTATTTCGCACCCAGAAGCGCAATGATCGCGTCGGTGCCAGCGAGTGGATGATGATCAATCAATTAACAGCCTGCGATGAAGCCAAAAAAAGAGTCCGCAACTTTTTATCCGTACCTTTTCGCAAGTGCAAATCGACTCATTGAGGCCTCGCCACCGCACAGCGTCGACTACTGGTCCAGGCCCAACTTTCAAGAAGGCCTTGACAGGCCCATCAACAGCAGCTGGTGAGCAAAAATGCTCCTCAACTTATCGATTATTAAGAGACAAAGGTGAGGGAAAACGCAGAGACTGAGAAGGAGGAGGCGGGCAGCGATCAAGTCCGCGCCGTCGTCGTCGTCGTCGTCGTCGTCGTCGTCAGCGGCGACGGCGGCGGTGGGAACGCTGCTCATGACATACGCATTTATGCGGAAATGAAAAATATGCGTCAATTTGCGTACATGTGAATGGCGAGGGGACGATGATAATTTATAGATCGCAGCTGCAGCAGTGGCGTTGCCAGACTTCCTCCTGCTCCAGTTGGCCACTTTTTTGCTGGGTCAGGACTCACGAGCACCTCAGGATGGCACCATTCTCCATGTCGGGGAAGGAGCAGAAGACGATCTTGTGCCATATGCTCAAATCTTCGACGGGGGTCTGACGCTGGAGCGCGTTTTGCCTCGCAATTAACGCTACGACACCTTTTTTTTCGGCCCGATTTGGTTCCTTCCTTGAGGCCCCCGGGCACAATCTGACTTTTTTCTTTTACCACCCTGTACAACTACGTAGGTGACGTTCGAGGGCCGCGAACACTTTGCTGTCAGTGATCACGGAGAGGAAGAAAGAGTTGTGTGGACTGAAGAACGAGCCCCAAAAAATGGCAGCGCCACAGACCAGAGGGGGACCACTTTAAACTTGAGCCAGATCAGGAGCATCGAGTGTCTGGAAGGGCTCATTGAGTCCAGATGAACTTGGAAATGCGCGCGCACGTCAAAATTCGCAGTCGATCTGGGCTCGAACTGGTTCGGCGACATAAATCTGCTAAGCAAACAAACCCCCCGCTCTCTGGCCGCGCAGACGCAGCCTCAGGTTCAGCCCGGGCGTAAAATGTTGTCTTCAGGCTACTTTTTTTTCTTTCCTGAGGTTCGCCTGAGATCAGGAGCTGAGACCTGTGAAACAGCAAAGCCACAAATTGCTTCTTCTTCTCCCTGTCCACTGGAATGTTCATTAGCACGAAGGAACTTTGGCTGGCGTCGTTGGGGTTGGCGTGGATGACCAAAGTCGATATTCCAGATTTGTGGACTCAGCAGTGCTCCACGATGGGCGGGAAGGCCAACGCCCTGTTCGTCGGCCACGTATACAACGAGCGCCTCTTCTGCGGGCCGTCCGAGACAGTCGCGTGTTCAGAGATCGCGATTATCTCGTCGTCATTGGGAACATTTTTAATTTGATGACTTCCTCTTATGGAGTGTCCCAGAAAAAAAGGCTCGTAGGTTTATTTAAGTACAGTAGTAATTCCATATACAGCAGTAGAGGACGCTAAATCCGACCCTGGATAGTCGGACTTGGTGATTAATTAGGCCAAATTATCAAAGTCCCAATCTTTAACGTGGCTAATGATGTTGCTTTATCGGACCAGACGTAGGACCGGACAGAAGTAGGAACTTTTTTGCAAATTTGTTGGCAAAAAAAAGAGCGGAAGAAACACCAGTCTTGCCAGAACTGCCGCGCCTTCGATACCGTGGACTTCTTCCAGCCAGTCAATGAGTTGACTACGAAGCGACGTCAGATAATGAGTTCATTGTTCTTTGGTCCCAAGTGGCCCCATTAAGTTGACTCGACTCCAGTCCCTGGTCGGTCAGCTGTGACTGTCCTGACTGATGGCAACTGATTGTGACTACACCGAACATGCACGTCCGCGGAGCTGAGGTCGGGCTGAACAGTCACAACGACGTTGTGGAGCTTAGGAAGTGCAGAGTCTTGTCGACATTTATCATTGATGACAAATCACAGATTATGGGTTAAGCTTACACCTTTAGAGCCCTTGATCACCACCCAAGGTGCACTTTGGTCTGGCTCAAGTTGAGCGTGATGACTGCCAAATGTACCGTGACTCCATCGACGCAGGACATTGTGACCAAATGCATTGATGGGCGAAATACATGACTACTCGAGATGACTACTGTACTACAGTAAGTACTGACCCTGAAGGCACAAAAGCCTTATTATGTCGGATTGTTTTGTTCTTCATTTCCGGTTGGAGCGGAAGCAAATTTTTTGGGTCATGAAAATTTGCTTGGGAATCCGCGCTGGCTGCAAATACGTGAGTCTGGCATCGTCAGTTGCTTGGCTGGCTCGTTCGATCGATCGATCGATCGATCGATCGAGCAGCCTCATTAGATGACTCTGTCAAATATCAAGGCTAAACAAAAAAACAACTTGGGCCTCATTATAATTATTAGCGTGATTATTTCTCTCTCCTGGCCTTCGGCATGACTTGATATGGTTTTTTTCAGCCCCGACGCCAGTCCAATGACACTCGACTCTCCCGCTGCGCTGCAGCTCACCTATTCACACTTTTAGGCTCATGCAGAAGTTGCGTTTGCTTTTTCTGCATGCAAATATCCAGGAAATATCCGCTGCTGCTGCAGGCCTGCAGATCTCCTCCACTTATGGGCGCAATTGGCAAGTGCAGCGCGTGCACGCAACACAGGGTGCGTCAGGAGTCAAGTGCACTCACGGTGAAAACGTCATGGGTGACCGACTGTGCCTTTTTCAGCACCCGGATCCGGGGCCCGCCGGGGTCAGGAGCCCGACTTCATGGTCTAAAGTGGACGCGTCCGCCACTTCTGCAGCCTCGGTCAAAGTGTTTGTGGTCCCCCCTTGATCACCGTGAACAAGTGCCAGTGCGTGACCCTCATTCTGACGCACCCCGTACACCCATGAAGGCCAGGGCAGCCTGCCTCATGCTCCATGAGAGTCATTTTGGGTGGGGGGCAACAATCTAGATGCTGTGCACTAAAATTTACTGCCTAAAAGTTTGGTGGAGCCTCTGAGTGAAACTCATCTTGCTTCCAAACGTCTTCGTCGTGTGGAAATCAGTTCAACCCTGAGTGATGATGTTGACCTTTGCACCGTCAAGTCTTTGCAGTGCAGTCAGTGCATTCCTGCTTCTAAGTGAATTCTAAAAGAGACATAACTTACTTTTGGTTCACGCAGTTTAGGACTGAACAGAACCGACATCACCACAAATAACTAAGCTCTACAAAAGGCACTTTTTCCTTTCAGCCAGAGAAAGAAAGAAAAAAAAAGGTCGGACGAATTTAGTTCCTGGACGCTGTTAAAACCAGCTGAAGCAGCTCTGAAAAGAGATTGTTTTTTGCTGCGGTTTTCACTTCTCCCTCCTTCCGTGACTTTATGTGCAGCCCCCAGGGAGGGACGGGGGGACATTTGAGAGGTAGAAAGAAACACTTTTATTTATTTAAAAAAGCTCCAAAGTTGCTGTCCTGCGGTTCCTTCAGCCTTGAACGACAACAATATTCGACCCTGCTGATGAGGCAGGAATTTAATCAGATCTGACTGGCATTTTGTCTGTCTGTTGTCTCTTTTTGCAGCCTTCGAGGCTTCAGCAGTCTGAGCTGAAGAATTCAGCAGGAGCCTCGGCAATTTAATTGGCATCTCAGTGCCAAAATGGCCGCGTGCTCGCGCGCTCCAGTAAGCAAAAAAAAGGGGCCCGAGTCGAATCAAGAGAGATGAGGCAATTAAGCTTTTTGTGCCTCAAGATATAGACGACATTTTGTCGTAATTGGCCTTTTTTGCTCAGTGTTTGGCCTTGAGCGGCCTTTAATACACCCGTCCCACGTCCAAAAAGGAGACAAAAAGATTGGTAGATTTGTTTCGCTATCACAGGAAGCAAAATCGTTCTGCTCAGATCCTCGTTTCACTCTTGGTGTGGACGAAAATGGCCGCGGGCTTGGATGGGCGAACTCGAGTCTCAAGTGTCTAATGATACGATGAAGAAGTTGTCTGAGAGCAACATTTGGCCGCTGGCGCAGACGCCGCTGGCGGGGCTGAAGACGAAGGCGGAGGCGACGTCGGGGACGACCAAGACGACCGTGGGCATCACGTCTATCTCCCAGCTTCCAACGGGCTCAATAACGTCGTTCTCATGTCGGGCTGGGCTCAGTCCTACACTATTATGACTAAGTAGAGGGGTCAACTTTGGCATGTTGGGGGTAGGGGTTTCACACATGATTTGCTCACATTTGGACAGGGTGGCCCAAAAGTTTCCCGTCCACTTCACATGTGACAACCGCTCTGTTGATCTGAATTATGATCTAAGGACTCTTTGTACAACTTTAGCTTTGGTGGTTGAGGTTCTTCCACCCCTTTGGTCCCTCGTTCAATTCATTCCAGATCATTATCCTAGTCTATATTATGCACATACGATTATAAAAGGTCATATGCAATTGATTGAGCTAAATATAGTGACAATCATTTTGGCTGGTTTCAATGCACTGAGAGGCACTTGTAGTATACCAGCAAGTTTTTAAGCTACAGTCTCACTGCTGGACACCATTCAGACAAGTGACCAAAAACAAAGACCATTTTCTTACATGTGAATGCTGCAACTTGAGTCATCATCTGTACTACACAGTTGCCAGAGTGCATCCAACACAGAGCCAAATGTACGTCTTAAAGTCTTGAAGCCCATGAAACTGTGAATAACTTCAGAAGAACCGAGGGTGACAGCGAACTCTTCCCACACCCAAGGGCAGCTGCAGAACACACGATTCTGTTCCCAAAAGGTGACACCTTTGCAACACTTTGTTTTAACTACAATGGGGCTGATGGATAACTTTCTCTGCTGCTTGGATTTGAAAGGTGTTCATCGAGGCTTTTGGTGAATCAACTCACTTCTTGTGACAACACCATCATCACTGAACAGCTGGCGCTGTCGAGTTTGCATTCAAAGCAGAATCACTGAAAGAGAGGTGCAAAACCAGCCATTCAAAAAAAAACACACGTTTTTGCACCCCAATCATTGCCAAAAGCTGACAATGTTGAGGCAAAATCGTGTGATCTTGTGCTTCAAGTTGGTGTAAGGAGTTCCCTCAGTGGTTCTGGAGTTGTTCAGTGGTTTATGCGTTTCAGGACATACTGAACTTGCACTGATTCTCTGACTGCGACAAAGAAGAGGTCGTTTTTGGAACCTTATTGAGTGCGTTTGGGGTTTCTTGCCCAAGATGTTGTCAGAGACTTTTTCAAAAAGGCCCTCAAAGATGTCAAGTCCTTCCAAGTGAGGCACAAACAACTGTTGAAACTTCCAAGGCTTCAGAGCAAGCTTGGAAATCCCACTTACGGACTGCTCTGCTTTGGTGTGTTGTTTAGAGTTCCACTTCATGTTTAGGTTGTCAACACCCTAACTGTCACATGCACCACACACTAAGGGCAACCTTTCTTTATTTGACAACAACTTCCATCATTACCTGTAGCAACAAACCCATAATGTCAGCTATCGTGACAAAGCATCATATTATTTTTTTTAAAGGCCACACTGTTTCCGGACTCTGCTGTCGTGGCTATGACAAACTTTAATGAACACTCTTTATTCCATTAGGCAGCCTATCAATTATGCATGCAGACTATGTAGCAAAAGGAGCGCACCGATGTAGCTCCACATTCACTTTTGGCACATCCTGTAGCACTCGAGAACCTGGGATGGAACGAGCTAGAAAGGCTCATCCATCTCCCTGCTGTTCCGGGCTCTCCTGAGCAATGAAGCCTGAGCTCACATCTTCTTCCTTGACCCCATCCTTACCTTTGCTCATCCCGCGGGTGTCCCCAGGTCTGGATCCATCAGAGAGTCACTTTTTCCTCCTTCTTATTCTGCGCGCGCACGCGCCTGTGTGAGCACTCGGACGACCAGTTAGCGACTGCCGCTGCCGACGACGACGACGGCGGCGACGACGAAGAGGGCGACGACGACGAGGGCGGAGAGCGCGGGCAACAACGCCACTGGGATGACTCTTCTACGAACGGGAGGAGGCGGAGGAGGAGGAAAAAACGCACTTTTTGTGACCTCCCTCGAGCCGAATTCATAATATCCTTCTCAAATGGAGTAATTCTCAGCTTTTAAACACACGTAGGCGAGTGCAAAAAAAGCTGAATCAGCAAGTCTTTGCTTGCAAAAACGCCTCTGGGGGGGGGGGGGGGCGCCGCCCGCGGCGCCACGGAAAGAGGGGGGGGGGGGGGGGGTGGGGGGGGGGGG
>JAAUXU010007295.1_pt1 | contig 14472 bp, 14 predicted proteins | sample 7278151 | NCBI WGS metagenome assembly JAAUXU01 (sample SAMN14350113, study PRJNA611818) | marine sediment metagenome | isolation source: surface marine sediment (1.8m) | place: French Polynesia: Moorea | collected 2018-08 | reverse complement strand
TACCACCCGGTCCATGATCTGCGTACCGCTGACCACGCGCAAGGACCGCATCGGCGTTCTTTACGTGCTCAACAAGGTCAAGGGCCAATTCAGCGAACGCGAAGCGCGCCTCTTGGAAATTCTGGCCGGACCCATCGCGATTTCGATCGAGAATGCCCGCCTCTACGGCGAGCTGCGCCAGCATGCCGACGCCCTCGAGGTCGAAAACCGGCGCCTCAAATCCGAGGTGCAGAACCGGTTCGACCTTCACGGGGTTATCGGCTCGAGCCCGTCCATGCAAAAAGTCTTCGGGCTGGTGGAAAAGGTCATCAACACCACCACTTCGGTCTTGATCCAGGGGGAGACCGGGACCGGCAAGGAGTTGATCGCCCGCGTGATCCACTACGGCGGTCCTCTCAAGGACAAACCGTTTGTGGCCGAGAACTGCGGGGCGCTGTCGGAGAATCTGCTCGAAAGCGAACTCTTCGGCCATGTCAAGGGGGCGTTCACGGGCGCGGTGACGGATAAGAAGGGGCTGTTCGAGATGGCCGACGGCGGCACCGTCTTTCTGGACGAGATCGCCGACATGCCGCCCGCCATGCAGATTAAACTGCTGCGCGTGCTCCAGGAGGGGCAGGTGCGGCCCGTGGGCAGCTCCGCCATTGTCGATGTTAACTTTCGCCTGATTGCCTCGTCCAACCGTGATCTCTACCAGGAAGTAAAAAAAGGCCATTTCCGCGACGATCTCTACTACCGCATTCAGGTATTTCCCATCGTTCTGCCGCCGTTGCGCGAGCGCAAAGAGGATATCCCGTCCCTGGCCGCTTTTTTCCTGGAGAACTGTGCCCGCAAATTCAAGGCGCCCGTCAGCCGCTTCAGCCCCACCACCCTGGACATGTTTGCGCGCTTCAACTGGCCCGGCAACATTCGCGAACTGCAAAACGAGGTCGAAAGGGCGGTTTGTCTGGCCGGCCCCGACAAGGAGATCGGGATCGACTGCCTCTCCGAGAAGATAACGGCGGTGGCCCATGAGGAGACCCTCGAGAGCGGGGCCGATCTCACCCTCCAGAAAACGGTCCAGCGCATTGAACAGAAAATGATTGTCGACGCCTTGCGCAAGTCGCGCGGCAACCGCTCCCAGGCCGCGCGCACGCTGGGACTCACGCGGCAGGGCCTGCTCAATAAAATCGGCCGCTACGGGATCGATGTCTGAAGGCCGGCGGCCTTTCAGCTGTCGATCCCACAGCCGAAGCGTGTGGACCGGTTGATCCGCAGCGACCGGCAGGCAGGATGAGGCCTATGGGAAATGAGTTGAACATCGGGGACGTGACCGCGGCCCCGGGCGAGATTCGATACGGGCGCTGGGACGCGTTCGAGCACCCCACCGGGCATGTCGAGTTCTTTCCGTTGATCGTGGCCCGGGGGCAGCACGACGGTCCATGCCTCTGGTTGACGGCCGGCGTGCACGGCTCGGAACAGGCGGGTCCCCTCGTGCTCTACGAACTGTTGACCCGCGACCTGGTGGCGCGCCTCAAGGGAACCATCGTGGCCATCCCGGCCCTGAACCCGGCAGGACTGCGAACACGCACCCGCAACCCCTACCACGCCAATGTCGACCCCAACCGGCTGTGGCCGGAGGCGAAGACCGATCGGGCGGACCACCCCGATTTCGACCCGCCAACCTCGCTGGAGCTGGCCTATCAGCGGCTCTACGCGAAGATGACCCACAGCGCGGACTACCTGATCGACTACCACAACGCCTGGATCGGGTCGTTGTCCTTCGCCCTGCGGGACCGCATTCTCTACCGCGGCGACGACCCCGAGGACCGGGACCGGGCCCAGGCGCTTTCCGATCAACTCGACGACATGCTCAAGGCCTACGGGCACACGGAGGTGACGGAATACCCGGCCGAAACCTACATCAAAGAAAATTTGCACCGGACGACATCCGGCTCCGTGCTGCAAAGGGGGCGCATCCTGGCCTTTACGGCGGAGCTGGGCACCGGAATGGCCCCGGATCCGAAAATCATCAAGGCGGCCTGCGCCGGCACGCGCAATGTCCTGCGCTGGGCCGGCATGCTGGGCGACCAGGCCGAAGCCATCGAGGACGTGCGTGTGATCCGCCCGGGCTACCCCGTGCGTCGGATGCGCACCCCGCGCGTGTCGGAGGCCTGCGTGGTGCGCCACCTCGTCCAGGCCGGCGACCGGGTGGGCAAGGGGGATGTGGTAGCCGAACTGCGGGACGTCTGGGGGCGTCCCACGGGCAACGGGGTGATTCGCTCCGGCTATGAGGGGATCGTGCTGGGCCGCTCCCATGGTGTTTTCTTCTATCCCGGGCAGCCCATTCTGGTGATGGCCGTGCGGGACGACGATGCCAGTATCGCCCCCTATCCCCGGCACTATCGTGAAAGCATGGACTGACGCCCGTTCGCGACGGCCGGCAACCGACGGCGGGGCGCCCCCGTCAGGCGGGCAGGATTCGGGTGCCGGCCCGTCCTGAAGCGGCCGGCTCGATGTCTTCCAGGGCGCAGACCACGGCCAGCGGCCCGCCGCCGCGAACGAAGGCCAAAACCGCCTCGACCTTGGGCCCCACGGTACCCGGCGGGAATTGATCGGCCCGCGCCAGGCCTTCGAGTTCGGCGACCGTCACGGTTTCCAGGAAACGCTCCCGGTCCGTCCCGTAGTCGACGGCCAAGCCGGGAACATCGGTGGCGATAACGAAGTAATCGACGCCGATGTCCCGGGCCAGACAGGCGCTCGCCAGATCCTTGTCGATGACGGCGTCTACACCGTGAAAGCGCCTCCCCTCCCGAATCACCGGAATGCCTCCGCCCCCGCAGCAGATGACGATGAAGCCCATATCGATCAGCTTTTTGATCTCGCGTTTCTCGACCACGGTGATCGGCAGGGGCGAGGCCACCACCCGCCGCCGCCCCTTGGCCGTGAGCCGTGTGGGGAAAGAGTAGACGGCGGGGTCGCCGTCGAGCACCGGCCCGATCGGCTTGGTGGGCGCGGCCAGGGCCGGGTCGTGCTCATCGACCACGACATAGCTGATGAGGGTGATGAAGGGCTGCTTGAAGTGAATGCCCATCTCCATGAGGGCCGTGTCCAGGGTCGACTCGATCATGTAGCCGATCTGGCCCTGGGTCTGCGCGACCAGTATTTCCAGGGGCAGTTGGGGCACCGTGTCGCAGCATTCCTGCTGCAGGAGGAGGTTGCCGACCTGGGGGCCGTTGCCATGGGTGATGATGACCCGGTAGTGCTGTGACAGACGGGCGATCTGCTGCATGGGGATTTTGAGGTTGGCAAACTGCTCGCGGATGGTGCCACGCTGGCCCTTGCGAATCAGGGCGTTGCCGCCCAGGGCGATCAGCAGGGTTTTGCGCGCCATCGGCCGGTGTATGCGTTCGTTCTCATCCATCGTCCCGGATCTTGTCCTTCAGGCGTCCCAACAGGACTTCTTCCAGCCGGGGACCTTGGGGCCGGTCCCGGTATTCGTAGCGCACCCGCAGGGTGGGCTTATCGATGCGCACCAGTTTGGGCAGATCGATGGGCGTGGCGCAGAGCACGAGGTCGCAGGCCGAACGATTGATGGTCGCCTCGAGATCGGCGATCTGTTCACGGCTGTAGCCCATGGCCGGCAAGACGTCGCGGACATGGGGATAGCGTGCGTAAGTCGCACGGATGCTGCCGGCGGCCGAGGACGAGGCGTCCACCAATTCGGCCGCGCCGAAGCGCCGGGCGGCGATGGCGCCGGCCCCAAACGCCATGTCGCCGTGGGTCAGGGTGGGACCGTCTTCCACCACCAGCACCTTTTTACCGCGGATGGCCTCGGGGTCGTCCACCCGGATGGCGGATTCGGCCATGACGATGTCGGCCCCGGGGGCATACGTGGCGATATTGCCCCTGACCGTTTCGATGTCTTCGGCTGCCGCGCTGTCCACCTTGTTGATCACGGCGATGTCGGCCATGATCATGTTCGTCTCCCCCGGGTAATACAGCCGTTCGTGACCGGCGCGATGGGGGTCGAAAACGACGATGTGCACGTCGGGGTAGTAAAACGGGGTGTCGTTGTTGCCGCCGTCCCAGACGATGACATCGGCTTCGCGCTCGGCGGCCTCCAGGATCTTCTTGTAATCGATCCCGGCGTAGACCACGATGCCCCGGGCCACAAGTGGTTCATATTCTTCGCGCTCCTCGATGGTGCAGTGATGGCGGTCGAAATCCTCATAGGCGGCGAAACGCTGAACCTCCTGCCGCGTCAGATCGCCATAGGGCATGGGATGACGGACGGCCACCACGCGCTGGCCCGCCTCCCGCATGATTCGGCAGACCTTGCGGGTGGTCTGGGATTTGCCGCAGCCCGTGCGCACCGCGCAGACGGCCACCACCGGCTTGCGGGCCCGCAGCATGGTGTAGGTGGCCCCGATCAAGGTGAAATCCGCTCCCTCGGCCATGGCCAGCGAGGCCTTGTGCATCACCGCGGTATGGGGGACATCGCTGTAGGCGAAGGCCACCAGGTCGATCCTGTGCTCCCGGATCAAACCCGGGAGATCGTCTTCGTGGAAGATGGGGATGCCTTCGGGGTAGAGGCTGCCGGCCAGGGCGGCGGGATAGCGGCGTCCTTCGATATCGGGGATCTGCGTGGCGGTAAAGGCCTTGACGCGGTAGCGGCCGTTATCGCGAAAATAGATATTGAAGTTGTGAAAATCCCTTCCGGCCGCGCCCATGATGATGACGTTTTCGATCATACCTGCTTCCTTCCGGTTGGCGCATGTTTTGAATGGCTGGATAGACGCCTTGAGACCAGCGCGCCTGACGTGCGGCCGACCGCGATGGCTTTGCGCCGATGAAGCGCTCGGGGTTTGTCCCGATCAGGCCAGGCCCGCCAGAAAAAGCATGATGGCATTCTGGACGTGCATGCGGTTTTCGGCTTCGGTAAAGACGATCGACGCCGGCGACTCCATGACCTCATTGGTCACCTCCAGCCCGCGCTGGGCCGGAAGGCAATGCATGAACAGGGCCTCGGGGCGGGCCGCGGCCATCAAGCGCGCGTTCACCTGAAAGGCCTCAAAATGTTTCCGGCGTTCTTCCAGTTCGTGTTTCTGCCCCATCGAGGCCCAGACGTCGGTGTAGATCACATCGGCATCCCGAACGGCCACCAGGGGTTCATGGATGATTTCGATCGTGGAATGACCGGCCTCGAGCGCCAATTGCAGTGTTGCGGCCTCGGGCTGATAGGCCGCCGGGCAGGCGCAGACAAAATGCAGCGGCAGGCGTGCGGCCAGCCGCAGCCAGGAGTGCACGACATTGTTGCCGTCGCCGACATAGACGATCTTGAGGTTGTCCAGGTGGCCGCGCGCCTCCTTGATGGTGAAGATATCGGCCATGATCTGGCAGGGGTGATTGTAGTCCGTCAGGGCGTTGATCACCGGAACGGTGGCGTAGGCGGCCAGCTCGCGGATATGCTCGTGGGCGAACAGGCGGGCCATGATCAAATCGTTGTAGCGGCTGATGATCCGGGCCACGTCCTTGACGGCCTCGCGCTTGCCGATTTCGATATCCTGGGGGTTGAGATAGACCGCATGGCCGCCCATGCGGGTGAACCCGGTCTCAAACGAGATCCGGGTGCGCGCGGATGGCTTGGCAAAGATCATGGCCAGGGTCTGGTTGGCGAACGGATGGAACGTCTCCCGGCGGCGGAATCTTTCTTTGACATCGGTGGCCAGATCGATGACCTGATGGATTTCGTCGAGGGTCAGGTCGTCCACATGGATAAAGTCGCGTTTCACGGGATGCCTCGTTGCTTAGCGGTTGATGGAGCAGCCTGGCGGAAGCGGCGCGCCGCTGCCGCACGCCCTGCTGGTCGGCGCCTCGGTGATCGCCGTTCTATCCTGCAGCGAAAATTTTAGCAATTTTTTCCAGGGCCCAGTCGATGTCATCTTTGCGGATCACCAGCGGGGGGGCGATGCGCACGATGTGTTCGTGGGTCTCCTTGCAAAGCAGACCCTGCTCCATGAGCCTCTGGCAGTAGGTCCGTGCGCCGCCGGCTTCGGGCTTGAGCTCGATGCCGAGCATGAGTCCCCGGCCGCGGATTTCGCGAATCTGTGGTGCGGCGAGGTTGCGCAGTTCGGCCAGGAAATACGCCCCCATGGCGGCTGCGTTAGCGACGAGGTCTTCCTCCACCAGCACCCTTAGCGCCGTGCGCGCCACCGCGCAGGCCAGCGGATTGCCGCCGAAGGTACTGCCGTGCTCCCCCGGGCGCAGGACATCCATGACCTCCTTGTTGGAGAGCACGGCGGAAACCGGGTAGAAACCGCCGGAAAGTGCCTTGCCCACCAGGGTCAGGTCCGCCTCGATACCCTCGTGTTCTTCGGCCAGAAGCTTGCCGGTGCGTCCCAGGCCCGTCTGAATCTCGTCCAGGATCAGCACGATGTTGTGCGCCTCGCAAAGGCGCTTGGCGCGGCGCAGATAGCCATCCGGCGGGATGATCACCCCGGCTTCGCCCTGGATCGGCTCGACCAGAAATCCGACCGTACGGGGGGTGATCGCCCGGGCGAGGGCCTCGGCGTCACCAAAGGGAATGACCTTGAATCCAGGCGTAAAGGGGCCGAAACCCCGGCGGGAGCCCTCGTCGGTACTGAATCCCACGATCGTGATGGTGCGGCCGTGGAAATTGTTGGCGCACACGATGATCTCGGCCTGATCCTCGGGAACGCCCTTGACCGTGTAACCCCATTTGCGCACGGCCTTGATGACCGTTTCGACCGCCTCGGCGCCGCTGTTCATCGGCAGGACCTTGTGGGAGTTGGTCAGTTCACAGAGCTCCTGGTAGAAAAGGGCCAGCTGGTCGTTGCGAAAGGCACGCGATGTGAGGGTCAATTTGCCGGCCTGCTCGATGAGCGCTTTCTGGATGGCCGGATGGCAGTGCCCCTGGTTGACGGCGGAATAGGCCGACAGGCAGTCCATGTAGCGACGGCCGTCAACGTCCCAGACCCAGATGCCTTCGCCACGGGCCAGTACGACGTCCAGCGGCTTGTAGTTATGGGCGCCGAGCCGGTTCTCGAGTTCGATAAAATCTTTGGTCTGCATGCCATCCCTCCCAACGGTTGGCGGTTTTGGTCATCTGGCCGGCATTTCGTTTGCGGTTAGCAGCCCGGTGGGGTGCAATGCCACACCCGACAGCCTTCGTCGCCAACCCGCAAGCGATCACGGGGCGGCAGCGACCTCGGCTTCCATGTGCCGGCTGAAGCGGCGCACGTGCGCGCGGGCCAGCCGGCGGGCTTCGTCGGCATCGCCCTTTTCAACGGCCGCCACGATGGCGCGGAGATCGCGGTAGTTTTCCTCGAGGACGGCCGAGCGTCGGAACGTGAAACGGTCGCAATAGCCCAGCATCGTTTCGTGCACCATCTTGACCACGGCCACGAACACGGGATTGCCGCTGATTTCGGCCAGGGCGGTGTGCAACTCGATATCCATTTCGACAAAGGCCATGGCATCCGGCCGCTCGCTGCGCAGACAGTCCCGGGCCCGATCCAGAATGCGCCGCAGGCGGTCGATGTCCCCGGCTCCGGCCGACCGGGCGGCCAGGGCCGTCACGTCGCCCTCGACGCAGAGACGGAACGCTTCCAGATGTGCGAGTGAAACCTGATTCTGGTGCATCAGGAGCGTCAGGACTTCGGTGGCCGGATCGATGTTGGTCTTGCGGACGACGGCACCGCCCTGAACACCGAGTTTGACCTCGATCAACCCCTTTTGCTCGAGAACGCGCAGGGCCTCCCGGACCGATGCCCGGCTGGTGGCAAACATTTCCATCAGGTTCCGCTGGGGCGGAAGCTTGTCCCCCGGTTTGAGCCGTCCCTCCAGAATGGCCGTTTGAATCTGGTGGACCAGATTCTGGAAAACACGGCTGCGCGAGGTTTTTTTGAACATGCGGATCGCTCGCCTCTAAAATGAGCCATAAATAAATATAATGGATCACCCATTATGATATTTGCACCGGCATGTCAACCTTGATGACCTCACGGCCGGTAAATCTGTGGCATGGCCCGGGAAGACGAGATTGAGGCAGGGGAGTCAGGACGCTAGACTCCTGGCCGACGGTCGGTATTCAACCGGTATCGAATCCGGCTAGCGCAGCGTCCATTGCAGGCAGCCGTTTCAACCGTTTGAGGGTCTTGCCACCTCAAGGTGCAAGATATGGGCAGGGGGGGATGACCGGCGTCAATGGCCGGCACGAACATACAGGTAGGGGACCGCAGCCTTGGCTCTGGAGCCGGTAGCGGTTGGTTGCGCTTGGCTCGCGACGGGCGCCGGCCAGAGGCCGATGCACGCCCGGTACAAACCTGGTGGAAAAATCAGGTGATAATCAGGATTTCGGGAAAATCATGCAATTTCTGCCACACCCGGCGCAGGATGATCATGGCCGGGTCGGTGGTGATTGCTTTTTCGGATACCTGGTCCATACAGGATTCAAGCAATTCGTCATTACCGGTCCAGATTTTAAATTCCTCCAGGACATAATTGGCCACCGAGTCGTAGAGACGCACAAAATCGTTTTCGGTCATTCCCGACAGGGTTGCCATTTGTTGCGGTGGTAAATCGGCTATCAACAGGTCGGCCACTTCGTCGACCGTTCGCGGCAAGCTGTGCTTGTTGGGCTTTTCGTACATGGGGTCTTCCTAATCTAAGGATTACAGAATTCGTCCTTGTTGGTTTTGACCTGCCCATAAATTTATTCAATTATAGTGCCAAGTCTCGCATTTAATTTGTGTGTATAGAATATCGAATGATTACAAAAACAAATATCATTAGGGCGAATCTTGTGCCCTGAAGAGCGCCACCAAAATGGCGATGGATGCAACAAAATTGTCGGAAAGCCGCCGGCCGTTTGACGCCCAAACGCATATGATCCCGGCCAATCCGGCTGCTTTTTCATTCGGACCGCCCATCAGAGCCGGTGGCAGCCGCCGCGGCCTGTTCCCCGCCAGCGCGTTGGTTGACGCGATGTTCATCGCACCCGAACCGCTTGCAGCGGATGACAAAAATGTAATCCGAAAACGCAAAGCGTTGGTCCGGGTCATTGATGCTATGGCGGTACTGTAAAATGGCAAGGTTGCGGGGTGAAATAAAATGGCGGCCAACGCGGGCACACCCCGCGGGTGACGCTTCCACCTCCGCCAAGGGTCCAAGCTCTTAGAAGACCTTAGGGGATGGGGCGCTGCGCGGATGGCCATGGACGCCCGCTGGGTGATACGCGCCCAAAGGCGGTTGTCAGGATTTGCGTGTCGGATCCCTTAGGCTGGCCCTGTTGATGGTGTCGTTTCCGAATTTGACGTTGATGGCGTCGAGGGCTTCGTCGACACTGTCCCAATCGCCGCTGTGACCGGACGAAGCCGCAGGAAACAAGTCCATCTGGGCCGGTGTCCAGGAGGCCACCAGATTGGAGGCGCCAACCCCGATGAGGCGAATTTTGTGCTTCAGCAGTTCGTCCTTCAGTAGACGGCAGGCTTGGTCGAACAGGACGTCGGCGGACTGGAACGGCTCCGCAACGGTCGTGCTGCGGGTAATCTGCCGAAAATCGTGGTATTTGATTTTCAGCGTCACGGTGCGGGCTTTCACGCCATGGCGGCGAAGCTGACGGCCGACGTCCTCGGCGTGGTGCAGGAGATGCTCCCGCAACCGATCGCGATCGGAAAGATCACGGGCCAGGGTCCCCTCGGAGCTGAAGGACTTGGCCTGACTCGAAGGGTTGACCGGCGTATCGTCCCGACCGCAGGCCAGCGCCGCGAGGCGGCTGCCGAACTTGCCCATATGCCGATCGAGATCCTCCGGTCGGTGGAGACGGACTTGCCCCAGCGTGTTGATCCCCAACCGGTTCAGCCTTTTGAGGGCCTTGGGTCCCACGCCCGGCACCTTGCGTATCGGGAGGCGATCGATAAAGGGCATGACCTGCTCCGGTGTGATGATCGTCATGCCGTCCGGCTTCCGGAGATCGGAGGCAATTTTGGCCAGGAAGCGGACCGGTGCGATCCCGATCGAACAGGTCAACTCAACCTCGTCCCGGACGGCTTTTTTAACGGCCGCACCCATCTCGGCGGGAGAACCGTGCAGGCGTTCACAGCCGCTGATGTCCATGTAGGCTTCGTCGATGGAAACTTTTTCGACCAGGGGCGTGAACGCCGTCAGCCGCATCATGACCCGGTGTGAGATTTCCTTGTAGCGGTGCATGCGCCCGGGAACGATGATGCCGTGGGGGCAGCGGCGGCGTGCCTCGAACATGGGCATGGCCGATCGCACACCGTAGCGGCGGGCTTCGTAGCTGGCGGTTGTCACGACCCCGCGCTGGCTGGACCCGCCCACAATGACGCATTGACCACGCAGCTCCGGACGGTCGCGCTGTTCGACCGATGCAAAGAAGGCGTCCATGTCGAGGTGAAGGATCATGTGGATAAGCCGGCGTTCGCATCCAGGCGATCGATCATGGTTTCAGGGGCAGGCTTTTTCCGAGGCGCTGCAGGCGCGCGACGATGGGCCGGTCCGCCGGTGCAAATCGGAATTGTCCCATCTGCTCCGGGGTCACCCACCGAACGGCATCGTGCGCGGTGGGTTGTAATTCCCCGTCCTCGATTTCGGCCCGGTAAACCAGCAGGCGCACGGTCATGTGATCGTAGTGGTAGTCCGCCCGGTCGAAAAAGGAGCCGATGCGGGAGTGAATCCCGAATTCCTCGTAGAGCTCACGTTGCAGACATTCCCGAGGCGTTTCGCCCGATTCGATCTTGCCGCCAGGAAATTCCCATGAACCCGCGAGCCGGTCACCCGCCGGGCGGCGGGCAATCAGAATGCGCCCCGCGTGCATCAATAGGGCGGCGGTCACGGCAACGGTTTTTGAGTTGGCGTTCATTCGTCAGCTTCGAATCGGTTGAGGCCATCACGGCTTCGGGCATTCCCATCGGCGGGAAGCATCGTTGCCTGAGATCATTTGGCGGCCTCGGCGGGCCAGGCGCCTTGAACAGGCAGTTGAAAAACACGTGCGCTTGTCCCTGCGGTGTCAGCGTCATCCGCATAAGGCGCATTCAAGCTTCCTTTGCGGCGGTTGCGCGTCGGATGCGGCCCGCTCCTATGAAGGCTAGCGGATGACGTTTGTCGACCACCATTTAAATGCCATCTCCCGCCGTAAAGCAAACCTTAAATGGCGGCCTTTTAAAATGCCTTCCCGGTCGGTGGGTTCGCAGCGCAGGAGCGCAGCGCGGCCGTCGATGCCATCACATGCCGCTGCGGGCTCTCCCGCGACCGTTGAGGGGTCTGCACCGAGCGGCTGGCAGGCGAACCTATCCGGTCTGTATCAGGATTCGCAACCGACCATGGTTTTAAGCTGCCGCTCGAATCGCCCCAGGTTGCGATCCAGGTCATGATCGGTGCGCACGTGATGTTTGGCCGCCGCACCGAGACCTCGGCGCAGGTCGTCGTCCTGAATCAGCCGTTCCAAGGCGTCGCCAAAGGTATGCGGGCGGGCCGCCGAGCATAACAGGCCGGTTTGGCCGTCCTTGACCACTTCCGAGGCGCCCCAGCGGTCAAAGGCGACGACCGGAAGGCCGCAGGCTTGCGCTTCCAGGTAGACCATGCCCAGGCCTTCCTGGATGCCCGGAAAGGCGAAGATGTCGGCGGCGCTGTAAAAACGGTACATTTCCTCCCGGGGGATCTTGCCCGCAAAGCAAGCGCTGTTGCCCAGGCTGCGGCGGGCCAGCGCCCTCAGTTGTGGGCCGCTGGCACCCTCCCCGCAGACCACCAGCCGGAAGGTCAGACCGCGGCGCCGGATCGCCTGGCAGGCGCGGATGGTTAATTCGAGCCCCTCGGTTTTCACCCCCGGGCGCAACATGGCGGCCGTCAGGATCACAGGTGTTTTGCTTACACCCCACTCTCGGCGAAGCTTCGTGCGGGCCTCGGCATCGTGCCTGAAAAGGGCCGTGTCGACCCCCGGTGCAATATAGTGAACGCGATCGTCCGGAAGCAGGCGTTTCAGATTGATTTCATCACGGCGCTTGTTGGTGAATACGGCCGCGGCCCGACCCAGCACCCAGCGGTTGATCAGAAAACCCGGCCGGGTCTTCCAGTGTCGCCTGCGCTTGGTCGAGTAGACCCCCTGGAAGATGAAATACGGTATGGGCCGGAAAAAAGTGCACAGCGCACCGAGGGCATCCGGGGCCTTGTAATAGGAATGATAGGTGAGCCACAGGTCGGGCGGTGCCAGACGCAGCTGCCGGACGATTTGCGCGGCCTCTGCCAGCAGGCGCAACCACAGCCAGGGTTTCCAGTACAGCCAGCGCACGCGCAGCCGACTGGCCAGTGTGATGCGATGGCCGCTTTGGCGTAAATGCGTGAAGAGGCCGCTGCCGATGATCAGGTCGCCGGAAGGGTTGCGGTGACCGAGGGGCTTGAACGGCATATAGAAGACAATACGCACGATTATCTCTTTTGGGCGTTCACCATGACCGATCGGCGTTTGTTCAATCGCCGGACGGGGTGCATGTCGACAGAATGAGCTTATGAAATTGGGGCGGGAAAGTAAATGTCGGCAATCGGCATTTAAAGAAGGCGCACCACGACCTCAGAGGCGGGCGTTGTGTAAATGATAGTTAACGTCTTATGGTGGATGTGATGGGTGTATATAAGTTTTAAGATGTGTGACGTTTGATTCGTGTGCGACCGAAAAAGGCGAGCATTACCATGAAGGCACCGACTGAAATCAAGACAATGTGTTCGGAAACGGTAATTGGCGTCGCTATTTTTTGGGCGAACCAATCCGCGTTTGCCGTTCCAATTAACATAAACAATAGCACCAACAACAATATGGTGAGTGTCCTTTTTTGCATTGATATATTCTCCATTCGCAGCCCTTGTTTTTTTTGTCATTAAAAACCGACGCTTAGCAATAAAAAACCATCAGCAAACAATGTGCCAACAGGTTGATAAAATCAATTAACCAGTAATATTAGTTGGTTATGAAAATTGCATTAAAAACAGGCTGGGAAAATACGAAATTGGATGGTAAAAACTGGGAAATATGTTTCATAGTGTGACATCTTTTACAGAGACGTTTTTCTGGTTTTCGATCGGGTTGAAATGCTACGGTATAATCTGGACGTCAAGTTGAACGCCAAATTAAGGAGCGGACGCGATGGCGATAAAGACGATTCTGCTGATGGCCCTGACGCTGGATGGCAAGATCGCCAAGGATTCGGATCATTTTCCGGATTGGACCGGCAAGGCGGACAAGCGGCTTTTCGTAGAGATCACCAAGGCAGCCGGCGCTTTGATCATGGGGTCCAAGACATTCGACACCATTGGCAAACCGCTGCCGGGTCGAAAAAATATCGTCATGACCCGAGACCCCCGAAGAATATCCACCTGGGACAACCTGGTCTATACGAATCTTACACCGCAAGCCCTGCTTGCCGAGCTGGAATCCGAGGGCTATCGGGAGGTTGTGCTTGCCGGTGGGACCCGCATCAACTCCATCTTTCTTCGGGCCGGTCTGATCGACGAGTTGATCGTGACGATCACGCCAATGATTTTCGGGTCCGGTATCGGCCTTTTCGAAGAGGGGATCGAAGTCGATTTGGTCTTGGAGGAATTCAGGCCGCTGGATGAAGCGCGCGTCTGCCTTCATTACCGGGTCGTCTAACAACGGGTGACATCGCCCGCGCAGGCGGAGCTTATGACGTGACCGCGAATCACCGCGATCGTAGCACTGGGTGTTCCGGGATATCGACAGGTTTTTGCAGATGGTTTCAGTCGGAAATCGTCTTTTTCAGATTGGGAAGGGTCTCCGGGCGGTCGCGGTGAACAAAACGGCTGTCACCATCCCGTGCCGTCACGTTTTCGTATACCCCGTCGTCGCGTTTGACCAATTTGGTAAAGCCCAGATCCTTGAGTTCGGAGTTGGTTTTAGGCGTGCTGATATTGGTCCGTGAAATGAGTTTGCGCACCGGCGCCCGGCAATGCGGGCATTTTTTCAGTACCGGATCGCTGATGGATTGGCGGACCTCGAAGATCTCGCCGATATCACATCCCCTGGTCTCGTGTGCGTATTCATATGTCGGCATCGGTTCGGTTGCGTCCTGAAGAAAAGCTTCGCTTCGATGGGTGTTTGCTGTATCCTGGCCTCGGATGCCACGACCTGCGGGTCTCGTGCAGCAGGCGGGCACGAACGTTGTTCATGTGCCAAATTCGGGCGCGAGCGTCAACCGTCAATCCGCATCGCCCGAAAAACTTCGCAAGGCGGCAGCTGCCGAGGGCCGGTCAACCGGGCCCAGGCGGGTACCCCCCCCCGCATCGGACAGGAAGGGGCGCGCCTGATACGCGCGCCGGGCGCGGCGCCGCGAGAAGGGATGCGTAAAAAAAACGATGCCCGCTGGCCGCAACGCTTTGGCCAATTCGGGCCCGCCGGATTCCGATCGACCGGACCGATATTAGGGGTAAGCGGGGTCCATG
>JAAUXU010005947.1_pt1 | contig 14481 bp, 11 predicted proteins | sample 7278151 | NCBI WGS metagenome assembly JAAUXU01 (sample SAMN14350113, study PRJNA611818) | marine sediment metagenome | isolation source: surface marine sediment (1.8m) | place: French Polynesia: Moorea | collected 2018-08 | reverse complement strand
CCATGGGCTCATCTTTCTCCCCGTCATACTCAGCCTTATGGGCCCTCAGCCGCCGGACGTCACGGAGAGTGACAGCAACAGGAGGAATGAAGAGTGACCAAGGAGAAAAGAAGAAAAAGACTTAAGCTCTGTGTCATATAATGAGGTTAGATACAGTAGCAATGTACTTTACTGAGAGCGCGCATATAAGTCGTACCGAAGCTCAAAACTTTTTCGTCGGCCACCGCTAAGTTCGTGTTGCCCTCGTACAATGGACTCCTCTCCCCAGGCGTTGAAGTATGCCCGTTAAGAGAGGAGTAACTTTTTCATGTTGCCACAAAAAAGGCCATTAGTCAAAACTGTTAGTGCGTCCTAGTCTTGCCTAGTCTGGCAAAGGTCACTGGCCTTGACGCGACACCCTCGTACAGCATGGACACGTGTCCGTACGAGTAGAAAGTCGTTCCTGCAAAGTTTCCTGTGTGGCAGAAGCTCTGGTTGTTGCGACTGTCCCAAGCATTAGGGTAGTTGTACCTGTGCTTGCAGTGTGAGGCACCTCAAACGCGACCTTCAGAAGTGACCAGACGGAATCACAGGCGGACTTTGTCGTCATATTAAAGTTGTAGATTGGCTGTACAACGTCATCCTGATTGCTGCCTGATTTTTTCTCACCTTTCACTAGATTTCTGCCATCTACCTTTCAACATTTTCCACCATTAGTCCTACACCCTCTGATCAATGCATCAGTATATCATAAATCAGCACCACTTAAGGATGATTTTGGACACATTGCGGTGCAATTTGGGGGGGAGAGCTGAAAAACTGGGTGCAATCACTTTTTTGGCTCCAAATCGGCCTTCAGAATGTTTCATATCGAGTTAGGACTTTTTTCTGCCATCTGCCGGGTCCGAACAAATGTCTCTGAGTGGCATTGTGAAAGCAAAGGTAAAGCCAATCGTAACAGTGGAAATAAAAGTGCTACAGCAATAAAATGTAAACCCACTCCAACAGCCTGGTCATTGGCGGCTCGTTTGCGGCTTGTCAGGAACTGACCAGCCGGCTCGTTCGAGGGCTCAAGTCAAATTTGTGGGCTCGTGACTCGGCTCGAGCGGGATATTTCGGGGATAAACTTGGACATGCACTACAAAGGCACAGTTCTTCACTAACCACACTGATCGTCAACTTTATCAGGGATAGTGCCATGAATTAGGGCTGGAGTCTCATCTGCCCATGGCTGACCTCTTCAAGGCTCCGTGGAAGTCAGGGTGACGGCGAGCAATTGGTGATAGACCCCAACGCCTTATCTAGTCAGTCTGAGATTCAGTCACTTTGATAGACTGAAAAGAAGCCCTCATGCAGTCAAGTTTTTGCTGCAAACCGAAAATTTGCCACATTAAATCCTCCGATTGAGTCAATTTTCCCTCTAGAGACGCCTCAGAGTTATTCAACCGACAGTGGCGAATGCTGCGGCCGCGAAATCAGTAAAACTGACAAGAAACCATGCATGGCGAGGGAAAAACTTGTTTGCTTGCAGTTTCTGCGTCTGTTTATGCACTCTGTTTTGATCGCCTGAAAATGCCGTCATTGCTCCTCCTGTGCAAAGGGGTCATAAAACGTCTGGTGTTGCCAAGGCGGCCAAAATATCTGAGGATTCCAGCAATCCTGGCCGCTGTGGACGTAAAGAGGGCAAGGAACAAGTGAAAGTTACAGACTTTTTCGTTAAAAAATTAAGAAACTAACGTGTATGTGGCAGCAACGCTACGAACACGATCTAAAACATTGCTATAACCCGGAAAACCTAATTTTACACACTTCTGAGGCAACTCCGATTAAGTCAACTTTAAATTTTCGACAATCATACAGACAAAGTTGGTGAGGAAGGCTTGTCGCATTTTCCCTCACTTATTCATGGCCCGCACTTGTGCGTGAAGGCATTCACGAACTCATGGCAACTATAATTGGTTTGACAGACTTTTGGGGACTTATGTTGTCAGCATCTCTTGTCACAGTACTCAACATGGAAAAAAGACCCTACACAGAACACTGCTAAGGCCTTTTTTGTCCTTCGACCTCCACTGTCAGTGACAATTCTGACATGCCGGAGTCAGTGAGTGGATGTCAGCAAGGGTCACACGAGGGCACAAGCTTGATTTGTTCTGCCTCACTCATTGTTGCATCTACGATTTTCGACGCAGAATCTTCCATGACTCAAACAGTGTCATCATGGCGTCACTGATGGAGAAAAACGCCAGAAAGCTTTTCATCCCCTCCCCCTACACACACACACACACACACACACACACACACACACACAGTCACAGATTCATCCCAGTTTGTGCCGCTCGCTCCTCGAACAAAACACAAAAAAGTCCAACAGTTGCTTTCATAGGTAGGCAGAAAACAGTCACCCTCTGTCGCCCACGTTGCGCGGGGTCTACGGCCAAAGGTACAGACGCTCCGTCACTCAGTGCTGATGCGCCGGCTTCGCACGCACGCGTGAGTGCCGTACTACAGACAGAGGACGCCGACGCTCATTTGGGAAGAGCAAATCAATGTACGTTCGTAGACACGCAATCGAGGCTCTCGCTCGAATATTTGAACGCTTCAAATCGTCAAGTGGGTGCTCGTTTGTCCCCGAGGTGGACGCTTACGTAACAATGGCCACCACCCTCATCGATCATGCGATCACGCGACCTCCCTGTCTTCCGCCCCCCACCCAAGGTTGGTCCGTACCGTGGAGGACAACTGTGTGGCTGCCGCATGATGACGCTCTCTACTGCGTGCTCGAGCCAGTCGATCCCTATGTTAGGTTACATGAATAGCGGTGCTGGAATTGAGTCCATAACGCACCCGCCTCTCGCACTCACTCGTATTTTCTCTCTCTGGCCTCCCAAGAGCGCATGCGCAAATCTCCTTTCCCCACTGAGTGACAGAACGAATGAAACTCAGTCTGCAAGGAGAAAGAGAGACGAAAAGCCGAGACTTCTTCAGTGCGTCTTGTTATATACAGTTATGCAGTCGGTTTATTGTGTGTCTTCCGCTCAGCCTCCAGAGTGAGAATGAGAGATTTCCGCTGCAGTGACTTAGGTAAAGTACACCAAAACTCCCTGAGAATCTTGTTCGCTCTCTTTCCTTCCTACGCGATACTGTGAGAAAGGGTCTTTGTGCATCATCAGCCGAGTGCACGAGCACTCAGTCAGCTGTGCTGGCTGACACAAAAAGTCACAAAGTGTCAAGTGTCATACATACGCAGATAAGAGCAGTTTTATTCACCAGCCCGAACACTCGCGCGGAGAGAGAATCTCTGCAGAAATCGTTGCTGGCGAAATTCTCATGTTGTGCTGCATTCCGATAAGTCTTACTATGCGTGTGTCCTTCTCGGTGCATGTGCACCTAACTCGCACTCGCGAGCTTGTGTAGGGCCTCCCAGAGTAGGGGCTGGCAACAACGAAAGGGAAAGCAGGCGAGGAGGGGAGGCAGACCAATGCTGTAACCATACGTACGAAGGCTTTAGAGGGGAAGTAAAAAAAACCAACGCTACACCGGACCTTAGTGATTACGCACAACCGCACGAGCGTATGAGCAATGAAGTCTATGGAACGCGATCTTGCAACGGATTGTAATAACATCTACAGTATTCACGTGGATTAAAACGTCGACAAAGCAACCATGTTGGAAGAGGAAATCTACATGGTATGGACGGAGCTCTTTGTCCACGCTGTTTAGGACGCCACCTTATACTAGTGCAACTCAGGAATGCCTCACTGAGGAAAATGCCTCAACCCAGTACCGTTGGAATCTGCAAAGTGACCAAGAGTCTTAGAATTGCACGTCACAACCCTGGGATTGCTCGGGAGGGGGGGGGGGACAAAACAGGATCACCTTTGGCCGTGCACCATCCATCCGCTTTAGTTTTCCTGCCAAGAGTGACACGTAGTCTTGATCTTTGTTTTGCGACTGTGTGCTTGAGCACCCCAGGTGTGGGACTGAAGCACGTCCTGGACTTGCACAGTACTTGTGCTCCTACCTGCTTTGCTTGCGGAAGCTCGATGCTTCTTGGCAAGGCCTACGAAAAGATGGCGCGCCAAAAAACTTGTCGCCTGCTCCCTTGTCCCACACGGTGGGCTTGGCTCCGGACTTGCAGGCAGCCATGCTTCGTCATGAGTCAAATTACGTGTCAGCGGAGTCAATGTGCTACGTACATCTGACAGATGGCCATCATTCGTTCTGTTACGCAGTACTCTGCCAGTACTTGTCGGACTAGGTACTCTTAGTCTGACCGCAATGCCTCGACATGCGCGCCCCATGTTAGTGGAGACGACGCGTATGCCTCGGAGCCACCCTGAAGCTCTGTTACTCTCCAGTGTACGTCTAACTTCTTTCAGATTGGCGGAGAAATGATCAGACCTACTACGTACTTAAGCAATTTGGTGTCTCGACGCCGGTGAAGTCATTGCTTCTCTCTGTCTCTCTGTCTCCAGGACACACGCATCACATCGCTACAAAAGATTCGAAATCTGCGTCGTTCGGAGTGACAGAACAGAAATATCTGGAGGAAGAAGTGAGTGAATTTCCCCGCCAACATGTGACGACAGGTGGGAGGTCCATCAGCATTAGTGCCTTCAGTCTGACGCTTCAGTCCAGTCATTGCTGAAGACTTTGATGGACATTTTTTTGCATGCGTTACTGCCTAAGGTACGTGGCTTGACATCCCTTTTATGTTGTGTGGACAATAAATTGCGAATCTGTCTTTAGCATCTTTTTTACGTGTGATCGTGCATTAAGTACGACTTGTGGGTAATGTAACGAGTAGGTTGTGGAGTAGTCCTAGTACAATTAGTCTTATAGCACGGGAATCACATTTGCCATTTCCATTCCACCAAGCGTCACGCCAAAAAAGCGGGGTGGTTTTTTTTTACATTTACGACTACGAGTTTTTGTGTCTGACAACGTTGCATCCATCGTACGCTAATGACTTAATTTAGTAGTTCGCACATGTGGGTTTGCATGTTATCGCCATCCATGGACCTAATGCAGTTAAACTATATATATTTACGCAGCCTGTAATGCTGCAAAGTAGCTGACATAGTATAATTGAAGGAAGCTGTGTGAAGTCTAAGGCCCCTGCCGATAAAAGAGTCAGACATTTCCATTAGAGTTTCAGTGGCAAGAGAATGACGAATATGCACTTAGCTACATATAATTTGCATGCACCGTCCTTGCAAAAGCACAGTGGGACTCGGACAAGCGGGATGCTGATGAATAGAACTGTCTGATAATTAGGATTTTTTTTCTGTTTAACTGATGTTTTGCGTAGTAGAACATTTAAGGTGAAGCTAAACCGAGGTATCATTGGATAATAGATATTTCTGGGTCTGCTAACCTCGGTATTTTGGTGCATTTGTGCAATAAAGTATTCTATGAAGGGAGAGATTGAGTTCTGGGTTTTTGAGACCAAAAGTTTGACTTCGAGACACGTGAAACAAAACAAACCAAAACGCAGGAGCAAAAGAATCTCTGCTGATCCAAAAAAAAGTCACCCTGAGGTGTTACGTTGTGGCTCTAGTGTTTCCCTGAACTGATAGGACTAAGAAAAGTCACGAATCATCATCAAAAACCTTCGGGTGCCTTCATTCAGCTGTCCCCACCCCTTATCGGCCTGTTTGGTTAAATGGGGTTTTTCCCCATGCCAAAAAACCGGTCCAATTTATCCGGATTCCACTGCAATGCCACAAGGGTGTGACAGGGAAACTGTAGTGACGAAACGAGGCTTTGCTACCTCCCTCGTTACGTCGCCGTAAACTGAAACCAACATAGTGCATTGTATATATTGCATATCAAGCGGGATTGGCATCCACAGTGTGCATATTTCATTTAGGCCCGCACACTGTCAATACGTCAGGCCTGTTCCTCAAAGACACTGATACGTCAAATGCACGAAGAGGGAAACACCCTCCACTACGGTACATGGTTACGTCATAGCTGGATGGAGTGCACTAAACAGACCTGTACTGCCATGGACACCATTCTAGACCCCTTCTTTCTCTATTTCTAGACAAAATGACACGCGCGCAAAACTCACATCGTCTCTTGTGATCTTCCACTGTATATTCCTTTGTTGTTGCTTTTTTCAGGCCACTTTGTGCTCCAGTTTACTGCGAGGGCAGACTGTGAATCACCTTCCTATCATCCAGGGGTCCGAGCTTTAAGTGCACGCGCACTCGACAAGAAAACCAAAAAGAAGGGAGGCAGGGAGGGAGGGGAGGACGAGGTGAACATACTCTCTCTCGCGCTCTCAGTCGGTTGCGTCGTCGTCGTCGTTTCATACCTACCAGGTGCTGAACGGGCGGGAAAAAAGTGAATCTCAGTCTGGCAGTAGAAGGCATGGCGTGAACACGTCCGCTCTGGTGCCTTCTTGACCGGGCCTCTCCTCAGTGTGTGGGACGTGGTGACCTCAGAACTGAGCGCACGAGTGCTTTGCACGGGACAGAGGAAGGACGACGACGACGGCGGCGACGACGACGACGACGACGAAGTGAAAGGATTGGAGAAAGAGGACGCCTTCTCGAAGAGACTCGGGTCTTCGGAGATGGAAAAGAGAAGTCGGAAAGGCAACGTCGAGAAAGAGCATAAGAAACAAAGCGAAATGGGGAGCGGCACAATGAGCAGCATGACGTTGGGCAAGAAGGAGAAGGGCAAAACCAGTGATGACAATGGCAGGGCCAACTCCACAGACAATAAGGCTAACAGCGATGCCCAGAATAAGACGCAAAAGCACACCTCCCAGAGGGAGCAGCTCGATCTGGAGAAGAAGATCTCGGAGAGCGAATTCGCGGGGCTGGAGGTCATTCCCGAGTGCTCCTTCAAGAACACCTCGGTCATCATGACGAGGACAATCGAGAATACTTTTTACAAGTAAGATTACAGTACCTGATTATCAGAAGTATCAATTTAGGAGCAACATAATTTGTACACGATTTCCCCCCACCCCCTAACTGTCATCCCTGTAGGCTTGAAAAAGGAACCTTTCAACAGTTAATGTTGCTATGTACAGATGCTGCTACCTGTACATATACGCATGGCAGCGAAAGAAATTCCACCGTCTGCTTGCTGGACTTTCTCTCCTATCCCTAGATTGCACGCCTGCAGACATTTGACATGCGAGCTAGTTTGGTCGTAATTTGGAGGGAATTGACGTCTATTTAGTGAGTACCGTTCAGGTCATTGCTGACATTGCTATGCGTCTGGACACATTAAAACGACACAGCAGCCCAGACAAAGATCGCGGTCAAATCAGCGACCAAAGTTGCTTTGAGAGGCGTGACAAAGTCTGCATATTTGCTTTTTTTGATAACGTGATCGTCCGTCATGTTCCCCATGCTCGATGCATCGCACTAGTACCGAATGCACACGGCGCCTTCACTCAAGAGGGAAATTGCCACATGTTTCGTATGACTATGGCTGCAATGATTAATTGCGCGGGGGCTTTTTTGTCTTCACCAGTTGGCGCAGTTTTTCCTCCGGCTGAGGTCTGTGTACACGGGCGGAGGGAAGAAGATCTCCTCTTCTCATAAAGCCATTGTTCAGTCGCGCGTCGTTGTTGGCAACGACGAGCCACAAGTGATGCTCCGTCATAGCGTTGGCAAAGGTCGACCCCTCGGCAGCACAGCACGAAAACATACCAACATACGAGCGTACGCAGCAGCTCACGTGTGCACGCCAACGGTTGCGTACTACCTAAACGACAGAAATATTTCGGGCCACTCCCCCCCCCTCCCCCTTCGCTCCCCTACTACAAGTACACGTGCCCAGCCACCCGCCCGGAGCCCGGTGGAGAGCCCAGAGCTGCGGGCGCGCGCGTTGTTTACGATGCGCGATGTGGTTTCGGTGCCAATGCCCTCCTCCGCTCACTCCCATCATTGGCTTCATCATCGTCGCTAGTTGATTCACCGTTTGTCCGTCTCACATGTACTACTAGGCTACGAGTGCACGGACGTGTCCACGCACGCAGGCACGCGCATGTACGAACTGTGCACACACAGAAACCAAATGCGCCTGATCAGTCATGATTATGCATTCCCATCATGCAATTTCGGCGCTCGTGGATCTCGGGCCCAGCCTTGTAGGTAGGATTCTGGGACAGGATGTTGGATTGCCACCAAATGTTGCGTTTTTGCGAAAAATTTCGCTTGTTGGAGTAATTTTCCTCCTCTCTGCGGTGTTCACATCGAGTACCGAGATGAGCTCTCCTATTTGGTCGTCGTGTGGACGGACTTTTCGGCTGTCGTTGGTGGCATCGAAGCACTCTCAGCTGAGTCCGGTGGATCTTTGCTCCACGTCACTGCCCGATTGTTATCATTGCACTACTGAAATCTTTCTGCACAGTCGTGGGCATCGGGAGAAGAACCTCCGGTCGTCGGAATAGCTTCTTCTCTTGCACGACAAATGCTGCAAGGTGCCTGGCTGTGCTTGACCTCTCTTCGTGCTTGCCATAACCGCCTTGTGCGTACTATGGGACACGGTGGCTGATGAGAACGCGAGCACGCAGGGCGAGGAGGCGGACGAGGACGCCGCGTAACTGCTAATCAGGGACTGCTCTTCCTTTGTCAGAAGACAGCAAATCGCAAGCGCGTGGATGGGTGTGCATTGTGTGCTCAGGCTGTGGAGGGGAGGGTTGAGTTGCCCAAGAAACCAGGCCTCAAATGCCCAAAATTGGTGCCTTCACAACAAAAGTTCGCCCTCAACTCGCCCAGTACAACAGAATCGTTGGGCTGGGTGAGTCGTTCGAGTGGCCGCGTTTCTCTATGACGTAACTTTTGCGAGCCTCTGCAGGTAGTATCCTCGGGTGCAGGGTCGAATCAAGGCGAACTCCAAATTTGAATCGAATGATGGCTGTTGCCAATCTTTACCATTCTTGGATAAGAAAATTATTTGAAATATCCAATTCAAATTGAATCCCAATCGAATCTTTGTAGATAGATAATAAATACAGAGAATTAGGCAAAATTGAACCTGCCTTTGGCAACCTGAGCGATGTTTCTCTTCCAAATATCCCCAGAGTAACTGCTGCCAGCCTGTTTGTCTTCTTCGTCACTGACCTTGGCGAAAAATTCTAATTGCCAAGTGTTCACGTGATCATTACAACATCAGAATCCATGACTTCGGATCTGAATCCTAGGTGAATTGCTTAAAATTGCGACCTTGAACGAACGCAGGAAAGGTTCAAATCAGGTTTGAATCTTGGTTCGCGTGAAACCAATACTAGTGTCCAATGCGTGGGGTTTTTTTTAACTGATGACACTTTGTGTCACTATAGATCCTCCTCTTTGCGCTGCTCGATCCCTTAGTACGGGGTGCCTCAATAGTCTTCTACCTCCGGTAAACGAAGCACGTCGTCAAGACTCATTTTTTAGGCAATGCCAATATGGGTGGTCACATTAAACATGGGTGCAGGGGGCAAAGAACTTGAGTCTTGACACCAACCGCGTTCAAGACTTACGTGCAATCACGTACATACGTGCCAGGTCGTCCATAAATTGTCCAGTCGTCATTGCAGAGTACGTGCATACGTCCCCGTAGGCCTCGAGCGCATGTCACAGACATAACGAGAGCTTAGGATGCGAGGATGACACTTGTATGCCCAAGATTCAATGCAGCATTGTGCATGTATCATCTCCAACATGAGTGTGATTTGCACTTTTTAGTGATTAAGCCACGTGATTGAATGGCCGCAAAATGCCAACTGACGACTGCCTGGCCTCTGCAACAACAATTGTTGTCATTCTCACAGCACGAGTGAAACAACTGCCAATTCTTTGCAGGAGACCAAAGTTAAAGACGACAGATAAGCTTTTTCTAAATTTGGCCAGCTGCTCATTTCTGAGCTTGGTCCAAGGCTCGTTTATCGTTCTCAAGCAACCACTGTCAGCTCGGAGAAAGTCTCGCCAGCGTTGGACTTGATCGCCAGCTCAATCGATGGTATCCCTACACTCTGTATGTGTGCAGAAAGTATGTACTGCAGAGATAGTTCAGATATCTCTTTGGGACGCAGCTTACAGGTCTTCAAACGCTGACTGATTTTATCACGTAGATTGTATCACTCAATGCAGAGACCAAATCTTACCATGTCGACATTTTGTGCTGCACATATACAGTGTGTCTGAAAATAAGGTTGCAAGAAAAGGAGACAGCGCGCGTTTTTTCATATTTGCGACGGCCAGAGGTCCGGACACTGTGGTTTCTGCCAAAAAAAAAAGGCGGCGACCTCGTTGACCTCGGGCGCTGCAGCCTGGAGAATGCAAACAATTTCCTCCCCCTTCACAAAAGCGCAGGAGTGCCGGATTGTGGAAGAGTTTGTCTGCTACGGGTAGCCGGGTCCAGTTTCACGCAAGTTCTTCAAGGTGCATGGGATCTTGGGGCACCAGAAGAACCAGTGTTACCATAACGCGATAGTAGAAGACTACACCGAAAATCTTCTGCCAGATGAAACTTTCCATGTCGTCGGAAATGGTCACAATGTGCCTCAAAGAGAGAAGTAGCCATTTTAATCATTGGAGGTCTAAATGAGTGCAACATAAATGTCGTCACATCTTTCAAATGAGACCTTCTCAGTCAAAGTCTGTCGAACTATGCGCAGATACAAAAGCTGTGCAACGTTGTTTTCGAACACTCCGTACTAGTCACAACCACGCATTTTCGGAAAAGGTCATCTTCTTGTGCGCCCCCCCCCGGAGCCGGACGTTGCCCAGACCATAACGTCGAATGCAGAGGACAAGCCAATTTCGTAATTCGTTTGTCTGTCTTATCGGCGGAGACCACGCGCGTGTTTGCGCGTTGAGCAGCTCCGACAGGTCCTAATAGACATGAATTATGCAGGAGCAGCACTTTACAGCTCTTGACTACACACCAAAGAGAACTGAGGAGCTCCACATCAATAGTGTGGCAGAACTATGCAAAATGGCTCGCAAACATCTATGAGGAGGGCGTCGACCTGAACTTGGACGGGTCCTTCTGTCTGCATTATTGGGCACCTAATCCCGCAGATTTGTCTTATTTACAACAGGTACAGAGCAGATAGCGTCGTGGTAAAGGGAGACGACCAGGCCTACGGTAGATGCTTCATGGACATAGAAGACTTGTTCTAGATCATCCTTCAGCCAGTCCAATCACCATGGTTCTGGAGTGGCCAGAAATGTCCGTCACCTTCATCTCATGCAATCTGTCGTTCCCCAACGTCCATGCGTCGTGCGTCAGAACAAAGCCCCCCTTGACCCCGGAAAACTTGACTGCATTGGTAACATCGGAGCTTTCGTCACTCACAGCATTTCTTTTCTGCCCCGCTGCTGAATATGCCCTGTGTCATGACCGACTTTTTCTCTCTTCCTGACCAATTCTTGGAGTCTGGTGTAGAGACTTTTGGGGCTCACCGTGAGTTCTGGCTCCGGGCTACAAAGATACTTTGCGACCCACGGACCCTCGGAGGGCGGGCAGAAAAGTTGTCTTTGACTGCCCGGACGCGTTACATAACAAAGGCGAAGAGTATCGAGTTGGATGACGTAAATGCCACAAGAATCGGAGGTGCCTGGGAAAAGACTGCAGCAGTCTGGGTTGCGGCCGTTGTGCAGTCGGCCACGGTTACAGCGAAAGTTTTTGGGAAGAGCCAATAAAAAAAGAGTTGCGTCATCATCCATCAACATTGATGAATGAAGTTGCAAGTTGGAACGACACTAAAATTTGAATTTACCGCCACTTTAGAGGCCAATTTGTGCGCATTCATCAGCGACAGATACCCTGTCTTTCCTCTCTCTGCTCTTTTACGGCTTTGGATCGATGTCTGGCAAAGTATTGGAAGAGGACTCAAGACATGACGTCGTTCATGTCTCTCCTGTATGCGTCCATCCCAGACTCCAGTCCAGTATAATATATTCGTCTACAACCATATATTCGTCCCCCACCCAGGGTCAACCCAATCAGGTTTTGCTATTAAAAAAAAGGCTTGCTCGACGGTTGCACGCAGATATGGCGAACTCTTTCCAAAAATCTATTTTTACTACGAGGGAAAAGCAAGTTTATCGTGAATGCCATGCATAATAAATGCGCAAAATGAAAGATCAACATTTTACCGATACATTGTTCAACACAAGGATCCGTCCAACTGTTGCATTTGTTAAACCTCCTCTCCCATTTGCCAAACACAAAGAAGAAGTCATTTTCGCAAAAAAAGCCTTCACGGCAGTTTTGAACTCCCCGACAGAGTCGTTCTTGTCCCCAAGCAGGGTAACTTTTTGGAGTGGGACACAGGTAAAAGTCTGCTCGGACCAAATCCGGACCGCGGGGCTCTTGTTTGAACAATCCAATTCTCTTTCTGTTGATGAACCCCATGCTGAGTTTGGACACATGAGGGTATGTAGAAGGTAGAAGGAACCCGTGGGAGTAGGGGCAGACCGCATAAGAAGGAGGTCAAGATATGGATGTGCCCTGGGCCGCAGCGTGTGGTGGGCCACAACGAAAGATGGGGCACATTTCTTGAAATTATGCCTCAGAACCTTGCAGGCCGAATGTTGCTGCACCAAAATAGTGTAAAATGCGGCATTTACGATAAGGTTGCGTCTCTCTCGTGTGTTGGTTGGGTCTGGCCAATGATGTGAACGGACATATCTAATGACTGATCGGTGAAGGTAATTAGTCAGCATTCTGCTCATCGTGCATGTAGTAGACAACAAAAAAAACAATAACGCGTTAATTAAAGGGGGAAAAACTTTTAAATCTCATCCTCTGATGACTCAACACTGTTGTTTTTGTTGGTCCTTCAAGGTTGCAGTTGAGGACTCATAAGAATGTGGAAGATGCCTCAAACCCATAAACCAACAGGTGTCTCACGGGATCGCGACCCTTTCGTTACGAGCAGCTAAACTTTGAGTTTTTCTTTGATTACGGCAAATATCTTGGTTCATGGTGCGACCGCATTCCCACCCGCCCTTTACTAATGGTGTGTATGCTCTTGGCACTCCCGCCGACGGCTCACAGAAGGATTTGAAGGCCTCCATCGGGCAGATGTGCGCTGGTGTCAGTGAGGCCAACGTCAGGGATGCCAGGACCAAGCTCTGGCCGAGGTTGGAGGCTCTTATCGGGGCTAGAAAAAGGGCCACAATTTCAAAAGTATGCATACTGCATGCAGGGTTTGAAGGGCATTGAGATTTAATGTGGTAATGTAGAAGATGAAAAGCCACATCGAAGAGGGGACCAAAGTTACAAAGAATATGAGGAGACATAAGAGACATGATGTCTCCTTAAGAGGAGACATCAGTGCATCTCATGCCCAGTGCGAAAGTTGATAACTCTTTTTTAATTTTTTTTTAAATAATGTTTTTTGATGTTTCGTCATTTTCACCTAAGGGAGATGGGGCAAGGGGAGGGGCCTCAGCCCTTCGAAGGAGATTCCAAGTAATATTGATGCTTCAAATTACAATGAATATCACCTCTTTCAGCATCAGTGATGAACAATTTGCTAAGACCATGTAAAAATCAGCGAAAAATCTCCACAGCAACAAACTGAGAATGATCGACAGTTATTATGAATCAACCTTTACGAGTGCTTCCGAACTCCGATTAAACTTTCTTTCCCTGTGTCAACAAAATCTTGTGGAGCTGTTAGTTTTGACCATGACTCATTTATTCCCACTCGCGATGTTGCAAAAGCAAAAAAACAGCCCTCGTGGGCGTATTTTGGGTTTTCGTTTCCGCAAATACGCCCATGAGCGACCGTTTGGGGCCAAAGTGAGAAGAAGGGTCGACCGCTCTGTGTCAGCCAATTTGTGCCGGATGTTTCAGCTGTGGTTAAACAGCTATGCTTAAGTTCCGTTACTCGAGGACAAAATTACATCGACAGGACAAAAATTTTGCTTCCCCTCTCAGACCTTTTAGAGCATTATTGAGTGAAAGCAAAGGAAACGAAGTGAGAAACAGGTCAACATTCAAAATGTCGCTACTTTAGTGATGTGGACAAGCAGAAGCTGCACTCTCCGCGGTTCCTCAGACGTTCAATATGACTTTATACAACATTTGTTAGGTAAATTGTCAAAAACAAGTTCACACAAGCGCCCCTACTTTTTACTCAGTCTCTTCCTTGATCAATTCAAATGCATCTATCATGCATAAAAAGTGCGGTGTTTCAGCTGGCATTTCAACTTGAATCATTGTTTTTCAAGTTCAGAAACGAAGCGTGTGAATATCTTATCTGGCAAAAAATAACCTTAGAGTAAGTCTGAATTCTGTGTGTCGTCTTTGCTCAGTTAATATACTTTTGTTTCGCAGCCGGCATCAGTCACTGTAGCGTAGCGAGAGTGTGATAACGACCCCATTGTAAGCACAAACGAGAGAGTCTAGTTGGAAAACTGAGGCCCTCGAAGGTTGGCCCATGGGCGATCTTTTGGGGGCGATGCCTGAGTATCATATCTACATGTTCCACCTCAAAATTCCATCTCAAAATGTCCCAGTGTAGCGCAT
>JAAUXU010001120.1_pt1 | contig 14484 bp, 18 predicted proteins | sample 7278151 | NCBI WGS metagenome assembly JAAUXU01 (sample SAMN14350113, study PRJNA611818) | marine sediment metagenome | isolation source: surface marine sediment (1.8m) | place: French Polynesia: Moorea | collected 2018-08 | reverse complement strand
CCCTGTCCATGTAGGCCTTGAGGATGGGTCTGCCTTCCCTCACATCCAGTCCAGCAGCAAAAGGCTGCTCCAGCTCGCAGCAGGCGAACACGTCGGCCACAGAGATCTCATCTCCGCCGGCGATGAATTGGTTCTTGCCCTCGTTCAGGAAGACTTTCTCGATCTTGTCGAGAGTTCTCTGCACCAGCCTGGTCTGTTTGGCCACTGCAGCCTCGTTCGGCTTTTCGCCCTTCATCAGGGGAGTCAACAGCGCCTTCCAGAAGTAGCCTGCGCAGTGTGCCCTGGTGTTGAGATGCTGCCAGTGCATGTACTCGTCCACGCGAGCCTGACCCAAAGGATCCCTGGGGTACCAGTGATCGGGCAACCCGTGCTTGGTGCTTAGATAACGGGCGATCGCACCCGAGTCGCGGATGCACGTGCCGTCATCTTCCTTGATAGAGGGAACCTGCCAGAGACGAAAGACGTGGCATGTGTAGTTTTTGAAGTAAGACTGGCTTACGGCAAGTCTCTCACCGTCTGCAGCGGCTGAATCTTGGAATACTCCTCCGACTGGTGTTGCATCTTCTCAAAGCTTACGATCTCCACTTGGTGGGGGATTTGCGCGGCTCTGCAAAAGATGACGAGGGCCCGGCTGGGCTGCGACATCATGTCCACGAAGAGCTTCATGACGGCGACGCTGGGGGACAGCGTGAGCGAAAGAAATGTCTTCGAGACCAGAGCTCTTCAAGTCCAGGTCTGCCAAGTGCCCCAAACAATCTTGGTCTGACTGCCGTAGCGCCACGGCCACCAGAAGTGTATTCGTACTTGGCTGTGTATTGGCCGAAGCAGCTGCTGTCCGCGGAGATAAGTCCTAGAGATGGATTGAATCACAGGTTTTGATTCAGACTTATGAATTCTGTCTAAATGTCATAAGTTACTGAATCATAAGTTGTTGAACTTATAAGTGACGTAGTTTCCATTTAAGCTCCTTAAAAGTTGTTTAAAATCCTGAGCCCGCGAGCCGGCTGGGCTGAAAAAAATCTGGCCCGCGCCAACCTTGGTTGTTCTACTGCGTCGAATCTGGACTGATAAGAGCGCGCCCTTAATTTTGACCAATGATGAATCAGAATGCAGGCAGTTTCAGTCTAATCTGACTGCTAATCGCATTTACGTCAAATTGTCCATATTGTGTTCATTTCGTCTGGACTAAGGAGGTCCAGAAAAGAGCTACTTTACCACACTCTTCATATGCTGAGAGCGGTAAAGCCGAGGTCAGGACTACTAAGGCACTATAAAATGAAAAAAACAATGCATGCACTAATATATGGGAACTGCAGTTAGTCAATCAAAGTGACGATTGGAGCGACCAGAACCGGAGCGACCGAAGCCGTCAGTGACGATCGGAGCAACCGGAGCACGATCACAGAGACCAGAGCCATCACAGTGACGATCGGAGCGACCAGCGATTGAATGTTCTTTTCTAGACCTCCTTAGTACAAATGGACAATCTAACACAATAATTATAACGGGGTAGGGCGCTTGGCACCTGGCATTTTACAAACACTCGGTCCCTGCAGCCCTCAATGTTGCCCTTGTTCCTCGGCAGCAACACTTTCGTGTTATAGTGTACTATAATGTACTGTTATCGCGGACGTGTTTGCAGCTGCAAAAGTGAAAAGATCAACATAGAGGAAAACTATTACCCTACCACTTCCGGGGTCCACACAGATGACCGTCAATCTGAGTATGTTATCACCTGAAACGTCTGCAATCGAGCTGGACCTCATCAGTCCTTCTCTAAGATCAACCTTCCTGGTGGATCATGCGATAGGGGCCAGATTTTGCCATCAGGGATGGTTGGAGATATTGGTTGACTGATCCCTCACGTTCGATGGCGTCATGTTATGGATGAAAAGAGACCGAGCGTGGATACTGACTGCTCTTTCATCCCAAACTCTGTACTGGAGGAGGACTTGCTCAGTGTTTTCCCCCAAGTCACCAAGCCTCCCTCCCGACATCTCAACCACCCTCTCCTGCAAAAAGTTGGGCGTCCTCCGCCAGGAAAAATTCAGTAAAATCATCATTTTCAATTGAAAGTGGAGGTGGCCATGGGCCAGATGCCATTTGATGCCCATTTGTTCAACCTGAGAACATTGACACATCGCAGTTTTCGTGTGACACCGGGCAGGGTGACTCTCCTAATCTTGTCCAACCTAGCGACTGCGACTGTCCAATCTAGCGGCTGCCTCAAGCTGTCAGAAGTTCAACTCTTTACCCTCTCAGTCGCTTAACTTGACTCGGACAGAGTGAATGATCCAGAGGAGTTGCAGCTTGAAAGTCTGGACTTGGTTACCGTCAACATGATGACCTTGAAGGCACTAAGACCCTTCTTCTAGAGCAATTTCAGTGATGTTCACTCAAAGTGACGGCATTTTCTTTGACTTCCATGACTTCTCCGACTCACTCATAGCAACTGCACGCCTCAGGTGCGAATGCATCCCATGAACAAATACAGCTTCTGATGTCCACTCCGCACGAATGTGAGGAATTCCTATGCTAATACCGTCTGTCACTTTGAGCCTAGGACGACTCTCATCTAGATGTCTCTTCCTCTTCTACATCCTGCGCTACCGTCTTTGTCACGGCACCAAATGAAGAATGGACCAAGAAGTTGGCTGGAGATATTGTTAGGCAATACGAGTGGAACTACCGAACATAAAACTGAACTTTCTTGTTCTCGTCATGACGAGCAAAGTGGCTGCCTGTGTGGACATCGGTCTCGTAGACGTTGGTCTACGAGTGGCTGGGCAAGATATAGAACGACATTGAGGTGCTCGTGATGATCAGGACTCGTACGCCGAGAGTGGCCGAATTAAGTGAGGTCGTGGCCAAGAGGAACCATCCCTACGATGTGGCAGAGGTCATTGGGACCTCGATCCAGCAGGGAAATCAACTCTTCTCATACTTGACTGGAAAGATGGTAACCCAGTGGAGGCAATAATAATGATGGACTTAATGATGTCATAGTGAGATATGTATTTACCAAACACCAACTGCTTGCACGTCCTCTCCCGCAGAACTCTTGTTTAACTCAAAGTTTACAGATCTTGAAGCATCTATGTGAAACAAGGGAGGTGAACTATGATCTTTCTCTTGACAGCATCGATATGAACTACCTTGTTCAGAGTTGTCCAGCGTCATGAATCCCCTATCACTCCTCCTAACCACGTTGTAGCCGAAGCGGACGTTGTTCTTGTGGAACAATCCCTGTAGCCTTGCCCAGCTGCAAAAAAGTCATGTGCAACGAGTAAGCAATGCATTTGTGTCTGACGTGGACCAAAATTTGGCATGAAGATTCTCCCATTCCTGGGGAGTTTCATTATGATATATCATGGGTAGGGGGGACCCCAAAAGGTGATATTTTTTGTATACGTAGCTCACTTTCAGAGTGGAACTGTTGGATTGATGAAGACCTAAGGCTGAATGTTCAAATCCAAAGTCCACAATTCTAAGTGATTCCAAGACAGTGGGAGATAGAGGTCAGGGTCATCGAAGTAAAGTTCTTCCTCATTCCTAAGCAAGGGGACCGAACAGGTGACCTTTGAACACATTAGGTCACGATTACGTGAGTAACATTGCAACTAAGCGTCCACGTACATTACATTCATTTTTCCATATGCATTTTTCGGACCGACGCTTTACGCACTTACCTGCGCACCCATATGTGCTTTTACGCATACTCTTTAACTTGTTAGCTTCACTTGCCTGTTACTCTGAGGCCTCGAGGAGTTGACCGATGGCCTCGATGGAGGCAGAGAAGCTGGCTGAGACTTTTGCGCCTTGTGCCACAGCCAGACCATGTAGATCATGAAGGCGGAAATCACCAACACGGTAGACACAAACAGTCCCAGTGATATCCATCCAAACCTGCGTGGATCTAAAATGCATGGAAAGTGTAAGGACGCGTACTTTTGCACCACATGGACTCTGCGTGCATGATCCGCGAGTGGATTCTCGGAGCTGGGAATTTTGCACAGCACGATTGTTCTTTACCTGAACAGTCAAAGTCTTCTACATTCAGTTCTTTGATAGGTAGGTCTCTCAGCTGTTCTGGACTGTAACAGACCGTGAAGTCAGACCAGACGATGTCGGTCGTGTCCCTGACTTCTGCCATCCATGACAAATCGCAGTCGCACCTGTTTTGCATGAAATGTGCGCATTGCTACGATAGTTCTGCTTCTGCTTGCTGACGATACCTCCATGGATTGCCTTCCAGATGAATGGTATCCAAATCTGACCAGACAAAGAGGCTAGATGACAGAAATTGCAGTCCGTTGTTGCCCAGGTACACATTTGCGACTCGGTTGGGACTATTCGAAACGTTGGCATGATGATCCTTCTGCAGAAGTGTATAGTACCAATGATTACTTACAATTCGACTTGGAAGTTGTTGTAGAATGCATAAGGATCAATATAGACGAGATTCTTGTTGTTCTGCATTTCCAAAGTGTCCAAGCTCTCGAGATCATGGAACGCCAGCGCCTCAACCTGCTCCAAGAACGCCAGGTTGTTCAAAAGAAGGGTGCGCAGAGTGAAGAGGCCGTGAAACGCGTGATTTGGGATGATTTCAAGCAAAGTCTCGGTCAGGTCCAGAAATTCCAGCGACGTCCGGACAGCGTAAATCTGGGTCAGTGGAACTGTGTTCAGCGGATTGCGGTGAAGCCTCAGCTCAAGGAGCTCAGTGTTGTTGTCAAAGATATCCAGGGGTAGAAATGAAAGGGAGCAATTTGACAGATCCAAGTAAGACAGACGCCTCAAGGTATGTAAATGCAGCGGGTCCCCATGGACGCCTGCAACGTGTCGTAGTACCTTGTTTATGTTCCCGATGTGCGTACTCAAATATGATGACGAAAACACTTACATACCTAAGGGATTCGAAGATATATCCAGTCTCTTAAGACCGGGAATGGGGAGAAGCCATTCGGATTGAACAGCGGTTAGGAAATTGTGAGATAAATCGAGACTCTCGAGTTCTCGCAAGGCGGCGAAGGCGGACGTGCTCAAGTTACTCAGCCTGTTGTGGGCCAGGTTAAGGCTTCGCAGTGCGTCGAGATTGGCAAAGGAGCCTTCTTTTATCTCTTCTATGCTGTTTCTGGAGAGGTCGAGCGTCCTCACACTTCCTGGCCAAGTGATGGAGTCACTGACGCTAACTATCTCGTTCCTGGAGAAGTCGATGTCAGTGGTGCTGTCAGGCAGCAGGAGGTCGGAGCTGAGTTGCTCAATTCCCCTTCCTCTGCAAACGAGCGTCTCCGGCGGGCAGTCGCATACGAAGCCCAGCTGGTTGTTGTCCAGGCACAGATTAGAGTAGGAATCGGCGTCTTTCACGTAGGACCAGGCCGGTGCAGACGCAGATGCAGCCGAAGTCGCCGTTAGCCACGCTACCACGGTACACAGGAACTTCTTGGACACTGCCATGCTCTTTTTTTTGCTTTTTGCTCCAGGCGAAGCTCATTAGCGGTCATACCGCAAGCTGCGGTGTCATGGGCGATAAGAAATGTCAATAAAGTCATCTATCCTGGTCTGCTGACGTCCCGAGTCCTTTGATGTGCGGCGAGTTTCAGCATGACAAATGTTATATTCTGCACCGACTACTGAGGTACAAAAGATGCAAACACCTTCAGATTCGCACTACTGGTGCACGCGAAGCTTGGCCAGCGAGATAAATCTTGGCAGCAGCATCCGCGTGGGCAAGTACTTCTTTCGAATAATATTAGCATACAGCAACAGAGGAAACTGCAGGAATCCTGTTCGACTCAGATCGCATCGAATCGCCTCACATGTTGCTCTCCCGCCGCAATCGCTCAGAGTAGGTGCGAGACACGAGGTTGAAGGAGTCCATGTAGCGATCCATGCACATGGCTACGCATTTCTGCAAGTGTACGAACGTGATCAAGAGCAGACGCGGCAGACGTACAATGGGACAGACCTGTTCTGAGTTACCAAGCGAAGTGCCTGGACTGGTGATGCATTTCTTGAAGCACTTATCCGTGACTTTCTGCAACAGAACGAACAGTATAGTAAGCGGAATTCCCGAAAATTTAAGGTGGAGTCCCACATTACCGAGAGGAGTTCCTGCATGTTGGCCAGCGCCACCTGAGCTTGCACAGTCCGCATAAGCTCGTCCTTCTGCTGTGGGGTCATACCAGATATCCCATTAGAATCCATCATGCAGTCCGAGAAGGGTTCCGGCCTAGTCCTCCCGGAGAGTTTGTTTTGATTCGAAAAAGAATCAGCTGAAGTTACTCAGAGTGCCCATTTTGTTCACGCCTCCCCCCCTTCGAGTTCCTGCTGATCTCGGACTTCAGAACAGGGTGCGCAGATGTCACGCTAATATTCCAAAAAGGATTAGAGAGCGGACTCTAGATTTCTTTGACGACAGGCGAGGCGTTCAATGACGATCTCTGTATGTACGTAACGGAGAAGACGTCCAAGTTGGACTCTTCAACATAAACTGACTTTTAAACATCACCTCAAACAGTGTAGTGAAGTACATTCGATGAGCTAGTGGTAGTGCTTGTAGAGCGAAATCGACCATTCTGCCCTTAAAACCGTTAAAGTTGAGACTTTTTAGGATCACATTGGATTGTATCCATGCAGTTGTATTAGTGGGAGTAATGTAAATCGATAATGCATGCTTCTACATGAACACCCTTTGCTCTGCAGTCCTCTTTTCGTCCTCTTCTTACATCAATGTGACTTCAAGAATGTGTCACAGAAAAAAAATTACAAGCTGAATGCATCAATTTCGTTGCGTTCGCATGAACCATACGTTTGAATTTGGCGCGCTCTAAACAGGAATGACTGAATTGTTCAATGATTCTATAAGCAGTCGTAAGGATAAGTTAGACCGCAGTGGGGAAAGAAATCAGCTTCTAGGGTTACACGCAGTTTGATAGTGATGGCTCTGAAGGTCACCCTTGGACAGTGAATGACTTTAGTTAACCTTATCGTGTTCCGTTGACTTGGTAGGTGATGGTTTTTGTATCTTCAGTTGGATCGCGAGCATTGGAAGACATGGTGAGGAGAGAACACCTACAACATTTCTAATACTACCTGCAACCTACGATCTACAACAAGTTTTCACTCCAGATGTTACAAGCCTGGTTTCTGTCACTCACTTTGGCCGTCGTCTTCGTTGCCCTGATCATATGGATCGTGTTTGTCACTTCCAGGAAAAGATCCGGAAGAAGAGCGAGTAAGTGCAGTTGACACGCTGTTCATTGTCCCCTTGACACGCTGGGGGTTGGGTTGATCAGTTGAAAAACTGAACTCGTATTGTGCGCCCTAGTCTTGGTCGTTGGTTCCTCCGAACAGGAGTTCCTGACCTTATTGCGGTCCTCGCCTGACGCCCCCAAGAAAAGGTTTAGCCTTGCTCTCAGAGACGCCAACGTCCACGCTGTTGAGATCCATCAGTTCGAGCACAACCATGGCAAAACAGTGGTAACCACATTGGGTTTGGACGAGCTATCACTCAGTTCTAAGATTGCTTCTCTCGCCTCAAAGGACACTGAGGTGTCCCTGCTGATGCTGGCAAGCCTGTACGATAGCGAGAACGGCCTCAAGGCCCTGCTGGAGGCTGGAGCTGATCCTATGTTCCAGAATGGTCAGGTGAGAACGTGGAAAGAATGTATTTAATGCTGATATATCTTAATTTGTTTTTTAAAAACTAGTGGGGTTTCTAACTGAACTCCAGTTTGGGACTGAAAAATTGTCTTTTTTTATAGAATACAATCAGTGCCCCTGATTTGTAGGAAAAATTTATTTCTTAGCTGGATGCAGCCACGCAAAAATGGCCTTTGCACCTTACATAATTCATATTCATACGATATATGTTATATGATGGATTATATATATATATATGTATGTATATGTCTTTGACGTCAGCTAGACGAATCTAACTTCATGGCAGCAATCACCAGTTCATAGCTGTTTCTGCGACATTTTCGATGACTCCAATTTCTGCCAGAAACCGTCCACGTTTAAGTTGTTTTTTCGTACAGGAGAGTCTCAAAAAAACCGGCCCCAAATTATATTCATTTCTTGAAAAAAAGTTGCTATTATTTTCACGATTGTTTAAGGCACACGAATGAAACTGACCTTCATGACCTTAGAAGTGTCAAGAAATATTGACTACTTTAGTCATTTTTTCCAGATGATATTTTCTTTCATGCCATCGACTTTTGTAATCTTTTTTGAGTGCCCATAGAGGCTTACGTATGTAGAGCCATAGTGCTCATCGAAGCTTAGTGGAAAATGCGTGAAAAAAGACCGTTTTTCTTTTAGACATTTTAGACCCCCATTTTTCGAAAAGCAGATGTCCAAAGTAGGTCGAGTGGAAAAGGACTTTTTTTTTTAAAAAAAATGCTAAAATTTTTTTACTATACTCCGTACACTTGTACGTACAATCTTCTATTTCTAGGGTTTCACGGTGCTCCACTCGTTCGCCGACCGCGGGCAATGGAAGATGAGCAGGATAGTGTTTGAGTCACTTTCCGAGGACAAGAAGGATAAATTCATTAATCACGGAAATAGCAAGGCCGTTGACTTCGGGGATGAGGAGTTCGACTTCTTGGACATCATAGAGGCTAACGATAGCACCACTTTCATGTTGAAGGATACCCTTAAGACCAGAGAGGTCGAGGTCAACGCCAAGACGTTCTTTCGGACTCCCGAAGGAGAACTTAGCGTAAGACGAGATGTGACCACCAGTTCATATCACCCAAGCACCTTCCAATGTTCTGTAGCCCACAACGTACTCCTTACTGATGTACGGGGCTCACTTGCAGAATGAGAAAGCTTTTAAGGCCATTCTGGACGCTGGTGCGGATCCACTCTGGAGGAATAATCGAGGAACAACTGTTCTGGCCGTAAAAACTTTACCATCTTAATGCAATTCATTTCTGCAGTATAATGCACTATTTTGTGCTCCAGTTTCTGGCCCAGAGAGGCCGCCTCGACATGGCTCAGACTCTCCTAACCTATGTACCGGAGGACAAGAGACTGACTTTCATTAATCAAGGAAACATTGACGGTGGGACAAGAAGCTTGCACATTGAAAGTTGTTTTTATTGAGCTACATATACTGCTTAGGTTGGACTCCCTTGCACTCGGCGATGGAGAACACCAACTGGACGTTTGCAAACTGGCTCGTGGAGAAGGGAGCCGACGTCAACGCCAAGATGTATACAGGTGGACACGAAAAAAAAAACACAAATATGCAGATATATACAAATATGTCACAATTTCGATCAATCATGCCGTTGCAGGCTGGTCTGTCCTGCACGTTGCTGCAAAGAAGGATCATCTTGATGCTGAGATGATGCTGAGATCCAACGGTGCCGACTCCAGTGTTGAGGCCTCCCATAGAATTTTTGGGAATGGTGTAAGGTCCGGAGAGGTGAACCAATTGGTCAAGAGGATTATGGATCAGAAAGGTGAGTCTTCCATGAAAGAGCTGTATCATTAATTCAGTTTGTTCTACCGTTCAGTTCGCGATGTCGCTGATATGCACGACGCCATTAAAGAGTCCCTGGAGGCTCGGGCGAAGGGCAAAAAGGTCCTCGTGGCCATCATGAGCTTCGTAGACTTTGGGGACAACGAGCTGGAAGAAAGTAATTTCTACGTTGCACCGATGGAGGCTGACTGGAGCTGTAATTGACAAGGCCCGATCTATTTGCTTTCACAGAGCAGTTGAGCTTGCCCACAAGGGAGGGCGGTCATATGGACGACTTTACCCTGAAGAGGGCCTTTAGCGACAGCATCGATTGCGACGTCATGATCTTCGACAACTCAGGCCAGAAGAAGAACCGGACCAGCTATGAGAAATTCATCGAGAAAGTTCGGGTGAGTGGATAAATGACAACAATCGATTCCGTCATACGACTGTTGCATATTTTTTAACTTTTGAAACTTTCTTGCTTCACGTAGCGCAAGGTCTCCATAGGTGATTACGGTGTTCTATTTTGCATCGTCTCCTCTCACGGCGGACAAGACAAGAATGGGCAGTTCTTCTGGGTCAGAAATTGCATATAAAATTTACGTGAGCTTTTAGAAAGCTTTTTATAATGCAGGACGAAGAGAGAAAGAAGATCTACTTCCGCCAGCATCTCGTGCAAAAGTTCTCCGTAGAGTGCTGTTCCGCCATGGAGAACGTGGTTGCCATCTTCTTGCCCAACTTCTGTAGGATTTTCGACGGCAGCGACGTCGACAACGAAGAGGACATCACTGATGTCAGGTGGACCAAGAAAGAAGGTGAGACATCATTCATGAGTACGAATTAGTGATAAGCGAAGTGCCTATTTTCAGCTCCCCATTTAGTCATCCAAGTCACCACGGATGGGAACCCCTCGTTCCACTCCAGGGTCAGCGGATCCGTGCCCCTCATTGCCCTTAAGTACGTCCTGAGAAAGTACCAAGCGAGGCTGTCAGTCCAGGTGAGTTGACACTAATTTACTTTTTTAACAGACGTCATGTTGATGTCATTCGTTTCAGGATCTCATTGTCCAAGCTGATAAAGAGATACTTTCCAAGTACCCTGTCACCTATGAGGGTGAGACCTACTACCAGGGGTTTGTGCTGGAGAGATCTGCGACCATGACAGATAAGATCTTCTTCAAAAAGAAGTCTTAAAGTCACCTTGGTGATATGGCGAAAAGTTGGAAACAAACGAACACAACACTCAAACTTATACCTAAGTCACACTGCCGATGAGACTGCCATAGGGCGAAGAAGAAGCTTTGTTCAAAAACGTTTGTGGCATTGAACGCGACTCAGTACAATGGAGACCCCTCAGCAAGCCATTTCTGCAAGAGTGTTCTTCTACATGACCTTGTGCTGCTGCGTGCATCCTTGCGGTCCTTGAAAATGTGTTGGACACGCTGCAGAAGTTGCCACTGATATGGAATCTGCACCTTAAATCAGTCATAGAGACATTGTCACGCAAAATGGTGCAAATCGTCACAACTTTGCTCTGCCCATTTTGGTGCTTGAGCACTCAAAGTGCAGCAACAACTAGGGAGGGCAAGGTCAAAGTGCATCATGAAGCCTCCATGCTGTAAAAAGGGTACTTTTAATCAAAAATACGTTCAAGTTGCCAAAATAAGATCTCTGCGTTGTCAACGACAACCGTGCAACCTGTGACAGATTTTGCTCAACCATCCGTAAAAGCTTACGAACATGCGTAATCGTGTAGGGATTGACTGCGAGAGTCCCACCCGAGGTACGAGTGGTGGGGCTGGTACATCACTCCCCTCAATGTGTACCGCCGATAGCCCCGCCCGGTACAGCGATTAGCTGCACGCTTCTGCAGTTACCAGTCAGGAGCACGTCTCCCACCCGGCGTTTCGTGGACGCCTCGCTGCACCTGGGGATGTAACGTGGAAGCACCACAAATGAGCAAGTCTCAGCTAATCGCAAACCGATATTGTGGCTTTTCTTCCGCGGCATCACTGTCCTCTTGATGGTTCAGTGACCCCCCTAGTCCCAAGAAAGTTTGGCTATCCTAACAATACGTATAGATGATAAAATTCATGTTCAAAAAGGTACTTTCTACGAAAAATGATGAGGATGCGGCTGGAGTTCTTGACGTGGATATGGAAATTTCCGGCAGAGCATGGAGAAACATACTGTACAGTAACATCTTTATTGAAGTTTACTCATTGCTATACAGTGTGCAAACAAAGATTTTTTGATACCATCATCCTTCTCTTCTCAGTTTTGCTCTGACCCTGAAAGTCCTTGAACATCCTGTCATAGAATCGCCAAGGATGTTTTTTTTATTGTTTAAACACACACTGTCAATGTCAACTTTATTCCTATGCAATTATTCCTATAAGAGTACGTGATTAAAGGTTGGTCAGTACGCTTGGATGTTGACTCCCCGCCGGATAGAGCCGCACTTCACGTCGTCAATGTAGATGCTGTTGGCTTTGACCGAGATCTGAGTCTCCAACTCCAGCCTAGACTTTTGGAGGGATGCGTAGCAGTTACGTGCCTTTAGGAGCTGCGCTTCCAGGCGGTTGATGCTGGTGATTAGGTTCTGAGCTTCACTTTGCAGCTGCAAGTCCACGTCGTCCACCACCAGCTCCAGGCTGGGCCTCTGCTTACGCTGCTGGATGCGCAACTGGCACGTGGCCAACGGTCCTTGCTTGGCCTCCACAGCCTTCTCCAGGCTGATGATCGCCTCTTCCATCTCATGGACTTTAAGCACGGTCTCTGTTAGCTGCTCCTCCAGTAGTCGCTTGGCCTCGCGCACCTCGGAGAGGCGGCGTTCAAACGCGCGGTCCGTCAGATCCTTCTGCGACCGCAGGTGCGAAGCTACGTGTGCCAAGATCCCGTCGCACATGGACTCTAGCGCTGATGCCGACTTGAGCTGACCTGAGCTGTCCTGGAGCGTGCGCTCGGTGTTCTCCTGCCAGTTGGATGGCGTCAACACTGACTTCTTCTCAGCCATCGCGGGATACCTAGTCACGCCCTTCTTCTTCTCCGGACCTGAGACCTTGAGGATGCTGGTATGCTGGTCGATATCCAACGCCATCTCTTTGTCCGCCAAGTTATGTTCCACCTCGTGCATCCTCTTAAGCAAAAGCCTTCTCTCCTCGGCCACCTGCAGTTTAGTCTGGGTCAAGAGCAACTGCGAGTTCTTAAGCGTGTCCACCTCGAACTCCAGGTGCTTCTGGACATTGTCCTCGATGAGATCGCATCCTTGGCGCTGAGCTCTGAAGGCCAGGCACTGCTCCGAGACCTCCAAGGGCGAGGTGCAGCCACTAAGAGCGCTCTCGACGCGGTCCAACTGGCTGTCCAAGTTCTCCGTGCCATCCTTGAGCTCTGCCAACTTCTGCTCCAATTCCTTTTTCCAGAACTCGATGTCGCCCACCCGTTGCCTGAACCTCGCCTCCACCTCCCGAGCGTCGTGCCTGGCTCGATTCCGGGCCTCCGCAATTAACTCCTGCGTCTCCTTGAGCAGCCGCTCCGCGGCCAGTCGCTCGGTCTCCGCCGACTGATTGCTGCGGATGTTTTGGCCACTCCATTCCGGGAAGTAGCGGTCCGTACCTGACGGCATCCGGGCGGTGCCACCCCGAAAGACCTTACCAGGCAGCGGCGGCCCGTGGCCCGGATAGCCGGGGTGCGGCTTCAGTGGCACGGGCAGCTCTTTCAAGTGTTGCGTCTTGGACACGCCCCTGGAGGACGGCGCATGAGCAGCCGCCGCTGCTTGAGGCATGTTCTTCAGACGACTTTTGGTGGCCATCTTGAATTGCGGATAAGAGGAATGCTGCTACGAAGCCTTTTTTCTTGCTCTCTACTAATGCTCCACACCCTCATAAATGCGATTGATCAATACAGGCGCACAAGTTGAGGAGAAAGGAATTTGCTGTTGGTAGTCTTATCTGAGGGTGCATTTATGCTGTCACAAAATTAATTTTTCAAAAAGAGTCACTAAGGCCTGTTAGACATAAAAATTTGCTACTATACCCACCCTCTTCATTGCCCTGGTAACTAAAAAAATTATTGGCCCTCTCAAGGTGCACCTGAGGACTTCCCCTCCAGTATGGATGGGGGCTCAGCCCTTTCTTCTACCTCCACGTCACTGACCGAGTCACCTTGGTGTTACATTCTTTTTTGACTAAGATGCAGAGATATTTTTGACTCACACGATCCGCCTTGTGTTGCAAGCATCTTTTTGCTAATCAGACCAACGAAAGTACATGTGCTCTGAAGATCAGCTATCCACATATTGAACATACGGTATTGCCCAGAACTATGCGTATATGTTTTGAATCTATTACTGTATGAATTGTTGATATACAGCTCATGGCATTATCTGCACATATTTTTGTGTCCCTTGCCTTTTTTTCGCGAAACTATGAAGTCTTTATTCCTTGATACACCATATCTGGTATAAAGTCATCATCAATCTAAATATATGAAACGCCAGGACCGTATTTACGTGAGTGTGCCTGTATCCATCCAGCTTTCACGCGGCCGGTTTCCTCCTTTCGTGCGGCTGATGAGCGCAGAGCGTGTGCTGAGGGACACGGACATAGGGACAGACACACACATGGTGCTTTATATTTTAGCTTCAAACCTTGGCAGTCAAAGTTATCAACTTCACTTTGGATGAAAATGAGCATTTAAGGCAGCGATGGCCATTTTATCTACTTAACTCAAGATTTTCGGAATATTTCCCCGCTTATTTACTGTCCAGCGGGAAATGCCGTATTTCTTCCATTATAGCCCCAGGGGGGGTTAAATGTCAAACTAACCGTAGAATTACCAGAATTACACTTTTAAGCAAGGTCTTAACCCTCGTTTACAGCTCCTGGCTCTCCTGACGTCGTCGTAGCCCTTAAGCTCTAGCCATAGCTCTAGAATAAGCTAAACGTTACTTTCCAGCTTCTGGACGGGGTCCGTCTACTCCATCTCAAGCCCAGTGGCCGCGCTCACCCT
>JAAUXU010107133.1_pt1 | contig 14485 bp, 10 predicted proteins | sample 7278151 | NCBI WGS metagenome assembly JAAUXU01 (sample SAMN14350113, study PRJNA611818) | marine sediment metagenome | isolation source: surface marine sediment (1.8m) | place: French Polynesia: Moorea | collected 2018-08 | reverse complement strand
TTCAAAGACCTCACTGGCTCTCAACCCCACACTGATCAAGTACATCAAGGGCGAGGCCTCTGCAAAAGCTCCCTGTCAATGGCCTGGCTGTGTCAGGTCTTTGAAATGGCACCCGAGAGATGTGCCAGTGCCACGTGGACAGACCAAGTTGAAAAGTAACGGGTTCCTCGCGCAAACCACCAATACTTTCCGAAACATGTGAACTTTCCTATCAATCAGCCTTTGTATCTGTCCTTTAGGCATCTCTTAGGTGTTTGACAACTCAAAACCAACCCTTTGTGTGTGCTGAGCACAGAAATGCGTGCGTATAGGCTGTGTGCCATCCAGCTTATAGATATGTGTTTGACAGCTTAAAAAAACCCTTTGGGTCCATTCAGTGCCGACGTGCGTGTGTGCGCGCGCGCGTACAGAGCATGTGTGTGTCTGCACGTACCAGTAGGTTATGCACCTTTCTGATGTTTGACAGCTAAAAAAAAAAGACCCTGCGTGTCTATATTCCCGGAGTACAATGTGTTTATGTGTGCGCACCCTGCTCAGACAAGTGCATGCGTAGCGTGCAACAGTACAAACACGCGCACGTGTACATAACCGTACAGCACCGACGAGTGTGTGCGTGCGCCAGCCTACTGTATCTTCGCTTGTGTATGTCCATACATTAACTGAGATGTGCGTCTACTACGGAGAATCGATTAAGCCTTGACGGGCACAACTTCTTGATTAAAGCCCCCACAATGGTCAAGTGCATACACGCACGCACGCGCGCACGCACAAGCACACATGCTAATATCAGCCCAATGACTCTTGAATTTGTGCACTACTTAGACGAGGCTCTGGCGCTTACAAATTGATAGTGCAAAGCATCCAAGTTCCTCCAAGCGAAGGTTAATTAATAAAGGAAGGTGTTTGGGGGACCAGGAGAAGCAAAAAAAAAGTAGCTCCGGCCACTCACTTTTTTTTGCACAACACGAAGGGGGGGGGGAGAAGTACTGGGCCTACAGGCCTATACAGTGGAGAATTTAGCAGGGAAACCAAAAAAAAGAAGGGAGCTCCTTTTCAACCACAAAGTTTCATTAATCACCCGAGAGAGGTTAAAGCCATCGATGCGCGTGTGCGTGCGTGCGTGCGTGCGTGTGTCGGACTACTTTTCTTCTTCGAAGGGAAAAAATCTGGGGGAAACCTGACCATTATTCCTACCTGGAAGCATCTGTATGCATGCATGCACGTCCCCTGGGGCGTTGCTGCATCTGACTGCTACTGCGAGGGGCCCCTTTAAAGACAAATTAATCAAGATTTTATTCCCCCGAGGGTGAAAAGGGCAAGTTTGGGTGCAGTTGTGGCTCCCAGCCTTGAAGTCTCTTCTCTTGTCCAAGACTTTCGGTCTCCAGAGCTTGTCCAACAAGGACGTTTTGTGTCTCAATTAGGGCGGCTGCGACCCTCTTCCCTCCCTGCCCCCTCCCTTAATGAGCCCCCCTGAACAAGGAGGAGGAAGTCTTTTAGCAATTCATTTCCAGCTCAATTTATTATTATGCCAGCTGATTAATTTGGCGTAAGATTTCGACTTGATTTATGCCCCTGATCCTGGCCAACTTCCAGCAACTAAATCATTGATTTCGTGTGCATCCTGTACTAAGTTGGAGCTGAGGAGGGGGGTTGAGCAAGGGAACGCGGAGGAGGGGGGGGAGGGGACGTCCAAACATAGGCAATTTTTGCAGGCCTCAGGCCAATTGGAAATGCATTTGGCTAATTAGGCTGCACTTAACCTCCCCCCTCACACACTGTACACACACAAGAAATTGCACCCCCCGAGAGGCTGCATCCCAAGTTCACCCTCTATATGATGTGTTGGCTCTGCCCCTGTTGGTCTTGTGTGCAGCTCAAGAATTCAGTAATTGGATTCTGTGAGATCTCCATTTGCCGCTGCACGAGGGCCCTTATGACTCCTCGTAACTTTGATTTACTCATTAAGATAATTGTGGTGCTGACTTATTTATGTGGCAGGCCCCAATCTCTTGGGCGGGCAGCGCTGATTAACTTTTCGCAGGGTTGTTTTTTCCTTGCGTGTCTAACTACTGGGTATGGACAATGTTACTCTTAGCAGGGAGAAAGTCACACTTGGTCGCCATCTAGCGTGGGAATCGTGAACCATGAGGTGTCCCAGTCAGCATCGCTCCACGCTGGCAGCGATTCTGGCCACTCTGGGCCCAAGACTTGGCTGACTTTCCAATCCGACTTGGCCACTTCCAGTGGGTCCATCTTCTGGAGACCAGAATCCGAGCTTGGTCGTCTTCAACGGCCTCAGTTCCAGGATCGGCCGCTAGGGGAGCCCAGGTGGAATTTGCCACTGCAACCACGACGTCGATGGGATAACACGTCGAGGGAGGCAGAGTCTTGGCAGCCAAGTAAACAAGCAGCTACTCTGTCAGACAAAAGTGAAAGATTTGCAGGATTTTTTGCTGCGCGAATCTTGATCCTGGTCCAACAGAATTAGCACATGTGAGAAAGAGCCAGAGGGAAGTTTCTCTCTGCAGCATCTTTGTTGAGGCTCGGGAGTCTGAATTTTTTTTTGTTTTTTTTTTTGTTTTTTTTTCCTGCTAGAGCAATAAAGCACGAAGTCCTTTACACCTCTGTCTGAAGGTGATGCTCTCAAAGCAGTTCTGGCCCGCTTGGATATAATCGTGTGTAAGGTGATGCTGGCGCGGCTGCTGCCGGCCTGCCCGCCTGCCTGCCAAGGGCTTTTTCGTGCAGATTTCGGCGTCTAGCTCGTTCTCAACGCTTCCTTTTTAATCATGTTGTGTATTCGCAAAAATGGATGCTGTAATGAACAAGTGTGGCCAGAACCGGTGAGAGCCATTACCTTTTTCTCTCTCTCCTCGTGCAGACGTTTTCTGCAGCTGCAGATTAGATAAGCAGAGAGAAAACGTGCTGCTTCCTCAGGGTCCACACTTTAGAGCTCAATTTCAGGCTTGTAAGGAGAAAATTCAGCTCGTTTAAGAGCAAAACTTCGTGAGGAAACTCAACCAGACACGTAACATCAAGGCCCTTAGGGTCGGCTTGGGGAGATCGAACGTACTAACCACAGTATCTTGGTGGTTTTTCGTCTTCTTCGTCCTCTTCTTCTTCTTCTTCTTCTTCTTCTCCACGTCTGAATGAGTGAACAGCCTTTTATCTAACACACTTCATGGCACACAGAGCATTAATTACAAGCAATTTTCGGCCGAAAATCATGACGAAATTCCTATATTTCTTTTCTTATCGTCATGAGCATTTCGAGGATGTAAGGAGGGCAGCAAAAAAAAAGTCATTTCTGTGGCCCAATGACCGTGTAAACATAATAATTTTTTTCCCGACGTCTGAGCCACAAATGAGCAGTCACTTTGCTGTGCGAACTTCTTCACGATTCACACGGTCCTGCTACCTCTGCTATAAAGACTGCTGAGAATGCCTTTGATTTATCTGCCACGCTGGCCTAAATCTCCTTAGTTTTCCCCTCCCTTTGGTGGTCATTTACCGGATAGGGGAAGGCCTAGAGGGCACCATTCAAATGTGCATAGCTAACAGCAGCAGCAGCACCGGCTCCGGCAGCAGAGATCACCTCTTCCACTGCTGGAGCCCCGATCTAAGTCGTAACTTTAGCCTGATCTAGAGGTAGAACCAAGTGTTGGGCCAACCCCTGCTCAGACAGACCTGACTGAGATTCTTTTCTTTTCCAGGAAATGCCGAGATTCGCTTTTGACATTCAGACTGCAGCTCCGCTCTTGAATACTCTTGTTGCTGTCGTTTCAAAACAAATTTAAAGCGTTTAAATGCGTCTTTTGGTCCTGGCTCGACGGAGGAGTAGAAATGAGCCAAGGATGTGGTACCAAAGTTGCCCGAGCTGTCATCAATGTGTGTTTTGCCTGCTATATCTGGCTCTGCTCCAGAAGCAATTGGCCTTTTTGTTCTTCTTGCCCACTCATTATGTAATGGAATCTTTGGGCATGCTCTCCCTAGGGCTAATTTGGCCCAGGGGCTCCTGATGATGCTAATTTTCTGCATGACATGCAACATCTCCTATAGATGTCAGTCTTCATCAGGAAGCAGCGGAGCTCGACTTCCAGCTCTCCTGCCCTCCTGCCCGGCTGCCCACCTACCTGCCGGCTGCCCGGGCGCCTGCCTCAGACACCCAAGGACGAAGAAGTCGTCGTGAGGTTTTTGGATCATTTTTTGAGCGCTGATCATTTTTTTTTGCATTTGTTGTGCGCTTCGCGAGTCAGATTGAGACGGAGCCAGAGGACCTCGTACGAGACTCTGCCTGTCAGCCCGCCCGCGGCGTCAGAGCCGAGGCAGGAGGGAGAAAAAAATCAATTGGAGAAGAGAAAAAATCATCACCAAGGCAGAGAAAAGATTGGAATCTCTCTCTTCTCTGTCTACGTGAGCAGAATAAGAAGAAAAATTCTCAACGCCCAAAAGTCTCCACTGGGGTTGACGGGGACGAAATCCATGATAAAGGTGTGGTTGCTAACGTTTGATGCCACGGAAGAAGAGAGAAGTGAGAGCTTCTCACTCCTTCTAGGCAGGGCGTTGCAATGCATTTAATTTCTAGGAGAAGCAATGTCACTTCTCACGACTTCTCCACTACGACCACGTCACGCACAAAGCTACCTAACGTCACACAAACTCTCTCCTCTTCGCTTTAATGCCATGTGGTTCAAACTTTGTGTGTGTGTGCGAGAGAGATGTGGGTGGGAGGTATATGAAAGAGAGGAGAGGTGTGTGTGTGTGCTGAGACTGGTGTGGACCCCCCATTCCATTCATGTCCCATTTTATGTATTCAATCCCTCCAGAGCCACCAGTGATAATGTTTGCCATCATCACCTCCAGCCAACTTTTCTTTCTTTCTTCTCTCTCAGCTCCAGCTTAATGAAGTCAAAGCGAGGCCAAAATGCAAAATACTTTTGCACACAGACAATTTTCGGTGTCATCTTTCGCGGGCGGAAGGAGGCAGGGACTTAATAGGGCCCTGGGGGCGGAAATGGTGGCGGCGTCAGCAGGAATTTGGTGAAAGAGAACAAGAAAGAAACATTGCTCAAAGGCCTGCGGCTCCCCGCAAAGTCTCGGAGTGTCGCGAGAACGTGGTGGGCCTTCTCAGCAGAGATAGGCCTAGGCCTTCTTCTCAAGGGTGCTGTGCGCGCACGAGGTGCAGCAGCAACTCTGGGCCTCCTCAGAGGTTGCAGTTGTCTCAAACCTGCTGCTGAACACTTTTTTCCCCCCCAGAAAAACATGTTTGACAGTTTTAAGGCCTGCGTCGGGCCAGAAGGGGTACTTGTGTCTCTGTCCCCTGCCATATGGAACAGCGAGGTGCAAATGAAAAATACGCTTGACAGGACTTCATTCTCCAGTGCTGATGGCGGCCTCCAAATGTCATCCAGCATCTGTCGAGGAAATGTCTAGGCATAAATGTCTTGATTAAAATGAGCACAACACTGTGCAGAGTAGTAAAGTACAGTGCAGCGCGGTACAGGGTGGGTGCGAAGTAAGTTTTCAACTTTTTTTGCTCTGTCTCTGTTACATGCGATAAGGATCACTTGGGGACTGGTGAAGCTGATCCTTATCCCGGCATCCCTCAATGCTAAGTAGTGTCAATCTGCACTGGGTTCCCCACGAGGCGACCCTTATACGGCTTTTGCAGTGCGTTCGCTGGACGCTTCGATGCAGTGGACGGAGCCTCGTCCTCACTTTTGACTCACCCTGCGTTTAAAAGTCTCAGTGAGCACGCGCGTGCACTTCACAATCTAAATCAACACCGCATGGAGCAAGAAATTAATATGGGAGGGCCACATGAGTCCAGACCCCCTCTGGATTCTCGCGTGTGTGTGTGTGTGTGTATGCGTGTGGGCAGGTGCGTGAACGCACACACACACATTCACGCACGCACAAACACACACATACACAAGCATACTGGACTCACACACACTCAAAATTGCAAACTCATTTCAAGCTTCCCTTGGCGAGACGCATGTGGACGCATAAACATCGTTTGATGAAAACTTGGGAAAAAGATTTGTCATTAAGGTTCTTTTTCTTCTTTTTCCCCCCTTCTGTTCCATCTGTTCATTTGTTCAGGAAACGAGGACCTTTTCTTTGTCTTTAAACTGATTGTGTGGTCTGTAATCTCCCACTTTTTATTCTCTGGCAGCAGGAAATTATTATTATTCCGAGAAGATGAAGATAATTCTTGGTTCGATTCAGACTTATTGCTTCTTCCAGGAAGCATTTCTTGCCCTTTTTCCATTTTAATTTCCCTGTAATTTTATTCCCATTTAAATCTGTAGATGTGGACTGTACTGGGGCTATTTCTCTGCCCTGCCAGAAGAAGCCAGCAGATATGCCACAGGTGATCCTGCACAGGTGCACAAGTGAAATTAATGCTGCCTTTGGCAATGCAGCGAGACCACTTTTGGCACTTTTTCCTCTCTCTTGACCTGAAGGCTCTGGAGCCACCGCCTGTGCTGAAATTCAGTTTCGAAAATTCGAAATAGAACGCGCACACACCCAGGCTCAGTACTGCACACACGCCTCAGCTCTGTGCTATGCATCACACTCACACCCACCCCAGCTCTGTACTATGTGCCACACACGCACGCAAGCTCTGGACTGCTCTTATATAAGCATCCTCATTGTGAATGACTCAACAGAGGCCCCCAAGAAGCATTGGGCAAGAAGAAAGGAGAGCAAATCAAGCCAGTCACTTAGGGTTGACATTTGCCTTCTTCTTCGTCTGCAGCCTTGAGCTGTGTACAGCACAGTGTGAGGCGAGAAGAATGACACGCAGCTGCGGCGATCGAGCTCTTTGCGGCGCAAAGTGTAACACCGACTTCTTGGGCGGGGACCAAAACTTCGACGATTGCTTCAGCTGCTGATCATTAAGGAGAAGCAGGAAATGATTGAATCCGAGTGAAATACCTGGGAGAAACACTGGGGAAAATGACACCTTCCAGTGCCAATTTTTTCATCATTTAGGCCTCGATTTCCTGCCAACCTCCACCGGCTTGGGAAAACCCCTCCGCGACAGCTTTGGGCTGGCAAGAAGTTAACTCATGGTGACAGCAAAGGAGTAAAAAAAAAAGTCTTGCGTAGAGAAAAGTCTGGAGGAGACCCACAAATAATTCCCTCAGAATCATCAAATGTCCTCCTCATCCCTCTTTTCTTAAGCGCTCAAGCTGCGCAGGCCTCTGGATTGGGCCTCAAGATTAATTTCGGCCGGTAAAACACCTCGCTATTTGCTCATTATGCCTATTAATCAGTGCTCACCATGTGAAAAATCAACCCAGTCGCTGGCTGCTGTCATCTTGTTAATCATTTGTCAGGGGTGGAAAAAATTGAGACACTGAATATGATTACCCACTTTAGTAGGCCTTTGAAGGAGGTGACAAAGAAGGAAGGACTCACGAGGAGGGGAGGGGATGTGAGGCCATTAATTACCAGGACCCACGAGTGACAAATTGAAGCAAGAACATTAATAATAAAGTCTCGCACCTCTCATTAGTGTCAATTAGGCCAGGGCACTAATTTTCAGCCTTGAGGAGAAGGGCCTAAAACTTCTAGACCTGATTTACGATAATCCCAGGGCTCGACTCGGTCTGGCTTGGCTGGCTGCGTCTTATAAATGGATTGGATAAACTGTTTCGCTATTTCCCGGATATATTCACCTTCAGCCTTCTCAGTCTAAGCCTCATGATTACGAGCATGGGCGCAAAAATAAGAGTCTTTGACCGGGCGCCCCATTAATTTCAGGAGGGGGGGACAGGGGAGGGAGGAGGGGGCTGACGTGTGCTGCTCGCATCCCTCCATAAGCGCCGAATAACAATTATCCAAGTTATGAGGCCTGACCCCCCCCTCTTCCACCACTACATGTACTCATTTGTACACCCCAAGGTGGGCCCTGGTGATTTGAGGGGGGGGGTGTTAAGCATGGGGAGAAGACCTGGTTTGCATGACAAAAGAAGTGTAGCTGCTACATTGAAATTAAATCAGCTGCAATGTCAAATGTGAGCCATTTTTTGGCGGGAAGGAGGGATAGAGGTGGTTCACCACTTCTCTTTGCGGTGCAGTTGCAAAAAAATGTGCGTATTTATAGTCAGGCAAAAAACGTGAGGAGCAGAAAAGTCCCCCCCCCCCTTTTTTTTAATTACCGCCCCGGACGAGTTACGCGCCCGTCTGAATATACACACATGTTGAGGAGGAAGGGCAAAAATGAGAGCTTCCTCTTAGTAAGCAAAAAACGAAATGGGTTCACCCTTTTTGGGCTGTGGGGGCCACCCATTTTTTCCCTCCTCCTTCTATTCTTTTTTGCTGGCGTTTCAAACATTATCAGGTTTCCTCCTGATGCCTCCTTTTCCCCCGTAGGCTCCTGGCAGAGGAGGCCAGAGGAGGCCCAAGCAGACGAAGGATGTCATTCCACAAACTTTTCTTCCCCAACCTGGGACCGAGGGGCAGGAGAAGAAAAACATCGGGGCTGCTACTGTCTGTAATATCCTCACTCATCATCATCCACTCGGCCTTTGGGTCTACAGGTGAGCATTTTGGAGGGGGCCTCGACCATTTCAGCCTCATTGCTTAGCTTTGGAAGATTTGGGTGGATGAGGCAATGCCATTTTTGTGCAGTGTGTATTTGCCACAGTTTGGTCTTGCTGTTTACTCTGAGAACTGAGTGTCACTTTTTCCTTTTGGGAAGTAATGGTGTAAAAATGCTTTCTTCCTGACTTCAATTGTTGGAGGGAAAGGTTATTGGGGTTAAGCAAAAGCAAATTTGGATAATAAGCATGTGCGAGGTAAGAAACTGCCTTCGCTAACTGGCGTCTTCCAAAAAATACCTTGGCTTGCAAAGAGGCACAGCTTTTCAATATTTTTCTTTAAAAAATGAGGCACAGCTTTTCAATATTTTTCTTTAAAAAATGAGGCACAGCTTTTCAATATTTTTCTTTAAAAAATGAGACACAACTTTCAAAGTTTTCAACAGAAAAAAAACAGGTGAACTCACTTTTTTCCGACAAGTTTAGTGCGTTTACACACCTTGAGTTTACAATACCCACATAATACTACTTTTTTCTCCAGTTTGGAAAGGCTATGTAGAATAAGACCCAACTCCAGACTGTTCTTGTTACAGATGGTCCCCAGTTGATTTCGCATTTTTCCCAGCACGGGGTGGCTGGTACTGTGACTTTCCATGAGGGCTCCGAGGGTCCCGAGGAGCGCCTCGTGGCCATCGTCACCGCAAGGCTGAAGATCGAGTCCGAGGAGTACGCGGGCGAGTATTCATGGGGAATCTACGAGTTCCCCATCGACTACACGGCCAAGGACTACTGCAACAGCAAAATGTTCGGCAGGAGGCCAATTCTCAACCTCGACGACAGTCTAGGAAAGCTCGTGTTGCACTCTGAAAACTCGGAGGAGATCCAACTGTCCACTGACCAGGTAAATGAAAAAAAAAACCATCTCCGGGGCTCTCCGGGTTGCCACACCTAATCCTAAAGGTCACTGTTAAGCCTTAACCTGTGGCCAAAATTTACAGATTTTAGAAACCTATGCAATTGTTGGGGTTGTTAGTGAAACAACGTAAATGTCAACACCACAGGACTTCAAAGAGTTCTTCTTGCTGACTCATAGGTCAAGCTGTCCGGAGCCGAGGGGATCTGGGGCCGGAGTCTAGTCCTGGAGGGACCTTCTAAGTCCAGGATTTGCGCCACGATCCTGGCGTCTTCTGGTACGGAGTGGGCAGAGGCACGCTTCACTGCGCCAGTGGCGGGATCCGTCTGGTTCGGCTGGCGCAAGGGTCACGCCGGCGCCAAGATCTTGACCAACGTGTTCCACGTGCGCTCGAGGAGTTCCACGAATCACGCCTGGCGCATCTACGCCAGCGATGCCTTCGACGCGGACGCCGTGGAGATCCCGGGTGAGGACTGCGACTTCCTCCAGACCATCTTCGACACCCACTCTAAGAACGGCGACGGGTGCTCGGAGAAGGCGCCCCAAAAGTGCCTCGCGGGAGACTTGACTGGGAAATTTGGAAAAGTGTTGGTGGGAAAGCGCCAGGGACCGTTCACCAAGAAGTATTTCGAGGATGACCACCTTAACCTGACCGACTTGAAGGCCAGGGCCTTATACTTGGTGATCTACGATGAAGATCATCCCGACAGCTTCCTTACTTGCGCCAGACTGCGTGGCGTTGGCGCCAAAACCGCCGCCGCCACTTTTGGAAGCAAGGGAATCACAGGGGAAATCAGGTATGGCATCATCATGCGTCAATTACCAGTCATTATCACAAATTGAAGGCTTAAAAGAGAGCAGCTCTTCTAGAAAAAGCTCTGTCCGAAGTTTCCAAGGACAAGGCTAACATTTTAGACTGACAAAATTTAGAGGCCTGATCGACAATTTGGTTACAGGTTCACGCAGGACTCGCCGTTTGCTCCTGCGGTGACGACGATCGACCTGCGCGGCTTGGGCGGCCGCGTCGGCGGCTTCCACGTGCACGAGCTTCCTGCGCCGCAACCTCGCACGCCGCTCGAGAACGCGTGCGCGCGCACGGCGGGACACTTCAACCCTCACCGCGCCGACGCCAGCGCCAGGTTCATTATTTCCTCATGAATTAGGTAATGAGTTCGTTAATGACAATCGGTGAATGCCTGGTTGCAGCCGCGGCGCAATCTCCTACGACCGGTACGAATCCGGAGACTTGAGCGGGAAATACGGCAGCCTCGCGGGCAAGGACGACGGGGCCGGGCGCTTCGTGGACCCCAACCTGGCCCTCTTTGGTCCTTTCTCTGTCGAAGGTCGCAGCGTCGTTCTCCACGAAACACCCGGAGTCCCACACCGTCTGGCGTGCGCCAACATCGAGTCGGATGCGCCAAAGGTACCTAAAGTGCAGGGTGCTCAGGGACTCCTACGTCCTACGCACCTCGTGCCTGACGGGACGTCTGACATTGTGTCCCCGCTCTACGCCACTGCAGGTGACCGCGATCGTCAAGTTCACGTACCCCCTGGCCGGGAGGGTGATCTTCAGGCAGGAAGTCGACTCTCCTCTATCAGACACTTCCGTGTTTGTCGAGTCTCTCCTATACTCTGACGGCACCAAGGACAGCACCAACAACCATCAGTGGCAGGTGCACGTGGACCAGCCCGGAAAGGACTACTTCAACTGGACCGGCAGGTGTCTCAGCGCGGGGAGACAGTACAATCCGTACAAGGTAAGCACCAAGCTGCGGACGACAATCAGGCTGTTATCGTTGTTCCTCGAAAGCAGCAGGGTTTTCTCGGCCGTGACTGTCAAGTTAACTGTGTGAGCTCCAAATTTCAAGCGTATTTGGGCAACCCCCCCTAAAAAAAAGTGGTTCCCTCCTATGAAACCACGCAATTACTCGCTGATTTTCATGTATTCCGGCCTGACAGCAGCAGTTGGAAACCTCATACATACAAATGAATTATGCTGAAAATAAATTGGCCGGCGGATTAGAAAACGTCACGCGACGCGCATCATACCGAGCACCAACGGCCGCAGCCCCGACCCGACCCGACTCGACCCGACCCTTCCCCAATAAATTTGCGTACGCGAAATTGCCTCAAGAGGCCACCAAGAACAAGTCTAGACTGGGGGGGGGGGGGAATCTTGTCTTTTTGGGTTATTCACACCGGGTGCAGCAAAAGTGGAGCTTTGTTCCCCGGCTTAGTCAGGACGTGCAAAATGGGCCCACTTGAAAGAGGAGCTTCGAGACCTTTTATTCGCAGTTTCATAGAAATGAGGAGGTTATTGCGAAAATCACCAGCATTTGCAGCGTGAGTTTGAACTGGTTTAAAAAGAGTCACTCAACTTAGGGTGAGCTTTGTTGAACAGTGGGAGGGAGGCCAGAACTCACTTGACTTTAGGCAGGCCAACAAAAGGCTTTTCGGAAATGAAAATTTTGAAATCTCCTCTTTCAATTGACCCCAGTTCGTGGTGCGTCCTACACGGACTGAGCAGTACGGAAACCTCCACTTATGTCGGTTTACTTTTCCTCCACCCTGTATTTATGCCTAGTTTGGGGCTGATTTTTTTTGGCCAAGGACACACGAAAGAGGCTACGAGGAGGAAACAAATGTAAAAAATCTTGTGACTGGAATCTCTGTCAATGAGGCAAAGTCTTGGGCCCCCAAAAAGTGTTTCCATCGTCCTTGGTCAAAGAAATGTACCATGAAAAAATGTGCAGTACAGAGTGAGCCGCAAGGGAGTCCCCACCACTTAAGTGTCGTCTGTTTGGCCAAATTCAACCACAGCCTGGACTCGACAGAACAAAAAGTAGTCTGTGTTATTTTTGGGTCATACAGTATGACGAAGTCTTACCTGGATCGCATACGTATATCTTGAGTCAAAAAGTGCCAAAATATGCTAATGTGCAAATAATGAATAACAGCACCAGAAAAAAAAACACGCAGAGGTAGAAATAGAGTTAGAGGAGTCTGATTCCACTCTCATGGTGACGTTCATAGAATGACGGTCAAATCGGATCATTTCAAGGACTTCCCTATTGTTGATACTTTTAAAGTTTCTTTCTACATCAGTGACAACGAAATCGACCCTGTAGCTCAGACTTTCTTAGCTGGCCGACGAAGATGGTGGAGAAAGACAACGTCTTCTTGTTCATGGGAGGGGGTTGATCTGATAAAGCTTATTTAGGAGTACAGTTGGTATAAAAATATCTTTATTGGAGCTGTAGTCTGACATGACACACACCATAAAACCGCTCGTAGACGTTACCTCTTGGTAGCAATGACATGTTTGGCAAAGTACTGGGTGAGGCGAAATCCCACAGTCACATTTTGAAGCATAAGAAGAGACAATGTGCAAGAAGGATTTCTCTGCACCCTGTACGTACTTGCCACGCGAAAAAGACCCTGAAGCGTGTTCGCTCTTCCTCAGGTCAATACAGACAACTACAACGACTGCGTGAACGAGCACCACCCGTTCCGTTGTCAGTTGGGCGACCTCTCGAACCGGTTGGGTCTCCTCCGGGTGTCCGGGCGCAGGGCCGACGTGGCGGGGACGGCAGCCTTCTTCACCGACCAGAACATCCCGCTCACCGGGCCGACCTCGATCGTCGGCCACTCGCTCGTCCTGTTCGACGAAAACGCGCCGGAGCACAGGTGACATGACCATGATGATGACCGCCATCCGCCAGATATTGGCAAGTACCGTACGCATTGTCTCGTCCTGTGCCTGTCTTCAGGGGTGACCGCATGGCCTGCGCCACCGTCGTGCGCCACTTCCGTCACAAGGCGGTGGCCCGTGACTGGTTCGGGAACAGTGCCGATGACTCGAACTTAGCCCCGCTCACTGGGAGTCGCCTGGAGTTCGTGCAGGAGACCCCGCGCTCACTGACCCACGCGCTCGTGAGCTTCCGCGGACTGCGCAAGATCGCCAAAGCCTACCACGTCCACGTCATCCCCGTGCAGTCTCAGCTGGACTTCCCGTGCACTGGCGAGGCCGTCGGAGGACATTTTAACCCTCTAAAGGTCAGTGACTGAAATTGAAAGTGCAGAAAATTGTCTCTTGCGCTAAATTTGTCTGCTGCTTGCAAATTTTTTGATGGTTCTTTTTCGTCTCCATCTCTCTCAGCATGTAATTAACGCATGGGAAAATGTTTCCGTAACGATCCGAGCTCTAATAAAGGGGTTTAGTAAAGCCTTTTTTATTTCTAGTTGTGCAACAGAATTTTTTCAAACTCCCTGAGTTGACCTTAAGTGAATGACTCATGAAGGAAACTACTTTTCTTGGTTTGTCTGTTGCCTCAGGGTCTCTGAGCGTTGTCTCGTTCTTGTTTTTCAGGTCGACCCTAGCGCGAGCCCGCCCGGAGGCACTGACGACCAGTTCGAGATCGGCGACCTCAGCGGAAAGTTCGGCCTCCTGTCGGGCCAGGACGAGATCAGGAACGTGTTCAATGACTCCAGCCTTCCCTTGTACGGCGCCAACAGCATCCTGGGCCGGTCGATTGTCGTGCACAAGAAACATCGAGCCGAGCGCTGGGCTTGCGCCTCCATAGGATGGGGGTTCGACCCCGACGAGGCCAGGGAGGTCCGGGCCATCGCTTCCTTCCACCACCCCGAGGGATTCGCCTGGGGATTCGTCAGATTCAGACAGGTTGTCTACAGAGACGGAGCGACCACAGACACCACAATGGAGGTAAGTAGGCCCATAGGCCTATGGAGACGAGCCGCTCCAATATTCATCTTCACCAGTGTGAACGCACCCTTAGGGACACTTCTTGGCAAACTTTTACTTGAGGGGGTAGCGCGCGTGACGCCCCCAGTGCGTCTGTCTCGGCAGTGCTTTATAAGGTTAAGGTTAGTTTCCCTGTTTAAGTTAGCCAGCTTATTCGAGTCAGCTAGCTTATTCGAGTCAGCTAGCTTATTCGAGTCAGCTAGCTTATTCGAGTCAGCTAGCTTATTCGAGTCAGCTAGCTTATTCGAGTCAGCTAGC
>JAAUXU010158913.1_pt1 | contig 14487 bp, 9 predicted proteins | sample 7278151 | NCBI WGS metagenome assembly JAAUXU01 (sample SAMN14350113, study PRJNA611818) | marine sediment metagenome | isolation source: surface marine sediment (1.8m) | place: French Polynesia: Moorea | collected 2018-08 | reverse complement strand
CTGGAAGTCCGGGTTCCTTCTTGACACCTGGAAGTCCGGGTTCCTTCTTGACACCTGGAAGTCCGGGTTCCTTCTTGACACCTGGAACGGTTTCCTTCATGACACGGCTTGACACGGCTGGAAGTCCGGGTTCCTTCTTGACACCTGGAAGTCCGGGTTCTTTCTTGACACCTGGAAGTCCTGATAATCAGCTGTCTCCAAATGGGTGAGTGGAGAGATTGATTACTATTGATGTATAATATCAGAATGGGTCAGGACGAGTAAGGGTTGGGTTGTCAACTGTCCTTTTTACATCTTTCATGGCTACTTCTTGCGCTTTGCTCTTATATCCAGTGAAGGACAGAAACCTTGGTTCCCCTCGAGTATTTTCTTGCTTTTCTATCTAAATAAGGAATCACTGACCAGCACCTAATTCATTTTCACCAAAAGTAAGTCATATTTACTTGCTTCATATTGTGAATATACTATGAACAGACCTTATCAGTAGGAAGACCCAGAATGAAACAGACAAAAGTATTGCTGTCCCTTTGCTCGAAAAAAAAATGCTGCACGGCCTTAAGCTTCAGGAAGTTTGCACAAGCCTTTTCCTATAGTTTTTGATGAGGCTTTCACACACATGGGAATTGTCTGTATTTCCCCCAGTGCAAATTGCTGCAGTTCAAAGAGGTTCTTTGACAATTCTTAGGACTTGGCCATGATACATCATTACTCATTACTTGTGAATGCCACACAATATCTACGGAACCCAGAAGGGTGAGAATTTTTTTAGTCCCCAAAACTTTGGCCAGCACCATCATTGTGGCACAAATTGAGTTTTGGAGAGCAAGAAAGTTGTGGAAGATGCTCAGAAGTTTCACCAGGGACAAATAATAATCCGTTGTGGCCAAGGACTTTTTTTTAGTGGTACACCTATGGTACTTGGCAGTACCACAGATGACGCCATCGAGAGGACGCAGCTCAGTCTACATGTACATGAGAACTCTTGATTTCTATCGAAAGAACGAAGAAAAATTAAATTCGCAGGGAGGATCAATACTTCTGTCCTCGACTGTACATGCATGCACGTAGCAGTGATGTCATCAGTTGAGGCACGATTTAATTCTTTTTTTAACGAAAAAAATCTTTGGCCATCCCAGAGCAGACTTTTGTTCCTGTTTCGCCACATTTTTTGACAGTTTATGGTCGCAATCATTCGGAAAATAATAGAGAGAGTGCGATAAAAGTAAGGTGGGATGTGGAAATTTCTACTTTAATTAACGATACAATGATGTCAAGGGCTGAGATCACTTAAGAATACAATTATTTCAGATATATTCACTTGAAGCAGAAATGCTTCTGCGTAATATTAAAGATTTCCTTTTTTGTTCACCTGGACCAAAAATCGTCTCTAAAATTCCATCCCGCACCCATCAAATGTTTTTTTTCACTCATGTTTTAGAGCCCATAGAAGACGTGAACGTGATCGATCTGCTGGAGGAGAACCACACCGGTCGGGGTCACCCACTCAGCGCCGAACACTTGGACCTGGAGGAGACCCGGAGGACATTCGGTAACCTGTTGACGTCGACCCAGAGCACCAGCAGCAACAACTTCAAAGAGGCGGCCAGGTCTACCAACGCAAGAGAAGGAGCGAGGTGAGAACGAGAGAAACCCATTGTCTCGTCCGCGTCATGCAGAGCAGAAAAGGACTTAAAAAATTGTATCGTTCACATGAAAAATTGAAATATTTCCTTTTTAGATCATTGGATGGCATTTCACTGGTGTCCAGGTTGAAGCCGTTGCCCGCAGTCTGTGAGTGCAACTGCAACTGTCCGGCCCTGGTCTGTCCCGCCACAGCGGCGGCCGCCGGGGCCAAGGCCGGGACTGCGGCGACCGGGGCGGTGGCCGGGACCGCAGTGGTCCTGCCAAAATTGTTCTTAGCTGTTGCCCTGTCAACGACCTTGCTTTTGTGATGTTCTACGCCAGTTTAAGCAGCCCTTTAAAGTTTGTGTTTAGTAGTTAAAAGTGCTGTGAAAAAAGTCATTCACTTAAATATGCGAGAAAACTATGGTAAAATCTTGACTACTTTAATTCTGTTCTGAAATAAACCTATGAAGCTCTAATGAGGATGTCATTAGGTGCTAAGAAGCTTTTATTGGTTCTGTCTTCAACAGCACTGGAAGTAGCGGTAATATACAGGGTGTCTTAGCTACTTCTTAAGCTCTCAAAGTAAGTACAGTAATATATACAATGCCACAGTTAATACTCTTTATCAGCGAAGCATCCATTAGTCTTTTTAATCGCCTCTGATAAATTACATTTTGAAGAAAAGATGATGCCCCAAGGATGAGTCCATGAAAATTTTTGACTCTCACTGTAAAGAAAAGGCTTTCCCCATTTTTTGTGCTTCATCCTGTCATCCTACCCTAGCCAGAGGCCCCAGCTTGAGGGCTATCACAGTATTAAGATGTTCACTTTTTCACTCTTCAATCTCTTCCTCCGACTCCTCGCTGCTGCTCAGCTTCTTCCTGTTGCACTTGACGCAGAGGATGTGGTTCTTGAACGGGTAGCACTCCTTGCCTTTCACGCGGCTGTCCAAGACAAGGCCGCAATCCTGGGAGCAGAAGCAGACCTTACATTAGGTACTTACTATGTACTCTCTCTATCTCTCTCTGTCTTAAAATACACCGTTTCAATTTCTCCAAGATAAGTGAGCCATTTGAGTAATGTGAATATGATTGGCTGATTGAAGCAGGACCACATCTTGCCATAGTGATTTGCTCAGAGTACAGGTCATGGTCAGAGTACTGTATTGATCAGCCATCTTGGCCTCTCCGCATGTAGGCAAGTGTTTTTTGTGCAACAGATTTAGCTCTGTCACACTCCCAGAAAAATAATCCTTCACTTTCAGTGCGAAAACTAAAGTGTTGTTAGACACAGCAGGTGTGACTTTGATCCTAAACTTCACTGGCTCCGGTCTTTACAACTACGAACACATCTGATGCTGCTCAACCACCCAATCATGCAGTAGGCACCAAATATCATTTGAGCCAAACAGGTAGTATTATAATCTGCCAAAATCGAAGCTCTTATTTTAAATGGCTCACTTATTTTAAAATGGAAGGAGTAACAAAGAATCCAGGGTAGCAATGGTCGACAGTGGATCAATATTGGATTTTGATCGAGTGCATTCGGGCTTTGTCTCCTTAGGTCAATTGATGCGGATGTCGTTAAAAATTCTTTCCAAAAAGCCAATTTTAACCCTGCCCCATGAGACTTTGAGTCTTTTTAAGGCAGGTATGTAAACAACTTGTATAACTTTCCAGGCTCCAAGGAGAGCATCAAACCCCTATTTTTCTAATTTTAACGGACTGCAGTTCTTTCATATGGCATTAAGAATTTTTTTTGAGAATGGTCACATCACGTTTAAAGCTGTTGACGCCACATCATCATCACGTACGAATGCTGTGGGGCAAAGCTAAAGACAATATGAAAATTCATCTGACTACACAGTCATGAACATCTAGTAGCAAATTTTACATGTTCACGTTGAATCTTAACTTTTGGCCAAGCCTAACACAGGGTGATTGCTCTAAATCCGTGAAAAGTGTGAATGCTCAAGGCTCTAAAAGTATCAAGCAGAGGTTTGCGGAAACTTTACACACATACAGTGACAACTATAGGCATTCTTTTTCAAACAAAGACTTGAAAAAGCAGAAATAAGATGTCGACGGAGGAGATGAGCAAGACCAGAGGCCTGCGCGTCAGTTCTAAGACCTTGCCAACAGAGTGTGTTTGCTAAAAAGGCTGACAAATTCTCTATTATGTACTCTTGACCTTTCGATGTTACTTAGATTATGTCTGAGATATCGGCTCTCGAGCCCTGACTTAAAATAACAGCCCTGTACATTGAGTATTTACTCTAAGTCAGTTCTTCGATCCCTCTTAATCTCCTGATCAATTGAGATTGCACGACCCGGAGAGAGAAGATTACCTCACACTGGAAGCACTGAGGATGGAAATCCCTGTCCAGAGCTCGCAGCCGCGGTGCAGTCCTCTGGCCGTCCTTGGGCACGATGGGTTTCTTGCAGAAGGAGCACTTGGGCGCCTTTTTCCTAGGCAAAAAAAGAGAAAATGGAGGAGTGCGTGGGGAGAAGAGAGAGGGAAGAGCAAGAAATTTGTCTCCAGGTATCAGCAGATCTCACTTGTTGTAGTCGTCAATGCAGTAGACCTGGTTCTTGTCGTCCGAGATGAAGGGCACGTTGATCATGTTTTTCTTGCAGACGACGCACAAGAAACAGTCGGGGTGGAAGCTGGCGTTCGAAGTCCTGACAACGACAGCAAGAACGTAGTGGTCAACTGAACCCTTTCTCTTTGTTGTCAACTTACTTGACGACTTTTCCGTTGACGCTGCCCTTGCACTTGGGGCACTTCTCCCCGTGGTCGTTGTGGCAGTCCTCGCAGAATATGCGGTCGTTGATGGAGTAGTACTTGCCCGTGGGCACCAAGTTGCACACACTGCACTTATCTGCCTGCATCTATATAACAAGGACATCTCTACTTCAGTCCCGAGCACTACAGGGTGGCTCCAGGTCAATAACGACTCGTTCTTAACCAAGTACACGAGACTGCGTGCAAAACAAATGTCTGATCCAGATACAGGGTGGCTAAGGCTAAATGCGACTTCAGCCGTAATTGCGTTTAGCCACCCTGTACGACGAGCCCACCCAAAAAATAGCTCGCACCACATTAATTTCACTGTAGTCGTCTTCATCTAAAGTTACAACATAAACTGAGAAGCAAATCTCACAAAGTTTATCCTGTCTCATTTAGAAATGTATATTTGGGGGTTTGAAGAGCCTTTCGTCATTAGGCTTACACTAAGAAACCTTGCACACAATTTCACTTAACTTTCGACCAGTAAGGAGGGCTTAAAATGCTGCCCATTGGGCCCATAGGCATTGGGCCTCGAATGAGAAGAAAAGAGGAGATTACCTTGTAGTGCATCTCGCAGATAGGCTGGTCCTGGTATGTGAAGTACGTCCCCCTGAGGCTGACGTTGCACACGTAGCACTTCATGCACTCGGGGTGAAAAACCTTGCTGTTGGACTCCACGCAGTCTCCCTTGATGGGCTGGTTGCAGACAGCACAACTATCCAGAGATTTCTGGAGCAGAAGCCAGAAAGAGAACAATGCTACAGGGTGGCCCCAGGAAGAAGGGACAAATTGAGGCTAGCTTCTTTCTTCTTACCTGGAAGTCCTTGGCGCAGTACGGCTTTCCATCCCTCTCAAAGAACTTGCCCTGTATCTTTTGCTTGCAGACCGTGCACTTGAAGCAGGACTTGTGGTAGACCTTGCCGAAGGCCGTGCAGCCGTCCTCGTTGATCGCCTTCCCGCAGGCGCCGCACTTGCCTGTATTGGTCAGCAACAACGTCAGACTGGATCATTTTTACAAGAAAGTCACCCAGTACTGACCAATGCTCTTCTGGACGACTTTGGTGGCTCTGTTGCCGATCTTGGCGGCAATCGAGGGGTCGCCCAGGGAGGGGTTGGAAGATACGGACCTGTGGTTGACGAGACTTTCAGATCCTCGACCTCCATCAGAAAACAGCAATTCACCTGTTGAATCCTGGGTGTCTGTTGCTGGTCTTGTTGAGGCTGTTGTAGCTGGCGCTGGACTTCATGTTGCTGCTACTACTCCCGCAGCTGTTGATGCTGTTCCTGCTGCCCCCCGCGCTGTTGAGGCCGCTGTTGGCATTCAGAGGCCTCCGAGACGAATTCTGGGTTCTAGGCTGCAAAAAGTCATACATAGACAGCTGTAAATTACCTTAGCACATTAATTGTGTTTTCACATGAGTTCGCCAAAATGACATTTTTGGTAAAAATTAGCATCGTTGTCAGACTCTTCCGAAGCAATTCACCAAATGGATTGAAAAGTCCCACATTCGGGCAAAAGTTGCCCTAAAGTCCCCATAACCGCTCATAAGGAGACGCTGGAGATTTGGCAATTTTAACCTTATAAGCAGCTTTTAAGGTATTATTAAGTTTTAGTGGCCAACTTGGATTTATTGCAGTTTTCAGCGTCACAGGTGACTTTCCAAAGGTGCTATCAAGTGTTTACTGCTCAATGGCCTTTTTAACGTTCCTCTAGGATATGTCCAACAACTAAAAGTCATCGAACTTTGAAGCTTTTAAGGCCTCTTTTAACGTTAAGTCTCGACCAAAAGCCACCATAGAAGTTGAAGCTCGACTTTATGTATAGCAGACTTTGCAATTTTGCAATTTTGGCCATATAAGCGGATTGATCTTAAAACCCGATGACGTCATAAGGTACGTACGTTTGCGTTTCAGCAAACCTCAGAATAAGTTTTGGATGTTTCTTGCCAAAATACGAGTTAAATGCATGAAAAGAAGTCGCACAAAACTGACATATTTTTGGCCAAAACCCACATGTTTTCCCTCTGTCGCTAATCAGGAGACTCGGTCAGACTTCCCACGTGCCTCTTCCCGCCATACATGTTCAACTGGGTGGGTTTAACCCGTGTTTCAAGGGACGGGGGGGGGGGGGTGCAACACATAGAATAGCAAGGGGGTTGCTGGAGGGGTTACATAACCGAACCAACCTTCTGGCGGGGGGGATCCTTTTGAGCAAGACCCCCTCCCCCCGAAGGCTCTGCTGCCCCCTCCCCTCCCCTCCCCTCCCCCTCCTGATCGACTCCCGCCCACGCACCTATGATGATTACTGCATTACCTGGGCTGAGTTCGACCTCGAGAACGCCCTGTTGTTCGACATGTTGAGGTACGCGCTGGCTGACGCGCTTTGCGTCATTCCACGACTCATCCTAGGAGAAATTTGGACGGTGTAGACGAGTCTTAAGCTTTTTCTTGCTGCAGTATTGGCTGTCGACGTTGTTGCTGCATGGGAAGTTGAAAAGTGTGCCAAAAGCTCTGAGTTCGTGAAATCTCAGCAAGTGAACAAGTGATGATTGCCAAAGGACGCAAGTTTGCAAGAAGAACCTTTCTGTTCGAGGCCGAGTCAGGAGTGACCTCGAAAGAGACTTTCAGGGACAAGAAGGTCAAATTTGGTACATGTTCGAGCCTCGATTCGGCTACCGAGGCTTCTGAGGGCCTCAAAGTGTCACTTGGACAACTATGGAGGGTGACTTTGACAGTTGAGTTACTTTTCCTCGCCGTTGGGCGACTTCGATCTGTTTCTCCTGGTCACCCTCGGACTGGGCGCCAAGTTGATGGTGGCCGTGGAAACCCTCTGGGGGTTGATCTTGGCCGTGGCAGTGGGCGCTGCCAACACCACCTTCTGCTGCACGTCTTCCTCTTCGTCACAAGCGCTGGCGGCTGCGGCAGACTGCGAACGAGTAGAGCATTGCCAAGACGCAAAAATAACCACCCACAATGGCCCAGTTCTGCACCTTGCACCTCCTGGAAGAGGAGGGCGAGTCCACGAAGTCCTCGTCAGGGAAGTCCTCGTCCGTCTCACCTGCAAAGGAGGAGGCAAATATGGAAAATGACGGCACTAAACCGAACACTAATTCTAAACACGCCACTAACACACTAACCAAACACTAAATTTGGAACGCGTCCCCCACCTGCCATAAAGTCCCCCATGAGTGTTGCTCCCAAAAATTAACAGCCCCTGTCGTAAAAAGAGGGAGAAATAGGAGCCCATCCAACTTTGGCGTGGGTGTTTTTGCTGCTTCTTCTCTGGAGAGAAATAAGAAGTGGGGAAAAAAGGCTTAAGGCCCTAACGAGGAGGCTTCAGCTACTACAAACAACTGTCTGAATAACAAATTAGCGTCTTCTCTGATAATAGCGCAACCCACACTTGCCATATAGGGATTTGCATTGGAAATCAATTAATTTTCGCAAACGCTTTCCCTCTTTTTCTCGCGGCCGCCCAACGATGATTTATAGGCCCCCATACGGCGCCTTCATCTCCGTCGTTGCACTGTGGGCCCCCAAAAGTGCGCTCACTTCCCCCCCCTCTCCGGCTAAGACGCACACGGTGCGCTTGCGTACGAAGCAACACGTCGTGTGGGCCCTGCGGGCCCACCTGGGCCCACCTGGGCCCTCCAAATTGTTAAGCGTCCGGAGGGAGATTTATTACTCTTCTACTGAAATCTCTGTCTGAATCTCTCTTGGCCCCGAAGGGCATCCTTTACGAGTTGTTAACACTTTTGAGCGCACCCAAAAGCGCGCGCGCGCGCTCTTAAGAGGCCTCTTCTCTCCCCCCCCCCTCTATTGCGGCGTGCAAATATTCGCACACTTCTCTCACCACGCAAAATCTGTCACATTAGGCTGGTCAGGCCTTTCTCGAGCCGGCCGGCGCCCCCGCAGAAGTGTTTTTGCATAAATTAGGATGTGGGGCCAACTCCCTTGTTAATTGAGACCTCGGCAAAAATCGCGCGGAGGAAAAAAAATTGCACGTTTGGGTCAGTCCGTCCACAAACACCGGGGCCTTTTCCGGGCCTGGACGCGTTTTCTGGCCCCACTTTTGGGCCTCTGGTGTGTAGGCCCCAAATTATTGGGGCCCAAATTATTGTCTTGGGCCTTTGTTCGACCCCAGGAGGGGCTTTTTTATTTTAGGTGTTGTGGGCTTTTGGATGCCTTTCAGTGCGGCTTAATGAGCAAAAGACAAAAAGTATTTTTGGGTAGGTCCACGCCCACCATTCTGAAGTGGGAGTGTTTACAGTGAGACATGAATCTTGGGCTGTTTCTTCCACCGAGACGAAATGGAACAAAAACATGCAAACAATCGATGGATACTAGTTTCTCTCCTCCCTCTCTTCATCACAAAATATTTTGGGCGTCCTGTACTAACTATACAGAGTGTTTCAAGAGTTCGTGGGGAAAGTTAAGTAAGTCCCTTCAGGTCCCACTTTGGAGACGGGTGGACTAGAAGGGATACTGCATCGCAATGGGCAAGGACACAATGTTGCTACTGTAGATTTAGTGTTTTTCAGCACTTTTTTTGTAAAAAAAAAAAAAAAACTGTGAGAGGGTTGTTTATAATCCGAATGTGAAAAGCTCGTGCCCTGGGGTATTCTGGTGCAGCTCGAATCTCTTTTCTAGCCGTGGCCATTTCTGAGCTGCAACAACTGTTGAAACACTCTGTACAGGACATATTTCGGTCTGCTTTCCACCATTTAGTAACAGTGAATATGTAAAGCAGCGAAAGCAAGGCAACATTTTTGTAATAACTAACTAAACGTATAGCAGACACCCGCTGAGAAAAAGGCAAGTGATTCGTTTGCACCCTGTTTGGTATCTTCACCATGCAGGAGACATAAGAACCATCTTTACGAGAAGGAAAATTGTTTCTCATACGCGTGTTCCACCGCACACAATAATGTGTGTAGATGTTCTTAAGGAGATGCAGCGGACTCCGGTCACAAGGACCCCGGACCAGGTGAGTCCCGCAGACACATTTCTACAGCGGACTCAGCGTGAACACACCGTGACCTCCTTCGCTCAGCCGGAGGGTGACACTAAGGAGCGGAGTTCACGACAGGTCAAACTTATGTCCTCAAAGTACGTGAAATGACCTTAACCTGGCCAGAAATGGCCGAGGAGCTCAAGAATGACCCGTGATGTGCGCCAAATGAGTCTCCAACTTTGCTTTGTGACTGCGCAAAACCCCTGTCCTTGTTGGACCTCACAGTGACCTTCGCCACCACCCTGTACCGGAAGGCTGCTCACTAAAGCCCAAGACCGAGGCCAAGTCAGAAGCCTTCACGCGGTGGCCTCACCACAGGTTGGTGGAGGTTGTTGGAAGTGAGCAGTGCTCATTTATCAGTTGCACACGCACGCACGCACGCACGCACGCACGCACGCATTAGCATATGGGTGAGACAAAGACCAGCAGTGAAAAAGAAGTGGAAATTCTTGACTCTTCTTATCTCCGGTGCTTTTTCTTCGGGATGAGTGAGACAACAACGTGCGTCAGAGCAAACACGCGCACACTGGGGACTTGGACACAGTCTGACAAAGAACCCAGGTTCAAACAAAACCTCCCAACTCCCTCTGACTTCACGCGAAAATTGCGCAAGCTCGAATTAGTCAAAGGTGCGAAATCGAATCCTTTTTCCAAGAAGCCAAACCGCGCCTGAATCCACTTAGGCCAACATAACAAGTGATTTATTCGAGAAAAGAGACTGTCTTATGACGTCACTTCTCATTGCGCAATAGGCCTTAAACGGTTGTAGCTTGCAAAAAAAAAGCTGACCAACTAAGAAAAAAAAACAGTTGTTAAAGCGTGGGTTTCGATCAAGTGGTTGTCGAGCTGTCACAAGTAGCAGGTAGAGCTTGAGGGAGTCCTCAACTCTTCTCTGCCAGACAAGCCAGTCATTGAGGCAGAAACAAGGACAGTGGAACTCCCATTTAGCAGGGAAAAACACACGTCTGATTCAGTCGATTTTTCTTGCACAACCGGATTTTTACTGCATCACAGGCTCTGATTGAGTCAATCAGCGAATTTTGTCACGTTCGATTTAGTCAACTTTTTGGTTGAAAAAAGAAAAAAAATGGCCACAACTGGTTGAAAATCAGTGCACAAACAGCAAAACCATGATTTTTCTTGCACTTCAACCAATATCAGAAATGGCGAGAGCAAAAAAAAGTGCAGAAAAGCTGAAAAAGTCTCTCTTTGGCTGGCAAAGCAAGTCCTGGATTTGCTCAGGCCAACGCTGGCGCCGGGTCTCGAGTGGCAACTTGGTCAAGACCAAGAAGGACTTCCCCAAGAGCTGGCACAACGTTGGCCCACCTGGAGCAGGTTTGAGGAAAGTGTCAACGCAGTCGGAGTCTTGCTCAAGCTCATGTGCTCACAGTACTTTGTTCGATCTTGTCCGGCCGAGTTTCGCCGGAAAGGTCAGTTTCTGTTTTCTTTGCGGTGAAAGTTCTGTTCAGCTCTGTCACTTTTTGGTCCCTTGGCTGGTTTTCACTCGGCCAGACACAGGTCAACGTCACCGTTCTTACCTGAGATGTCGCTCCCTTGAGGGCCAACACTCGACTGAAGGCGAGGAAGGTTGCATCCCTCTCCCTGTGTGCGTGCGTGCGTGCGTGCGTGCGTCTCTCTCTCTCGCTCAGAAAAAAAGTCAAATTACACGCGCGCTCGGAGAGACAAAAGCATGAAATGCGCTCATCATCACGCTCAAAAAGCATTTTCTGCCTAGGAAGAAGAGGAATTCTCCGACCAAAAGTGGCGGGGGTATTGATGCGTTTACCCCTCCCTGTCAGTGACTATGGGACTAAGGTCCCATTCAAGCCCGCAATCTGCGCAGTTTCGCCCTCATTTTTGCATGAATGCGCGTCCAAGATTAAATAAGGGGGATTTTTGCCCGCAATTTTTTGGCTTTATGTGCTTTTGAGCGATGCCCAAAAAATTTGGACGCAAAATAAATAAGTTGTCTTCTCATTTGGTGCAAACATGTGCAAGGACCAATTTCGTAAACTCGATGAGATTTTTCTAGCAGCTTCTTCCCCCCCCCCTCCCGCCCCCAAAAAGTGCCTCGAATAATAGCCCGAAACTTTTGAGCACAAACGAGCGTCAATTAGCCTCGGCCCATGAAGATAGCTTTTTTTTTTACAGGGTGCCCGTCTGAGTTTTGCTTCCTGCCCAAAAGATTCTCCCTAACACAAGGGACACCTCGTGGTCCGCCCATACCCTGCTCAAGGATGGGCCTCGTCTGACGAGGCCTCCTATAATGTGAATGCAAATGAACCTTTCAGAATAGATTTGGCAAACATCTTGAGCGCAAATCTCATAAATCTGCATGAGCAGTTGGGCTTCAATTGAATTCTTCTTCGACTTTTGAGCACGTAGTAAAGCAGGACACTTTCGTGATTTGACTGACTATTTACGGGCCCATCACAGGCCCATGAAATTCAGCATAATCAGAGAAGACTCATATATTATTAAAATTTTTTTGGGTAGTACAAAAATTTGGGCGTAGCTTTTGTTGTTGCTGCTCCATTCTGGGATGGCTAAAACACATAAATCAGTGCGCGCAATGATAAAGCACGCAGACAATAATTATCCTTATGGACACGGGGAGGAGGGGAGCGTGCGTGGGCTCGGCCGCGTGGTACGAGTTCTCCTTCTCCTCCTCCTCCTCCCTGACCCTGCTGTCCTCGAGTATGAGGGGGGGGGACAAAAAGTGCAGCAGGAAAGAATGAAACGAGACATGTGTTTTTTGTGTTCTTCATGCTCCACACTGGGTTGGACGCTGCGAGGCCGAGGCCGTGACGTAGCTCCAGCTGCGACAGTTCTTCACGCCTCCCACTGCACTGCCTGCACTGCTCCAGAGCAACAGCTGCATCACTGTTCACGCCTCGCACTGCACGGAACGGTGCGTCGAGGCCGTCAGACAGCTGCGACGTCCTCGTTCTTCGCGCCTCACACTGCGAGGCTGTGGTGTATGAATGGCGGCACCCACGCACGCAGCCAGGTGTGACCTCATCTCTCTCCACGCAAAAACACAGGAGTTGCCAGAAGGCTCCAGCAGCGAGGCTGCATCGAGACCAAAGCTATCCATTATTATAATCACAGAAGAAGCTGACGTCGACTTCGCTGGAAGCCAGAAGAACAACAGCAAGAAGAAACACACACAGTAATTCTGAGACAACAATGATTTAGCAGAAGTTGCCACCCTGTCTGTCCGTCAAAGCCCACGCACTCGGCGGGTCATGAGGAATTGGTAATAGGCGATGGAGGGAACAAAAGGTTGTAGTAGTCGCATTGGGAGAAACAGATTCTCGGGATCCTTAATTTGGCATTTGGTTTTTTTGTTTTTTTTTTTAGGGGGGAACCCATTTTTTTGGGTAGACGATTTTTTTAGGGGGGAGGGAGGGAAAAGAAGCTACATCATATCAGTCGGCCCCGTAAAATCTGATACGAATTTTGGTGTGGGCGTAAAAAAACAGCTGAGAATAATATCTGATCTCCTGAAATATCACGGATTGACACACGAGATGTGAGTGACCTCTGAAAATAGACCTAGGCCTACCTACGTACGTACGTGCCTGCGTACATGCGTGCGTACGAGAAAGGGGGGGGTGAAGTTGGGGCTGCCGGCGCCTAAAAAAGATGCTCATCTGTGAGAGAAAACACAGATATCTCAAGCAGCCACCATATTTTAAAGTTCTTTCATACGTGGGTGTGACACGCACGAAAAGGGGAGAGGGAGGACGAGACCACACGCTGCGGACACAAAGTTTTACCTGTATAAATAACCCTTTACCTTGTTTCCAGCTTTCCTGGCCCCAAATTTCTGCCCTGAGCTAAAGTCTGGCTGGAGGGCGAAGTCTGGAAATTGAGTGCAAATTTGCGAGCGCACGCCCAAGTTAATTTGGGCGGCCCCAAAAATTATGGAATCTGTCTGACAAGGCAGAAGAAATGAGCTCTATATTACAGTCCATATACAAATACTCCGCGTCCATGCATGCACGCAAGGGGGAGGAGGAGGTTAATCGGTCTTTCACTCACCTTGGGGGGGGGGGGGGCTTTTTTGCGTGAAACCTCCTCCGTCTTTACCTCCTTTTCACCCACTCGGTGTCCATCGCGGCAAAGTCTCTTTCCTCCCAGAAAAAAGTCATGTGTCAGAAAAGGCAAAAATCAAGCAAAGAAGAAGCAAGCAGATGATTTTCTAAATGCCACCTTTTATCAAGGAGCCTCCGCATTGTGGATTTGCAGCTGGGATTCGACCTAAAGATGTCAGCATTTGGCCAATTTGATGTGTGACCTAAACGTCATACCGCATTTACTACATAGCTACACTTCTTGTGTGTCTTGGACCACTGTAGAACCTCCTGCAACACACTGTAAAGCTTGTTGGAAGAGATTTCAAATGAGGTCATTTTATAATTCTCAGGCCTTAGGCCCAGGACATGTTAAGTCTCCAAGGAAATTATCAAGGCTAATTAGGCCTGTGTGCAGCAATCCAATCTGTAATTTGATGTTGCAGTTTTGCTTTTCTGCATCTGTCATGCTATTCTTGCTTCCCTCCTTTTTTTGATGCTCTTCATTGCTACTTTTGGTCTGTTTTTTCAACCATTCCCGATCTGCCAAAAAATCTGACCAATGAAGAGGAAATTCTGCCCGATGATAAAAAAAATCTGGCCTTTTTGTGTGTTCGCCTTCCACATCAAGATTCCGACCTCAACACGTTCCAGGACAGTGAAGTCATGCCCCAGGAAATTACAGAGAGGAGTTACAGCAACCCCTACTTCGACACGATTGGAACCAAAGATTGGCGTTGTTGCTTACATTGGCGGCGACCCCTGGGATGCAGCACAGCTTACTTACATTAGAGAATACGCAGTATTTCTTTTCAGTACCCGTTATCGAGGTACAGTGGAACACGCTTAATAGAGACAATTTGGGACTGCGAATTTGGTCTCTAATAAGCGTGTGTCCCTAATACCTGTGTTGATAAAAAAAAACATAGTCAAAAAGCTGGAAAAAGACATAGTGAAGCAAAAGACATATTTTTTCAT
>JAAUXU010035559.1_pt1 | contig 14490 bp, 15 predicted proteins | sample 7278151 | NCBI WGS metagenome assembly JAAUXU01 (sample SAMN14350113, study PRJNA611818) | marine sediment metagenome | isolation source: surface marine sediment (1.8m) | place: French Polynesia: Moorea | collected 2018-08 | reverse complement strand
GTCTGCAGGATGGCAATGGAGATCCCCATCTACGAGTACAACAGGAAAAGTACGTGCTATCAAATTCTAATTTTGACTAATCAAATTATTTATGGTATGGAAAAATTAGCTCAAGTTATTTGCGAAAACAATTATTATTTGAACTTTCCACCTTTTCAGGCGCCGGCTTCCCCTCCCGCGAGCAGAACGGCGTCAACAATCCTGGCTACTGGACTAGCTCCCGCGGCGGCCGGCACACCTCCCTTCAGCTCGTCTCCGCCCTTGACCTGTCGGAGCGTCTGGCCGGGATCTCCTCCACCGCTCAGGCAGAGCAAGGCTACCGAGAGGACCTCCTCCTGGGCAAGGGACTTATCCACTCCTTCGGTCTGTGCCTGGCGGAGGCCTGCCACCTGGGCTACGGGCCATTCCTGGATCCAGAGTCGCCGCTGGCGCTGCAGACCGTGGTCACCGACGGTAGGAGCGCCAAGTTGTTTGCCTTCCAGCTAAACAAGACGGTGCTCCACATGGAGGAGACGCCCGAGGACGAGCCAAACAACGTGGTACGACGTTTCCCAAAAAATATATGAATTACATTTAAATGACTTCATTTGTTTGTTCTTTGATCCAAGCTGTGGCACTCCCCCGAATTTGACATCTTCGTCACTGACGAGGAGACCGGGCTGGAGACAGTCAACAAGAAAGGCCTCAAGGATCTCATCAAGTTCTACCTGGAGGAGCCCTCTGTCGAGTTCAAGACGGACGTCGCCACCTGGGAGGACATCTCAAGCAACTACAACAGGGAATACTTCTTCCACGACTTCAGGTCCATGCAGGCCAGGGCGCCGAGGGGCGTAAAGCCCGAGCTAGAGGTGGTGAAAAAAGCGAAACACCCATTCCCTCCTAAGTTTTTAAAAAACACAATTTTATTTTTAAATTTCAGGCCTGGGAGCGCATCTACCGCGTGCAGTTCCCTCAGGTGTGGTTCCCTTACGGCACCAGGGACCGGCGCTGGTTCCAAATGAGCAAGTTCGACTACAAGGGTCGCGAGCACTGGCACCCCGCCTTCCGGCACTACGACTACTACGTAACGCAGCGCATCCCTAAGTGCGAGAGGGAAGACAAGAAGGTCTTCAGGAAGAGAAAGATCACCGTGCCAGTGCCGGACCAGGACCAGGTGAGAAAAGAGTGGGAGCTCTTATTGGAGCTGAAAAGGTGTTGTTGATGTTGTCATTGCTGTTGCTACTGTTGTTGGCTCGTTTGGGTGCTGCTGCAATTGTATTTTTTATTTTTATTTTTGCTGCCGCTGCTGTGACTACTGTTGAGGCCAATGTCATTATTATTGTTGCTGTCGCACCGTTGTCTGATATTTTCTCCTCATTTTCTAGACCAACATTTTTTGGCGCCGCCCGACTCATCCTTGGGGTCCCTCCGACGACGACTGGAGAAACGAATAGAACAATAGTCCTTTGAGTGAGAGCCAAGCCTAACCATTAATAAATTGTTACAACAGGTAACCATAATTTTTTTTGCTTCAAACCGCTCCTTTCTTGCTCGAAATGTTAAGATATCTTTTCGCGCGAATGCTTAAAATTATTTTTGTCCGTTGTCCTTTCTCGCGAACAGAAACATATGCTGTTTCTGAAATATCTTCTCAGTCTAGTAGTGTAGCGGTACTAGCGGATCCTGAACGCTCCGTTTTCTCCTTCCCATTCTTTATCAACCAACCTTACCTGTCCCTTGTTGCACTCCCTCCGTCCGTTGCCACCTGACTGATTCAGCTGTCTCCTGCTCACCTTTGCTAAGAGATAAATAGTACCTGAGTACAGAGAAAGTGTTGTTTTGAAACCAAAACTAGGCGGCATTTTTACTTCAATTCTTTTGAAACATGGTAACTTAGCTTGAAAGGGTACGAACGGAGGAGGGCCAAAATGCCCTCATCGTCCAACCGCCGGCGCCTGCTGAGGTCCCTTGGTAGCACGAAGGACCTCCGCGTCGTTTTTCTTTTCGGCTTTGTCATCGGCGCGGTTCTAGCAGTTTTGGTGTCTTGGCTTAAACCGAGGGGGGTGGAGGAGAAATCCGGATACAGGTGGAGCAAAAAAAAATGTGGTTCCGGCGATACCTACTTTCATATCGCTACATTACAGCTCCTCGTCCACCACGCGCCGCGTCCCCGGCGATTTCCCAGGAGCATACACGAACTGGCTGTCGGGCCTGGAGCCAAAGCTCAAGTCCTTCGCGGTGGATCCCGACGTGGGCCGCTACCTCAGGAACTACACCGATGGCTCTGACCTCACCTCCCTCTATGCCGGGTCCGAAGCGCAGTTCCTGCACTCGCGCGTCCCCGTAGCCTGTCTGCTCTTCCCAGAAAACGAGGTCGGGGCAAACACTGTCAAGGAGACCTGGGGGAGACACTGCAACAGGCTCTACTTCTTTAGCCACAAGCTGGAAAACGACACCATTCCCATAGTGAAAACGCCAGCCTCGTCCGCTTTTGCACTACTGTGCAACAGCTTAAGGTATGTAGTCACCAGTGACTCCCCACCGTTCGTTGCCGTAAAATTTCTGTACACTACGTATACCGTACATAATTACAGGACCATTTACCTTGATGACGTTGACATCGACTGGGTTCTCGTTACTACGGACAATACCTACGCACTGTTGGAAAATCTTCGCCATTACGTCGCCCCAATGAATAAATCATCTCATCTGTACGTCGGACACGCCATGAAGTAAGTTGTTCTCATATTTAGGGGATTCCGGGACCAACAGTTAGATTTTCAACCTTCTCGGTTTTTTACGTCTGGAAGAACAAGGCTGGCATAGTTTTTGATCCAAATCTTGAGCCATGTCTTGAACTTTTAGGAGATGAGAAGCAATTTCGCCACTGATTTTTGTAGCATTATTTCTCCCTTTTGTCAGTTCTCGTCTTGCTTCTGCTAAGAGGGCTATTTCCTCCGTTCTTATGTATATTCTTTTGACTATTGACTTCAGGTTATTCAGCTCCTCCTCCTCTTTTGTTGGCGACTCAGTCTTTTCTGATTCTGCTTGAGGAAGGTGAGTCTCAGACGAATCTTTCCTTTCCGACTCTTCCGACTCATCATCGTCCGACATTTCATCTTTACTTTTGGAGGCAAGCTTTTGTGAAGATTCTTTCTTTTTCGAAGAAGACTTCTGTAGATCTTTTGAGGGAGGAAGCTGTAGTGAGGGGTCTTGTGAAGCTGGCAATGCTCGCATTGCTGACCTGCGTTCTGCACTTGATTTCGATTTTTCCTTTGACTTTTCGGATTCTTCTGGTGGGTCCGGAGGAGATTTTTCCATCACACCAGAGCCTTGCTGAGCGGCAGTCGATGCTGGACTACTTTGTGGGCCCCCAGAGTGGTCTGCGTGAAGTGGCATTTCTGCATTCTGATTTGTTGTACATCTATTGCATGATTCCGCTGGTTGGTACCTAGTCTTATTCATTCCTGGGTTGTATAAAGAATTGGTTGGATCCGAAGAGATTGGCTCCCTTGCTCCTGAGTACTGCATTTTCGCATCTTTCTTCAATATGCCTTCGCGGTATTCTAGGTGTATTAGCTCCTCAAACTCCATGTTGTTGTCCAACTCTTTGCGTCTTTCATTGAAAGCCTTGCTAGCGAAATCATGCATATGAGATTTTCTCTGCAGCGTCGTGCCAAAATTAGCATCTTTTTCTTCTGCTTCTTCCTTGTCGGATATTACTTCCATTTTTTCTCGGTCATTTCCGAAAATGTCTTTTTTGCTTTCAAATTTGTACTTCGTCTTACGACCACTCTGTGTTCTTACAGCAACCGTTCCATAGGCAACATCTGATTTCTTGGACAGTTTTTTAAACTTGAAGTCTTCGTTCGTTTCTTGCCCTACCGTATCTACTTTGTTGGACACAGTTTCCTCTTTGCCTTTGCGGGTGCCCAAGTCATACAACATAGAACTCTTTTGACTTAGAACTTCTCTCCGACTTTTATTGTCAAGGTCAAAATCCTCTCCCTTTTTGCGGTAGTCCAGATGTATTCTCTCGAAATCATCTTCGCCCTCCAGTTCCTTCTCCTGTTGTAAACGTCTCTTTTCGTTGAATGAATCACTTTCAAAGTCATGTGAATGCATTTGTCTCTCTTCTTCATTAGTGATGCCCTTCTGCTCTTGATTGTCATTTCTTTCAGGTCTATCATCTTGTTTCCCCCCCGACCGGTAGTCCACGTGTATACGTTCAAAATCGTCCAGTTCGCCCAATTCTTTTTCCTGTAGCTCATGTCTCCTTTCATTGAAACTGTCACTTTCAAAGTCATGGGAATGTGCTTGTCTCTTTGTGACAACTTCGCCCTCCTCGTCATTTTCTGTTTCCTTTGTTTCCTTGTTTTCCCTTTCCTCCTTCATCTCCTTTAGTTTTACGTCAAAGTCTTCGAATGTGTCCATCAATGTTTCACTAGCTATACGCTTTCTATCCTGTTCTTCCCTATCAATTAACCCTAACAATTTCTCCTGTGAAACTGTTTCTTTTATCTGGCTCTTTTGCCCGGTATGTCTTGTGCTTTGAGAATTGACATCAAACTCATCCCTCGGTCCGCTTCTTTTAAGTTCATCTTCTGTAACGCCTTTGTATTTTTGATTTAGGGTTTTCAAAAGTTCGGAACTCATTAAACTGTCGCTTCGCAAATCATGCTGAAAAAGGTCCTCTTCTTGGAAATCTTCTCGCTGGCTCTTTTGCTTGGCCACGTTCATTCTGCCCTCGTCTGCTGTATCTTTCTTCTTTTCGGTTTCCTTGTACCCGAGCTGAAATGTTCCTTCCTCGATCTCTTGCATTTTTCGTTTGAGGTCCTCAAAGCTGGAACTTTTGAATTCATAGCTGCCGACAGATCGTTTTTCCTGGGCCTTTCCAATTTCCCTGGCATCACTGATCGACACGTTCCCCAACTGGAGGAGCTCCTCCTCACTGCTGTTGGTGCCTCTGTACTCCAAATGTAATTTTTCCTTCAGCTTGGCGTCCTCCTCTTGCTGAATCATTTTCCTTCTCTCATTGAAGGAAGGGCTTGCAAAGTCATGGGTGTGGTAGTGGCCTGTCCTGTCTATGCTTCTTATGTCTACTTGGTTCATTTTTCTTCCGTCTTCTTCCAAGCTCTTTATTTCAGTGGGGGGAGGGGGCACTTCCTTGGACTTTGGCCTCTTCACCTCGAAGGTGAACCTCTCGACCTCGTAGCTGGACGACGATCCCTCTTCGTTTCCTGAGGTCGAGGGGGGAAAGGACACCAGGCCCTCCGTCTTACTGCCGGTGTACGACATTGTGGTCTTCTTGGCGGGCTGCGGGGAGCGGTGCTGCTTACCGTGGCTATCCTTGAAGGCCTTGAGGGGCTCTGGATTTTGAACTTGCTTTGAGCTGTTGCTTGCCGTTTTCTGGGAATGGGATCCTTGGGATTGGTTGACCTTCATATCTTTGGCTTTGGCTAATTGCTTGTCGACTCGGCTTATTAGGGATTTGAAGTCATCGTCCCCGGTTTCTGTATCGGAGGCACTCGTAGCGGCTTCTTTCATTTTGATAGCAAAGTAGCAACTGTAGTTTTCCTTAATTTTTTATCATTAAAAATCTATTTTTTTTAAAAAAAAATATGGTCTGGCAAAATTTATATGGGGACGGAATTGAGTTGTCAAAAGCCGGATTTGCATTTGTAGAAGTGCCTGTGGGTAACTCGTGTTTTTTTTTTCAGGTTTTGGGGCCAAGAATACAACTGGGGCGACGCCGGGTACGCGCTCTCCCGCGGGACGCTTGACCTGCTCGCCAGAAAGTTCCCCGACAAGGCCTCCTGCGAGGCGGGAGGACGGTTTTGGCGGAACGGCGACTGGTATCTGGGGAAGCACCTGGCCTCGGAGGGAGTCTTCCCTGTCGACACCAGAGACGCGGAGGGGAGGGGCCGCTTCAACGGGTACACGTTCAACAAACTGCTCTTTCCAGGAGGTGTCTCTCTATTCGAAAGGTACGAGTGGACAAATATTTTTTAATGGTATATGGGGAAAAACTCTTTCCTTTTCCCCTTTTTTGTAGGTACTGGCGAGACTCCCTGTATCTCTCCCCTGACGGCCCGCACTGCTGCTCCAGCCGTGCCATCACCTTCCACGGCATCCTTGCCTACACCAAGATGTACCAGCTGGAGTACCTCTTCTACCACTTGCGCCCCTTCCAGGACGGCGGCGAGGTGGGCAACCGGCCGCCTAAAAGCAGCGAGAACCCCTTCTTCACCAGGGAGGAGGAGCTCAAGGACGAGTTCCTCAAGCACCTCTTCCGCAACATGAGCAAGGAGCCGGACCTACCGGTGCCGCCGCCCATACCGGACGAGTACACTTAAAAGTGTGTGCGATTGATTTGTGCTCTTCTTTTGTCTGTGATAGTTATCATAACATTCCAATTCAGAACTTACTCCATTGCCGCGTTAATGCTGTGATGCTTTTTATTCAGTGCCTTAATCAATGCCCTACACTTATGAAACGAATCTAGTATTATTAAACAACATGCACGACTGTAGTGACAGTGATCAAACATCAAAGATCGACAGCAGTTTCTTTATTTTTTTGTCGCGCCTCTCCTCCACTTGGATCTCCCCCTTGGAGGTGAGGGAGCCGACTGACTGTTCCCCCAGGAACAGCTTCTTGATCGCGTCCAGGCTCCCCTTGATCACCAGGGAGGCCTCAGATTCGATGAAAGCCCATTGGCCGTCGTCTAGGATCCCGTGGCGAATCTAGTAATGAAATTGAGACAATTTGATTTCCCCCCTTTTTTCGTGCGTTTGAAAGAAAGAATACCTTGAATTCCGTCACGTCCGCGACGGTGCCTTTCTTGTCTCTCTTCGCCTCCAGCCTCACCCTCACCGCCTCGTCGGCTCCGCCAACCAACTCCTCCGCCCTGTCAGGATCGACCGTCACCTTGAGCACCCTCAGCAGCTCCCTCGCGTCCAGGGCTTCTTTGACGGCTTCCCTCGTGTAAGTGTCCTTTCTGTTCTTCTTCTTTCCCTCCAACTGCTCCCGCAGGTCCTTGGAGGCGGTGAGGTACAGGTTGCGGCCCTGTGAGGAGGTCTCGCGGGTGGCCATCAGGTTCAGAGTGAGGATGGCAAGGTCCTGGAGATGATTTTTGAATGTCAATGATTCTCTTTCCGCGTGAAAACGAGTAAAAAACAAAGCAGCAGTAACATAGCAAGTAACATAACAGCTTTCAGCAAAATAGCGAGAAAATCAGCAGCATCAACAACAAAACTATAGCAGCAGCAGCAGCAGAAATAACAGTAGCAGCAGAAACAAAAATCACAGCAGAAGTCAGCGGAGCAGCAACAGCAGCAGCAACAGCAGGAACAACAATTACAATAGTAGCAAAAGTAGCAAGAGCTATAGCAGTGGCAGAAGCATAACTGCATAAGCAGCATGCAGCAACAGCAGCAACAACAATTACGTACAGCACGAATACATTAACCAAAGGGGAGTAAAAAAATGTTGCAATATTTGCTTACCGTGACATCCTTGTTGTCCGGGTTTACATTCCTCAAGTGCTGGCATAGCTCCAAGGCCCACTGCAGCTCGAACGCGTTGAATGCCGCCCTGGCCTTCTCCAGGCACTTTTCCTCCCCTCCCGCCAACCGGACGAACCTCTCCGACGTCTCCCTGGGCTCCTCCTCCATGCCGTGCAGGTCGGCTGGGTGCCCGCTGAACCAACCTACTCCCTGTTCGAAGACCCCCCTCACCGCCCACTCGGCCGCCCCGTAGTGCTCCCCCAGGCACGGGTGGGAGGCGAGCCGGTCCGGCAGGGGCGCCACCAGCTCCACCACCTCGTCGGGGTGAAGGCCCTTGTTCATGTGGCGGACCGTCTGGTCGTGCACATACTTGAGGGCGTCCCTGTGAGCTGCCAGGGCCTCCTCCGCCTCTCCTTCCGACACCAAAGGAAGCGTGTGGTGCGGGATGAGTACTCTTGGGCGGAGGGAGGACATCATCTCCAGGGCGCGGATACGGTCGGCGCAACTCCTGTCGCAGGGACTTCCGTCCAACGGGGTGACCAGAGGGAAGGACGAGTAGAAGTTGTCCCCGCAGAGCACGGTGCCCCTCTCCTTCCACCAGATGACAAAGTGGTCGGCGGTGTCCCCGGGGGAGTGTAGCAGATCCAGCTCCAGTCCGGCCACACTGAGACGGAGGCGGTCCGAGAACGTCTTGGTGGGGGTGACGGACGGAAAAGAAGCTTGTCCTCCCGGAAATCTAATATATTTTTAAAAAATAATAATAAAGCTGTTAAGAAGAAGAAAATATCAGTGAGTATTTTTACCTGAAGTCTTTTCCTATCCCTCCCCCTACCGCCGCTGCCTCCTCCGCCTCCCCCAGCGCCCACCCGCCCGCCGCGGTCGCCCTCTCCCTCCGTCCGCCCCTCAGCGACAGGTCCCTCGCCCTCCGCTGGCAGTTCTCGAACTTGTCGTGCGCCACCACGGGCACCCCCGCCGCCGAGAGCACCTCCGCTCCGCCGCAGCCGTGCGCGGAGAAGTGCGTCAGCAGGAGGGCCCTCACCGGGGGGAGTTCCCCGCCCAGGACGGAGGAGAAGGCGCCGAGGGCACGCTTGATGGAATCGGGGGTCTCAAGTGCCCCGACAAGAACGACACCGTCAGGGCCTATATATAAAAAGTTGGATAAGGAAAAAGGATATTAAAGAACGTATATGTAATGATTAGGAGGAAAAAATCAGCGTTTACCTTTGAGAAGAATAGCATTGGCGAAACCGTATCCTACCGCCACCAGCACGTCTTCTTCCTCTTTCTCCTTTTCTTTCTTCTTGTCATCGGTCCTTACTCTGATGATCCTTTCCCCTCCCCCGAAGTGCCTCTCCTGGTGCCTCCTCGCCCTCTCCGCCGCCCGGCTGAAGTTTGCCTCCCTCCTTATCCTCCGCTTTTGCCTGTCCGCCTCCGCGTCCACCGAGTACCAACTGTAGAAGGAGAAGAGCACGGCGAAGAAGAGGCCTATCAGCGACAGCACAGGGTCAGGCATGAACATGTCCGAAACCCAGTTGCGGTAGTTCTTGCCGCGGGAGGACATGATGGTTGTTTTTTCCCTCTTCTCTTCGGTTGATTCTCAAACGGACGTGGAAAAATAATCGTCACTGCGCGCACTGATCGCAAGAAAAATTGGCAAACAGAAAAAATGGGAGGCATTCGATTCCTCTAAAAATGACCAATTTTGGCCAAAGATGTCAGATATTTTCTAGAGTTGGCATTTCCCCTAAATTTTAAGATGGCATTTCCCCTAAACTATTTTGACTATACTGTCATTTCCCCTAAGACTATTTGACTAAGCTGTCAATTCCTCTATCCCATCTTGTAAACTGCACATGTACCGGTACAGGTGGCAATATTCGGACGGTGGTTGCCGGTAGGAAGAGGTTAGAAAGAGCCCCAGAAGGAGGGAGACTTGGATTTGGCCTTCAGGAAAGGGTAAAAAACCTTCCTCCTCCCGCCTGCCTGTAAATCTGAGATCTTTTTTTGCATACAAACTCCTTGATAAAAATGACAGCAGTACTTGGAATATAAATTGAGAAATTTGAAGTATCCTTCCTGGGAATTTCTTAGACTTGTTTCTTGAAGTGAGTGGGAAGGATGAGTAATGACCTGAATTTTTTTGCAAAGATCTAGAACATCTACATATATATGTAGAAACTATTGTCCTATGCTGTCCACTTTTGTGATGCAAAAGATCCTTGGAGCATGATTTAATATTAAAATATGTCATGTGATAAAAAATAGGTAGGATTCAAAAGGGGAAAAGAAAACATCCTTTAGAGGAATCAACAACTAGGTTTAGGGGAACTGACATGTCTGGAAAAAAAAATAGGGGAAATGACATCTTCTGCTTTAGGGGAACTGGCATCATCCTCAACTTCCCAAAATTTAGAGGAATCGAATACCAGCCGAAAAAATATCTCCTGCAGCAACAGCAGCTTGATGCCGGTATTTTGCTTTAGTAGGAAGATTGCGGCGTTATCTGTGTCGTACAGGGGGAGGAATCTGACCCATATTTACGCGCAAACTTGAGCAAATAGTTTTTCCAATTCATGAAGCAAAACCTTTCAAAACGAAGTCAGTTTCAAAAGAAATCATTTTTGATTTTTAACATTCGCTGCAGGATCAATTATAAGTTACACAGATCATAGTTACACAGGTCATATTACTAAAATTTATTTCTTATTAGCAAAGATAAAAATATAGTTCATATTTCATTTTGGAAATGTTTTTGAAAGTTCGTGGGGATATCCCCCTCTAAACAAATAGTAACGCCGTTTCTTGCTCCGCAAAAGCCTCCACCCTGCTGTGGGCCCTGAATCCGTCGGCGGACTCCTTATGCGTGTTGTAAAGATGCTTTTTCATGCGTTTGGCAGTGTTGAAGGTCTTGTCGCACAAAGGACAGTGTACCTGAAATAGCAAAAACATACATTGCCGAAAAGGCCTTGAAACCGTTTTCCCCTGTTTTGTTCACCTGATTAGAACCCTCGTGCACCCCAAGAACGTGCTCCTTCAGGTGTCCCTTGGTGCTGAAGGACTTGCTGCACAGCTCGCAGTGGAAGACCCTGTGAGGTGCCGGAGCGATGGCAGCTTCGTCGTCCACCACCTCCTTCTTGTCGTTCCTCTTCCTCCTCCTGGCTGCGTCCTGCTGCTGCTGCTGCTCCGGCTTGAGCCCGTGTTGACTGTGCTGGTGCACCTGCAGCGACGGGTAGGAGTGGAAGTGCTTGTTGCAGAGGCCGCAGCGGTAGGCGCGGATGCGCAGGTGACGGCGCAGGTGCTTCATGAAGTGGCACATGTGGCGGAAGGCGGACGAGCACATGCAGCACTGCAGGCGAGGGCGAGGGTCGGTGGGGCTGGCCTGGTTGGCGTGCTGCAAACACGGAAAGAACAAAAGTGATTAGTATTTAGCTACGGCTGTTTCTCGCTGGTGTACGTAGCTCACCTGGAAGACCTCAGACTCCGTCTTGAATAGTATGTTGTGTATGGGGCATGTGACCTGCCCGTAGTGCACTAGTGCGTGCGCCTGCATGTCCTCCTTCCTCTTGAACTCCATCGGGCAGTCAGGGCACTTGACCCGAGGCTGAGGCAGCAGAGACCCTCCTCCTCCACAGCGCCGCTCGTGCGACCTCAGTGCTGTGCCGGCGCGCTTCTCACGGCCGCACTGGGAGCAGGGCACCATGACGGGAGGGGCCGGCTTCCTCTTGGGGCGGTGCTTCGACGAGTGGCTGCGGCGGACGTGCTGAGACAGAAGTCTGGAAATTAAAATAACATTTTTAATTTCAACAATTCGGCTGTGGTGTACTGTCGAATTCCTACCTTGATGTCTTCCCGACGTATTGGCACTGGCTGCACGAAAGCAGTCCCTTTTCCTGCCCGGCAACTGCTGCTCCTGCAGGAGCGGAACCTCCCACACAACCGCTGGCACCTGCTGTACCCGCCAGCAGCTCCCGCTCCGAGTGTTGCGTCTCCAGGTGCAGTCTGAGCCTGGCGGAGGTAGCTGCGACGTGTCCGCAGGCGCCGCACAAGTATCCTGGCCGGCAGGGCGGGACAGCGTTGTAGCTTTCGCAGGAGGCAACGTGCTCGTTGTGGCCGTGCCTGGAGGCGAAGGTGACGGCAGTTCCTCCTCCTCCTCCACTGTAACGGCAGAGGTCGCAGCTGAGCAGCTCAGCCTTGTCGGAGAAGCGGGAGAGAACCCTGAACTTACTGGCATCCTCGGGGGATGGCGGCAGGGTGAGGTCGTTGGTGGCGGGATCCAGATGGAACTTGGAGACGTGGTTTATGAGATACCTGGCCGGGTTTTTGCCCGGGCAAGGGAGGATGACCATGTGGCAGTGCGGGCACTTGAAAGCCAGGTCGTGATCCGGGATCTTGCCAGACTTTCGGTTTTCTCGATAAGATTTTTGGAGCGCCCCGCACCTCTCGCACCCGGGATGAAGCTCGAGGTCTGGAGAATGTCCTGAAGAGTGCTCCTTTTCCTTGTGCCTAGCCAGGCTAGATTCTGACTCGCAATGGACAGGGCAGTCGGCGCAGGGAAATTCCCGCATCTTTTCTAGGCTACCTCTCCCGTGCTTGAGCAGGTGAGTCCTCAGATGCCGCTCCCTCGCGAAGACCTTCCCGCACACCCAGCAGAATAGATCCCGTGCCGGAGGAGACTCGCATTCCCTGTGATCCGGTGCCGAGCTGACGAGGACGACCAGGGGCTCTTTTTCGTCTTGAACCACACCACTCTCCCCCACTCTGTGATCTCTCTCGAGGTGTGACCAAAGCGAGTCTATTTCCTCTTCGGCAAACCTGCGCCTGCAGTAAGGGCATTTGAAAAGTACGTCTGTTTCAGCAGAAATATCCTTCTTTAGGATTTCCAGGTACTCGCTCATCATCCTCCGGCAGGGCGGAGTATCAGCGTGGGGATGGTTTTTTGGCATCTTGAAGAATCTGCTATCTGGGTAATTCGCGGCGGCGTGCCTCCTCAGCTCCCTCATGCTGTCATGTCTCGACCCACTTGCCGAACACACAAATACCAAGGGATCATTAGATGTTGAAGACCTGGAAGGATGGGCCTTGAGCAGAGACCTCGGATTTGACTTTGGGGCCTTCAGCATTTCTCCATTCAGTGATACGCCTTCTTCACTAGAGTGGTCCTCCATTACAGCCACCAGACGCCCGTGCGTGGAGGATGCTCCCGTTTCTTCCTCTTCGTCGGTCAAACCCGCCGCCTTTACGGTGCCATCTTTCAGAATTCTCACTGCCACTGAGTAGTGGATCACTTTCTTCCTCAATCCGCCCGGGACCAAAATTCGGTTGAATTTCTCGTCCACGACCTGTCTTTGCTGCCTGATTCTCTCCTGCACCTCGTCGACGTCTTCTTCCTCGTCACTCTCGTCGTCCCTCTCCTCTTCGATTACTTTTTTGGCCTTATTTTCTTCGCCAGCGCCAGAATCTGCCTCTCCCCCGGCCTTCAATTCTTCCTCGTCGTCATCGTCGTTCCCGGCAATGTCCAGCTTCTCCTCTTCCGCCTCCCCCTCTGGATCGCTGACCTCGTCCGCAAACCTGATCCTCTTGATCTTCTTTCTCAGCCCGTAACCCGATTCCCCCGCGCCGCCTCTTCTCGGCTTCTCCACCAACTCCGTCTTGATATAAGGCTCCGGCGGCTTCTCGGCATCCTTCTCCGACTTTCGCTTCCTGCCCCGCTTCTTGGGCGGGCCCTTAGTAACTGCCGCTGGAGCCGGGGTCTTGTTCTCCTTGTTGCCGCCGGTATCCTGATTCGCCTGAAGGGGCTTCTTATTCTCCTCGGCTGCTGCTGACAGATTGCCTGCGGTCCATTCGGAGGCGTCCAGGAGCAGCAGCGAGTCGACCAGCTCCTGCTCCGGCCCCGGCACGAACTCTGCAGCCACCACCTCTAGCACCGCCCTCAGGGCTTCAAGGTCCTCGGATATGTCCTCGTCAGGGGTCACTCCCGAGGCCGAGGCCGCCACCACCTCCCTGACTGCGGCCGCGCGGTCGGGCAGGCACAGGTACTTCAGGAAGAGGCCGAACTGGCGCACGGTGACGTCGGGCAGGACTAGGGAGAGGATGTCGTCGGCGTCCCTGGCGCCGGCGCAGGAGCGGAAGACGGGGCAGGCGGCCCCGAGGAGCGGCGCCGGCGCACGGAGGGACCCGTCGGCGCACCGCACCACGGTGTCGCCCGCCCGGAGGCGCGCCCGGCGGCGCATCTGGTGGTGGGCCGTGCAGAGGAGGTCACGCATGAGAGCGTCGTGGGTGGGGATGGACACGTAGTAGACGTCCTCATCCTCTGTCGTGTCCACCTGGTCCAAGTCCTCCGTGCTGATGATGATCTCCACCTGCTGATCCGACTCTACCGCCTCCTGATCCATGATAAGGCACAGGAAACCTGACTGATTTAAAAGCCTTTAGGCGATCTCGCCCAGGGTCTCGCCCCAGTGGCTCCGGTGACCTCGACACAAGGGTCACAAGCGACAAGCCGTGGGCCCGTGCCCCGTGGGTGGCCACTGGCACTGGGCTCGCTTGACGCTTGACGCTTGACGAACTTTGTCACTTTCTTGAAGAAAGTTTCTTCACTTTCTTGAAAGTTTCTTCTTCTTGACGCTTTGTTTTTTTTTTATTTTGCCCATTCGGGACTTTAGCACGCAACTTTGTGAAAAATTTCGGAATTGCGTGAGCAGAAATGGCCCCTAGGAATACATGTAAACAAACTGTGTTTTATTTTTTAAAACTTTTGCAGTGTTCATTTTTTAAAAAAGTTTTTTTACTTTTACTCCTGCTCTTTTTGAACAAGAACAGACTATGTTCGACGACCTGCGGCGGGGATTTACAGAAGATTTTCATGGATTGACTAAGTTTGAAAGGACTTTCAAGGATTGTCAAAGATCACCCAAAAGAGCAAAAAAAAAATAAGCGATTTTGCGATTTTGGCCTTTTTGACCTTCAAAATGACCTTGAAAGTCAAATTTGACCTTATCCGCCC
>JAAUXU010081096.1_pt1 | contig 14493 bp, 15 predicted proteins | sample 7278151 | NCBI WGS metagenome assembly JAAUXU01 (sample SAMN14350113, study PRJNA611818) | marine sediment metagenome | isolation source: surface marine sediment (1.8m) | place: French Polynesia: Moorea | collected 2018-08 | reverse complement strand
GCCCAACCCGCGCCGACCCCTAGGAAATCCCGGGAAAAGAAAAAGCCCCAGCCGAGCCGACGCCGAGCCGACGCCACACTTGTTGAAAAAAAGGTCTTTGGTGATTCGTGAATTTCTCCGTCCTCCTCTAGCAGTGTGTCCAGATGTTGTGATTTTGCGCGAAAGTGGCGCATTTTTACCCATCCTCGCGCACATTTAAAAAAGTCAAACAGTAAACCTACCTTGCTTGAAACGTCCAAAAATGCAATAAAAAAGTTAACATTTTAGGCAGGCGCATTTTTTCGCTCATTTTGAGCAATATCTTGCGCATTTTGACAAAAAAAATCTGGACACACTGTCCTCTAGTCTCCCGACTTCAAGTTTATCATGTCTGAGAACGAGTTCGACGACCTTGCCAACATTGAGGTCCAGCGGATGGAGGAGGAGGGGGAGGCGGCGGCCGTGCAGGTGGAGGTGGACAAGGTGGTCAGGCAGGAAGAGGACGCGAAGGAGGAGGCGACTGTAGAGGTGCAGCAGGAGGAAGAGGCCCAGCAGGTGAACGGGCATCTCCACCACGACGAGAAGGAGCAGGAGCAAGAGCGGGAGCCGAATAGAGTGGAGGACAAGGAGGAGCAGGAGGAACTCGACAAGATAGAGGAAGAGGCCGAAGGGTTGGATGCCCCTAAGGAGGACCCCGAGGAAGTGGAGGAGCCGGGAGGATCTGAGGCGGAGAACAAGGAGGAGGAGACCTCCGCTGCCGGCGATAAGTTTGATGACCTTTTTCAGGACAAGGTGGACAAGGGTGACAAGGACAAGAAAGAAGAGGTGGAGAAAGAGGAGAGCAAGGCTGACGGAGACAAGGATGACAAGAAGGAGGAAGAGGAGAAGGCCCCTCCCCCTTGCTACGAGCTTGACCCCAAGGACGATGACTACTTCTCCTCCCTCTCCCAGGAGGAGCTGGAGTGGTACACCGACCTGGGCCCCAAGCCCGAGGCGGTGGCCTCCCGCAAGACCGAGTGCACGGCATGCCACCGACAGATCACCAACCTGCAGGGATCCAACCTGCTGCGGCACCCTCTCCTCGGCGTGGCCGTCTGCCGCTATTGCAGGCTGTTCTACGGTGACGGGGATTGGGAGACGGAGGAGGACGGGAGCGACAAGTTCTGCCGGTGGTGCGCAAACGGAGGGGAGCTCCTCTGCTGCGACGGCTGCCCAAAGGCATTCTGCAAGAGATGCATACAGAGGAACCTAGGAAGGAAGTTCCTGGCAAACATATCCAACGCGGAGGAGTGGATGTGTCTGGTGTGCGACCCGAGGCAGATTTACAAGTTCCGAGCGGAGTACTACGTGTTGGTCAAGTTCGTCAAGAACATGGTCAAGTCTCCTGAGAAGTCTGCCGGGGGCAGAAGCAGAGGAGGAGGAGCCCCCACCGTCACCGCCAGCACCATCAAGGCCCTGGACAAGGCAGCCGCTGAGAACTTTGTTGACGAGCAGATCCAGGAGGCGCTCAAGACGCTGCTCATCTACCAGAAGAGCCTGACCAAGCAGAGGGACGCCTGGGCAAAGGCCAAGCGGGAGATGCAGGTGGACAAGGTGGCACCGGTCTGCAAGGCCCTCAGGAAGGCCTTCGTGTTCGCTAGCAAGAACATGGAGCTGCTCGACCTTGCCTTGGTGGAGGTACGGGGAAGACGAATAACTTTTTTGTGCAGGTGTATCAAGTCCATCGTTTCTCTTTGTTTCAGCAATTCAAGACAAAGTTCCCAGGCGAGGAGAAAAAAATCAAGGTAATTTTTCAACCTTGTATTCATTCCTTTCTCCTATTCTCATCATTGATCCTTCTCTCCCCATGCAGATCGTGAGGCCCCCCTCCATTTCTGGAGGAGAAGGAGGGGGAGGGGGAGTGAAGAGAAAGGCAGGAGGAGCAGGAGGAGGCACTCCCGGCAAGTCCCCCTCGGCGAAGAGGCAGAGGAAGGCCTCAGGAGGGGGAGCGAAGGGGGCGTCCAGGCCGATTAAGGCCAAGAAGGTCAAGTCGGCCAGCAAGGTGGAAATCAACGGGGACACGTCCAGCGACGACGAAGACCACATGAAAAAACCCTTATTACAGCAGGTAATTATTGTTATCGTATTTTATATAAAAAAGTTTTTTCTCTTTTTGGGAACATTTAATTTAGAGATGGCTTCGAACCGACTTTTTGCGAACTCGAGTCGAACCGAACTTCCAAAAGTCAAAGTTGAGTTGAGTTGAATTTCAGGGGTCAAACTTCGAGTTGAGTCAAACTTTTTGAAAAATTGCACACTTACTAGTTATTAAATAAAAAATCACAGACAGGAGAAAATGGCAGAAAAAAATTCCCAGATCAAGTTTAAGTTCAAAAATTTAAATAATTTTTGTGGATTTTTTTTGAAATATTCCTTTTTTTGTATGAAAAATAGCCTCTAAAAGAGTTCGCGAACTTTTGTGCGAACTGCGAACTTCTGCGAACTCTTTACGGTACAAAATTGCGAACTTTCGAACTCGAACTAAGTTCGCAGCCATCTCTAATTTAATTAAGGCAATGCATTTTTGACAATTTGTTGTTTTTATCAGGGCAAGCTTTCGATGAGCCTGTTCGGCAAGAAGACCAGCAAGACCCCCACTACAACCACGACGTCTGTAGACCGCGTTGACGTGAGCGACTCCGACTCAGATGACGACCTTGATCTCTTGCCCTTCAGCCCTAGCCCGACAAAGAAGCAAGAGTCCAAACCCAAGGCCTCGCCCCCCGTCTCAACCAGCCCAAAGAGGAAGACAACACCGAGCTGCACCAAGGAAGAGACGACGCCCAAGCCGCCCTCCAAGCCCGGGCCAACCTCATCCAAGAAGCCCGGGCCAGCATCCTCCAAAAAACCTGGGCCAGCATCCTCCAAAAAACCTGGGCCAGCTTCGTCCAAGAAACCCGGCCCTGCTTCGTCCAAGAAGCCCGGGCCAGCCTCATCAAAACCCGGGCCAGCCTCTTCGAAGCGGCCGGGGCCCAAATCAAAGACCACATGAGATCCAGACCGGTACCGCTTTGCTAGCCATAAAAGAGAACCTGTTTATGAAGCACAATAATTTTCCACAGTACAACGACAAACAAAATCCCGTATTCCTAAAAACATAGTTCGAAATATTGCGTGCGTGAGAGTGCTGAACTTAAGAAATTAGGCAGCTCAATATCCAACCCTGTAGCACAGAGTGGAACAAAAGTGTCTTGCCGTGCCCCATAACAAGAAGAGTCTTGGCATTATAGGTTTCTAGCACAAGCCAGCGATCCTTTGAGGGGAGGATTGGTAGACACACCTCTCGAAAAATTATTACACGTATCTTGACTTTTCGATTGATACAACAACAGTGCTTTGCCTTTATTTTGTGAATAAACTTGCGGTGACTTACTTGATGAGTATTCCACGGTTTTTAGAACGTTATTACCCGGCACGGTGATGTACCTATGACAGTTGAAAGACAATTTGTATGTTCATATCTTCAAGGACAGGGAGTTAAGAAATAAAGTTAAATGTAAATGGATGTTTCAAAAATTAGCTCTGTGGCGGAATCTATTTAACATACTATTTTGCTGGTGCCCTGGGCCAAGATCTCTGGCGAGAAAAGAAACCCAGGAACAGCATCAAGGTCACCCTGGCAAGGTCTGGCACTAATATCAATTATCAACTTCCAACTAAAGAGTGTTCCAAGTCGCAAGGAAGCGTCAAAATGTGGACTGTCAAATTCTACGTCATGCAGGACCTAGGAGAAGATATACTGAACTTTTGCATCCAGCTACTTGTGAACAAGAACAGACTTTGTTCAAAGACCTGCGGCATTGACAAGATATTTAGCTAGAAAAGATCCAAAAAGATCAAGAGTCTTCCAAATAGCAGTAAGAGATTCCAATCTGACAAAAGCTACAATAATTCATTCAATGTAAATGGGAGGGATCCCCTAAGAGAAATCTGGTCAAGGAGTGACAGATATTGATTAATCTCGACGGATCCCACCGCAAAGAAAATTGTGGGTGGGAGATAACGGGAAGAGAGCAAACCACAAGTTGACCTTGACCTTAGATTTATCTTCAAGGTCATGACCTCAAAGTAGTCCCCAACAACAACAACTCTCACCGTTCTATGACCTGTCGGCTTCGCTGCAGGTAAAAAGTTTAAAGTAGGCAACGGCCTGATGAAGAAGAAGAACCCTTCAATAAACAAAAAAAACAATCTTCAAGGATAACGCGAAAACAAGTGAAAAATCAATCCTTTGTCCTGTGATTATTTATTTCACTTGCGAAGAATGATGACGGATTTTATCAGGCCAGGTGGAAACAGAGAACACTGTGTAGATACAGAGTGGTCAAGTAACTTTGTAGTTTGTGTTTTTTGTGTTGTAAGAAACGACCATGCGTCACCTGGTGTCCGGGAAGAAAAATACTCCCCTCTCGATCAGCTGTTCCATAAAATAAACTCAAAAAGAGTACATATACTATGTCTAAAAATGTAATTTTGCTAATCATTATAATGCTAAAAAATGTGATGATTGACAAATATTTTTTTGATCCATACAATACTTTATGTCTTTATTTTGTGCATCAGGTAATTTAGAAGAGAATAGTTTTTTTCCCCGGCCGCCAGGTGAGTTGGAGTCAAAAGACACACTGTCCTCTCTAGATGTCCCTCCTCTGTGGAGTATGAGCAAAGCACTGAAAGCAGGCATGGAAAAAAATAAACAAAAAATTGCGAGTGCGCCGGGTGCGCCGCCGCGCGCCGGAGAGAGTGTCAACTCAGTCAGTCATTAGTCACTGAGCTCGCCGTGATGCTGTCCCGACTGCTCCAACGGCGATGTGCCCGGAGTGGGCCCTGCCTTCAACAGAGTCGCTGTCTGGCCACCAGGACCAAGGTGGTGGAGGTGGCCACCGAGCCCTCCAAACAGTCGTCCTCCTCCACTGTCGGCTCCGTTGGCCCCCGCCGCCAGAGATACAGGCTGAGCCATCGCACTGGGCTAAAGTGGGAGAGCGTGGTGGGGCTGGAGGTGCACGCGCAGATACTCTCAAAGTCAAAGCTATTCTCAGGAGCGCCATCAAACACATCGACGTCCTCCGCTCTATCCTCGCCCCCGAACACGGCTGTGGCGCATTTCGACGCAGCGCTACCAGGCTCACTGCCAGTGCTCAACAAAAGGTATTTCAACACTAATTTAATTCCATTTTTCATTTTCGATTGGTGTCACTTTCAGGTGCGTCGAAGCCGCCGTTCTGACTGGCCTTGCCCTCGGTTCCAGGATCAACCTCGTATCTCACTTTGACCGCAAGCACTACTTCTACGCAGACCTCCCGGCGGGCTACCAGATCACTCAGCACAGGAGTCCCATAGCCGTAGGAGGGGCCGTGGAGTTCACCGTCCTCAAGTACGAAAATGTGATTGTTAATGGTTGTGGCTTGCTGTTGGTTATCTTGGCCGCTTCAGGTCGGCCACCGTCCCCAGAACCTACTCGCATTCTGTCGGCGTCACCCAACTGCAACTTGAGCAGGTGAAAAAGACATTTAAAACGACATTTCAACAATGTAATTGATTGCAGGACAGCGGCAAGAGCCTCCACGACGACGAGCTGGGCCGCAGCTTGATCGACCTTAACCGTGCCGGGGTCGGGCTCATGGAGATTGTCTTCGAACCCCACCTATTCGACGGGGAAGAGGCAGCCGCTTTGGTGAAAGAACTGGCATTGATTCTAAGGGTAGGATTTTTCATTGATTCAAATTTATTTTGACCAATAGCGAAAAAATGTAAAGGAAAATGATAGTCTTTATGATTAATTTAAATTTTGCTTACACACTACATAGTTGCTTGGGACGTGCACCTGCCAGATGGAGGCCGGGTCCCTCCGCGTTGACGCCAACGTGTCCGTCCGCCCCTACTCCCCTCCCGGTTCAGAGGACGCTCTCCTGGGCACGAGGACCGAGATCAAGAACCTAAACTCCCTCCGCTCTGTGGTTGGCGCCGTCGAGTACGAGGTGGGGCGGCAGGTCGAGGTGCTGGAGGGCGGCGGCACGGTGGAGAACGAGACTAGGGGGTACGACCCGGCAGCAAGGGAGACAACCCAGATGAGGGACAAGGAGGTCAAGCAGGACTACAGGTTATACTACAGAATGAATTAAGTGCCCAAGTTTGTTTGTCTGTCATTCCTTTCCTGTTTCGAAAGCCAGGTTCATGCCAGAACCCAACCTTCCCCCTCTGCGACTGCACGACAGCGACCTACCAGGAAAAAACGAAATCAAAAGGGCTGGCGCCTTCGATGTTGCCAAGAGCCGTGGGAACCTCCCCGAGCTTCCCCAGAGGAAGAGAGAGCGTTTCGTGGGCGAGCTAGGCCTGAGTCCCGAGAACGCCTCCCGCGTGGTGGTGGGCGACGGCGGCGGGCACGGGGTGCTAGACTTCTTCGAGGAGGGGGTGGACCGGTGGGGAGCGCGGGCGCCGCCGGTGCTGGCCAATCTGTTGCTCAACGACGTCAGGAAGCTCTTCAGGGAGGAGTGGGAGGAGGTCACAGAGAAAAAGGAGGTGAACAAATTTACTTCGCATGTATAACTTCGAGAAATTTGATACATTTGTCAAGTACAATTCGTCTTTTGCAGCCCGGCACTGGTATATCCATCGGCGGCCTGACCCCGAAAGCGCTTTCAAGACTGTCGGACCTCAAGCACTCTGGAGAGCTCCCGCACAACTTGGTTGCTGCCGCTCTGAGAGAAGTTTCTAAAGAAGACGCCTACATCACTGATGTGGACCAATTAGTCAAGGAGAGGGGCTGGCTGGAGACGGCCAGGGACCCCGAGGCCATCGCCGCAGAGGTCAAGGAGGCGCTGTCGAGGTGCCCCAAGCTAGTGTCAAATGCCAGGAAAGCGCTGGCCAAGGGGAAGAAGAAGAACTTTAAGAGGGCACTGGCGGACATACTGACGGAGGCGGAGAGGTCCGCCGGGGCGAGGCTGGACATGAGGATGGTGGCAGAGAAGCTAGAAAATGAACTCATGGAACTGGCGGCGGAAAAGAAGGATGCGTGAGGGAGGTGTCGTCAACCGTTTGTCCGCCGGAATACTTACAGTGTCACTGACAAATCACGGGAGAATTAACTGCATCTTGATTCTTGACGTCAAATCAACTTTTTCTATTTCTCCGAGTGTTTCAATTTGGCAAGCGCTTTTCTGACTTTTTCGACGAGGGTCGACGGTTCTTCGTCTTCTCCTTGCAGGTCTTGGCGCATTTGCCCAAGCGTCTCTTTCACACTTTGGAGGTCGTAGTCTGCGTGGCGCTTCCCAAGAGACGCGTCGTCCAGAGCACATTTTGAGGCCATTTCCCCGTCGTCCCCTTCCAGTATTCGCTTTCGCCTCAAGCCCACGAATGCTAGCAGGTCCGCAAAGTCCGCCACGTTCATTCCGTGGTTGACGCGCAACAGTTTTTCGCACATTTCCAGCCACTCTTCCTTGCTGCAAGTCGCCCTACAATCCCGGACCTCCCTCTTGACTGCCTTTCTTTGAATGCATAGCTCCCGCCAGACTGAGGGGGCGTTGGCGCCGTTGAACCAGTTGTGGTTGACGGAGATCGCATCCTTCAAGTTGTGAACCTGGAGAAAACAATTCGTTATTCTGTTAGCTTTGGCCTTGCTCGTTACTTCCGCCAATATCAGTTTGGTGAATTTTTTACCTGGTGGTGCCACATGGATGGCACGAACATGACGTCTCCGCTCTCCTGGATCACCTCGTACTTCTTTGGCACTGCTTTCGCATCTTTGTTGGCCGTGGTGTGCTGATCAACGTCGTGGGCCAGGTTGTTGAGCGGATCTTTGAATGCCCCCTCGTGTCCCGGCGGAAAGAGCACCCACCTTTTTCTTCCTGCCACGTTGGCTGACCAACTGAAGGAGCCAAAGACGTCGGCGTGGAAGGGAGTCCAGGAGCCCTTAGGACCCACGTAGACGAAGCGGTAGTCGTTCCTCTCTTTTGAAGAGTCCTCTTGTTCATCCTCTCGTTCCCAGTACTCGTTTAGCCAGTCCGAGCAGAACCACTCCGGGGTTTGATAAGCGCCATGATCTTCAACGTCCCGGTGGAAGTGCCAGTCCTTGAGGTACAGCAATTTCCCGTCCTTTTCCCACTGTCCTTCCCAGTATTGGCGGTATGCGGAGAAGCGCATCTCTGAGCACTCGTGGGAGTTGAAGTACCTCTTGCCGCAGTCTGTCACAGGGACGACCAAGTCATCCGGCACCATGCTGGACAATCCCGAAAGACAAACCGTCGTCCCGTCGGGGGAAGTCCACTCTCTCCTGCTCTTCCAGTGCTCGATGGCGCCCTTCTTGACCAGGCAGGGGACGTTGCGGGCAAGGTACTTACGGAAGAAATCGCTGTAGGAGATTGGGGCGAAGACGACTGGAAAGGCTTCAGGAACTTCCTGCTTAGGAGGCGGCGATAGGAGGTCCTCCAGCCTGTCAAGCTCTATTTCTGGCATTGCAGTCTGAAACACAACAGCAGCGTCGATTCCTGGTATTGTATTCTCCCAAATCATTAGGATATTTTTCTATTTTCTTGCAGGTATAATTTGTTAATCGATGACTGTGATCATACATGGGCGGTCCCAGATGATACCATATGACACCCCACCCCACCCCACACACACACCAGGGCGAAATCCTACCCACCCACCCCACAGCAAACCTTCGGCGAGGACCCACACATACACCGGGAAATTTTATTGACCCCCCCACGCGCAAAATGGGGAAAAAAATGATAAATTGTAGTGAAAATTTGCTTTAAAAACGCAAAATTTTCTTGGAAACCTAAAAATTGCCAAAATATGGGCTCTTTCTATGCAAAACCATTAAAATAACCCTAATTTTCCCTTAAAATGTGTCATTTAGCTCTTTTTCTCTTTTTGGTTCCATATGACTTGGTCTTGGGAAAAATCTACCCCACACACAAAAAAAAATGATTCCCCCCCCCCCCCCACACACACACCACTGAGACCCCGTGCCCAAGTATGACTGTGATGCTTTGTTGCATAGCGTTACGGAATGTGGGGATCCAACACTATATTTTTTAAGCGATGCTATGGTACACAAGGAGAGAACAAGCCTTCATCCTCTAGTCCTCCCTGGCTGCTTCTTCGGCAAGCTCCTGCTGCTGCGCTTCCACTCCGATCCCCTTCGCACTGGCCGCCATCATCTTGTCCTCCGTGAGCGCCCTCGACTCGTGCAGCGCCACCGCCAGCTCCATTCCCTGCCCGCGCGCCGCCCGAACAAAGCCAGAGTTAGCTGTCACCGTCACCACGCGCATGCAGTCGCCAGTGCCGAAGATGGCCCGGGAGCGCTCCTTGATCTTGCCAGACAGGTCCAGGTGAGCTAGGCGGGGTGACACCCGATCTGGGACCACATCAACCCTCTTCCTGAGCTCTTCAGCCCTGAGGCGCTCTCCCTGTCCGCCCAGGGTGCCCAGGATGGCGCGGAAGTCCCTCATGGCGGACTCGCAGCAGACCAGCCTCTTTCCGGCAAAGAGAGCGTCCAGCTCCGGCTTGGCCGGGCGAGCGCGCTCCCAGGAGGCCTGCTCGGACAGGATGGGCTCCCGGAAGTCGTGGTCGGAGCAGCCATTGGTCAGGGCGGAGACGTAGGCGATCATGGCCGTGATGTCCAGGTTCAACGTGGAGGGGTCAAGCTCCTGCTGATTATGCTGCTGCTGCTGATCTTGGCAATCGGTCGCTGCGAATGGGGAGGAAGACTCTAGTCTGTTGTCTCCCTCCTGGTCATAGGGAGCAAGGTCCTCGTCCTCGCTGCTGTCGTCGCTGGAGTTGTCTTCGTCCAACATCATATGCGGGTTTGAGGTTGAGATGACCTCCCCTCTGACGACGAGCCCCTTTGCCTCCAGCCGTCTGGCCAGTGCCTCCGAGACGCCGTTGTGGAAGACGAAGACGACGCGAGGGGCGCGGAACATCCTGGTGTTGCTCCTGGCGCAGGACAGGAAGTCCCTCACCTGGTCCATGATGGACCTCTGCCCGAACTGGTTGCCTCCGCAGGAGTTTAGGTCTAGGGCCTTGGGGTTGCGGGCGATCACCTTGGTCCACACCAGCCCGCCCTCGCTCACCACGTCCACAGTCACCTTGCGCACCTGCTCTTCGCCCCAGGAGAATGACTGCAGCACCCCCTGAGGCCGGTCGCAGGCTCGCAGGGCGCCCACCACGGCGCTCAGGTGCTGCAGGTTGCTGCACTGCAGATGCTCACGCTTGAGCTTGAGCCTGTGCTTCTCCTGGGCCAGGAACTTTTGCAGGAACTTGACCTCCTGCCGGATCTTCTTCTCCAGCTTTGCGACGCCGTCCACCGAGCGGAGGGGCTCCTCGGACAGCTCCCGCATCAGCCCCTCGCCCTCGGACAGCTTGGACCGGAGCAGGCCCTCCAGGCACACGTCGGAGTCGCCGGAGGAAGAACCCATGATGAGGCACGTTGAAAGAGAAGTCGAGGATCTCACAAGACGACAAGAGCGATTCGGGCAAGAACTCGGACTTGGTCCGGCCAAGGGGACTTACTTTGTAGGGATTTATTTTTTTGCTGCTCTCTTCTCGTCGGTCGTCCACTTCTAAGGCACTTCTTCTTCTTCTCCTTTTGGGGCCCCAAAAATGTTACGTCACCCAAATGTTTCTTGCCCCGGGGCCAAATCCGTTGGCAGAAGAGGCGCTAGGCCGCCATGTAGGGCCCGAAGAAGGAGATCTGGCCCCGGGTCCACAACACAACCGGGTCTCCACTGTCTCATAGAAATCTATGACTGTCTAGTGTCTCCTCCTCTTTCAGTTTCAGTCTTTCTATGCTCGGAAGTGGGAACTGCTCGCCTCGGAAATGCCTTCTTCTCCTCTTTTCTCTTTGTGCTTCTTCTTCTGGCGACTCTGCTCTCTCTCTCTCTCGGGTTGCTGACTTGCTGTTGTTGCCTGGGACATCGCCCATCGCAGCGGTGGCAAGACAAAGTGGATGGAAAGAAACTGGCCTGCAAGAGAAGCAAGGCCAACTGGCCAAGGCCCAACTTTTTGACTTTGGGGCCTTTTCTCTTGAGGCCAGTGTAGTGTGTACTTCCTGTCACTCTTAGGCCTTTTTCTCGTCCTCAAAATCCTCAGCTAACAGGTAAGAAATTGAAAATTTCCCTTCGTCAGCGAGACAGTGGAGTAGAAAACGTCCTTGACGAATATTATACGCACTTTGCCCAATGATCGCATGCAACAGTTTGTTGGACTTGTGTTATGTTTTCAACCACCTTGTTCTTTGAATCTTTAAACGTGAATCTTGGTCATATAATGGACCTTGCTATCATTCTCGGCAGGGTTTCCTTGCGGCCTTTTGTGATCCTCCCTCCTGGTCCTCCTTTCCCTCGTGCCTAGGTGCCCCTGCCAGGGTGAGCCAGCCACCCCGGAGCCCGGAGCCCGGAGCCCGGACCCACCTCGGCTCCTCCTTGTCCTCACTAAGAGTGGCGGACTCAAAAGCGAGACTGAACAAAGTGAGAGAGGAGTGGAGAGAGCGACTCTTTTGTCATGGCTGGTGCCGCCCCCGCTCCGTCTCCTTCAGGCGCTATCATGACCCCCTTCGTGTCCTTCCCTGACGTGCTGTCGGACTCCCCCCGCTTCCGGGCTCGCCTCTCCTCGGCCGAGGCCAGCCTCGACGACCTGGAGGGGAGGCTGGAGCGGGTGCTCAAGGCCTCGGCAGCAGCCTCAGAGGCCGGGAGGACCTTCGTCGGGCAGCAGACTCAATTCCTAGCATCGCTCTGGGAGCTCAGCTCGCATTTCGCCTCCTCGGCTTCATCTGGGGCGGCCAGCTCAGCGTCGTCTTCGGCGGAGGCGGCATCCCACCTTAACCGACTCATCCACGCCCTACAGGAGATCGTCAAGCTTCAGGGCCAGCTTGTCGAACAGTCCGGGAGGGTGCTCTCGAAGGGCCTGACAAAGTTCCTCAGGTGAGTCATCGTACACAACACGTCTTATCTCTCGAGACTTTATTCTTCTCATTATCGCTGTCTTGCATTCATTTTTCATCTAGGGAGGATATGAAGCAGATGAAAGACACCAAGGGCTACTTCAACAAGCTCTCCTCTGACTTGGACTCCGCCCTGCAGAAGAACGCCGCCGTGGCCGCCAAGGGACGCCCGTCGGACGCGGAGGACGCAGCAAACCTGCTGACGGCCACCAAGAGCTGCTTCAGGTACACCGCGCTGGACTACGTCCACCAGATCTCGATGCTCCAGTCCCGCAAGCGGCACGAAGTGATGGACTCCATCCTGTCCGCCGTCCAGGCGCACGGGGACTTCTTCGGCAAGGGGCAGGCAATGTTCGAGCCAACTCCCGCTGCCGCTGCCAGTGCTTCCGCCGCCAGACCAAAGACGACCTCGGCCGTCGGGGGCGGACTGGGAGCGTTCGCCTCCGAGCTGGAGGTCCGCATAGCCGGGCTGAGGGGGGAGTCCGCCTCCCTGGAGAGGAGGATGGAGAAGAGGCACACACAGGTCAGTCAGTGCGAGGAGCAGGAAGGGGGAGGAGGGACCTCCTCTTCGTCGCCGGGGCAGCTGCACCAGGGCTATCTCTTCAAGAGGGGGCAGAACGCATTCAAGACGTGGAACAGACGGTGGTTCTACCTGCAGGTATTTCCCATAAAATAAAAAACGTTATGTTGTGCTTAATTTCAATTTTCAAATGTAAACTTTGTCCCTCAGAACAACCAGTTGTGCTACTCCAAGCGATCTGGCGACGAAGTTACGGTGATGGAGGAGGACCTTCGCATTTGTCTCGTCCGGCCGCTCTCTACAGACATCGATAGGAGGTTCTGCTTCGAGGTCATTTCCCCAACAAAGTCGCACGTGCTACAAGTATGCGATTATTTCCAAAAATATAATTTGTTTACGGGAAACATAACATTTGCAACGAAACATATTTCTTCAGGCTGACTCTGATGCCATCGCCAAGCGTTGGATCACCAGCCTCCAGCAGGGCATCAGCTCCGCCCTCCATGCCACCATCGCAGAGGGGGAGGAGGGGGTGACGGGGGAGGTCGGCGGAGGCCAGTCTGCGGGCGGCGGAGAAGCGGGAGCGGGGCTCAAGTGGGAGGACTCTGACAACGACGAAGACTCCTCCTCTCCGGCCGTGGGCTCAACCAGGAAGAACGGCGACGGCGCATCCGCCTCCCCTGCCCGCCGTACCGCCGCCGCCGGAGCCTCCTCCCGCGGCGGCGGCGGCGGCGGCCGCAAGGGACCCCGCTCGGCCAGGCAACTCCTGCTCATCCCTGGCAACAACAGGTGCTGCGACTGCGGCGCCCCCGACCCGCGCTGGGCCTCAATCAACCTTGGCATCACGCTCTGCATCGCCTGCTCCGGCGTCCATCGCAGCCTGGGCGTGCACGTCAGCAAGGTCCGCTCGCTCACCCTTGACGCCTGGGAGCCGGAGATCCTCAAGGTGATGGCCGAGCTGGGCAACTCCATCGTCAACCGCATCTACGAGGCCCAGGTGCACGAGATAGTGGCCAAGAGGGCCCAGCCGGACTCGAGCAACGCAGAGAGGGAAAACTGGATCAAGACAAAGTACATCGCAAAGGCTTTCATCAGGGGGACCGCACTCATGACTCCGGCAGGATCGGCGGGGAACACAGGTGGGTTCCTTCCATAATATTTTTGAATTATTTAGTACTAGCAGGGCTGGCCCGCTCCTCTGGGCCTATGAAACATAGCTTAGCAGACTTCAAATTCAAACTCTTTTGCCTCCCCACACCTTAATTTCCCAATCTTATTATATCCCAACCCTTTAAATTCAAATTATTTTCCATCCCCTCACCTTGATTTCTAAATTATATAAATTTCCCACCATCCAAAATTAAAATTCAACTTTTTCCATCCCCTCTCCTTGATTTCCCAATTCTACAGAGATCATCAGAAAGGCGTGCCGGCAGAAAAAAAGAGGTTTTGGAACTACTACTTCTAAACAAAAAGTAATTTTGAAAAACTGTCATCATTTTGGGGAACATTTTACAGTCAAGAATCGATACATCCAGGTTTAAAAAATTTATTTTTATTTTTTACTTTGAAAATTGCTATTTTTGTAAAGTTATTTAAATAAGTATTCAACAGGCCATACATACACAAAAAAGTAATAAACCATTTAAATTAATATGTATTGCTTAAGACACATTGGTAGAGTTAGAATTTATGTGGGTCAACCCAAAAATCTTTTGACTTACAGAGGAGTAGTGAAAAAACCTATTCTATGTCAGTACGCCTTTTTGACGACCCCGATATTATTGGGAGGGAGGCGCTGCGCTTAGGTTTGGTGTGGAAAAACAGATGGTTTCCCTTCTGCCTGCCTTGCTTCAGAGAGAAAGGACAAAGAGGGGTTCCGTTTATTTCATAAATTTTGTTCCAGCTCTGTGATACGGTGGCGCCCCCAGACGAGAGGGGGGTGTATTATTCTATGAGACACACCTTTCTGTTATATATATATATATATATATATATATATAACAGAAAG
>JAAUXU010098676.1_pt1 | contig 14497 bp, 23 predicted proteins | sample 7278151 | NCBI WGS metagenome assembly JAAUXU01 (sample SAMN14350113, study PRJNA611818) | marine sediment metagenome | isolation source: surface marine sediment (1.8m) | place: French Polynesia: Moorea | collected 2018-08 | reverse complement strand
CGGAGTGTCTTTATATCCGGAGTGTCTTTATATCCGGAGTGTCTTTATATCCGGAGTGTCTTTATATCCGGAGTGTCTTTATATCCGGAGGGTCGTTATATCCGGAGGATCGTTATATCCGGAGGATCGTTATATCCGGAGGATCGTTATATCCGGAGGATCGTTATATCCGGAGGATCGTCATATCCGGAGGATCGTCATATCCGGAGGATCGTTATATCCGGAGGGTCTTCAATCAGGCCCAATCAGGATCAAAGAACAATTGTTTCATGCAAGGTATACCTTCAGTTTTAAAAAAATGTCTATGTCTAAAGCCCGTCTAGATTGGAATGTATCTTTTGACAAAGGAGTCATTCTAAAAGTTTATGCACACAGTTGCATGACACAGTAGTGTTGCACGATGCAGCAGCTGTGATAATACATTTGGCCAGTGTCATATAACGATTCATAACCTTTGAGTGGATGGAGTTGCAGAAGTCGCTCACGCCTCTATAAATAGCCAAGACTTTCTGCTGAAACCGAATTGTTGTGCACTTTTTTACTTTTGGACCACTCAATCTGTCACCAAATTGTGGATATTAAATGCTTCATCGTGGAGCATAGCTGACCCCTTTTCCACTCCCCAAAATGCATCATTGCCGATATGCACACCAACCTGTGAAAATATCAGCTTATCTGACGCATCTTATTTAGTAAAGAATCAGGACAAGGTTGCCAGTCTAAGCGGAATGTCGTTATGTCTTGGTATAAGCGGAGACCACTGCATCTTTTGGTAAACTTCTGTCAAGCAAGAGACCTTTTTAATAATGTGGAGTTCTTGCCCAACTTGAGTGTGCAAAAATCGAATGTCGACTGTGCCGAAAAGTATATTGGTGCCATTTCCTCTGCAGTCTGACCTGTTCTTCTTATTCTTCCAGGTCACTAGAAGAGCTGTTCCAAACCGAAGAAATGTGATGAATGGACTTGCAGCTGTTGCCGTGCAAGAGCAAGCAGGAGAAGACGAGCAAGAACAAGAGCTCCTTACAGTTATTCTTGATGGGCGCCACTTGCACTTAGCTGTTCTAACTGATGATACATGAAGACTTTCTTAGCTGGGTAGACAATACATTAGCACGTACGAAACACAGAAAAGAGACGTTGCTGTCCAGTGCAATACACATAGTTACGTACATGCTCACACTTATTATATTAGTCGACAAAAAATCATGTAGGTAATTGTTGCGTAGGTAAACTGTTAACCCTTGTTGAAGAAATTGCGTTCAGAATGTCCATAGAACAGAGCTGAGCATCTTCTTGGCGTCAGATGAGGTGTTCAGGGACACCTTCCCTCCCATCCCTCCCTAAAACCCGCCCGACCGCCCCGGATTAAATTTTTTATGACACCCCTAGACATCGCCTTCCTCAGGGTGCGCCCGTTTTCACCCAGAGGCTGGCAACAGGTGCATCTTCAAGGAGGGCTTATATTTATATATAAATTTTGAGCTGAAAGAGGGCCCTACTCAAATATATGATAAATTTATGATAGAACCACGGCCAAAGGTCGAGACTTGGGATGCCATAAGCACAGTTATTACTCAATGGGTGGAAGCTTTTGAAGTGACGCTGACACATTTGCTTGACATTAACCCCTCTGGAGGTGTGTGTGCGTGTAAGCCACTTAGCCCAAAGTTTACTAAGTCATTATTGGCCTCTGGATTTGTTCAGGTAGTCATGGAGCAAAGCAGTAGTCCTTCCTGCGATTTCTTGGACACTTCTTTTGGCTTGGGAAGGCCGACGTTGTGTTCGCTTAGTGTTAACATCTCCATTCCATGTCTGGTGCTATTCATGTCCAATATGCGACAATGTAAGTCCATACTCATTGCAACTCATCAATTCTATATTACCGGTGCATATTGTCGGAATCGATATTGGACTTTGAGTCCACGTACGCACCGGTAACTTGTGGTTTAACGTCTTGGCTTTCTGAATGCATTGTCCCATTTTTTACGCGATTTCTTTATTACACTAAAGGTTAAGGGTCACACTGAAAGGCAGGATGTACAGTTTTGTTTGTCCCCCATCTAATGTAGGAAGCGACACACACATGAACAGTGAAGGAATGTTTCGCGAGTGGGCTGAACTAAAGTGGGGCAATATTCATAAAACTACGGCGCTAAAGTACTTATGAGTCGAAGTTTATGAACCCAAGGCCCGACCTTTAGCCACAGACGTACAGCAGCAAGTTGGCGTGTCCCCCGCCACCGTAGGTACCCCTCTTCCTGTCCCCCGTCCTTATGTGTACGTTACTGTGTAACACCTGTAGTGAAGGCGATATGATAAAGGACTTTTGGACCACCCTGTATCTCGTCAAGATCTAATAAAGAAGTATCCAGTCTGATCCTGCGTCCTTGTTGTTTCTGTGCTAGGAAGGAACACGTGCGTATGCATCGGCTTCCGTCAGACCAAGGCTGCCTCCGCGTGTACTGTGATTGGTACTGCAACAGACATGCTATGAAGCTGACAACGTCACACGCACCCCTCTCTTCTCCGATTTCCCTTTTTTTGTACCCCCACTGTAGTTATTTTTTTATTAAAAAAAGAAAGAAACATATTTGGGAAGTGCAGAAGTATCGAGAGGAATTTTCTAGGTCCAACTATCCACCGCTGGAACGATCACGTCAACCACGTGCGTTACACCACCTTCGTGTGGACCGACGAGTGACAGGTAAGAGAGACCGTTGCTCGTCATCCCCTCCAGAGGTCGCTGTACTCGCCCATGCCGCTTTTCTCCTCACGTTTGGTTCTCCCATTGGTCCACGTCGAAGGCGCGTCCGCCAATCTCCATGCGGCACAGGTCGCAAGAGGGAAAGGTTGCCACGGAGTGCGAGGTCCGGACGAGAGTGTGGAGGTGCGCAAGTGGAGAGGCGGCACCGAGACGAGGCGAGGAGACTCCCGGAGTGGCCACCCCAGTCAGCGACGTGGCTGTTCAGAGAGCCACGGAAAGGCGATTCAGGCAGTCAGAGGAGGGGAGCAACCGGCGTTCTCCAGTTTGTTCTACAAAAGGCGACGTCAGTTCAGTCATTCACGTCTCACTTGTTCAAGTTGCCCTTCGGAAGGAGTCCGCGGGTCTGCCACCGTCGTCACCATGAAGACCTTTTTTATCTTTAGTGTGGTAGTGGGTTTCGCCATCGTCTCCTTAGCCAAGGAGGATAAGGACAAGGATCTGGGCACCGTTATTGGAATCGATCTGGGCACCACCTATTCTTGGTAAGTTTGTCATTACTTGTGACGTCGAGTGAAGAAAAGTGGTCGAGATGTTGTTCTGTTCTCATGTCCTTCTTGCTCTCTAGCGTGGGTGTGTTCAAGAACGGTCGGGTGGAAATCATCGCGAATGACCAAGGAAACCGTATCACCCCCTCGTACGTGGCCTTCACGCCCGACGGAGAGCGCTTGATCGGAGACGCCGCAAAGAACCAGCTCACCACAAACCCCGAGAACACGGTCTTCGACGCCAAGCGCTTGATTGGCCGAGAGTGGAGCGACACCTCGGTGCAACACGACGTCAAGTTCTTCCCCTTCAAGGTGGTGGAGAAGAATTCTAAGCCTCATGTTGAGCTGGAGACCTCCCAGGGCAAGAAAATATTTTCTGCCGAGGAGATATCTTCCATGGTATTGATCAAGATGAAGGAGGTGGCCGAGGCGTACCTTGGCAAGCAGGTCACCCACGCAGTGGTCACGGTCCCGGCCTACTTCAATGATGCTCAGCGCCAGGCGACAAAGGATGCCGGCATCATTGCCGGCCTCACGGTCATGAGAATCATCAACGAGCCGACTGCCGCAGCCATCGCCTATGGTATGGACAAGAAGGAGGGAGAGAAGAACGTGTTGGTCTTTGACCTGGGCGGCGGCACCTTCGATGTGTCTCTCCTTACCATCGACAACGGCGTCTTCGAGGTCGTGTCCACTAATGGCGATACCCATCTGGGTAAGATAACTTGGCGAAGGCCTAGGAGTAGACCTACTCATACATGTACATGCCCAGTCAGGCCTTTAAGAAGAGCTCCTTTCTCTTGGTACATGATGGCTAACTCCGAAAGTCACAAAAGCTCTATCTTGAAGTTATTGGAGTAACGGGACCATAATGATGTGGCTGCATTAAGCATCAGGGCCAACTGAGGGAAAAGACTCGATGCTTGTTGTTGCTCATCACCTTGTCACAAGTATATGGCAATTGAGACCAAAGAATGGCAAATCAAGGTCAAGTCTGGTTGGTCCCGGAGATCTGGATTTTTGATCAAGATTGAGATCCTTCACACCCAGAGATCGAGGCAGTTCAAGAGCATTTTAGTGCAGTTACTTGTTTTCTAGTGGAGCATGACGGAGCTTTTGCTTTGGGCAGCATTGTCGCAATATGCAGTACGTGCTTTTGGGTGTCTGATAGTACTTTCGTCCACGCACACAAGCACACTATGTTCAATCCACTGCAAATCTAACATCTTATTTCCTTCCAGGTGGTGAGGACTTTGACCAGCGTGTGATGGAGCATTTCATCAAACTGTACAAGAAGAAGAAGGGCAAGGACCTGAGGAAGGACCACAGGGCGGTGCAGAAGCTCCGACGTGAAGTGGAGAAGGCCAAGCGCGCTCTCTCCTCGGCTCATCAAGTCAGGATCGAAGTTGAGTCACTTTTTGAGGGAGAAGACTTTTCCGAGACTCTTACCCGGGCCAAGTTTGAGGAGCTGAACATGGATCTCTTCCGGTCGACCATGAAACCCGTCCAGAAGGTGATGGAGGATGCCGATATGCAAAAGAAGGACATTGACGAGATCGTTCTGGTGGGTGGCTCCACCAGGATCCCCAAAATTCAGCAGCTCGTGAAAGAGTTCTTCAACGGCAAGGAACCATCCAGAGGAATCAATCCCGACGAGGCTGTGGCGTACGGTGCCGCTGTTCAGGCCGGTGTCCTTTCGGGCGAGCAGGACACTGGAGAGATTGTCTTGCTCGATGTCAACCCTCTTACCCTTGGAATCGAGACCGTTGGCGGAGTTATGACTAAGCTGATTGCCCGCAACACCGTCATTCCCACCAAGAAGTCCCAGATCTTTTCCACTGCTGCAGACAACCAAAACACAGTTACCATTCAGGTGTTCGAGGGCGAGCGCCCGATGACTAAGGACAATCACATTCTGGGCAAGTTCGATCTCACTGGCATCCCACCTGCACCTAGAGGAGTACCACAGATTGAGGTCACCTTTGAGATTGATGCCAACGGAATCCTCCAAGTCTCCGCTGAGGACAAAGGCACCGGTAACAAGGAGAAGATCACCATCACCAATGATCAAAACCGCCTCACCCCTGAAGACATTGAGCAGATGATTGCGGATGCAGAGAAGTTCGCCGACGAGGACAAGAAGCTGAAAGAGCGCGTGGAGTCTCGAAATGAGCTGGAATCTTACGCCTACTCGTTGAAGAACCAGATCAACGACAATGAGAAGCTTGGCGCTAAGCTGAGCGACGAGGACAAGGAGAAAATCGAAGAGATCGTCAACGAGAAGATCGCCTGGCTAGAAGAGAACCAGGAGGCTGGCGGCGAGGAGTTCAAAGCACAAAAGAAGGAACTGGAGGACACGGTGCAGCCCATCATCGCCAAACTGTACCAAGGGGCGGGAGGAGCGCCTCCTCCAGGTGCAGGTGACGAGGACGACGAAGACCTCAGGGACGAATTGTGATCAGCAGGCGGGCCACTGCTTGCATTGTTTTTGTTCTTGGCAAGGAGAGGAACAAATGACTCAACCAATCGGACTCGTGAGCAACTGGGTGGGAGAGTGAGGTGGAAGTATGAGGTGATGCAAGCGTATTAATATTGTCACTTAGTTTTTATCCTGGAAATGAATGATGAGCAGGAGCCGCCGTTGATATGTGTAATCCTGCCTGAGAAGTATTTGGCCCTGCCCCATCCGTGGCCTCTTGGTCATGAAGTGAAACGAAGAGAATTGGGTGTATTGGGTTTTATGCCGTGCGTCTGAGTGTACATAATAAACCCTTTGTTAGAAGAATTCAAGGCCTGATCTTGTCATATAGTATATTTCGTTGTACAAACGATGGTTCCTATCCAATATTTTACACTCCACCTCTAGACATGGATGTCTTACTACGTACGAGTATGTAGAAATAACCTGATAATTTGATCTGTCATTGAGATTCAAGCAAGGCTAAACGCAACATATGAGATTGTTCATACGTAACAATGTACAGAATGCGGGAGAATGTCGAGAAAACTAATGTACAGGCCCAGCCATCCAAGGTGGGACCATTCCGTAGTGGGAGGCGTGACCTATGCTGCCGTAGAGGTCGCCGGGAGGAGAATACCCGCCTCCAGTCTGAAATGCAAACCGCACTGCTGCACGGGCACGCCCATTTTTGTCAGGAGATGTAGCGTTGTTACCTGCAAGAACCTAGCCAGCTCCTCTTGAGTGTCAAAGATCATGACCCCGAAGGGTGAGCCGGGCACGTGTTGGCCGCTCCACTTGACCTCGATTCTGTAGTCGCCGGGTTCGGTGGGTTCGTACTTGCACAGGATGGTGCGGTCCTTCTGGGACTCGCGTTGCATCTCTACGCGGAAGGCACCCTTGGGGCCGCGTATGCGGACAGTCAGTTGGCCTGCCGAAAAAAAAGGGGGACTTGCAAAGGTCGCTTTTGAGCCAGATTCATCCCAGTGTCGTCACCTGCTCCAGCCCCTCGAGTGTCACAAATGAACCTAGACTGATACATCGCAAGTACACCATGGTCAACGCCCGGACCATACACTTTGACCTTGTCAGGGTCTGGAGCGCCGGACACCCTGACACAGAACGGGGAACCGGGGACGTGGTGACCACCATACTTGACGGAAAGCTGATGCCGACCGGACTCCTAAACGGAGAAAATGACGTCATGACCATCAGGATCTCGGACTGTTGTCGCTTCTGGAGCAATCTGAATAGTACCTGCGGCTTAAGATTTAACGTGAAGGTCCCATCTTGGTGGTCGTTTAACTCGCAGTACGCCGTCTTTCCTCTAGGTCCAACACAATGCAGACTCAGTTCTCCAGGTCCAGCCTGACGAGTGTCGATAAAACTACAGATGTCCTTCCCCAATGTACCCGAAGTGAGGCCCTCTCCAGAGCAAAACACCTGTAAGAAGTTAGGGAGGCAAAAATTATTTTCAGCTGTGACGATTACACGGACACACTTTCCTTTGCGGCGGCGTGTCCGATGTCATCTCCGGCTGCCACTGCGTTAGAGTTATCAGTCCTGATCTTCAAGGGGCATCCCTTGACCAACCTTCCTCCCCACGTTACGTTCAAGCTGAGAGGCGACGACGGGTGAATGTCCAACGGGACCACATAAGAGGCTTCATACACATCCCTAAAAAAATGAAGAGCATGCCTATGTCGCTACGTGTGTACGCTGTACAGTATGCGTCGGAGACTACAGCCGTATGTCCCGTACAACTTGTCCGGCAGCTTGTGACAGCGATTGTCACTCCTGATGGATTAAAGGCCCACGCGGTGAGACGACGCACACGTAGCCAAAAGCGAATCTTACCTCGCCAAGGGCCGCAGATGCACGGGGAGCATCCCTCCATCTTCGGTTTTGAGGGTGACCTTGGGTGCAGCGCCAGCTGGAGCATCGCTCTGAGAGCCGTCGATGGTGAAGGCGTTGGTCTGGCCTCGCACGGCACGCAGCAATCCCAGTCCGGTGAGCCGCACCTTGCCCCCCGGAGGCGGCCCCACCAGGGCACCCGATGGCGAGTTCAACGAGCCCGACGCTCGAGTTCGTAGGGGTGAAAATGGCAGTGCGAATCCATTGTGCCTCAGCGACAGCGAGTGATCGCCAGAGGAGGACGGACGAAAGCGGATCTCGGCCCTGTTGAAAGTGGCGACAGATGAATGCGTGTTGTGAATGATCACCTTCAGAGAATTAATATCACAAGCAGACCTATCACCGCTGATGGCCACATCTAACGGTTGCTTCTCGTCCACGTCCAGGTTGGTGAGCTCCGCTTCAAGCTTGCCTGGTCCAGCCTGAGTCAACCCCGCTAAGGTAACAGTGGCTTCTGCGCCAACCACCAGGCGGTCGTTGAAGCTGCGTCGGAGAAGGGACAAAGACGACGGGTCGCTCACCAGGCTGGGATACCTGAATTGTTCATATCACGAATGAAGAGGCGCAATGCTAGGTGTTTAGCTAAGACAAGTCCAGCATACCTGACGACTCGGCCGTCGGGGAACCTCAAGACCACGAGGTGCTTTCCCACGATGTTGGGCGTATAGACTGCACTCAAGCTGTTATTCGCATTCCTCGTGACTCGAGCGGGAAGCAAAGAGGAATCAGGTGCGATGACCTCAACCTCCGGCAGTCCGGACACTTCGAAGGAAGCAGGGGAGTTTACCTAAGAGTGTAAACAGTGTCATACATTCACAGCTTTGTCACTTGTGGACACAGCATGCGAGTCCATGAGAACTGCTTACTTGAGCTCTCTGCAGACCCATCCCGAAGGCCCTGACGTCTGGCTCAGCGACAACAAAGGATACGGGCGAGTCTGCGATCTCCTCACCACCATAGCGAATGACGAACTGGTACTTGCCCTCCGCCTCAGGCAAGAACTCCACCAGGTCTACATGCTCCGCCTGAAGAAACATCACAATCAGGAGTGCTTGTGCGAATGTAGTAGGTTGAAAAAATCTCCTTGTACCTGGTTGAGTGCCTTGACCTCAACAGGAAGAGCTTCGCCCAGCGGGGACGTCACGATAACGTCTAGGTCGCTTTGGCCAGCCTGGCGTCGGTCAACCTTTGAGAAATGAATAAATAGGTCCCAAGTATACTTAAATGTGACGAATGATTGAGAGCTCACATGCGCGTGCGTGCGTGCGCGCGCGCACACACTCACAGCAATGCGTGCTCATAGCATCCACACAGCCTGCATGATGTCTCACTTGCTTAATAGCGTGATGTACCTGAAACTGTACTGGTTTTCCCAACTCTTGTCTGGTGTCCGGTAGCTGACGAAGGGTCACCGCCTCAGGGTCAAACGAGTTGCAATGGAATGGTGCACCGTGGATCAAGCGTCCCTGATCCAGCACCTCAATCTTATGAACTCCCACTGTCGCTGTTTGAAACTCCACCAACAAGTTGCCATCCTTTTGCTGGTAGCATCTGCGCAAAGGACATGATCAGTCCTGGCCTTTGGATCAGTGTTTGAACTTGCTTACCGAAGAGGAACCGCCTCATACGGCGGGATCGCCTCGGCCGGTCCGGTGATGACGACGTCAAAGTTGTTGCTCTTCCTTCCAAGGGTGTCAATGATGAAGGAAGAGTCGCTGTTGACCCGAGCTTGGTAGAGCCCCAATCCCGAAGCAGTCACCAGTTTGCCCTGCATCGGGTCCCTCACCTGCGCGAACGTAATACGTGTAATGTAGCATCGACCCAGTTTTCAGCTCCTCTGTACTTACTTGCACTTCCACTATCTTGTCCGAAATCAAGCTGCTGTTATACTTCACATCAAGCTTGTGGGTCACCAACAAGGTGGGAATGAAGGCGATTTCAAACCTGTAGAAGCAAACCTCCTCAGTGACATTGACATGGACTAAAGCCGAAAACCCGTTTGCTTACCTGCCCTTCCCGATGTCTCTGATGCTGTGCTCGATATCGTATCCCGCCGCTTTTATAGCCACGGAGAGAGCGCCGCGACCTGCGTTGGAGGTGTCAATCACCAGGGTGTTTGGCTGGCCGGCCACAGCCGGGCCAGTGTGAAGAACCCTGACTGCTCCAGGATCATGTACGTGAGCCACTACTTCTTCATCGGTGTCTTCAAGAAGCAGGGTGTACGGTCCAACTATCTGAGGCACATATTTCAGACTGCAAAGTAAAAAAAAATGGCGTATTGTTGAGGCGAATTTCCGTCATGTGTAAACTGTGTACAGTAGAATCTCTCACCTATAATTTCCGTTACTCTTTGTCACCTTCTCGAACTTGACACTTCTGCCATTGGGGTCGAGGATCCTGGCGCTATTGATAGCATTTCCTTGCTGGGCGGCGTCGATGACAAAGGTCGCCGGCTTCCCCCTCACGGCCATCAATTTTGGTAGCTTCCCCTCAGCAACAGCGGCGACTGTACCTGGTGAGGATTCGGCAGCCGACGAGTTGATTGCCGAGGCCGACACGATCTGGCATTGGAAGGGGCTGTTTTGGATGTGCTCCTCGTTGAAGGTGATGTTGATGTAGTGTGACAGCTGAGAACAGAAGATTAACCGATCATGATGGCGCCAGGTTCAATGTTAGCATACACGTTCTGTACCTGCTCCTGGGGAACGAAGGTGACGTCGTAGAGGCCTCGGCTGCGAGCACTGACTTCTGCGCGAACTGACGTCTTGGCCGTGGTCACGACCAACTCCAAAGTGCCTGTCGAAGAAAAGCCAGCGGATATCATTTAAATGTGCCTCTCAAGTCTGCCATGAATCAACTACAGTACATGACTCACCCTCTCCAGCCTTGCTGGCGTCCACGGTGAAAGTGACGGGCTGTCCCACTGCACTAACCTCGGGGAGTCCGTCCACTCGGATTCGGTCAACATCGTACACGTTGCAAGTGAAAGGCGAGCCCTCAACGGGCACGCTGTCAGGGCCGCTGCTGATTCTGATCATGTGCGGCCCGACTTCCTTCGGGGTGTAGCTGCACGACTGCTTGTCCATGCGGAAGGGCAACTCCTGGCCGCTCGGAGATAAGATTACCACCTGGTATGACGAAGAGGATGAGTCCCAGGTAAATGAGGTCTCCTTCCCAGCGGGGCAGAGGGTGATGCCGGGTCCGCTCAGAGCCACGGCCTTGCTTCCAGCAATTTCGCAGGCAAATGGCGAGTTCGGGACGAACTCGTTGTTGAACTTGACACTCAACATATGTGTGTTGGCTTCCATTGGTTTAAAGTTAACGCGGAACTTTGCGTTTCCCTCCGACTGGACGTAGTTAGGCACGTTCTTTCCATTGACGGAGACAATGATTTCCAAATTGCCAGCGCCTGCTTGGCTGGCATCGATGGAGAAGTAGACTTGCTTTCCGACGTGACCGCTGGTGATGTTGGAGACGACAACCCGAGAGACATCGTAGGCCTTGATGACAAATGGGGAGCCCTGGACCTGCACGTCGCCCATTTTTACCTCAACCTGGTGGTCACCGACGGCGACAGGGGTGTAGTCGACTGCGAAGTGACCTTCCCCGATGAACCTACCGATATTAATGGAGCATTAGAGAGCTTCCAGGATCCACTTCGTGAGAAATAGCGTACCTGATGCTGCTGGAAAGGACTCTCTTGTTTGGCGCAAGGATCTTGACCTCCGGGTCACCCATATCAAACTGGCCCTCGATGAAGAAAGTGGCCTGTTGGCCAACAGGCACCTTCTCGAGACCATCTCCACTTAAATTCACCTAGTGGCAGACAAGTGCGACTGTTAGTCCACTTACTTCAATGCTAAAGTAGAGATGTCACCTCACCTTGGCAGCATCGGCAATAGCGCATTTGAAGGGGCTTCCTGGAACGTTTTCCCCGTTGAACTTCAGTTCCACGATGTGAGGCTTAGACTCCTTGGGCACGAATGATATGGCGTAGGTGTGATTACCCTGAGCTTGAGCGCTCGTTGGAACTTGCCCGTTGTTCACTGCACCAAAGGTCCACATGATCATATTGGAAATTACCCGGGACTCCTGATCTCTGCTTACCAGTAACTTCCAAATTTCCGGGTCCTGCTCTGGATGTCTCCACCAGGAAGGTGACGGGTTTGCCAACGATTCCTTTCTTGCACTCGCGAACTTGAATTGCGTCCACGTCATAGACCTTGAAATGAAGGGTCAATCATAATACTGCTGGCATCATGGTTCAATTGTGTGACCATACCTTGCAGGCAAATGGTGACCCCGGGATGGGCTCCGACGCAAACGACAGGTAAATTTGATGTTCTCCAGCTTGTTCAGGGGTGAAACGGACATCAAACGTTCCTCCAGCTTGGTCTATCACCTATGAATGAGATAATACGTCGGCAGGGCCCATTTATGAATACTGATATGCTTACCTTTGCGTCGACTTGCTCTCCGCTAGGTGAATCAATGACGATGTCCAGGTCAGACGCGGATCCCACAACGTTGGACAGGGTAAAAGTGGAGGGGCGGCCGACAGCAGTGGCAGCAAGAGATTGGCCAGACACCAAGATACGATTCGGATCTGGATCAGGGAGCATTCTTACTTGTGCTAAACGCACAGACTCCATTTCGACTGCTTACCCGTGTGTATCTTGGCAACGAATGGAGCCCCAGGGACCACGTCCTTGTTGAAAGTGATGTTGATGACATGGTCGACGGCTTCCAGTGGGACGAAGCTGACGGCGAATCGTGCAGAGCCCTGCGGGTGGACCTGAGTTGGAATATTCCTCCCGCGCGCTGAAATCGTTATCTCCAGATTGCCCTCGCCAGCCCGACTGGCATCCACAGTGAACTCCAAGCTCTTCCCAATGGTGCCCCAGGGAATCGGAGAGACAATGACGTGGTTCGAGTCATACGCCTTGCCTGAGAACGATATTAATAAAAGACGCATTGCCACAAACAAATTTCCCCCATTTCTTACCTGTAAAAGGCGTCCCTCCTACAGGCACGTTGTTGTACTCCACGCCAATGACATAGGGCCCCACTTCGTCCGGGACGAAAGCTGCTACGAAGCCGTCCTTGACGTTGCCCGTGACCTACAGGAACAAGAACCGCTGCTTGGCTGGTCGGCATACAGTTAGTGCAATAGTCTTCAGCGCACCTGAACTGGAACATCCTTTCTCGGCCCCGTGACGCTGACGGCCAGCTCAGCGTTGTCTGTCGTGTCCACGTGGATCTGGAACTGGGCCTTCTCGTGGACGCACATTAACTCCAGATGATGCAAAGCGACGGAAACTTTACCTGGAAAAAGTTGCGTAAGAGTACATAAAGCATCGTCTCTAGCCAATTTGAGCTTCGTGGTCAAGCATCTGTCATATTGGCATGCACTTTGGTATCTTGCGGTCCAGGCGACAACCACCTGACATCCCACTAATGCGAGCTATTCCTTTATGTCATCAATTTGACTTTCCGCTACTCCAAGTACACCCAAGCCAATCAATCTCAATGTGCTGCGACTTGCACAGAGAACAGCTTGAACTCACTCGTATCGGCCATCTGACAGACGAACGGGCAGCCCGGGACTGGCTCTCCGTTGAACTTGATGTCGATGGTGTGCGGCTTGGCCTGCTCAGGCGAGAAGTGCACCAGACAGCGACCGCCTCCGAGAACTTGGACGTGGTTGGGCACTTCTCCGTCGTTGATCGATATCTCCAGTTGCCCCTCGCCTGCCTGAGACGCGTCCACCCTGAACTGGCTGGGCTGCCCGACCACACCATTTCGCAGGTCGGATACACGGATCAGAGACGAGTCATAGACCTACAAATCGGAAAGTTAAACAACTTTCTTCAGGTCACGGATCACGCGCCTTGCCTTAAAGAACACGGGCGACTCTCCGGTCTTCCTCCCCGCTGCGTACACGTCGAGAACGTAGGTGCCGACCTCGTCTGGCCGAAAAATTACTTGGTACAGTCCGTGATGCTCCTTCAGCCTGCGTGAGAATCGGCCATATTAGCATGCGGATGTCAGAGACCAAGACCTCGGGTGACAACTTTCACAGCTCTCGCCTCTGCCAGGAGCTCACTCACTCACCTGTAGGAAACTGGGACCTTGGAGGGACTGAGGATGTTGATATCGATGCTCTCTTTGGCGATCCCTGGGGCCGACAGTTCGCAAAGGGCTTCCTGGCCGGAGGACACATGCTGGACGCCGTCGCCAAGGAGGCTCACGGTCGCCGTGTCCGTCGGGCCCGGGGCCGTGGCCGTGGCTCCGGCACCCGTCCCTCGGCTTCCCGGAGAAGACATCTCACCCGGCTCTCCTGATCAGCGGCGAGTCGCCCATCCAGTCGAGGAAATCGAAGTGAAGGGGGAGAAAGGTTGCTCCGGCATGTGGCGTTGATGGTCCGGGCCCGGCAGTTTCAGAGGGCGAGATTCCTCAGGCTGACGGGAGCCGAGATTTTCCCGTCTCACCTCGAGCCTTCTTGGACCAAAGTCGACTTGGCCCTGCCTGTTTGCGGCTGGCTCACCTGAGCTGGCAGAAAACTACCTGTTGAAATCACCTTGCACGGACTCCGTCGCGCACGCCACGGAGGAGAAGAATTTCATTTCTACGGGCGCGCCCGCGTTCGAGCACCGCAAGAGCGCCACAAGAGAGAAAATGAACGGAACCAAATGGGCGTGGAGGAGGACGAGCGCGCACAGGTGGCGGTGACGTTGGTGGTGCTGGTGGTGGAGGGGGACGAGCGCTGCCTCTTGCTCACGACGCGCACGCACACACACACGCATGCTCTACCGTACTCGTCGTTGTATCACATGCACGACGTGCCGACGTACGCAGTTGGGGTGAGGTGTGCAT
>JAAUXU010004545.1_pt1 | contig 14498 bp, 16 predicted proteins | sample 7278151 | NCBI WGS metagenome assembly JAAUXU01 (sample SAMN14350113, study PRJNA611818) | marine sediment metagenome | isolation source: surface marine sediment (1.8m) | place: French Polynesia: Moorea | collected 2018-08 | reverse complement strand
GACCTGCACTGTTCGGAAATCCATTTGCACTGTCTGAAATTGATCTGCACTATTCTGAAATCCACCTGCAGTACCTGAATTTGACCTGCACTGTTCTGAAATTCATTTGCGGTATCTGAAATTGAACTGCACTATTCTGAAATTGATCGTGAAATGGTGTAGACAGTATTGACACTTTCACAGCAGGAGCACAGTAATGACGTTTTTTCAGTTAAGAAGTGTAATACCAACCTGTAGGTGACTGCCGAAAGCATCGATGATTTCCTGAATCTTGGGTGTGGCGCTGGGGAAGCGCGTGCTCAGCTTAGTCAACGAGACAAGCCCATATTGCTTCGTCACTACCGATATGTGGTTGGCGAACAAGATCTTCTCGTAGACCTCAATCACCTCTTCCTCAGAGACTGGTGTGGAAACGTCCTCATCCTCTCCTCTTCCTTCGACGGCTCCACCTCCTGTTTCAAGTAGATGCGCTCCATATTCACCTATGCACCAGCACGCGACCTGAGTGAGTGGCTGCTTCTCGGAGCAGTTGTCCGTCTCCTTGACTGCGGCCCAGGCTTGCCTCACCACGTACTGCTGAAGCCCGTCTGTGGCCGAGGAGGACACCAGCTGGATGGTATTAAAGACGACATCATCGCGAACGTAGTTGCCTGCCGTCTTGAGCACATCTAGTAAAGTGTCGATGTGACTGCGTCTGCTCGGAGCATAGCGGTCGGCCGCGCCCACCATGGACGACGAGCACTGTGCCTTAAACTCTGGCTCTGCTGTCTTGAGGAATGCAATCAGCTCGCGCGACATAGTGGTGAAATTCTGCTTGTTCGTGAGGGCGAAGCAGAGCTCCATGGCTCGTCGCTTGATACTGACGTCAGGGTCCCGCAAACAGTCGAGAACGGTGGCGCGGTGACGCTGGACGGCGCCGGCGTCTATGGCCACTGTGCGCAGTAATGTGTTCAGAGCGACGTAGCGGATGTTCTTGTCGTTGTTGAGTAAGAAGCGTCCCAAGATGTTAACAGCGAGCACGCGCAGTCCACTCTCAGACTGGATGTCCATGATGGAGAGCACGGTCTCGTAAAGAATGGCATTGCCCACATTCTTGCTTGTCTCTGTGTTCGTGGCAACCTGTGCCAGTATGTCATTCATGGTCTCTGAGGTCTCAGGGTCCTCCCTACCCAGGATTCGTAGCAGGCGCAGGATTTTGATCTGCAAGAGGATATATGAACCGTGAAAAACCGCGATTACAGGCACTGTATGATCAAAATTAAGATATCTTAAGGATTCCATCGACCATTACCTGAAGGAATGGATCGCTGATGCCGTTGACGTCATGCTCTGGCGAGTAACCAGACATGATGAGGTTCTTGAGGATTCGCACTAAGTTGGGCACCAGTTTCTTGAAGTGCGCCAGCGTGTCCGGACTTCGCTCCGACATTTCGGTGATCAGCACCACTCCAGTGATCAGCACGCCGTGATTTTTTTCCGACAGCAGAGACCGAGACACGGGCAGGTACATCTCCATCAGCTCCGGCACCTTCCTGATGATCTTGAAGGCGCATAAGGCCGCCTTCTTGCGAATATAGGCATTGGAGGACTTAAGCAGCTTCTCCACCTCCGGCGCGAGGTCGCGCGCCATGTCCGCCGACGCGATGGACCCGAGAGTACACAATGCAAGACCCACTACGAATTGCGTGGGACTCTTCAGGTCCGTGTTGATGCAGTTGGTGATGAGCGTGTGCACCACCTGGGCGACGGAAAAAAAACCACCAGTAAAACTTCACAAGTCACAAGACATTTTCCCTGAGTGGCTGACCTGATTTTCGTCCAACAGCAGCATGGCCGCCAGGTATCCGATGCGCTTGTCCGTGAACCTCGGTGAAGCGATGAGTTTGAGGCACTCCATCTGTCCGAAGTGTGCGGGATAGCCCAGCATGTGGATGTACAGCAGTTTGGCCACATTGCGGCATCGCCAGGTGGAATCCTCGGCCGAGAATGAATTCCTGAATCGCGAAAATGCTAAGAACATGGGCCAGGAGTCTCTCTAGTCGGGTCTGCTTACCGTATCTGCGAGCATTCTCGGTCGACGACGGCCCGTTCATCGGCGGCCGTGCGTGCGGCCCGGATGGCGCGGATGAGGTCTCGAAGCCGCATGGGCGTGGGCATCTTGACGCGATCCACCGCCTCGGAAACGATAGCCCGGGCATTGTTCACGAAGTCGGCGATCTTCTCCTGCGAGGCCAGCGACATCTTGAAGTAGTGGTAATAGTCCGGGCGTCCGGTCGCGCCACCCACGACCCTTTAACTTTCTGCCAATCTGGTCGCGACTCCGGAGCTGAATGCGCCTGGCGCGGAGCTGTCGACCAAGTCACTAGAGGGGAGCAGGAGCAGGCAGCAGCCGAGATGACGAGGCAGCGGCAGCAAAGGCAATGAGATGATGAGGAAGGCAAGGCTGAAGGAAGTCGCCCAGTAGTGCAGTCGGCATAACGTTGCGGTCGCGCTCGCTGTGGCTGACGAGGCCGGCGGCGGCCGAGTCCTTCCAGCTGCGCCCGCGCCTCCGCGTTCAGTGGCCCTTGCGTCTGCCCCTTGGAGTGCCGAGCCGGCCTCGGGCGCTGCCTGCCCTCGACGGAGGGGATCCAGGTAAGCTCTCTCGTCTCGTGCCTCTGCAGGTGACGGTCACGTGACTACGGCCAAGCAGATGCATCCATTGAGTCCAATCCAGTGCAGAATGAAAAAAGCAATAGGATCACACACACGAGGTTCAACGAGCCTCCGAACCAGATCGACTTCCAGGAGAGCAACTTCCGTCACGCCTCGACGGAGAATAGCGAATGAATGAGTAAATAAACAACGGAGCTGACTGACTTTGCACTGCACTAAAAGCAGCCTTCTATGCCCTCTAGAGAAGTATGGTTACACCTACGAGGACAACTCCAGCAAGATCATGATGCTGAGCAACCAGCTCGCGGTCGACATCTGCAACCCGTGCTGCTGAAGTCCCCTGGTCAACGCCAACTCGGCCGTGTTGAACAAGTCCGCCTAAAACACTGTCTCCGACACCTGGCGCAAGTTGGGTACCTTGTATTATAATTTTCACAAGTACAGATGAAAAGAACATAATGAATCGTCCGCTATGTCTGATATAACGTATGCTATTCAAAAAATATAGTGTGTGGTGTGTGTTACGTACGTGTCTGCGAATAAAGAGTGCTCTCCAAAATCGAGCACCGTTCCTTTGTGTACTAAATCATTTGTAACTGCTTTCCTCTTAGCATGTTGGATCAACATTCCATCATTACTGTTGGAGATAGCGGATATTCTCCTCTCATAACCATCTTCTGTGTTCTCGAGCAACACAGACGCGTTGCTAGAAACAGACTCCACGTTCTTTTAAGTTTTTTACATAGCAACAGAAAAATTTGTACTTCTTCAAATTACAAAGCTTCAATTTTCAGCCCCCGAAAGACAGTCGGAACTTCTCGCCCCTGCACAAGGGGGTTGGGGGAGGAGGGGGAGGGGGAGGGGGGGGGGACGCCGACTTTCAGTCGCCAAATCACCAGTAAATCATGTTCATCCTTGCAGCAGTCCTGCTTCATATGAGGGCTCGCCAGGGCTGGAAGAACTTGAGGACATGTCCCGGGGGAGGGGGGATCTTCCGATCCAAACTTTAATACATAAGACTCAGGTATATGTGCTTTAGGGCGAGAAGGCACACCAAAATGAAGGTCGTCGTACAAACAAATTGTGCATTACAATTGATGCCTGTGCTGTAGCGAGAAAGGAAAGATCAGAAGGGACCTGGGGCTGGAATTAATAGTAAACATTGAGAGACGAAGAGAGATAACTAGTGTGAGTTGATGTCTACATCTGCCTGGAATCCGAAAAAACAAAGTCCTCCGCTGCTGTAGTTACTCATTCTTGCAAAACTTCTTCTCACGAACTCAGCACATGCATGTTATCCCTGTGAGGAAAGAGTCCACAAGTCTCGCTGGACGTGGCACTCCTGGCTCACGCCCACGCAGTCAGAACTTGGGTCAAGAGATCAACGGGGTCACCACTACTGAGAGGAACCGTAGTAGCCTCTGCCGTGGTGGTAGGAAGAAGAGCCCCGGTCTCCGTATCGGGATGACCGGGATGACCGGTCTCTGTAGTCTCTGTGATGGTGGTGGTGGTGACTGGAGTCTCTGTGATGGTGGTGGCCGGAGTCACGATGATGGTCCCGACGGAGGTCTCGGTCCCGGTTGGCGTCGAGCCGACGCTGCTCAGACGTGTAGTAGCCGCGAGGACTGTGCGATGACGAGTACGAGGAAAATTCTCTACGAGACTTGTCCTCGCGGACGCTGGAAGAAACAGACGGCGGTTGGCCAGTAAAGGAACCTGCCGAGGACGCTGACTGAGGGTAGCTTCCGATCGATGGCGCTGATGGTGGCGGCGGTGGCGGCGGTGGATGAGGCGGCCCAGTTGGATATTTGTGGGGAGACGCAACGCCAGACTTCGGGTAAGGAGGTAGAGGATAGTTTGACGGGTAACTCGGATATTGAGTAGGCGTGAAGTGCTTGCCGGTCATGGCGGCACCGCTGCTGCTCGGGAGATACCCATACTTGGATGGCGGCGGGTGCGGCGGCCCTCCGCCGCTCAATGCTGGTGGAAGCGCAGTGGGGATGTCTTTGGGAAGTGCGGCTGCCTTCACTAACGGAGGCGGAGGTGGCGTCCTGGAAGCACCGTCAAGCTCCGGTGTGGCGTCGCCGTCATCGCGAGACAAGTTTGAACCGATGACCCCAGCTCCAACCACGTCCATTCCCGCAGCTGATCTGGCTTTGGTCTCGACCTCATCGTCCACTGTCACGCCGAACTCTTTCTTCAGTCGTTCAGCCAAGTCCTCGCGCTTAGGCTCGGGCACCGCTGCTTCCACCTTCGGCGACGATGATTGAACTGTAAAAGGAGATACATTGACATCCGAACTTAAGGTATGAAGGGTGGAAACAAGATGCGATTACTTGTGCGTCCTACCAATAGTTATCTAAAATATGACACTAATAACATTAGGATGACATTACCTTTCTTCTTGTTGGCCTTGTGCGCTTGTTCCAATTTCTCCAACTTCTGGAAGAGTGGCAACGTGCTAAGAGTGGGCGGCGACGTCAACCCAGCGATCTGTTCGTCCAGAGTAGGCGTCCCAGGTTCATCGCTCTTGTTGGCGGACGCTCCGGCAGCGCTCTTGTTGCTGCTCCAGACTTCCTTGGCCACCCCTTTCAGATGCTGACTGCTAGTGGTGTCTTGCTTTCGCCTTCGCTTATACTCAGCGACGGACACTCGTCTCTTCTCCTTAGGCTTCGGCGCTGACGGCATCAGCTGGGTCGACGAGTCGTCTTCCTCCTTCTTGATGGAGGAATGTTCTATCACTGGGGGAACTGAGAGAGACGTGCTGCCGGCAGCTGTTTTGGAGAACGCCGACTCGTTGCTTTCGTCCTCGCTCACTCTCTTCCGGAATGGCACGACCACCACCTTGACATCCTCACTATGTTCGACCTTACAAGAAGTGACACTGCTATCCTCTTTCTTGATCGCAGCCTCGTTGATCTCTTGGCACTCTTCCTTGTTCATCGGAGGATCATTTACCTCAGGTTTCGACACCACTTTTCCTGCAGCAGATGCGGCAGCATCGTCATAGCTTTGCTGTCCGCTTTGTCGCTGCTTTTTCGTGGCTTCGATCTCAGCTTCCAATTCCTCGATAGAGACAGTGGACTTGAAAAAGTTCTTGAAGACTGAGCTGGGCTCGGGAGTTTTGATCACAGATGGAGCAGACGGCGACGGCGCGCGCTTACTCTTGGACGTAGAGGAGGTTTCAGTTGAAGGTGGAACGATATCCTTTGATTCGGAGTGCTTGGCTCTGTTCCTCGTCACTGGTTTCGTCTCTGAAACCTCCATCGCAGCCTCTGCTTTCTTTTTCTTTTTCCTCGCCACCTGTTGGTGCTCTGGTTCTTCCACTTCTTCCTCTTCCTTCACTTCAGCTGGTGCTGTCGTGTCTGGAGAGATCTCCCTGCCAGATCCCAACATGTCCTCGACGGCCTTGTCCAGCACGGCCTCGAGCACTAGGTTGTGTAGAAGTTTCTTTTTTAAGCTGTTAGGCTGCTGCGCTTCTTCGCCGCTGGCAACAGAACCTGCGGGAGGACCACCCGTCGTTGCCTCAACCTCTTCCTGACTTTGGTCGTCCTTGTAGCTGGCCAGGCGCCTCTTCTTGAGTGGAGTTACATAGTCGACAGCAGCCACGACACCTCCGTTGCCGCCGTTGATGGACACGGCGGAGTCTACCTTTGGCTGCTCCTCGCTATGGTCTTCGCTGATGGCTTGTCGAAGCCACCGTTTCTTGGCAGAGCACACGCTCTTCACCGGACTGTGCGGCGCCGCCCGCAGTAAGTGAGTGGCAATACCGGGAGGACTGCGGCTCCCTCTGAGGTAGCTACCTGAGACGTCGTCATCATCCACTTCGTCGGCTCCGCCGCCTGAAGCTTCCTGCAGCCAATCGGACATGAGGGTCTTCTTGGTCTTGGGGAAGCGGAAGGGTCCGTTTCCGCTATTGCTGTTGGCAGTATTGGGTGTTGCCGAAGAATCGCAGCCGCCTTGAAAGGCTTCGTTCTCTGAAAGTGCCGAGGCTGAACCTCCAGACACGACCCGCGACCTCCGCCGCTGCGGCGTTTGAGCTCCGCCGCCACCCTTTCTCCCGCTTTTCTTCCGGGCGGTCTTCTTAGAGGGCGAGCCACTGTGATCATTACGACCCTCGTCCGCAGAAGAAGCGTCCAAGGCAGAGTCGGTGTTCTGACTATTGTTCTTCGACGAGTTGCTTCTCCGCCGCTTTCCTCCAGAGGGCTTGTCGCTGCCAGAGTGGTGGCCGGCATCGGATTGCTCTTTCTTGCGCTGCTCGGCCTTCTCCATGGCTTCGATGGCTTTCATGATCATCTCCATTTTCCTCTCCTCTCGAGACTACAGAGAAAGAATAAGACAAGTTTAAATAAAGCATCTGCCATCACACAACTTCGCTATTTTAAGGAGTCATTTAAGGACCTCAATTGTAATGTGCTAAGTACAGGATCCAGCTTTGAGGGATTCGGCGGCAATTTCTCAGCTGCTGACGTCACTTGTGACGTCACAGGGAGGTAAAGTCACATTAAGTGGGCGGAGGGAGTGCACCAAGAGCTGGACGCCCAAGTGAAACTAGCATAAAAAGTGTCTCATCAACATGACTGAGAATGTCAACCAGTGGAAGGCAGTTGGAACCCGCGTACACGAGCGGCACTTGTGATAGTGGAACAGGTAATAACTTTAACATCATGACTAAAGAGCGACCTGCGTTGATTACGAGTGAAAAACAAGTTATGGACATCATTTAAAATGCAGATAAAAAGTAATTGACCTAGATGAAAAGCTTATCATTCACAATAATATTAGATTTCTAATTTATACAGCAAATAGCTGATTCAGTGAACTTCCTCCGTCAGGAGCGATTACGAAGTTGGTCTTTTCACTAAATCGATCAGCAGCAAAAAGTTCATCGGGTCAGTCAACGGTCACTGAATTGGCTTCCTGCAGCAATTTCTACTTACATCATTCGCTAATTTATAATATATGATCCTTCAACTAAAGCGTGACATGAAACCTAATTATAGCATACTCTATTCAAGGCTCTTTGTAAAAAAAAAAAAAGGACTAGCATGATGTAGATCAATCAATAGGATTGTTTGGTTAATTCTTTAAAGTGGAAAACTGACATTTTTGCTGCTGCTGCTGGTGTCCCCTAGAGGGTTCAAGTGGGGTTTCTAAGGACAGGATTGTGTCAGCTGCCTGAGACACCGTAAAATGGCTTCCGCAACTTTTTTTGCTTTTGAAAACTGCGATGTTCTGAGACATCTTCAAATAAAAAAGCTGGCAAACAAGGCTTGAGGCTTCTTAAAGACTCGTCCAAGGTATACGCCAAAGACCATTCATGAAGACTCAAAGCAGGTTTCTTCGCAATAACTCGTTGCTTTCATCTGCTGTTGGAATGAGCACTTTCTATTAAACGACTGCTACAGACGAAAACAATGCCCACATGAACCAGATTCAAATGTTCACATGATGTCTACAGCAACCCTAAGGGTTCCTCCATCCACGCTTAACAATATTGCAAATCTGTAGATGCAGGTGAAAAGAAAGAAAGGAAAGCAGTATCTGTTTGACACTTTCCTAGAATTGTTCTATAAGCAATTTAATGTAGTCACAAATTCATTGTACTGTAACTTTCAGTCTTTCTGCACACGGCCCTAGTCACTCCATTATAAACTTTGCAAATTCCAACCTCTTCAAGTAGTCTCCATCACCGTAAAAAAATACAGCAAGGCGGCCAACTGATAATAGTGGCTAACTGATTCTTGATAGTTACCCTCGGATCGATACTTGCGTTCTACACTTACCTGAGTGTAATGCAAGTTGGTAGGTAGTAGTAATGAATAAGGCTCTGTAGGCCTTATGGATTAAAAGGTCTGCGGCATATAAAATGTGTTAAGTTTTTTACGTAAGAGCCTTGAATTTGTCATTTCGTTCAAATAAATACTGTTTTGACAAGCTACCTTAAATCTTATAAGTCCTTTATAGAAAAATCTAGATTAGCTAATATTAATGGCGTATGGGATCTGTGACAGATCTAGGTTTTGTCTAACAAATGAAGGAAAATAAACTTGGAATCAGTGCTCTTTTTCTGTCTGACTGGCTTGCATAGCCGGTCGCATTGTAGATACGCTGTGTGAGTGTATATTATATAGCGTATATGTTTGCATCGCGTAAAAACTTGATGCCACAAATCTGGATTCCCACCTTTAGACTCTTGTTCTCCCTAAAGGTACTATTTCACTTGTCAAGATCCTTTCCATGTTGTTTAATAGTTTTTACTTTGTCAGGCCCATTTCACTTTATTGCGCAGCTTTTTTCCTGATCTTTTTTTGTTGGACATTTTTAGTGCATTGACCACACTATGATAGGATGAGGCTAAGTCAAAACTTTGAAATGTGACTCCGTCAATTTTAGATTTGTTACCCAATGCCAAATGGTGAAGATGCTGTGAAAGGGTTTTTCAACAAGAGAATTTTTAGACCCCTTTTTCTCATGACGGTTGCTATGTACTGAAGTGCTACATAACTGTAGTGTCCAAGTAGAGCTTTAGTTGCCCACCGAGCAGGTTGAGAGGGGGCCCAGAAACTGATTCTTTGTTCCATTTCACTAAAATGAATTTCAGAGGGCCTTAAACCAAATACAGCATGCCTTGAAAGATGATGAAGCTTGACCAACAAATTTGATCTCAGGCCAGATCAAGATCACGAGCCAAAAAGTGATCTGAGATCAGATCATAGATCTCAAAGTTAATCAACAATCACAACAGGCAAATTACAGAACTCAAGGTTGCAAATGAACAGAAGAAATGTCGCGACAGGGAACCACATTTGAGGTGTCAAACTACACATGCAGTGCAGTAGTAGCACTTAAATGGCATCATGAATGTAATTGCCCTTATTTTCTGATCTGTCCTTCAGATATATTTGCTACTTTAATATGGTGCAACATATCTAACAGAAGTGCCTCTTTAGGGCTTATTGGAGTTATTTTGACTCAAGCTGCAGATTGTGGAGCCAATTACCAGCGCAAGTTGAGGTATTACTGAATCCAGTCAGTCACACTGTAGAACTCACATGGTAGGGACAACAATGGCACAAGGCTTTCGTTTCCATTGGCCAAATGACTATTTTAGCTGTGGGGGTTGCATTGAACTTAAAAATAGATGAAGTCAATTTGGAGCAAAGCCCTAGCAAGTATGCCGTAATAATACCTAAATACAGAAATGTTTCGCTCCTTGTTAAGTTCAGTAGTTTACCTAAAAGGATTCAAAAATCAATGGCGCAACAGTGTTGTGGAAATTTGAGCCGGATCTGTTGTTTAAAAAGTTGGAACTTTTCTTTAAATGTTCTAAGTTTGTGAAGATCTTTCTCAGATTTAACAGTTTCCTATTTGACACTGCACAAGTTCTGCAGCATGAAAGAGTGCTCTTCTTCGGTTCGCACTATTAAAAGTAGTATCTTGCCTTCACCCGGAAATCAATTGCAGTCTAAAAGCTGAGGTTCACTTTTGTTGCCCCTGACAAATGGTCTTTATACTACACAGTCCCTTACGTAAGTAGTTTCCTTGGGGAGAAATTGGTTGCATATGCTGAACTGAATTTTGAAGTAGAAGTCCAAGGTGACTTGGGTCAATGAGACACTGAGACAGAAGATTGAGTAAATAAGTTTTACTTTGTGACTGCCCATTTTGATCCTAGAGCCCTCAAACGCTGGGGAGAGAGAGAGAGAGATTGTGTGTCTGCATACTTTGGATTTTTTTCCTCAGTAAGTCAAATTTTTGAGGTGGATCCCCCTCCCGCCCCAGTAGCTCTGGGAGGGGATACCCTCGACCTCATGATCCTATGGTGGAACTACTTCAGTAATTGCAACACTCTAAAAGACCTCATAACCTCCCCATTGGCAGGAGGCAACAGGATCACTGTCAACGGGAATTCTACTGCTGATATGTCACTGTTCAAGGTCAAAGCGACTGTCATTTTGCAAAGATGTTTGGTAATCCTCCCAAGGTGACAGGACTGAACGAACCGTACAAAATGTCAAGTACAACTGCTTACCTTGCTTTTATTCCTTAGGGAGCTGGAGGCGTCGTAATTGATGGTGTTGACGCCGACAATGAGGCCACTGCTGTCGGGAAGTCCCAACTTGGGCGGGCTCGGCTTGGCTTTGGTTGGAGATGGCGGAGAATTACTGCCGACTTCACCGTTAACTGTTGATGTATTGGCAACTTTGTTGTTTTCGGAGTGATCCCCGAGTAACCTTTCCTCTTCCTCGTCGTCCTCCTCGTCTGCGCCAGCAAGTGGCCTCAGGTTTCGGCTCTTTCTAGATGATTTCTCTTTCGATGACTTCTTTAATACTTTCTTCTTTTTCTTCTTTTTCTTCTGTTTCAGCTTCTTTTCGCGATGTGTCTCGTCTGACGAACTGTTCATGAGGACCATCCCGTTGGGTTTTTTGATCTCACGCAGGTCAGCATTTATTGACTGCAACGGTTGCTCTGCAGAGTTCGGGGCAATCGTGCTCATCTCCCCCGTATCCGACGTAGACGTCTCTAAAAGGAGCAGAATCTCCTCGTTCTTTTCGATAGATCGTGTAGCCACGATGAAGAGGTGGAGGGAGCCCTTGTCGACGACGTGCCTCAGTTCAGCATTGACTTGGGCGCGCGAAGGAGCACGCCGACAGAAACGAGCGTCGTTGCCATAGGTTTTCCCGTCCAGACAGATCTCTAGGGAGTCGCTGAGGTGATAGAAGAAGACGTAAGGTGGGTGGACAGAGGAGGCCGCCCGTGCAGCCTTCGACACCGGCGACGACTGGGCGCGGTAGTGAGAGGCCAGCATCAGGCGGCCTTTGCACTCTATGATAGGAGTGTTGGCAGGCAGGTTTACACTGGCGGTCAGGATCTGAAATATGGACAATTAGATATACTATACGTATGTCTGTACACAGTACAGAACTTAAAAATGTGACTATAGTTACCGCTCATAAGGCTTACCTTAACTCCATTCCCCTTGAGTGAAACGTTGCACTTGACGGGTCCGCCGATGACGCTCGGTCTGAGGTCGGATGCGATGCCGCTTAGCTTATTTCCGGCCAGTCGCGCCCGAAGTTCTGGAGAATAATGGTTGGTGATGGCCTCCTCGTACTGGTCGATCCAGGAACGCAGATGCTGACTGGCATCGAGACGAGGTTCCAGCAGCTGGTCGGAATCCATCCCCTCATCCACTTCATCAGAATCTTCGTCTACGAGCATCATCTTTCCTGAATCGTGAGGAAGCTTCCTCGTATTGGAGGCTTTCTTGCTGTTGACGTTTTTGACATCGGCACCGGCAGCCTTCTTCTTCCGATACTGCTTCTTGCTCCTGTCCTCTTTCGTCAACACCTTCTTAGACGTCAGCAGGTCGAGGGCAGAAGGCTTTGCTACTTTGGCGACTTTGTGTTGCTTTGTGCCGCCATGACTATGTTGCTTAAAAGCCTTGGTCTCGGTGAGGTGCTGGTGATGGCCAGCAACTTTCCTGTCGAGGATCTTCTTCTTCGTCTTTTTCCGAGTATTCATCTTGGCGGAGGTGGAGGTGTGAGTAGGCGCATTCTCGTTGTCGCTTGAGCTCGAGTTGTGAAAGATTTCATTCCTGCGGCGCGACTGCATTGCACGGGCGCGCTTGCGGTCCACCGTGCGAGGCTTGCACACCTCACAAAGGTACTCCTCAGGAATGTTGTTCCTGTCCAGGCCCATGCACACCACATGTTGCCAAACACTGCAAAAAGAACAACAGCTACAGTTGTGTTCTGACTAAAAATTACTAAACAAAATACTCACGAGCACTTATCACAGCAAATCATGTATCCGTCGTCGTGAAGGAAGTCACAGATGCATCTCGTTATAGAATCGTCGTCGTCGTAGTCGTCATCGTCGTCCTCATCGTCCTCATCACGTGCACCACCCCCTACACCACCAACACCATCTTCGTCATCATCATCATCGATGTCCGCTTCAGGGGCAGTCTCGGTCTCCTCGCCCCCTTCCGCTGGACTATGATGACCGCCGTCTATACGTTCTTCGGCATCCTCAAAGGCCGTCTTGTTGGCAGCGGCCTCAGCGGACGCTGCAGCAACAGCAGCTTCGACAAGCGGGGTCATGGGCCCAACGCCGGCCTCCTCGATGCTCGACGAGTTCTGCTGCTCTCTGGTTGGCGGAGTCGGCGGAGCAGCCGCGGCCAATGCTGTCGCAGCTGTAACAATTGCAGCCGCCGGAGGCGGCGGCGGTAGCAAGGACACCGGAGGCTGCTTGTGATGTTGAAGATGAGCAGGAGGTGGAGGTGGAGAGCTATTGGCTAGAGCAGCAGCTGCCAACAAGTCAGTAGCGGCGATGCCGAAAGTTGAGCTGAAAGATCCTGGCGAAGGGATGGTTGGGAGGCGAGGTTGTGGCGGTTGTGGTGGCTGTTGCTGCTGTGGCGTGCCGCGTGTCAGAGACGTCTGGTTGAAAAGGACTGTATTTGGATGCGCAGCATGGGCAGCGGCTGCGGCGGCCACAATCGCCGCGGCCTCTTGTTGCTGCTGTTGCTGCGCCGCGGCAACTGCAGCTGGAGACGGCGGAGGAGTTGGAGGAGGACGAGAGGCGTAATTGTGATCCTGTAAAGCCGTGCACTGAAGAGAGAAGACAGACTTGTTATAAACAGAAGGACTCGTATCTGCAATGTCTCATTGACAAAACAAGACCAATGACGAATGACTTATTCGAGGAAGAGTATCCTACCTGCCAGATTTGGTTTCTTCCACCTGTTGGTCCTGGTCTGGCTTTTGGTGAATTAAGGCTGTTGTGCTGGCCAGCTCGCATCGGCTGTCGAATTCCGGGCAGGGATGCTGGAGACGAGTGAAGCTGATGAGAATGCTCATGGCTTCCGACCTCCAACCTGGAAATACAACGGAACATTTTTAATCTTGCGTGTACACCACGATCAAGCTCCTGATCAAGCATTTTCGACTGCCGGTTTGTTGGACTGGACATGTCTTGTCAGGTAAGCTAGATCATTTCGAGGAAGAGAAATTCCTTCTTGATACATTCATGGCAAGGCAGCTGTCATGGACAAAGGAAAAAGCTTTGTAATAAGAACAACTCGTGAAGAATTTGAGACACAGGTAGTCATAACTCAGTTGTCTAACATGTGTTATGATACGTGATACGTAAGTTCTTAGTAGAGTGTGCGCAATGCAACCAAGTGTCGCACATAAATGAGAACTGCTCCAGGGTGTTGTACCTGCACGCGTACATCACCGGCGAGGACTTCAAAGGATCCTGTGGTACTTACTCTTCATTGGAATCCGTCCTACGCCTGGCCCTGGACTGAGTTAAAGGTCCCCTAATGGTGAGGGCTCCAGCAGTGCTGACAGCCATGGGGTGCGGTCTGGCAGACAGCAACTGTTGCTGGATGATCTTTGACGCTGCAGACGACGTCATGGGCTGCGGCACTAGATTCGGCGGCGGAAACGGCATGGAGGACAGGATGTTGGGGGACGGCGCCGTCGGTAGGATATTCGGAGAAGGCGACTGCGGAAGCATAGAGAGATGGTGCGCCGGAGGTGGCTGCCGAGGCGCCGCCACCGCCGCAGTAGCAACTAAGTGTCGGCTCCGTGGTTGTGGCGGCTGTGGCGTTTGTTGCGCGAGAATGCGTTGATGCGCAGCTGAAACCACATTCTGAGGCGGCTGCTGTTGCGTTAGGTGGTGTTGCCTGACAGGTGACTGCGGGAGGCGTAGGGCGGCGGCCGCAGTTGTTGCCGCGGCCGCGCGCTGCGTCACTGTCTGTGGTGGCAACGCCGACGGCCGCACAGGTGACTGTGGCAGCGGCGGGTGCGGCACCTGAATCATTCGGAGGCGAG